>Ga0179591_1301860_pt1 | contig 16120 bp, 13 predicted proteins | sample CZOMad2_1_08_16f_FD_182891 | JGI IMG/M metagenome (GOLD analysis project Ga0179591, IMG submission 182891) | Vadose zone soil fungal communities from Angelo Coast Range Reserve, California, USA - CZOMad2_1_08_16fungal (PacBio error correction) | ecosystem: Environmental > Terrestrial > Soil >...
GGTAGTTTACCAGGCAGAGGCCGTGATAGAGGCCCTAAGGAGAGGAATGGAGAAGGAATTTAAACAAGAGTTGGGGGAAGTTTTGGCTGGGAGGGGGGGAAGTGCGGTTCTTGCCAAGAAGCGTAAAACCCTAACAAGGTAAGAAGAGGGCAGGGGATCAACTGTACTAAGTACAGCCTTGTGGAACGGAGGAAACAGGCTTAAAAAACACGCAACAACAACAAGGAGGTTATTGAAAAGGGTGTGCGGGGTGGGGAGGTGTGGTCGGCAGGGGGATCAGGAAGGAAAGGGTGGATGACCGGTAGTCCAGTTTTAACTGGAAAACCGAGGCTGGTGTGCTCGGTATGGTTGCTAGGCGGATGAAAGTCAGCAAAAAGTCGAGGAAGGGGGGAATAAACGACATTTCACTGCGACCGCCGGTCAACCCACACAAACCGGCATTCTTGTCCCTGGGGGGTAGGTCGCGGTGCGGGTACCGACCAAAGGGGGACTAGCCGCGGTCGAGGAGCGTAACTGGGGGAATGAGCGATGGCAGGAAGGGAGGGGGGGGTACAGATATCGGGTGAGAACAAGAAAAAGAAGGGGCCACGCTTTTGGCAGTCCTGATCATCCTCAAAAGGAAAACAAACCATGAGACAACTACACGGAGAGGAGTTGCCTCGTCGCTGTAGTTCTTTATGGAAGAAATTGGCAGGTATAGTCTCTGTTTGGCAAAAAACAAGAAAAGGCAAATCTAAACCATGTTGAATGCTCCTGAGACCTGGCGCAGGGAGTATAACACGTTTTTGTGGTAGGAATGAAAGGGGAGAGTAAATTCCAAATCAAAGGAAAAGAACAGGTAGAGTGAAAGGGTCGAACTTGCCATTTTGTAAAAATGAGAGGGAAACTGGATCAGCGCTTAGGCGAACAAATTACCATGGGGGAAAAGAAGCGGAAGTCAATCGTCAACGTACGTGGGGGGGGGGGGCAAGGGTTTTTCTGGCAACCCCCAAGAGTAGGGGAGGGTGACATCCAAGCCGGGACGTAGCAAAAAATCAATCAGCAGGAAGGAAAAAAAGGGACGCTCCTTCTAAACAGCACGGGGCATCATGGGGGGGGAAAATTTGACTGGATTACCGGGCAAAAAACCCTCCGACTACAGAAGAGGGAATGGTCATCCGGGGTGAAAGTAAAATAACTTAAATACCTTAAATGGTCAGGGGCGCGAGAGACCGGGAAAGATCTCTTTACATTGGATATTCACCCAGGAGACGTGAAGGGAAAGGGGGCCACCCAAAGAAAAAAAAAAACCCCACTAACTTGTCCAACAGTAAACATAGGAGCTCCCTGGAAGGTCAGGTTTTTAGGCAAAACAAAAGGCTCAACGCAGGAAGGGGGGACCGCCACTCTGTTTCCGTTCAATGCTGGAAGAACGGCACTGATTAAGAAAAAGTTCTGTATAGGCCAGACCGGGGGCACCAAGCACGGTATATCATATCAGGGAGAAAAAAATAAGCAAACAAAAAAAGAAAAAAAAAAAAAAAAAAAAAAAAAAAAAAAAAAACAAAGAAAAAAAAAAAAAAAAAAAAAAGAATAAAAAAGAAAAAAAAAAAAAAAAAAAAAAAAAGAAAAAAACCACAAAAAAAAGAAAAAAAAAAAAAAAAAAAAAATGACATACAACTAAAAAAAAGTCACCGAAGTACGTAACCCTGCTCGAAACTTTCCCTCCTGAAACAGGCTTTTACATAATTTGTGGGAGGAATGTTCCTCAACTTAACGTTCCCTTTCGTGATCATAAGTGTAGCACCGACGCTGTCCACGAGAGGCTTCGAAGCAAGCCCGAGAAGGATTGGAACAAGGGAAAACCGCCGCCAGTTTCAAAGGATTTTGCGGCGAGGGGGTCACGCGTCTCTTCCATCGTGCCGCAACAGGTGCAACAAAGTGGAAGGGGACGAGAGACTACCAGGGGAGCATTCAAAAAACCACCCACCAAACAAGAACTAACTTTCCAGAAAGCGGTTCACGTTCCCGCATATCGATGGGACTCGCCGACAGCGCTAATGACAGAGAAAGGGCAGGTTCTATCTAAGTCTGCGCTTTCGGAAGATCGCCGCAGTAACAGCCATCTGGTTGAAGAAGAGGGGAGGCGGGGTGGGGTGAACGCACAATGGACATTAACCTCCTCATGGAAAAGGGGATTGGGCGGCGGATCGCGCAACGAGAGAGCTTTGGAGCTGTGAGAAAAAATTCGATTTAGGGAGGGGGAGTACCGCCGATTGGTCCGTTCTTTGAATTGGAAGGCGGAAGGTGAAAATCTTGAGAACTGTAGCCACCGGACACTTCATGAACGCAAAAAGCGTGAAGATGGCCAAGGGGGTTGAAAAAAAGGGGGGGCGAGACTTGCCTGTTGGAAAACAACCAATGACGGTGTAGTCTCACTCCTGTGTTAATATAAAGACAACGGTGCGGGGGGGAAAATGAAAGAAGTACGGTCTCTTTAAGGAGGCCGGACAACCGACAGAAAGAAAAATTAAGGCGGAGTACGCTTTTCCTTCAATCATGAAGGATGGGTGCAATAGGGGGGATCCGGAAAAAGGATTGCCTCACTTAAACCCACTCAGGTCTCTGACTCAGATCGTATATGATAAGGAAGATCACGCACCGGAGAACCTAAAAAAAGGAATAAATCTAGAGGGGATAGTTTGAAGGAGGAAAGGGGTCAATCTCACTTTCACCAATGAAAAGGTGTGGTTATCTAAATCATTCTTCCACGTCGGCAAACGCCCGGTACGGACATTACCCAGGATCAAGAAAAAAGAGAAGCCGGGAAGAGCCAGACAATGTTCCGCCTAAAGTCAAGTAGATTGGGCTCGGTCGAACCAACATTAAAAAAAAAAAAGATCAAGGATGACATGAAAGATATTTTTGAAGAGATGAACAGCTGATGCCCTACGCAAACTTCCGGGGGGAGTAAGCTCAACCATAAAAGACGTTGAATGGATTCCAACACGTGTTTCGCTATACGCATTCCAAAGAACGCGGAACACAAAAATGGTAAGGGGGAAAGGAGACAAGGGGGAAAAAAAAAGATATCGTTTTATCGTCCTTCTTACTCTGAGGGAGATCACAGGGATAGGAAGTACCGGGTCAGACACAGGAGGAGGGGGAGGTGAAGCGAGTCAATTTTCGAGAATGAAAGACGGGGTCACTCATAGAAGGACTAAAATGGATCATGAGGGATCATGGTAGTTGGCAAAAAAAAAAAAGCACCTATCCTGGAGCCGATCGACCCAGGAAGAGATAGAGTTTGGTACGGCGTGAGTGCCTCTTGAGGAATGAACAGTGGTAGAAAAAGTCTTCCGGAAGACTAGGAGCAAGATCAGTTGGTGCCGCTGTCATTTCTAATTAAGGGGGGGCAATCAGAACGAACGGGAAGCAGGAGAAGGAAAGAAAACAGCTCGCCGCGGGGAAAAAGACTATGAAAACGGAGAGGAGGAAATAAGGAAAAGAGAGGAGAGAAAATCGGTGGGTCAGGGGGAGACGGAGCAACAGGAGAGGAAAGATGCTTTTCTATTGGTGCGTATCTCAATCCGGGGGACCACTCTGTAAGGGGGAGATTTTGATAGAGAAACGAAAGTGAGAAAATCCCGCCGATTGCAATCACTGAAAAAAAAAGAGACGGGAGAGCGTCTATTTTCGCATGAGAAAGGGGTGGGGAAAGGTCGTTCGTGAAGAAGACCAACTAATCCTGCCAAGAAAAAGATGCGGAAACGGCGACGGGGTCGCAAAAATTGCTCAAGGGTGACAATCCCTATCGGTGATGGAAATTCCGAGAAGAACCTGTACCTGAGCGTACCTCTGATCACGATTCCTAGAGGTGATCATTCAAACTTACTTTTTTTTTAGATGGGGGAGGAGGGATGGCCAGAAAGGTCTGGTTATTCGCGTCAATGCTCGAAACGGGGAAAAAAGAGTGAAAGACCACTTTGGGGGAAGACAACTTCCCCATCGCCAGGGGAATGGAGTTTTATCCCCCTTGGGAAGTGTTGAGGAGGGGGGAAGAGAACGGTGGGTAGGCCTGGGAGATTTCTCCAACCACCCTCTTCAGGAGAGGGACAGCGTAGCAGTTATCTAAGGTTTTTCACTCGCCGGAACGCCTCTTTGCTCTGAAACAAGGCGGAACCCGCCGGACGTAGGGATCTTCAAAAGGAGGGAACGGCGGTTTGAAGAGGGAAAACAGGGGTCTAAACGGAACCACAAGACCCTTTTCAGACATCTGTCGAGAAAAAACATCCAGGGGGAGTTCGGAAGTTTGAAGCATTACAAAGACGCGTCATCGAAAAGCTCGCGTAGTAAAGGGTTGGGGAGGGCGGGGCGGATGGCATCCCTCTCCCTTCATCACTCTCGTCAGAGACACGTTTCATTTAATACTTATTAAGAGGATGAGAGAGGGAAAAACCGAAACATGGATCATTAACAGAGAGACGCGCTCGCATTATATCGATGCGTTTAAGACGCTGAGGGCGGGGGACAGATAAATGGAAACCATCTTAAACAAAACTTGGAAGGGGGTACAACAGCAGTAGAGTATTAAACAGGGAAGGTGGAAGAGAACCAAGACATAGTCGTATTACCTTTTTGGAACGCAGAAGTCCGCTTAGGAGGCACCCACTAGTGTTCCAACAGACAACCCCCCCCCCTTCAACTCTTCGTAAGGAAGGTTCTTTGGCGGTGAAATTTCCGCGGAAAATCTCGAAAAAGAATGAAAGGAGGATGAACAAACCGGAACATAAGGAGACACGACACGGAAGAAAGGAATCCTTGGTCCGTAGCTGAAAAAGCTCTCAGACAGAAAGACGGCCGCGGAAACAGAAAAGAAAAAAGGGCGGTTGTTTACTTTAGAAAACAAGGGGTGGAAAAAAAAGAAGACGGGCTAGGCGCCCAGGGCTTGGGGATCGCGGGGAAAAGCGGGATCTCCGACTCAGGGATCGGCAAAAGAAAGAATCGTCGACTTTTTAGGAAGGCGATGAAAGAGATCTGCGTCACCCGTTTAAAAAGAATTGTGTGAGTATGGCACGGCGCGTCGGCGGCCTGTTACGAGGACAGGGGTCGCGGACGGCTCCCAGGGCCTTGGGGGGGACAACATTTTGGTGCGGAACGAGTACTCCTTTTAGCAACAATCAGGAGAAGAACTCGACGTTACCGCCAAGAGTCTGGGAGGGGGCAAACAAGATCGATCGCGAAAAAAAGCGCTACGAAGCCGGGTTTACCGCGAGGCCAAAAATTCTGAAAAAAAAAGTTTCCCATTCTTCAAAGTCCCACGGCCAGCCCGTCGCGGGCAAAAAAGAAAGGAGCAAAGTCCGGTCGTTTGGGAAGCGAAGTGGCAACAGCAAAAGTTCGCTACCTGCTGGGGAGGAAGAGAAAGGAACCAGTGTAAAAGGGGGAATGGCTATCGCGACTGGGAGTAGGGAGATGGACGGCTTCCAGCGTATGCAGCGTGGCGGAGGCGGCGAGACCGGTGCGGGAAATACTCATCTGCAAAGGCCAGAGGTGGAAAAAGAGTGTGGGGCGGTGAAACCAGGTCTGTCCCAGTCTTGCCGGGAATACCGTACTTTGAGCAAGCTGCCAAGGAACAGAAAAGTCAGGGGAGACCCCCCCAAAGCGCATGCTAACGGGATTAAGGCCTTTACCGGAAAAAAACTTTAACAAGAGAGGGCTGTCGGGGGGCGGCGGGTACTTTAGGAGTTCGGACATCCGTAGAAACCGGCGGGTCCTTAAAAGGAAAAAAATGGGTGTCTGTCTTTTCACGCGCCAAGAAAGAGGGTGGAAACTTCAAAGATAAAAGACAGGAAGATGGTGTTGAAGGAAGCCAGGCGGTAATTTTCCACCTAGACAGCCCCGGGCGTTTAGTGGTGTAGGACCTATGAAAGAGACCGGGTGAGATTTGACTCCTCTACGGAAACACTGGGGCAGGTGGAGAAATCTCGTCTCATTTGACCCAGAAAAAGAGGAGTCAAAGTATTGGCCAAAAAGGGGCATCAGACAAAATGCTAAAGGACATTGGTTGTCGTGGGAAGAACTGGGAAGTTGATCATTCTACGCCTGGCTATGAAAAATAAGGTCTGGGGATACACTCCACAGGGGGAACTGCAAAAGTCTCGCAATGGAGTTTGAAGAAAAATATGGGACGGGGAGGTGCTTTGTTCAACAAGAAGAATGGAATTTTAGTCAAAGGAACCCTCCCCTCGCGGTTTAGTAAAATCCTCTAATAAGGAGTTGTCAAGGGGGGGTGTGGGAAACAAATAGGAAACAATTCCTACCAAAGTCGGACCGTTAGAGGGAGTAGCCCTTCTCCCTCTTGGAAGATATTACTAAGAACTCATGGACGGGAGGGTGTGGGAGAGTCATATATGAAAGTGGACGTTTTACCGGATGAAAAGGCGGGGCCAATAGGCAGATTAAAAAAAGGAGGATAGGCCCTTTCTACGGAATCGGCAACCCGTCCGCGGGGGTTAGGAGAAAGAAAGCGGGGGAAAGAAAAAGACTGCTAAGCGGCAGTTTTCAAACTGAGAACCGGGGGGGTCCCAAGGGCTAGGATTACGACCTAAACTCGCTCTAGACAAACAAACAGATGCATTAGGGGAGATGGTGTCAGGGTCGGCGTGGAAAGAGTTAAATAAATGGTAACGGTAGTCGCAGTTTGCACATTGACAAAAGGGAAAAAAAGAGGAACGGGGTGAAGTCGAGACTTTTTGCATCCTTCGATCCGACACAAGTGAGGACGGTGGTGAAAGGGACTTCGACGAAAAACGAAGATAGGGCCTACGAAACAAAATGGCCCTCGGAAGGCCAGCGTGCACGACCACACTTCAAACAGAGAGCCCACCTAACTTCCGCTAAGCGAAGACGTAACAGAAGGCCAGCTCAAAATCATCTCATGGGGTGGAAAAAAAGGGAAACTGTCAGTTATCTGTTGCGATTTGGGGAAACAGAAACACCATGAAAGAAGATCGGGAGGACTTTTACTAAAAAAGGGAGAAGGGTTATTCTTACATAAGAAAATTACAGTTTTAGAGGGGGGGGTCCCTACAAGAAAGGATGAAAAATCCATTTCGAGACGAGACCGTCAGGGGAAAGGCACTGTTTAAAGGTGGGTGGAAAATAGCCCGAATTGAGGGAGCATGATCGAAACTTGCATCCGCAAAAGTGCCGGGAAAAAAAACGTGTAAGGCTCACGGTGTGGGAAAAGGTTCGCGCCATGTTGGAAAGACGACAACAGGGTCGTAGAAGGACTGCTATTTCTCCACCAACGTGAACCCCTAAACGGAAAGCGGCCAGGTACAGAAGAGGAAAGGGGCGGAGCTCCGGTTTTGGTGTGGACAAGAAACAACCCTAACAAAAGGGGGGCTAGAGGCACGACATCCACGCGGCAGGCAAAAAAAGACTTCCTGTAGGGGGAATCCAGTAAGGGAGGAAAAAGCTGAAGGGGAGAACGTCGACAAAAGCACCGACATTTTGCTCGTTACTGGAAGGAGAAGGGGGATGGGCCTTCAATATCCCGCCGCCAGCGACAAACGCAATGGTACCGTGTTCGCAGAGGTCCGAAGAAACGGGGAGGAATGGTGGGAGGAAGAACCTAAAGCCCGGGGCTATTGGGGGGAGAGGTGCTCACCCCGGAGAGGGGGGTTTAAACAAGGAATGGAAAGATTCCCCTCTCAAAAACATCGATATAAACCTGAAGGGAAAGGTGCTAGAAGGGGGATGCACAAGGGAGAGTCGCATGACAGGGCGAAAGAGGGTGGAAATTCATGGATAAGCAAAGGAGCTTGAGACAAAAGGACTTCCTGCAGGGAAATGAAGCCCAAGGAGCGTATCTCAGAATCACCATAGGGGATGGAGACGGAAAGTAGAGGGAGCTGGACGTCTAGGGACAACAATTAATGCTTAGGGGCCTCCCTAAGGGGTCGTGCAAGCGGTTAAGGGGAGACGTTTTTTGGGGGGAAGGAAAAGGAGAAAACTTTCCTTGACAAAGGCGCCCTCTTTCCACCGATCGCGGAGCGCATTTCGAAGACGAGGAAAGGTGCCACCTCCTCGAGCGGTACACGTAGGAAGTGCGGAGGGGGGTTTAGAAACTAAGGGAAGATACAACTCGGAAGCAAAAAAAGTTAACAACAAGTGCCAGGGGTCCTCAGGCAAGAAAAGGAAGCCAAGGGGCGCAAGGGGGAAAGGAAGGGAATTCTCGTCCCTAAGTCCACTCGGGGGTCACGGTGGCCAAAAAGTCTTGTAAAAGAAGGGAAAAAAACGGGGGAGAAAGAAAGGCCTTTGCCAGCCGCGTCAATGAGACAAGATAGGGGGACCGCCAGACCAACCGATGGAGAGGAGCGTACCTGGCTCCAAACCACAGAAAAAATCGAATGTTCATGTTGGGGCAAAGGGTTAGGGGGGGGGGGATCAAAAAATGATCGGGGGAGGAGGGCAGAAAAGTACTGATCACGGCTGTCGTAATTTACGCGAAGGTTAAACACTACTGAGGAGGAGGGGGGAAATGTCTAGCTATTACGAAAAGAAATTCATGAAAGAATAACTAGGTAGAGAGAATGTTGGGGAAAAAAAAGAAAAGTGTGGGGGGGATAAAACAGAATTTTGCGGGGCAAGACCTGTCGCGGGTCGAAAAGAAATCACCGGGTTTCCATATCAAAAACCGGCCTGGCTTTCCATGGAAAGGGGACAAGGGTCCCTTAAAAACTGGGGAAAAGGGGGGGCAAAAGGGCAGAATACGCGGCTATGGCGCGTGAGGAATCCCAGGGACCTAAGTCCTGACCGTAATGGGAAAGCGCAAACTACACTTCTCAGAAAACCACGCGGGGAGCGGAAAAAGTTCTGGCGAGAGGGTGAACCGCACCTCAAAAATCGGTGACAAAACTCTAGGGGCGTGGGAAAAAAAAAAAAAAAGCAGGGGCAAGGGGAGGAAGGGGACTCACGCCGGAACCGGGGTGATCAGGCAGACATCATGCGGGAAAAAGAGTGTCCTTGGTAAACAAAGAGGGAACAAAGGAGCGACGGTACAACGAGCACAAAAAAGCTCCACTCCATTCGGGCTGTAAGATGTCGCCGAATCGAGACATCAGGTCGGGAAAGGCGGAGTTGAAAAAGTCATATCCATCTAGGACACGCTCAAGGTTGGGGGGTTCACTAAAAGAGAAAAAGGCCGAATACCCTGCAACAACCCCAATACACTCCGTTGGCATAACCACAGACAAGGGCGACTTGGGGGGGGAAGCGTTGGGGTCCACCCCTTTTGTCGAACAAAGTCGACAGGGGCCATACGCGGGAGTAAACAAAAAGGAAAGTGCAAAGAGCATGAAAAGAGAAAAAAAAACTCTGTACGGAAGGATCCTAGCAGCAGACGGACTTCGGAGCAGGATAGCTCAGGTACTATTCTCGGCAGATTCAATAGGATTTTACAGCAAGAAAAATTTTCAGAAGTCGAGACTTTCAGCAAACGTCTATGGGCTGCCGCTCTCGACCTAGGGGAGTTTCGAGTGAGATTTACAGAAAAACAAGCCACCGGTGAAACAATTCTCGACCAACTGACGCGCAGGCTGTGATCGGATGGATCTGTTCGGGAAAAGAAAATACCGAGAAGGAGTTTCAAAAAGAGGGCTCGAAAAAACCATCTCAACTCTACAGTTTTCGACGGCATTCAGCATACCGAAATCAGAAGAAAGTGGAGCGCCACGTCTCATCCTAAAAAAAGAAAAGGACGGAGAGAGGAACATGAATCCTCTAAAAAAAGGGGGGAGGATTAAAGAGAGGGGAAAAAAAGTCGAGAGGAAAAGCGGGGGGGGTCTAGAAACCTCTCCCACCGATCAAAAGAAGGAATCGTGATTTAAAAAGATTAGAAATTCAAGTTACCGTCAACCTCTAGGGGGTGGGATGTGCTGAGGAAAGATGGAAGGCATTCCGAGAAAAGGACATCCCGTATGTGAAACACCTCGATCAAGACAGCGGAATCAACGCTCAGAACTATTTTTGGGAGACTCGGAGTGGAAAAACGGTAAATCTCTGAAAAAAAAAAACAAGAAGGCCAGAAATGAGGGAAAAAATATAAGGAATCGACATGAAGGGCAGAAAAGCTCGGATTGGATCCAAAGGGGGGAGGAACGACCAGACAGGGGAAATAGTCTCTATCCTATGATCAGGCGGTTCCGAAAGCGGCTCATTCTTGATAAAAACTGCGTCTCTGGGGTGGCCAAAGAAACAAAAGGGAGGGGTGGATTCCTCGCATGGGATGAAGAACGGTGAGAGAAAAGGGGGGACTAACCGCTCCCCCGTAGCAAAGATGGCGTTTAATGGCCCAGACGTTTGAGGGGGGGGGGGGGCAAGGGAAGGGGGCAGGAAGGTAGCAAATGAGAAGGAACCAAAAAAATTCGAGCGTCAGCGACAAAATCTGGACTTTGGGGGGGGGGGGAACTCCAAAAAAGTTCCACAAAGGGGAACGTCCTATTGAAAGAAACAAGCGGAAAAGAACCTTCCTGCTGGCTCCTTCTTTTACGGGGTTAGATCTCTGGGGTCACGATTGGTGTCTTCCGCATTCATAACGGCAAGCTAAAGTGGCGGTAGATCAAAAACAATGTTCAAGCGTGAAGGGGCTTCAAGCCGGGGCACAAACAAACGACAGGTCCAAACGCCAGAACCGACTCGTAGTCACCTTATTTGCTTGCCGGGGAAGGCTGGGGAAATCCTTAGAGGAAAACGTAAGAGGGATCGAGTTTCACCATCCTCTCCCGGTGGCATTGACGGAAGCCGTAAGCTAGAAGAATGGGAACCCATCAACATTGAAGATAAAACGCGGATGAACTCAGGGGGAAGAGAGAAATAGGAGTCTGGCGGAATTGCGGGGGAAGAATTCCAGCCGGAGTGCTTTGTCCATGTACAACAAAAGTTGGTGAGATTAGAAAACGGGGTGTACTAAAAAGACTAGGACCAGGGGGGTTGGCCCGGAAAAAGGCCGCGGTCGAGAAAAATCAAGTGAAAAAAAAAATCATCAGGATAAAGGACGGAAATTAGGGTCATGAATTTGGGGTCTGAAAGTTCATCTGGCATCTGATAAAAACAGCGTCCGCAAAGGGAGTGCAGGACCACCCGGACATCTGCGAAGACTTGAAAAAAAAAAAGAAAGGATCAACTGGCCGGGAGAAAAAAAAGCTCCTCGGACGCCAGAACTCTTACCATAAAAAATAACATTTCGGATGTTTTTGTTGAAAAGGTCCCCAAGGTGGTGACAGAACACCATGAAGCCGTCTCTGAGAAGGAGGTTGGGGGTGGCGGAAGAGGAAAGAAAACTTCGAACTACGCTAAGACCAACGGTAGGGGTTCGGGGAGGGAGATAATCTAAGGCTTCAACACGATTGTCATTTGGAACTTCAGAAGAAGTTAGGCCAATCAAGAAGAATTGGGCGCGCGAGAAGACACATTCACTGTGTGGGGAAAATTTGGTGGAACAGGAATCACTTCGTTGAGGCCACCATCTAGAAAGCACGAGAAGTGAACAAAAAAAAAAGTTAGTGCTAAACTCTCGAGAGAGGAATATCGCCTCCACAGAGAAGGTACGAATTCTTATAGAAACTTGCCTCGGGGGGTCGGAACAACGTAAACAAAAACTTACAGGAGGCCCACGACAAAAGGCAAGTCGAAAAAGAATTCAGTACGGGGGGCAAGTATCACGTCCAGTTAGAAGAGGACCGTTGTCCGAGAAAAGGGCGGGGGGGCTATCATTAATAAGGGAGCCGTGTTGCGAAATTACGATGGAAGAAGAAGAAAGCGTCTAAAAGGAGGGGGGCCGGTGAAACAGATTTACGGAACCGAGTTTCGCAAGGGGGGAAGCGAAGACCGTTTGGCACGGGGGAGCACTGTTCTAGGAAAGTTCCGGCAATGGAAGATGATCGTGGGGCGGTGAAAGACCGGGCTTTAAATATGCTTCAAGTTAGCCAGATCCGTGGCCCTAGGAAGAAAGGGCATGGGAAGAGGGGGGGGTCGGTAAAACCATAAGGTCTTTGACGGCCTGGAACGGGACAACACCCCCGGATGACAAAATGAGGAGGGCTGTCGATGGACGGCATCTGATACGGACGGAGTGGAACGTAGACCGATTCAAAAAAAGGAAGGGTGAGAAGGTTTCTAACAAATATCGTTGCCAACTGAGGCCTGGCTTGAAAAAAAAAACATGCTGTTTTAAAAAAGGCCACTGAGGGGAAAGGGAGGGGGTCCTCGAAACCCGTGGGGAATTTTGGGAACCTAGGGTGAGACCTTGAAAAGATGGTAACTTGCCGCTGAGGGACTTGTTCAGGGGGCATAGGAGGATCTAGGTGGCCCGGCGGGAGGGGAAAAATGAAGGCGCCCTGCAAATGTCGACTATCCAGTTGTTAGGTTTCAAGGGGGGAGGGGGGGAGGGATTCTATCATGCGCTTCTGGGGGGCGGAAAAAAAGCATGAACACGAGGTTGGAACGAAAATGAGCCGGAGCTGATTCCTCCAGGGGAGGTTAGACATAGGGACGGCTGGCGTTTGCAAAAAAGGAAACTATAAAATTAATGTGGCTAGAAAGCCTGAAAAATTTTGTCGAAATAAAGAAAAGTTTACGGGGATAGGGGGGGGTGGGGCATGGGAAACCCGGACCCTGGACTTCCGAAAAGTCCAAAAAAGGAAGCTGGAGGCTCCCTTTCGGGTGCAATTGGGCTCTCTGGTAACTCTTCAGGGGGAAAGGCAGTCCTAGGTGGGAAGAAAGATTAGGGCAATGTGTTACCCTGTTCAGAAGGGCCATAATAAGAGAGGCCCGAAAATTGGGCCATGTAGAAGGAATAAACCCTCGGTTTGGAGAGAGAATCTGAAGAAGCACTACCCAACAACCTTCAGACAGAGGGAGAGTGGGTAAATGGACCTAAACATCAAAAAGTGGCACGAGACATAAAATACATCAAAAAAAACAAATGGTAAAATATATATAGGGGGGGGGGAGGGGAAGGGTAGGTGCATCCGTCAAAGAAAGCTCTTTGGGGACCAGGGTTTGAAAATGGACAGCGTCTGCGAAAAGGGGGAGGGTCTCGCCTCTTGTCATCCTTTCGTGGTCACAAGAGAGGAAAGGTGGTTAAACGATTACGTCCAGTGACTGAGACAGGGAGGAAGCAGAAGGAAGGAGGTCCAAGAAAAGGAAACAGAAAAAAGGGAAAAGGAGAATCGACCAAACGGCACTTCTCTTCATAAGCCTTAAGAGACAAGAGCGAGGGAAACTGCTAGCAAAGCTAGAAAGGGTTGAAAAGGAAGCCGGGCATGTGTCAGTTTGTGAAAAGGGAAACAAATGTCAACTTACACGGGAAAGATGTAACTAACGCTTCGCAAGGTTCGTTTGAGGGGAATACACTTGAGGGATGAGGGAGCGTTTGGGGGTGAAAAAGGGAAAAAACGTCCCCTCAGGGGAGTGAAAATCCATTAAAGACAGGCGCAAAGGGGGGGGGAGAATGTTAGGATCACAACTGATTGGTGTACAGAGAAAGGATTCGTCTCAAGGAAGAGGACAGAAAAATCCTCACCTGACGGGGGAACACCCAACTGGATATGTGGAGAAAAGTTGTCGGTTCTCCAGTGGCAAGAGGCCGACCTGAGTTTATGGAAAAAAGGAACGCGGAATGTATAGAGAAGGGAAGCAGAATACAATAGAGGAGTTACTAAAGTCTACCGAGAGCAAGGGGGGGTGCTATCAACCTCAACTCCCTGGGATCTATTACGGATCCCCGTCAGGAAAAATCCGGGGTCGTGTTGCCAGTAATTAGGGGAAGAGTCGGGAAGGGGCGCCGGTCGAAAAAAAAATCCTCAAGTGGAACATAGGTGACTATACCTTATACTGAGCCTAAGTCATCAGCAGACTCCTCCGACTACATCGCGCCGGGGAAGAAGGGTTGAGGCAAGGGGGTAAAGCCGGAAAGACGTTTTTTTGTAGATTTGAAAACGGGGTTATTCATGTGTCCCTCTAGTCGGGGAAATTTCGCACACCTCTGGATGCCCTTCGCCTTGGCAAGGTGATAAAATAGAATGCTCTCACCTTCAAAAGGAAGGTGAGAGACATGTGCTCATTTGTCTACGGAGGAGCCAGGGGACCACTCTTTTACCGGTCATACTAGAAGAAGGGGGGTCACATCTACGGAAAGAGACTCTGAAGACTTTAAAAGAGGTATTAAAAAGGATTATCGGCCGCGGAACCACAAAGACGGCGCCCACGCCAGTACTTAATGCATGGGGTACGTGGCTCTTTCCAACTTACCAGAGCGCGGGGACACCTGACGTCGGGTCGGGGAAAACTAAGGTGCTGGAAGGGGGGATAGTTTAGCCACTTGAAGGAAAAAGGGAAGGGGGTCTCTCTCTGACAACCGATCTTAGGAGAGAAATGGGAGAGTAAGGGAGATTTTTTTTGGGGGGTTGTTGTGTTTTTCACGAAAACCTCAGCTACTTGGCGGGAAAAGTCCATGGCTTTGGCGGTATTGTTGCCATCAACTGAGAGAGAACACTTGCTCAAAGAAAGGGTCAAATTCCAGTCGTCTAGACCATTTCTCGAGGACAGTCAGTGAAAAATTCTCTACGTCCAACTGGGCACTTTTCAAAAACAGAAAGAGCGAGTAATCGAAGAACCCCTTTGGGCGAGCACGGTGTTCCGAATGCAGGCTATGGGCGAAGAGCAAGGGGAACAAATCTGGGGAGAGGAGGGGTGAGGTATGTTTTCACCGGTTCGCGATTCCAGGAAAACCAGCAGAATGGGCATTTCTTGGGGAAAAGCGGGGAGAGAGCACGATGGAGAGACTGGGTCTCTGAGACATTCCGGGAAAGGGGAGGTCGTCGGAAGTTTCTTGTGCCTGAAGAAACGTGCGGGCCGCTTAAGCTGAGGTTTCACCAAAACACGGGGGAAACCTTCTTAACTCAGATTGGAATGCTGTATCTCTCTGGAAACCAAGGCTGGGTGGGAAGAGCAAGCGAAGGTTTGCCGTTACAAAAAAGGTACCTAGAATACGGCACACTGGTAATACCAAAACTGATTATTCCCTACAACTGGTTTCACGCGGCAGAGGAGGATTACCGAAGGAAGGGCCAGAATAAGATGACGCTCACTGTGCACCCCTTTGGACTGATAAGGGACTGCCTTGGTAGGTAGACTACGGCAGGACCAAAGGAAAGGGGAAACAGTGTCTCTAACTCGTTCTTCTGATCTACTAAGGTGGGACCAAAGCAAAGGGAAAGAACCTACCTACAGGGGATCAGTTCGAGGCGGCTGGCTTTCGCCCGCAATGTGGAACTCGGCACCAAAACGGGTTACGTACATCACGGACAAAGGTCTGAAATGACGGGACGTAACAATCTTGTAAAACAGGAGAGATAAAAGAGGCAAGCCGTAACGCCAATCCATGCCAGGGGGGAACGCTTTCGCCACCAACCATAGGATCTAGTGCCACAGAGGCAAGTCTACGCTGACCGGTTTAAGGGGGGGGGGAATGGTCGAGAATGGCTTCAAAAACCCTGTAGGAAAAAAAAAAAAAAAGTCCAGGGGGAATAAGAAAAGTAAACTGGGAGAACGGGTTCGACTGGGGAGAACCACCTGGTGTCCTCACTTTTCCATCCGAGGATCCAAAAAAGTTCTGTGCACCGCGCAGAAAGAAGAAAACTCTGAAGTTTCAATAAATGACAACTATTAGAAAGAAGAGGTCTTATCAGTTATCGTTCGTCCTAATTTCGCTCTAAAAGGGAGTGGACAAGAAAGGGAATTTCGCATCAAGTCTGGTCAGCATCTTCAAAAGAGTACTATGGGAGGACAAAGTTCGGTGTTGCGAGGTCTATGTACCCAGCCCCCATCGAAGTAAAAAACTCTCCTACAAAACCTAAAGAGCGAGGTAGTTGATCAGGAGGGAAAGGGAAATCTGGGCATTAGGGTCACCTATACTTCATTGCCCGATGCAGCTGTGCGCCAGGAAGAACCGAACAAGGTGGCCGTTAACAGGCAGGGAATACCTCACTCCTCAACTGCCTGGATTGGGGGGGGCAGCAAAGAAAGGGGGGGAAACTGAAGCTCTAAAAAAGGAATTTCTAGCGAGACGCGGGGG
>Ga0179591_1187783_pt1:0-10000 | contig 16119 bp, 19 predicted proteins | sample CZOMad2_1_08_16f_FD_182891 | JGI IMG/M metagenome (GOLD analysis project Ga0179591, IMG submission 182891) | Vadose zone soil fungal communities from Angelo Coast Range Reserve, California, USA - CZOMad2_1_08_16fungal (PacBio error correction) | ecosystem: Environmental > Terrestrial >...
CAGGGCTTTCCTGAAGTTTTCTGTGTTGAAAAAACAAAAGGGGGGACGGGATCACGGAGGAAGCGATAATTAGCGGGCACTAGCCCGGTTAGCCACTGGGTGTCAAGAAATCATGAAAACCGGCAAAAAAGTTTTGTTCTCAAAAACGGACTAGAAAGAAAAAAAAAGCCGCCCAGCGGAGGAAAGAACGGAGAATCCGCGTCCCTGAATCTATATCGACAGCAGAATAAAAGACAGGAGAGATGAAAACTGCGTCAAACCCAGGCCACCATTACCTGACGCAAAAACAGAAAAGCAGAAGGCGACCCGCGGAGGGTCAAGCGGCATAAACAAACCAAAAAAAAAATGCACCCGGAAAAAAAAACATCCATCTACAAAGGACTATAAAGTAGAAAAGCCCAATCTACCATGGGCAAAGATTATCCGCCGGGGGTAACACCATCGTTGACTCCTCAATAGGAAAAAAAGGAAGAGGGAACCAAAGAAAGACTGCCAGACATCGGACTCCTATCAACCGGGAGTCAAAACCAAGATCGGGGAAAAATCAAACAATCAAACTTCAGGCAAGCCAAAGCTAGGTACACAGGAGTCGAAGAATAGCGCTCGGGACAAGATCTAGCAAATCTCACAAAAGGCCACTGAAAATCATCCCATACTAGGAGGAGGAGGGGAATGATACCGGAAAAAAAGTCCACAGGGAGAGAGATCGGTTTCCGAAAACAACAGGTAGAAATTCCCATCCGGGGCATTTTCCACCGTGAGAAGGGGAGCTCGGAGAGGAGTACAACCGCTCTGCGGGGGCGTCGATGTCAACCCTCATCAGGCGAGAAGGAAGGGGACGAACACGGTACCGTATTATGCCATTACAGAAAGAAGAGAAGGACCTATGACCAGATAAGGAATAGGGGCGGAAAGGAAAAAGTCCTGCTCAAAGCAAAAGTAGAAAAGCCATGGATAAAACAGTTATCAAATCGTAAGACGGGGTTGGCAATTCTTTGAGGTCTTACAGAGAGAGTGGGGTAAGTTCGTTCATACAAAAAACCGTCATGGTTGTCCTCATGAAGAAAAGATAAAGAAAACCAATGTGAAGGCGGTCCCATCGAGGAGCCCCATGGCAGTCCATACCCTCTGGGCTAAACAGACCTTCGAACGTAGATACTTTTCTGCGTCCTCAGAGTATCCAGTAGACGGTCCAAAGGTCAAAGCCCGGTGTCCTGTATCATTCCTCGGGGAGCGAAGGGGAAGTTTTTCGTGATATGGGGGCAGGGTCGAGGGTTCTTCATACCTTCCGCTTTGCCATGAAAGGCATTCATCAAGGGAAAAAAGAATGTAGAGAAAAGCGGAATACGCCGTCAGCGGAAAAAAACAGGTTACCATTCAGTGCCACGCCTTTCCTTCGGGAATCAAAAAGGGGACTGCACAAAAGGGGAGGTAGACGACAGAGGAAAAAGACTCATACTGGGTCAAACAACGGGGGCCTCCTGTATCTGCAACAGGTCTGGCCAGGCGCCGCGAAGGGGAACGAGACCAGGGCCTGAACCAGCGTGCTTGTTGGGGGAAAAAAGAGTCAAAGGGAAGGGGTCATAGAAGGACCGGCCGTAACCGGTTGCACAGAATCTTTAAAGAAAGAAACGGACCGGCGCCGTTAGGAAAGTAAAAAGGGGGCCGACCCCCAAAGGCACAAGGGAAGTGAAAGGGGTTGTGTGCCTGCGATATAAGAAAAAGAGAGCCATGGGAAGTTGTGGCGGCGCGCTGGAATCGTGAGTGGGAGGGAAAGACGGGGGGGGGTATTACAACATGCCTCGACTTGTCTTGGTTAAAAAAAAGCCAGGTTCCTGCCGCTCCAGAAGAGCGAAGCGCAATGGACGCGGTCGCAAACAAGGGGCAGGGGTTGACAAAGTCGGTGCAAGCTGGCCAGGACCGCACAGTCCTGATACAAAGGTAAAATTGGTCCCGCCTTTCATGGGAGTGTTCTAGGTCCTGCAGGTAGTTCTTGCTCGTGTTCAGCGAAGGTCAAAGGGGCACAGTGATCTCGAACGAAGAGAAGGCCCCTCCGTTACCATTTCATTGGGAAGGTTGTCCTCGGGGAACTCGAAAAGTCTAAACACCTGCAAAAAAATTTTGAGTACTAGAAAAAAGGCAATGGGGAAAAAGGGCCGCTGTATAACGCCACCCGGGGAGAGATAATGAAAGGCGAAACTCCCAATTCTTGGGTTCCATTCACTACAGAAGGAAAGGTGCGAATATCGACGCCAGCACAAGTGACCTGCTCCTAGGTGGAATCGGGAAAGTGTGACACCGGACTCGTAGTGATAGGAAGTGTCAGTCGAGTTCCCTGGGAGGAAAGAAGGCTGAGAAGATGTGTACGGTGGTTCGCTTTACTTTGCAAAAGGAATTGGTCCTCGGTTGCGAAATAAATGGGGAGTGGTCCCCGTTTGGACCACCGTACAAAGGGGGGCACGGCACTGGGAACCGGGAGGAACCCGCGCGAAAAAAGGGGGGACTTAGGGTCGGTGGGGGGAGAGCAAAATGGACCATCGCTCTTGTCTCCGAGAACAACGAGCACCAGCCAGAGCAACAAAAAAGGCTCGGGCCGCGGATGCGTAAGGGGGGAAGTCCGGTCATCTGGGGGGGGGGAGGGGAATGGGGGCGATCTCGGGGTCGCTCTGCGTGCATGTTTGCAGCACGAGGGAAAAACCAGGGGGTTGTTCTCTTCCTCGGGAAGAACTCTCCTTCACTACAAAAAAAGCCTCAGGGAAAAGCCAGCCAGGGGCCGGCGGCACTTCGTTGGAGAAAAGACCGTCTGGACGCCACTTTCCAAAGAGCTACATCGAAAGTGGGGATCCCCTGGGAGCCGAACACGGCCTTCTAACAAAAGGAATTTGGGCCATAAAACATCAGAACCGGCTAGGCTTTCGATTACGCCAGCAGAGAGGGGCCCTTCTTTCAGCGAAGTACACTCGAGGGGATAAGCACTCTGACCGGCAATACCGTCCCACATGAGAGGGCGGTAAAGACGAACAGGATGTAGGCCCGACGAAGAAAACAATCTCTCCAGCGCAAGGCAAATGGGGGATTATTAAATGAAGAAAAAGGAAGGAGGGGTGGCGTCATGGGAAGACAGGGCGGTTAAATGGTCAAAAAAAAAAATGGGCAGTGGAGTCTCTTGTGAAGGATGTTACGGGATCGTCTGAAAAAGGTGCTTCGTGCGGTGATAGAAGGAGGGCGGGCTCGGGGCAGAGGGGGGGGGAAGTCAGCTTCTTGCGCTTTCTTGGGGGAGGGGGGTTACGGTGTGCGGCTAGTGTAAAAGCGTAGGGGTGGGATTCTAATGGAGTCGGGTGGAGAGGTGGGTGAAGAAGGGGCCTTTTTTGGGAGGGTGAGAGATGAGGTGGGGGGGGCTGTGTCGGGCGTGCGTGGTGGAGGTTAGTGGCGTGGAGAGCGGAGCAGGTTGAGTTGTTGAAGGGAGAGGGGCTTATAGCTGCTCGGGAGTGAAACGCTAGGGGAGAAGAGGTAACTTGTCGCGGTTCCTCTGCAAGATAGCGGGGAGTCACTGAAAAAGATTTTTGACTGTGGGGAGCAGGGGGTGGTGCGGGATCTGGGCTTTGCGGAAATAGGGGTCTATGGGTGAAGTGGTGGCGTGCGAATGCAAAAAGGAGAGAGTTCCCATCTGGTGATGAGAGCATGGGAGGCGGTTGAAAGGGTATGTCGGCGTTAACAAGCACGGGAGGCAGGGGGACTCTGGGTGTCAGCCTGAAAGAAGGGGACTGGCTCGCCTGTGCGGGGGAGCTTGACGTGTGCTTTGGAAGTTAGGCCATTTGGTCCCGGCTGTCTCCGTTTTTGTACTTAAGGCAGGAGAAGGCATGTCAAAAAAGGGTGCTAGGGTTTCCAAGAAAAGGGCGGGGGGGCCGAGGTCATGTAACCCCGAGTCCGGGTTGTTAAGGGGGAGTGGGGGCGTTTGCCGAGACCGGGTGGCGGTCATCATGGAAGGGGAGGGGGGAACCTGTGGCGTCTTTGGGGAGCTTTGGTGGAATGTTTATACTAGTAGGAGGTTAAGGGTGGTTTGGCGAGGACGGTCGGGGAAACTGCCCTGAAGGGTACTTATCGTGGCGTGTTGATTGGTGTAGCAAGCAAAGGGAGAGTCGAGGGGAAGTGTTAAGACTACGTCTTTCGGAAAGGGGGGAGGGGAGAAGTGTTTTCTGTAGGTTTGGGTTCATGGCGAAGGTGGCCGGCGGGAACACTGGGGAGGGGTTCGCTAGGACCCTGACGCGCACGTTTCCTGGTCTACGTGGACTGGGGGGAAGAGGGGAGATAATACCGTGCGCGTGCAAAGGGGGAGACCGGTTTACTCAGGGTTTCAGCAAGAAAAAAGAGTGAACTTTTTTGCTTACTCATGTGAGGAGGGAAAAGATCCTTTTGGAGCGGGGAAATCTAGGCTTGGGGGGAGGGGGGTGCTGTCCTTACAGATAGACAATTTGACTGGATTCTTAACCTGGGGTAGGAAACCGTGGAGGTAATAGATGGGGTGTGAAAAACTTGTGGATTAGGACTGTTCGAGTATGAGGACAGGCCCGTGTTACCGGGTGGGAACACTTGAGATGGTTCCGTGAAAACTGGGAGAGACCGGACTGGGGGTCTGGTGATTGGAAGGTTGAACTCTTGGGGCGTCAAGAGCTGCGCGCTAAAGTCAAAAGTAACTAAAAGGGAGTTGTGGGTGCAAAAGGTCCTGTCTTCCTTTCAAAGAGCCAGGAAGGGACGCCGGTCGGTGTGGGGGGGCAAGTGGGATCATGATGGAACTGCGAACTTGAGCGGCTAAGAGAATCGCACCTGCGAAATGCCACGAGGCCCGTATTGGGAAAATCAGACCAGGTTCCGGACTGCTAACTCCAAGGCCCGCTTCAAGTAAGTCGGTCCTCCCAATACGTCGGAGGGCATCTGCCGGTGCCGGGAGACGGAACTGTTTTACCGTCACGGGTTTGGTGTGAAAGCAAACAAAAGAGACATCTTCGTAAGAAAGAAGGGGGGATGCGTACCGCGTGTCATGGCCGGCCTTATGGGGGAGGAAGATGACGGGCAAACCGAGCAACATGGCCAGGCTGCGATGAAAAACTGCAGCCACAAAAGATTCGGCGAAGTAGCCCCTTGACCGGAAGTACCCCATCTCAGCCGTCCCCTCACAGTGTATCTTCAGAAAAACTGGAAGGAGGAAGCGCTCTTCGCTCGGCGGCCAGGTCGGCGGTGGCTGGACAGGGGCGTGGAAAGGTTTCCTCAGGTCACCACTTGCAAAGAGGGAATCCTGTCAGGGAAAATGCGCATAATGTAAGCAGGAGCACTCCTCGGTTTTGACTTTCGCGTGAGAAGAAACAGGAGCGAATGGAAAAGAGGAAAAGGGAAAAGAAGATCGAATACGGAGGGCCCTCTTGCTATAAGGGATCGGAGCAAAGAGGAAAAGCAAGCTGTTCCTCAAGGGGACGCAAAAAGCTGGAAGGGAGCACGTGAAGTTCGGGAGAACCGACTGCGAGCGAAAGGGGTGTAAGGGGGACAGTAGCTAGCGGCCCAGAAGAGAAGCAGGAAAGTAGGCCGCTCATGGTCTGCGTCACTGGGCGGATGCGGAGAGAATCTAAGAAGTCTACCTCTTTTGGGGAAGAGGAGAAACGGGCGCGGGCGGCGTCGAAGGGGTGGAGGTAAAACGTTGCCGGGCGTCCTCTCGGTCGGCGCGGTGGGGATAGGCTCGGAGAAGGGGGGCAGGGGTGCTGCCCAGCGGACGGTGTGTGATCCGCGGAAAGCTTTAAAACCTGTCTACGCTTCAATGAAAAAGGCCGAAAAAGGCATTGGGAGAAAGATGGAAAGGGGGTGAAACCCGGCCTTCTCTTTACTCGGACGGTACCAAAGAAAGTGAAGGCAGGCGACAGGGGGGGGGAGGAAAACCTGACTGGTGCAAAAGCCAAAAATCTCAGAGCACCAACACACCAAGCCTGATCAGAGGGCGTAAGGGGAAAGCACATCGATACTCCGCGTAAAAGAGTGCAGGGACCCCAAAGAAGGGTCCTACTTGAGTCAACAGCACCCATCCAGGAAGAAAAAAACACTCATCTCTGCTGGGCGGCGTGAAGAAGGAACTCCACCTGATAAACCACTGGCAACACTGGGGAAAACAAACAGAGACACTCCGACTGACACCGTCCTCCTCGCGATCAAAAAAGGAAAAAACGGCAGTCAAACGAACTGTCAAAATAAAGGGACGAACGACTACATAACAACACCAACATCTGATGTAGCTGAGAGAACTGAGAGGGGTCCTCCTGTTCGGGTCATTGGCCGTGTGGAGGTTAAGAGCAGGGGGCAAGGCGCGAGCCGGCAGAGGAGGCCGGTTGTGGCGGGCGGTGTTAGCCAGGTGGTCCATCAATCGGCCGCGCCTGCAGCGAGAGAGGGGGGGGGGCTCTCTCGCCGGAAGTGCTGCCGCCAATGGTCCAGGGAACGGGGGGCTGGTTCGGAGACGGGGAAGGGTGGGCCAGCATGAAGAGAAAGGGGAGTGTTTGCCGTACGGAGGTCTTCTGTCAAAAGAAGATCAACAGGACGATACACGGGAAACGTGGCAAGCTACGTTGGACCCTACGGGTACCTAGAAACGGTTCCTAGCCAGAAGTCAGCCTCTACGAATAAGAAGGAAATGGTTCCGGGGACAGTAGAAGGAAACCAAGAAAAGAAGGGCAAGTCCTTTCCCGGGTGGGAGTCAATCTGGAGGGGACGACCTATTTAAGCGACTCGGGTATCCGCTCCGTAACAGGGTCTAGCAGAGGGATAGCCGTCAACCATGGGGAAAAAAAAGAACAGCCAGCGCGGGCGAAAGGCAAGAGGGACAGACTGGTTCGGGAGGTATTCGTTATAGTCGCCTGCGAGCTGCAAAAAAGAGGGCCACTTACAGACAACACGTCGGCGGCGGAAAGTGATCTCGGGGGGGTAACCATTCCTTGTATACGAGTCGGTTGCAGACGGAACTGACGGGATACCGGGAAAAAAAAACCAGGGGGATGGGGGCCAGACTGTGGCTGAAGGGTGGAAAAGACTCACTGGGGGGGGGGAAAGCGAGTCGAAAAGGGAGGGGTGCTTGCTGATGTCCTACCCGCAAAGCGAGGATAAAGGGGGCCTGTTGATGCGAACGAACGTACAAGGAGCAAAAAGGAACGTTGGCCGTAGTACAGGTGGACCATGAGAGGAAGGCGGTGAAAATGCGGGTGTAAGGAGTCCCTGTGGGTCAGAACGAGGACCGAGGCCAAGTGCGCGTGTGTCAGGGCACAAGTGCATCCGTGGGGGGGACAAGTACTGGGTGTAGGAGGAAGGGAGAGGTTCGGGATGGGAAGGGCTACTTCGCTCGGAAGGGTTGTCGAGCTCAGTCATCGCGAAGGAGAAGGATCTGTGCCTGAGGTCTGAAAAGGACGGGCACCGGCGTGGGTAAGGAACTAGGACGCCGGAGATCGGGGCTGTGATCAGTCGTGTTTTCAAGTGACGACAGGAGGACTTCCAGTCTTGAAGGAAGGAAAAGGATCATGGTTGCCCGGTGATTGGCTTTATCGTAGGGTCGTCGAAAGAAAATTCAGGTCCCGTGCCTGCCTAAACGGAGAGACCGTGAGGGTCTGAGACGGACAAGAACATGTCCTAGGGTAAAAATCCCGGACAGGGTTAAAAAAAATAGGAAGGAGCACACATGCATTTTTCCTTAATGCGACCCGTTGCTTGGAAGTAAGAAAAGTGGGCACCGGGCGGGTACACGCAAAAGTGCTTAGCCGCTCTTACACTATCAATGGGGGTAACGAGTACCATTAGCTAAGCAGAGGGGGTCACTTGCGGGTCAAAATTGTGGCTGTGGGCGCATGAAAAAAGAACCGGCCATCAATGAATTGCCAGTCGGCGCCGGTAGCAAAAACGGAGTCGTCCCAGATGTTGGCATGAACCTCCCTCTGTGAAAAAAGGACGAAGTGAAAAGGGACCTTCCTGGGAGGAAATGAATCCATCATTACCCGTCTCACGGAGCATGATCGTATGTTTCAGAGATACCGAGGTTGAAAAAACGGGAAGTTTGAATACGCGGCGCAAGGTCTCACCTCGCTCCCAGCGGGAGAGGTGAAAGGAGGGGGAGGATTGGGGTGGGTTACGGTTCCGGACTGTTGACCGGGGAAAAAGGGACTCAACTCCCTGGAAGGAGGGGACAACACGTCTCTACACCTTAGGTCCCTCCCGCCGTGGGGCCGGAAAACTTCCTCTCGTTCTAAGGGAAAAAAGAGAATAACTGGGTTTTCTTCAGAAAAGATGCAACAAACACGTACCACCGGTACGCCTTTCAGTGTAAAGGAACGCCTTGTGGGCAAAAAAAAATGAAAGAAAGGTTGCGAGTAAACAAAGTACCAAGTACAGCCAAGACAAGGAACGCAATGTAAAGAAAGAGAACGTCACAAAGAGACAGAGGTGGGGAACCACTCCGGGGAAAAGCCTCTCACTTCGTACCGATCACCGGTCCTGCGCCAGTCTAGGGCACCGGGACCACGCCGTCAAGGAAAGTCTAAGTTCCTCAGCACGGCGAGACAGCGCAAAGCAGAAAGGGAAACAAGAGATGACCCAGACTCGAGGAGGGTCAAAGGCGCCGTACAATTACATGGGCTAAGAAAGGAGCCCTTTCTAGCGAGATCAGCCCTTGGTCGGGAGTAAGGGAGGAAAAGGCCACGGACACATCGCGACGCGTAAGAAGCGAAGGAGCTCCGTGCAAAACGAAACTTCATTAACAAGAGTCCGCTCCGCGTCGGGGGAAGGTACAGGAATAAGGAATAGTGGAGGGGCGGGCGGACTATGATGATTTTTGTCACAAAGAAAAGGGGACGGCAGAAGGTCTACCACCCAAAGAAAAAAGAAAAATAGAATCTAAGCACAAAACCACAGCCATCACAACACCAGGCGAAAGAAAAGGATTTAACAAACTTCACAACCTAGCCAAAACACATCTAAAGGAGACACAAAAAGAACCATACCACAGGAACAAAGTAAGAAACACAATCCATCATTGGATAGGATGAGGTCTCCTCAGTAAGAAACCGTCAAGGGAGGGCAACGGAAGACCCAGGAATGAATACAGCAGCGAGAAACGGTAAAAAAAAGTAAACACACAGGGAAAGAGCCCAAATGCAAAAATAAAAAAAGGGAAAACTCTTTACTCCACAAGCACACCCAACCAAGAATCGACTAAAAAAAAACGAGGTGAGGAGTACAAAGTAAGGAGGAACAATCGTGGTGTCAGTCTTTAAAGAACAATCAGGTATTCGTAATGGTAACATTGGAGGCGCATTTCAATAGATGAAGGAGGATGTATCTATCGTCTAAATGGGGAATATAGAAGAAGGTACAAAAGGAGGGAAAGAAGTGAATAAGACTAGGGAAAGCGCAGGCCGACATCGAAGCCACTAGAAGGAGGGATAGGGGGAAAAAAAAGTGCACTTCCTTGAGAGCAGGGGGCGGAAGGGGGTACCGAGCAGCGGGAGAAGGGGTACTGTCACATCCTTTGCTAAGTGAACGGGGCAAGGATAGTGATGCTGTTTACTTCAGTCATTATTGCGAGTCAGGAGGGGGGGGGGTATAGATCACGGACTAGGTGCTGTCGGGAAATCTCAGAAAATAGAAAAAGAAGATCTCACAGCCAACCATCAACTTACGCCGGAAGGAAGGGTCCAGGAAAGACGACCGGAGGTTCATATAGGGAAGGATAAACAAGTTACGGATAGGGTATGGAAAGGAACGCAGAAAGGGGAAGGGCACGATGCCGCCTAATAAAGTCAAACATCATGATGATCGCGGGAAATAGGCGGGCGGGGGGAGGGATCAACATTTATCGGGCGGAGTGAACAACCCGAGGCTGTTGTCATACTCTTGTTGAAACAACAGAAGAGACGAAGGGATCTGCACGCCGAATGAGCACAAAACTATGACCTCACCAGGAAACAGGAAGTCCACGGTGGAC
>Ga0179591_1187783_pt1:15000-16119 | contig 16119 bp, 19 predicted proteins | sample CZOMad2_1_08_16f_FD_182891 | JGI IMG/M metagenome (GOLD analysis project Ga0179591, IMG submission 182891) | Vadose zone soil fungal communities from Angelo Coast Range Reserve, California, USA - CZOMad2_1_08_16fungal (PacBio error correction) | ecosystem: Environmental > Terrestrial...
GACCAATGAACGCTTCCAAATTAAACCACTGCGCACCCTCAAAGTCGCCTCCACATGGTAAGAAGAGGACCACGCCAAGGAACCGACTCCTCCTAGCTAAGTGAAAGCCAGCAAAACGAAACTGGCCACCCCTAGTTCCGCCGACCCGAGATTCACCTCAGCGACTTCAAATGGAAGGGACTCGACAGAAGCACAAGTACCCTTTCATATGCTCGAGACAACCGAAGGCTCACACCCAACCCGGACATTTTTCTCAAAGCATAACAAAGAAGTCACTCAAGGACGTACCATTGAACTCCACCTTAAAGCGGGAAAAAGTCAACAAGCAAGGGGGTTTACTCCCCTCCAGGGAAAAAAAAAGGAGAAATCACAGCATTGACATGGACGTTGAGAAGGACTTAGGGACACAACCTGACCATCCCGGAAAAGCGGAGACATAATCTGTCGTTCCAATCAAAAGCTGAGACTCCCCCTGCGAAATCCGGGAAAAAAAAAAGTTAAAACAACCGAAAACCCGTTCGGAAACAAGCCACCAGACACACCGCCCACAGACAACGGAACGATATAAAAACCTCGTTGATTCAGACTTGGGAATCTCAAAGGAACGAAAAACCTACCCGAGCCCACCAAACCCCAAAAATACCTACACCCCTCACCTCCCCCTATCGACGTCCTCCGGAAGTCTCGGCGCGTCCCAACCCGCACTCGCACAGTCATAACCCTCCACTTGCTCGAGGAGTGGCAGCCAAATTTCCTAAGGGACAGGGACAGTGTCGAGGGCCCTTAGAAGGGGCTAAGAGCAGCCAGCTTCAGCTCTATGACCCCGCACGAACAGCCAAACCCAGGAGCGCAGAAGCACCCCGTCCATCAATCACCGCGTGGAGACAAACCGGGTGTGGAGACTCACGTAGCAAAAGAAAAAGAGGAAAGGGCTCAAACGCCGCTCCCCAGAAATGTAAAAGAACACAAGAAAAAAGAGGATTCGGGAGATCGCCTGGAAGCGCCGTCACGTCTGGAAAAAGACCGAGGAAAAGAAATCCGCGCATCACAGGCGTCAGACCAGCCCGATCGCCAGGAAGTGGGAAAAAAAAAGGAAAACCCGACGTCTCCCTCATGGGG
>Ga0179591_1288502_pt1 | contig 16118 bp, 18 predicted proteins | sample CZOMad2_1_08_16f_FD_182891 | JGI IMG/M metagenome (GOLD analysis project Ga0179591, IMG submission 182891) | Vadose zone soil fungal communities from Angelo Coast Range Reserve, California, USA - CZOMad2_1_08_16fungal (PacBio error correction) | ecosystem: Environmental > Terrestrial > Soil >...
GGGGGGGGGGGATTCGCGAGCTCGAGAAGGCATCCGCCACGAATCCAAGAAAGGATGCTAAGGGAAAGGTTCCTACGAAAGTCTCAGCAGCGCGCCAATGCTGTAAGGGGTCGAGCTGGAAAACGGGGGGGGTTCCAAGCCGCCATGAACGGTCAACACATCCCGGTTAATGCCCAAGGAGCTCAAAAAAAAGAGCCGGAAAAAGCGGGGGGGTGCCGATTGGGTTCTTGAATCGATATAGGGGAAGAGGGAGGAGGAAAAGGTGCGCTGCCGCCCTCTATGCTCAGAACGGACGTGCAGGGACGGCGTGTGGGTCGAAAGGCAGGGGGGGCGCCAGTTCTAATCGCATTCGAGAGGAGGAGGGGCTCAGATGGGCCCCGCCGCTGGAAGAAAGTGGGATGAATGACAGAGGACCCCAGGACTCACTCTCAGGAAACAATTAGAGAAAGAGCGATTCCTATCTGGGAATTATTTGGGCCCAGGACGTTGGAAGTCCACAAGGCACGCCAGCGCCGATGGATTGACGAGCACGCCGCAACGAGGGCCCAATGAAACAGGCTTTAACAAAGACCTCACGGAAAGGGGAGGGGGGATGGGGCGACGATGAAGATCGCCCCGGAAGATGGGGGGAGAGTAAGGAAACGAAGAAAAGAAAGAAGATCCCTTCGTCACCCAAGCCAAAAATGCAAAGGTCACGGCCCCGGCGCATGGGTTAAAAATACGAAACCCGTTAGTACCGGAAGAAGAAGCAGCCGGAGAAGGAAGAAGATGTACGGGAGAAGAGGGTCAAAGAGAAAAGGTGAGTTTATGGGGGATTCAAGTGGGGGGTGAAAAAAAAAAAAAAAAGAACAAGGTGAATTCCAGCCCCGCATGACTGACAAAAAGGGGTGAAGGGGACTTCTGGGACATAGAGCGTAAAGGGAAAGAGGCTCGGAGGGAGCCATCAGAAACAGGAGCTCTATTATGAGATCTCCCGCGGGGGGGAGATCTGAAAGAGGGGAGGGGAGACCAGAACCCGTCATCGTTTCTTGGGGTGATGAAAAGGCCAGCCAGTGATTCTAGGCAGGGGAGAAGGTGCGAACGGGAAGAACTGAAGGGGGCAGATTATCCTCTTACATTAGAAGACCTGGGAACCAAGCCTGTGGGAGAAGGGGACATGCCCAATCAGGCGTGACCGGGTGAAAGGACAGCTGCTTTGAAAGGACGAAAAAAAGTGAGAAACGCCCATTGGCGCCATTCCTCCAAGAGGCGACAAAGAGGGAAGGGGTCGGAGTGACCGGCTTGAGGCACACAGGCCCGCGGGAAATGGCCGGAGAAAGCCAGGGAAAGAACTACTCGGGGGGAATCCAACAACAGCAGTAGCAACCCTAAGTCACTTGACACCACTAAGAAAACATATACCCCGCAATCTCTCAAAAGACGATAAGGACGGGTCTCCCTACAAGTCAACGAGAAATTATAAGAAAAAAAAGAAAAAAAAAAACCCAGAACAATAAAGGATGTTCCAGGGACAAAAAAGAGGAGACCAAAGAGGTTTGCAACGAAGCTTGCCCGGACAGGGATGGGAAGACAAGAAGAACAAGAACGTAGTTACCACAAAGAAAGAGGGGGAGAAGAAAGAAGCAAAAGGGGAGGAACGCTAGGCCCCCCTCTGAGGCGCTAGCTAAAACTGACCGGGACGTACAAAGGTAGAAGGTCGAAAAAACAAAAGGAAACCCAACGACAGAAGAATCACACCTGCAAGTTCTGCACCGGGGGGTAAAAAAGAGAAGCGGGGAGGACAATCCAAAACAGAATCATTTCCGCTAGGAGTCAGGTCAAGGAAAAAAATGGCACCGGTCCGGGTCTGACAAGCTGCAGGCTTCGAAGCGGAATATTGGTTGACCTAGAACCGTTGGGGAAAACCATCAGGCAGGGCTAAAACAGGACCGAGACGGAAGGAAAGGGGGGGCCCAACTGCACGACTCTATAGGAAGGGAAGGGAAGGTAGAGGATCGTTCGGGGTTGTTGGGGGGTGTGTGTTGGAAATAAGGAGTCGAAGGGGAGTGACCTTCTGTTTGAGGGGAAAAAAAAGTGTCGCGGCGGCCAATTATCGCGGTCAGAAAGAAGGGAATCCTAGAGAGGGGCGTAATGGTGAAAAAACTTGAATTCCGGGACCTCCCTAGAGGAGGAGTGGGGGGGGGGGGGGGAAAGGAGGGGGGGCTGCCGTCTTGGGTTTTTCAGGCAGGTATCTGGCTGAGGGCGCGGGTCTGGATGGTGAGTCTAGGGCGAGGGCGACCGGGCAACAGCCTGCATCAGGCCCGAGCTCCGCCGTGCAATCCTCGAAGAGGGGGGACGAGGCTTTTGTTGCATCTGGTGCGAAAAACTGCGTCTTGTCTTAGTATCACCCAAGGCTCCGGGGGGAAGGGAGGAGGAAAAAATCGCGGTCATACGCTGTTTTTAAGTACCATCGGTCTGTAAAGTGAGGGGAGGGGGGAGGGGGGGGGCCAGAAATCTTTCTGCGCTAGGTTCGGGGGGGGGGGAAGGGGGTTGGGCTAAGCTTTTGGGGGAAGATACCCGATAATTACGCCAACGGAAAAGCTGGTGAAGGGCTTCTGGGTGGATGGGCAAGGGGAAGGTTGGACCAAAACGGTGGGGGGCTGCGGAGCATCCCCTAGGAGGGAGGCAGGGCACTGGTCCCTAGGGCAAGCCTGTGGGGGGGACCTGGGACGCTGAGGGCCTGAATCAATCTTCACGGGAAGGGGAGGGAGCACCTGGTTTACTAAGGGAGGGGAAGGGGGCTCATCAAAGCTGGCCACGGGTCCATACGTAGTCCAATATTCGGGGGGGAAGGCTTCGAAAACGACTGATTTAACCCTGTACATAAGGAAAAGATGAGGCCGGAATAGGGGGAAAGTTGTGAGACGGAGAAAGAAATCTGAAGTCACTGGACCTTGACTAAGCAGTCCAAGCAACCTGGAAAAACTCCTATCCTTGGATCAAGAGCTCTTCTCCAAATCTGGATCAAAGCTCCTGTGGCTCAAAAAAGGACCTGGGGAAGACTAGCCGATGTGAATTGGTCCGAGGAAACTGGAAAAGAGATAGACTCAAGTCGTGTGACGTCGAGGGGGGGGAGGAGGCACATGGAGTTCGGGGTTTGGGTTCACAGGGCCATCACGTAGCGATCGGACCAAGGGGCTCCACGATGAGGGAGGGAAAAAATCCTGGCAAGGAGGGAGAAAAAGGGGCGAAGACTGGAGATCTTGGGAAAAGTCGGGCAACCAGGCAGTGGACATGGCCTTTTTAGAGGATGCCCAGCTGCGCTGCAATTACGATAAAAAACGAGAGTTAGGCAGACCGAATTAGAAGTTCAAAAGGGACCAAAGGAACAAAGAATTACGCCGGCATGGGCATGTTAAGAAGAAGAGGGCGGGAAAGGGGGGCGCATGCCATTGGGGTGCTATTGCAATCGAAACATCCAGGAACCCGCCGACAAGTGCTTGGACTGGGGGGACTGAAAGACCAAAGTCCTGGCCAAAGAAGGACACGGGGAGAATTGGGAGGAAGAGGGAAGGGGGTGTGAGGTAGTGATCCACGGTTCTCTGTCCGGTATAGGGGGGGAATATGGAACGGACCATTCCAGAAGAATAAAGGGACAGCAGAACTTTGAAAGGGAACCTACGAAACTTGAGGCAAACACATTCCGTAAGGGGGCCTCAGACGCGGAAGGAAACAAAAGGACGGTGGCGGCATAGGCCAGGAAAACTGCCGACGCCTGCGCGAAGAACTGGGTGGAAGGGATGAAGGTACAAAGAACGACGTACATCGAGCTCCCAGCTCAGGGGGGGAAAAGAAAGGGAAGGTAAAAGGCGACGCGTCAGGGTTGACTGGCGGCGAGGGAACTTCGACTGAACAGCTTGGCGAGCTTCGAAGGCCGTAGGAAAAAAGAGGAAGGGGAGACTGGGAGGGGGGCGGGGGAGTCTTGCTCGGTCTCGGGAATCTCGATCTAACCATGCTTAGGGGAAGAGAGCAGAAAAAACGTATTAGAAGAGATAGATAAGCAATGTGGACGAGCAACGAGCCGAATCAGCCACCGAATCAAATACCGAAAAGGAAAGCAAAAGTTCCTAATCTCAACCTATGTGCGGCGGGGGGGGAGAGAAGCCAAGGACTTGACCGGAAAATTTACGGTTAATGCCCACTTCCTCATGGGAAGGGGGACTAGCAGGGAGGAGGGGGGGGGGGACCGAGTTGGGTTGATGGAAATCGAACGGAGGGCAGAAGGGGAGCGGGTGGCGATGGGAAAAATAATGCGGAAGCCGGGGGGCAGGGCGGCGGGTAGTTGAGGACCAGAAAGGGGGGGGGTTTGGGAAAGGAGGGAAGGGATTTTCCTAAAAAGGCCGTCTCTACAAGTAAAGGAAAGGCCGGCTTCTTGTGTCCGAGCAGATGACCGGTGAAATAAAGAGCAGCACTCAGGGCCACGAAAAGAACATCTGGGAGGGAAAGGGGCACGAATGAAGATCTTTAGGAAAGAATAATGGGGAGGGTTGCTTACCCATGAACACCGGCCAGACGGCGTTCGCCATCCCGGAATGGGAGGGAGAAGTCTCCAAAAATCTTCAATTTCTAAAAAGAACCGCTGCGGTAAAAAAGGACCGGGCCACGACAAGTAATAATTCGTTGGGTGATTGCTACGATGAATTCAAAAAGGGGGGAGAGGGGAGAAGAGAAAAGGGAAGAATGTTTTAGGAACCCTTCCCAATGTGGGAAAAGAAGGAAACGGAAAGGGACCCAGCCGGGGAGCCGCATCGTGACCAAAAAGAGATCAGAAAAAAGGGGAAAAAAAATCTAAGGAGGGGATGGTCGGCGGAGGCGCCAAGCGATTTAGTCTGCCCAGGGGAAAAAACCTTAGGTGGGGATTCCTTTGAAAAAGTGCCCACCACAAAAGGGGAAAGAATCGGAGGCAGCCAGGAGAGGGGAACGTAAGAGACTCCTCATCTGCTTCAATACCAAGAGGGGGAAAGGGATAAGGGCGGGGGAAGCGAGGCTCTTCGTAGGGGGGACCATAATAGGCTGAGCTCGATAGAAGAGAAGGCAGAAGAGTCTTGGAATGTCGGGAAAAGGCAGAAGAACAAGGCATCTTCTTGGTCTTTGCATTTCGACAGCCTAGGCGCTAAGCATGGTCTTGAAGATGATACCCGGCCGTGAAATCCGTTCTCCGTGAAAAAGATTAAAGAAAAAAAACTCGGGAGAGGAGTGTTTAAGGGTATAAGGGAAGGGGGGGTGGGGGGGGGGGAAAATCTAAGCGAGCTTGACCCGTGCCATCTAAAAAAAGAACGCGCCTAGCAACCGAGCCAAAAAGCCCAGTATCAAAGATAAAACCGGAAGAACGCTTTAATATAGGGGGGGTTGAGCCGCCTTCGCGAGGGGGCCCCGGGAGTCCCAACCACAGGAAGGAAGACGCCGAACCAAAAAAACGCGTGTGGATTTGCTAAGCTTAAACCCTAATGAAACATAAAAGCCGCCATCACCAAAGACAACCGGCGAACGTCGTCGATTGCCGGCTTGAAGGTTCTAGACCAGAAAGAACAAAAAGACCACAAAAAGAGGAAAAAAAAATGCCTGGCCATCATAACATCGGCAATTACCAAAAAACGATTTTTATAAGACTTAGGGAAACATCAAAGGAAGATGTCGGTAGAGGGAAGGGGTCGCCATACCCGGGAACAATCCGGACAATCGAACAGATGGGCAAACAAAAAAAAACAAAGAACAGGTGCCCTTCGGCTTCGCCGGCTAGAGGAGTGCGAACTGACCGCGCATGAAAAAGTGCCGCAAAGAAAACAAAGAGAGTAAAAAACAAAAATAAATATTCCACAAAATCCGTGAGGGGGCAACCTAGCAGCACAGATAATCGCAGCAGTCCCACCCGATTATCCTGGAGAGTCCAAAGGAAAAAGAAAAAAAAACCTGTCAGGCTTCCTATCCAAATAGACTGGAAATTGCGAATCTGATTTTACGGTTGTGACGCAAAAACCAGAAGGGGAAAGAAAGCATTGGACAAAGGGAAAAAAAAGGAACTTGAGGAACGTTTCCCGGCAAGAAACTCAACACACAAGAAGGAGGAAACGAAGAGGAGGGTTGGAAGAAAAAGGAACGGTCATGTTGTGCTCCAGACGTGGAAAGGTGCTGGGTGGGGGGGGAGGAGGAAAAGTTCCTCGTCGGGACCTGCATCCTCTCGGAGGAGGAAAAAAGGGGTGGCGGTACAGGGAAACGTGAAGAGAAGGACCTAATATCTAGAAAGGGGTGGCAGTGCGAATGATCTGCGTCGGGGTTGTAGGACTCGTTTCATAAGGAGCGTTGGGGGAGGGGACATGGAGGGTGGGGCGGTGTGTTTCGGTTTGTTTAAAGCGCGGTCAGGGGTCACTGAACTAAGGGGAAAGAAGTTCAGGGGGAAGGAGGCTGTACGCGGGGGCACATAATGGGGAGGCGGGGAGCTGGGAGTCGGTTAGAGACCCAAGGAAATTAATCTAGTGGACGTGACATCTGGGAAAACCATAGTCCTGGGGGGGGGGGAGTGGGAGGGCTGACTGGCCATCATTGTCGGAAAAGTAAAGGTACTTGGGGTGCAGCGGGGGGGGTCGGAGACCCGGAAGCAGGGCATGCAGGGGGGGAAGGAAAGAAGAGACAGGGGAGGGAAAGGCGGGGGAGGGGAATAAGTGCCGGGTAAAAAATAAGGGGGTGGCTGCCGGCAAGCCACTTGGCGGCTGTCATCGAATTAAGGGTCCTGGTGTGACGGAACGGGTTTCTCGAAGAGTCATCAAGGGCAGGGCCCGGAAGGACTGGCGCAAATCGGGGGCTTCGCGCGGTCACCATGGTCAGAGCTCTGGAAGGGGCGAGACGTAGGAGCTTCAATTGGAGACCCGGGGTGGGAAACGAAAGACTTTACAGATATAACTCTGCCAAAGTCAAACCTGGCGCCCGGAGCTCCCTGCCGAGGGGAAGTTCGGGATAATCACCCTGTACAACACCTAAAGGGGGGGGGAGAAGCCACAGAGCGCTCGCACCGACAGGGCGCTCGAAGGATCAATCGAGCATGGGGCTCGCTCTGGCTACTCAGAGAAGGAAAAACTCGCTGGACCTGGAAACCGGGGGAAGCTTTCCTCGGAAGACTCCTCTGAGAGGGCGTAAAGAGGGGGGGGGGGAGGGGGGCTGCAGGTCACGATGGAGGGCGGGTGTTGTGGGACAAAGGACAAGAATCATCAAAGCGGTTCGATCTAACATAAGAGGGGTCAGACATAGGGGGGGGGAAGGCCTCCTTCTGCTTGCCGGAAAGAGAAGAATGGGAAAATTCGCAGGCGCTAAGACAAGACGGTTGCCGGCGGCGTGAAACTGTGGTAAAGGGAGCGAGGCGCAACCATCAGGGGCTCTTGAATTAAAGGGGGAAGGAAAAGTCGAAAAAAACGAATTCTGGAAAGGCGTGGCGCGTGTACTACACTATGGGACGCGAAGGCGGGTTGTCTTCTGCGGGACCAAATGGGAAAAAGTACCTGGCGTTGCTTGACTGACTGGAAAGCACAAGAACTGGCCACCTCATTCAAAATTTAGCATCCGGGGGGGGGAAGGACGGTCGCGAAAAAGAATAGGGGGGGGAAAAGACAGCGGGAATCTGTTAAAGAGGACACGGGGGAAGAAGACATTAAGAAAAGCTGGAAAAGAAAGGTCAACGATCGCGAACAGGATAGGCCCCCGGCCCAAAAAATGAAGGGGTCCGAAATAACAGAGAAGTCTCAGGGGGCGGCATATATTTCCGAAGCTCACCGCCAGAGAGAAAATGGGAGTGGACCATCAACCCCTCGTGTTGGGGGGGTGGTGTGGTGTGGGTGTTGGGGGTGTGGGGTTGTGGTGTTTGGGGGTGGGTTTTGGGGGGTTTTTGAGTTGGTTTTTTGTGCGGTGCGTGGGGTGGGATTGTGATGGTGGGGTAACCGCGACGACTATTAGGAGAAGGATTCTGGAAAAAAGACAAAGGAGGTGAGGATACCGGGAGTCAGGGTTTCCCTCTTGAGAGAACATAAGAGAGGGAAGGAAAGTTGGGGGGCCGAGCGACGACTAAAACGGAGGATTTCGAGGCATGACAGCGCATATCGAATTCCAAAAAGAGGGGTTCTCGGAGTCCTCTCACAAAAAAAAAGGATGGAAGAGGGAAAGGACTAAAAGGGGAAGATCGATACGAGCAAAAAAAAACGACTAAACCCTACGCCGGAGAGTCCCTCGTCACAGAAATCTAGGGGGAGGGAAAAAAATGCAGGGGAAAGGACCGGGGGGAAGCATCCATCTACCAAACCTGCGAGCACCCCGTAAAAGGAACAATTAAGACGGGCCTGGAACGCAGGGAAAGGTAAGAGGGGAACGAGTGGGTGTTGGTCTTCAAATCTAGGAGGAAAAGAGAGGGAATTACTGGCCGAGATGGCGACAAGAGCCGTGGGGGCTTGCATGAGTTGCGCACAGCGGTGTGAGGCAAAAAGGTCATCAGGGGAAGGGGGGGGGGTCAAGGCTGCGGTCTTGGGGGAACCCGGGTATAAGGAAGGGAAAAGGGGGACAAGAAGTGACTACGTTTCCTGGAAGAGGCCTAACTCACATCATCCTCGCCCGGTTAGAGAAAAAGAAGCAGACGGGGGTTGAGAGGGGGTGCTTGGGGGCATAAGACAAAAACAGGACTCGACGCGCCTCGGAGGGGAGCAAGCCAACGCGGGAAAAGGGCAATGCGAACAAGACCATAGGAAAAAAAAAATCCCCAGAAGCTTCCAGATGTCGTAAGGGGGGGAGGACGATGAGGACAAGTCTATCATTTAGAGAGCCCCTGGCGTAAGCGCATCCTGTGAACTCAGCCTAAGGTCAAAAGCTTTCAAAGGGAAGAGAGAAAGAGAAAGACGGTTACCCGGGGTCGATCACGCCTATCAGGGGGGGACCGCCAGGAATGAGCACCAGCCGATATAGGAGTTGGGAAAAAACTCGTTTTCGGTTTGATCCCTTTAAGGGGGGAAACCAACAACACACCCCCTAACTCAGAGGGCCCATAAGCGCAATACGGAAAAACGAGGAGAAGAGAAGAGGAAATGCATAAGATCTTCTTCAAGGGACCTCTATGGCCGAGTTGAGGGGGGACCATAGACCCCCATTAGTTCTAGGAGATCTCAATTCGTCGGGTACGGACAGAGGGGAGTAAAGTTAGAATCACACGAGATTCGTTTGGGGGGGAAAAAAGGTGGGGATGATTGACTTCGCCTCATTTAAGATCTGCGCCCGGCGACCAGGAATTCATCCAAGGTCCGGGTAAAGAGAAGAAATGGAAAGCAACCACTCAAATTGGAGGAATTAAGCCCTCGCCCGGAGGGGTAGCTGGAACCGAAAAGCTTTAGGATCCCGAGCCGAAACAACGAAAACACTCCAAGGTCCATTCTCAAGGAGGGGGAGGAGATCCCCTCTTTAAGAAGTTTGTATGACACGTCAAAAAGGGGGAAGCAAACACCAAAAAAAACAGACCCGCTGCAGAAAGAAGACCGAAACGACGCTGTGGGTCGTGACGCAGGAAAACATGGAGAAAACTTCCGGAAGCCACAGTCACCTCCGTAAACAAAAACAGAGGGGAGGGGATGGGAACCGTCTATTCTGCAGAAAGAGGGGGGAAATCACAGGATATCCCCACCACTGAAACCGTCCCAACGAGAAACTGTCGAGAAAGGGGAACATACAAGCAAATGGGCCAAGGAAGTAGGGGTCGTAAAACATCAGGTTGAAAAAGCACTCGGTCCAGGGATGCGGAAAACCCTAATAGAACGAAGTTTCAAAACCAGAATACAAAGGTAACACAAAAAGAACAAAAGGCCTAATGGCCCTGAAGCCGAAAAGTACTAAATGACCGCGCTTTTTCAATTTAAAAACGCGAAACACAGCGACGCCACCAAAAAAAACAAAATGGAAATGACACGGATCAATGGAGGAAAAGATAAAAGACCGCACAACGACGCAATCGAGAAACCTCAGACCACAAGAAAAAGTCTCTATTGAAAGAGATTCACGTCAACTACGCCCATCTGCTTCAATAGGGAAAGGGACTGCGAAAAAAATCAGGGGTATGGGCAAGTACCCAGGGGGGCACTGGGGAAACAAGAGACTCCCTCTTCAAAAAATTCAGAACCCTTTTCAAAGTGAAAAAACCCTAGAGAGAACACAAACGAAGGAGGAAAAGAGATATCCGCGTTACTTTTTGAAGAAAGCAATAGGACATTGTAATTTTGGGGGGGGCGTCACACCTCGAAGCCATCCGCTTGTAATCAACCGCATAGAGTGCGGAGACCTGGACCGGTTGTCGAGCCTTAGGGACTTCACTAAAGAGAGAGAAAAAGATCAAGAAGGTGTATTTTATTTGTGCGGTCAGGGCAGGAAGGGAAGTTTTAGAGATTGGAGGGCTTTTTGATTCTATTTGGTTGCGTGAGAGAAACGGAGTCATTGAGCATGCTCCAATTAAGGTGAGGGCCCCGCGAGGGTCGGGGGTCCGGATGCTGGTGTTCCCAATTCGGGGCCATTGTTTCTTGAGGATTCTAAAAAAACTGGAAAAAAGGGAGCGTTCGAACTCTGATGTTTAAAACCCATCTAACTGAAAAGGTTCCTCGGACTTCCCAGCATGTCGAACGAGAACAGTGACTATTGGGTCCTGGGGGGGGGGGGTTGAGAAGACAGGAAGGGGAGGGGGGGGTGAAATACCTCGCCTATCTAAAAAAGGAAGGCGGTGGCTGGTTAGGCGTCAGGTAAAGGACGTGTTGGGGGCTACTGCTGGGCTGTCGGAAAAGGAAAAAACTCTTCGGGGAGTGGAGGGAGGGCCGCTTTTCAGTTTTTTTACTTCCGAAGCTAAGCCGGAAAAAAGAGGAAAAAGGATCGCCGAGCGGCGGAGACGAGCACCTGGTCAGGATTCGTAGAGGGCTCATCCAGCAGCTGCCGGGGAAAGTCAAAGAAGAAGCTATGGGGAGAATCGAAGAAGAGGGGGTTTCTCGGGAAGACCTTGTACGAGGAGAAGCGAAAAAGGGGGGAGGGACATGAAAAAGGAGCCGGGAAAACGCCATATTCCGAAGGGGAAGCCAGGGTCGAAAAAAGAAAGCCTCTGCCTTTGGAGCACTTCGGAAGACGGGCAAGCAGAGAGGGAACGCGACGCTTGGATCATCGCTCCCCGAAAAAAAATAAAATGTGGGCTACATCAACTTCCGCCTAGCAGAAGGAATCGCCGCTGGGTCCATCCCTGAGTCTAGAACGCCGGGGACAGGTTACGTCATCGCGTGCTAACGGGGCGTTCGGGGTGTTTGGGGGGAAAAGAAAAAAGAAAATCCTGTACGAATCTACCCAAGGAAGGGAACGAGCTGGGCTGGAAAGAAGACTTTCGTGGTAGGGAGGAAGATTTCGAAGAGGGAAATTGGGGGGAAGAAAAAGGAAATTGCGTCCTAGCATTCCGGTTAAGGTTAAAAAGAGAAAAAGGTTAAAAAACAGCTGCGCTTTCAATAACTTCCGGGGCTCTTCATAAAGGATCGATTTAGAGGTCCAGGCAAAAAACGAAAAACGAAAAGGAACTCCGGATCGTGGGTCGGAAGAAGCGTCTGGTCGCGAAAACAGAGGTTTGGCGAATCCCAATCAATCCGCACCGAGGAAGAGGGGGTAATGGGCTGGACGTTAAAAGGGAACTGAACGCAACAAAAAAAAAAAAAGGAAGACGCCAAAAACTCAGTCACTCTCTGCGTTTCCAAAAGTTGGGGGGTAGTGAAGACACGGTCAGCGACAGGGGGAGGAGGAATCACTTCGGGGGAAGGGGAGGAAAATGGAAAAGCATGCTGGAGGACGGGTCCAGCGGGAAGGGAGGAAAAGAGAAGCAGGCCAACAGGCCTGGCCGAATCAGAAGGGGCCCTTCACTTGCTCTGGGGGAGGGGGTTGTTTCGGCAAGGGAACAAAAAAAACGCAAGACTCTGCGCGAATCTGTTGCCGGGGAACACTCGGAAAAGCCGAAGGAAATATGTCGCATCCGGAGGGGAGATCATTTAGGACATAACCGGGGAGGATCAAGAGTTCAGTTGTGGGGGAGAAACGAAAGAGAACGTGAAGAAGGTTGGAGAGCTCGAAGGAGAAGGAAAGCCCGGAATTTTCGTGGCTTGCGGGCGAGATTCAGAAGGCTTAGAGGAAAGGAGGACAGAGAAACACAAAGAAAATGAACAAGGGAATAGATTAAGATCACGGCGCAGACAGTGAGGGATCGAGGATCGCGAACGCATAAGAAAAGAAGGCTACTGAAAAAAGAAAAGCTACCTGCTGTTCACTTTTCGAGAGGAGCTGGGTCTCTCCTCAAGACTAAAAAGAGAGAACCGCGGAACCGGTTTCTTGGAAACGGATCTCAAAATCATAAGGAGGGGAAGCCTATTGTGGGGGCAACAAGCTCCTCCGCATCGCGTTCGCATGGGGCCTGAAGGGGCCTAGAAGGAAAAAAACCTAGGCAGGGGACATTGACGGCTAGGCTCCGGGTTTCGAAAGGGGCTATCAGGGGCACCGGGGAAAGAAACTCATGGCCGCCCTGCTCCTGGATTTTTCCGATACCGAAGGGAAAATAATACAAGAAAAAATCATGGGAGAAAAAAAATCCTCTCTTCCCAGCGTCCGAACGGTGATTTGGCCATGATATTGGTGCGGGGGCCCATTCCACGCACCGCCAGGAAAACTGGTTTTCGCAGGAGGGGGAAATGCAAAATCGAAAAATCTTCCCATCAAGTCAAAGAAGGGAGAGGGAAACGCTAACCACACGAAAAGTTGTTGGGTGGGCCGACGATGACATCAATTCTACTCATGATAAGAGCCCCTAGAAAAATAAAACCAGCAGCCTTTTGAACCAAGCAAGGGAAACCGAAAATGTCCCCCAAAATTCGGGGAGACGCCTGGCATTTTGAAATACCGACACCTCAGAAGCAACTGGGGGAGAAAAAGAAGGAAGGAGATTCAAAAAGCACCAGAGCATGTCGGCATAAAATTTTTCAAACGGAGGGGAGGGGATCGTGAACGCGACCACCAACATAAAAAACCATCGGAATTCAAACAAAACAGGAAAAGCCAAACGCGGAATCAGAGAAGACTCTCAGGAGAGCGGCTACTTCATCGGCGTAGTCGAAGGAAGGGGGCAGAGCCCCAGGACTCGATGATAAGAGCTCGTCGGTGAGTCCGCAGGGGAGAAAAAAAGGGGGGGGAGAAGAAACCCTGCATCGGGCGTTTGAGGGGTGTTGAACGGTGATAAGGAATCAGAGGCGAAGCATGGCTGCAACGTCGCCAAATCCGCGGGCCACTGCTAAGAGAACAGGATAAAGAAAGGGGGGGATCGCTGGTCTATACTTGACAAAAAAGAGCAAGGGCGCGAGCTGACCCTTTTCAATCTACATACGCCGAAAGACTAAGCCGAAGCAACGCCAAATTTGGCGGGAAAAGAAGCGCCCCTCGGACGACTCCACGAATCGTTGTAAACAGAGGGGGCGAACTTGCCGACAAACGGCCAGGCCTGAGGAAAAAAAGGAAAAAAAAGAAAAGGGGGGGCGGTCTCCGGGGGCCCACATGATCAAACGACCAAAAGGGGGGAACACACACTGCCAAAGCCAGAACCCCCGTCATTAGTCTTCTGATTGAGACCGAAAAAGAGAGGAGAAAACAAAACTACCACAACAAGTTACCAATGTACGAAAAGAAACATTCTTGCAAAGAAAAAACCAGCGGCATGCCCGACGGGTATCACCAGAAGGGGGGAATAGCTGGGAACGACGGTCCATTGCTTCACTTGGGAATACAGAAAAAGGTTCCCATAAGAAAGGGTTCACCAACGGGAACGACGTCTATCTGACAACTGCCGGAGAAGGAGGGGGAGTAAACTCTCTTGGGCAAGTTCAAACGGAACAACAAAATCTAGGGAAAACCAAAGAAGCTTGCCACTGGAGAAAACCGGGAAAAGGTCAGGGAAAAAAGCACCAAAAAAGACGGGAAAGCTCATCGCACAAGAAGAAAACGGATGAATATTCTCGCTATGGATCAGACGATTAATCTGTCGGCGTCTCAAACAGGGGAACCTGGCTCAGGGGGGGAAAAGGAAAGACGGAAAGGGAAGGACAAGAACTCAGGTTTTTGAAGAAAAAAACCGCAAGGCAACCAAAAAACAAAAGGGGGGAGGGGGATAAAATGATTTCCGGGAGACCAGCACGATCTCAAAAAAAAAGGGAGGAAGAGAGAGATGAAAGGGTGGCACGGATCAAGGGAGAGGAGGGAGGGGGGCCGGGATTCTTTCTAGGGTTGTTTTGGACAAAAGAGGGAAATAAACGCCTTCAGAGTCCTTGCACTTCTCAAGGTGTCGTAAGACGGGAATCGCCGCCTCCAAAAACTAGAGATCAAGCCGGGGTGGGGATGTGGAGGGGGGGGGTCAGGTTCAGAATTAGCGTTTGCGGGGGGGGGAAGGGTGTTTTTTGAGCTGGGCTGGGAAAGGTGACATTTCTCACTTGCCAAACTGCAGGCGATGCTGGAAGGGGGCCGGCTGCTTGGAACTAAATGATGGCGGTCTTTCTGACGGGGGAGAAAACGCCGCCAGAAGGGGAAGGAATGAGATGTTAAAGGAGTGGGGGAAAGAGTCTTGGCAATTCCGACTTGACTAATGTAGGGGTGCGGGGACATTTAGGGGAAGGGTGGGGAAGGGGGGGGGTTTTCTTGACCTCTTAGGAAAACAGGAGAGGAGAACGCGCATCGACGCGGTGGTCGGAGTATGACGGTCTTTGCCTAGGACTGGGGAGGCAGAAGGACCGGTTTCTTGGGGCTTTCCCGGGGGAAGAGAATGTGGGGGGAATGTCGGGCAAGCGGGGAAGGGGCCATCAACGATCTTCAAGAGGGATGAATAGAAGAAGTACTGGGAAAATGCTTTTGGGTGTAAGGAGGACGAAAAGCAGCTGTCGCTGGCCCGGTTCCATGCGGCTGCATGGACGACCCCCGATAAAGTGTGGACTCAGGGAGAAAGAGTTAACGAGAAAAAAAGAAATGGGGGGAAGGGGAGCCCTGCAGCCCTTCGAGTCCTGAGCCGCATAAAGGGAAAAAGAAACGCCGGGGATGCCGGGTGGATAGGAATCTCACCGTCTCTCTGATCTCTATCTAGGGTAGAGGGAGAATTGAAGAAGGAAGGAAGAGGAAGAGAGAAGGAGTCCTCTTATCCTGGCCAGAAGGGCGACGCACGACTGCTCAAAGGCATCGCGGGGAGCGAACGATGGCGTTCGGGTGTTGTGTCACGCTTTCAATCAATAGCGACGGAACCAGCAAAAGAAAGTGGAGGAGGGGAAACCTTACGCGGGGAGGGGATAATCTGCTTATCAGATCTGCAGGGATGGGTCCACGAGGGACCAGGGAAAAAATATGGCCCGTTGACCCGCCTGACGAACTGAGGGTCCGCCACCAAATCGGTCAGGGTGCGAGGAGGAAATCGCGATGAGGGACCACGACCCAATTTTAGAGGAGGGGGCTGGGGGGGGTACGACGACGGAAGGGTTCGCAGGCAAAATTTGGGGTCATGCCTCGAAGAAAAAACTCCGAACCGGGGAATGAATGTCGTAGGGGAAAAAGCACGAAAAGTCTCAAGGGGAAAAAATTCAAAGATACTAAGGAGGTAGAAGAGGGGAATTGGGGGGGGCCAGCCGGGGTCAGCCTCCAGAAGGAAGGATTTGAAAAGATCTCTGCTCAGGAAAAGGAAGGGTTCCAGAAGAGTTCCAGGCTAAGCCTTGGAGAAACTTCCAATGATAGCCTGGGCAAGATGGAAAAGAGACCCCGCCTCCCTGCCGTCCTGATCAAAAGAGGGGGGTCAAGCGCACCCTTCCGCCGACTGGACTAGAGAAGAGGGGGGCCGCTGAAAGTCAAAACAGAAAGGAACATCTACTCGCAACTAAGAGGGGGGGGAGAGAAAAAATTTGTCGTCTACCTCGGCCTAAAAAAGCAAAAAGACTGAACTGAACAGAAGGTTGAAGCTCACGCCTTGCGAGTCCAGGACAAGAGGGGGGGGGAAGGTGTCTGGGGGGGACTGAGTCTTCTCTATAGGCTATATC
>Ga0179591_1351950_pt1 | contig 16118 bp, 9 predicted proteins | sample CZOMad2_1_08_16f_FD_182891 | JGI IMG/M metagenome (GOLD analysis project Ga0179591, IMG submission 182891) | Vadose zone soil fungal communities from Angelo Coast Range Reserve, California, USA - CZOMad2_1_08_16fungal (PacBio error correction) | ecosystem: Environmental > Terrestrial > Soil >...
CGGTCCTGTCAATGGGTTGGCGGGGCGGGCACGGCTTCTGATGGTCTAAATGGCTATCTCTGCGGGAGTGTGCCTGCGAGGAAAGAATATCGAGGCATCCCCTGGACAAGGGGAGGCCTTCGATTTAAGCTATTTGGCGGAAGAGGCTCCTCCAAAAGATCCTACATTAAGGGGAATTAAAAGAAGGTCCCACCATGGGTTGCTCTATGGAGGCTCGTCTAATCCTATTCACTATCCCTTGATGATCCTCGGGGTCCTTGCCTACATGGTCGGTCTCCGGGCGGAGCTTCGAATCATAAGCAGGTTCCCTAGACTCGCGTCCGGATGACAATTAAGAGGCTCTGAGGGGGGCGGCTCTTGAGGCCGTTTTGAGGCCCGGCCCACTCGACTCTTTTTCAACTATCTGGTGGGCTAGCACAGCAGCATGCCTGAGGTGGATCTAATTGATTCGACGGAATCAAGCAGCCGGTTAAAACAACACAAACAAACCTCGATAACGGGAATCGCTGCGAGTCGAGCAATCGGGCTTGCAAAGGCGCGTAGGGTGGGCGCGAAAAGTGCCCGGATGCTTGGGGGAGTCAAAAAAGAAGGGAAAAAGCTGAAGGATCTAACCGATTGGGCGTGGGATCTCGCAGCCAAGCTGGAATCCGCTGCGAGAGCGGCAGACGGCGGCTGTGCTATTCCCAGCCTGCAGAACAAAAAACCAAGGACTATTGAGGAAGAGATAGAACCCTCAAGATAAACCATCATTGCGAGGGAAGCTGACCGCTAGGGAGTTAGAGGGAAAGACCCACTTCCTCCGAGCATAGTAGGAGTGTTTCCTGTCGTTGTCCATCTCTGAAATTCAAATCTTAGCTAGAGAGAAAAAGAAGTACATTAACTTAGAAAAATCGTACAGTTAGACTTGGTCGAATGTCTTTGTGGAGAAAACTCCATTACATTTTACGCTTTAAACAATTTTACACCGCGGTCTCTAATAAAAGTCCACCTTTTTCGGCTCAGAACGAAGGGAAAATCCAAGGCCAAGGAGAAAAGGGAACCTTGGCATCACCTCTTTTTATGAACAAATATCATCCGACGAAGATAGGGAAAAAAGTAGAAAAATCAGGAAGCGACTAGGGCGCAGGGGCAGCTCTTTCCTAAAATATACATCGACCGATCAGCGCCATCTCTAAAGGGTGGAGGGTAGCCAAGGCCGGTGGTAAAACAGAATAGCTGAGAAACAGATGGTTCCTAAGAGCTGGTGGAAGAACAAGAAGGAAAGGAATTAAAGTCTTGCACGTCGTAAGATGCGGGTGTGCATCCCGTTCTCTTACAAGAAACATTGGGTCGGGAGTCAAGATAAAGGGTACCCAGAGAGGGAGTTCCAAAAAGGACTTTTTGCCATCTGAGCTTGAAAGAAAGTCGTCACAGGAGAGTAATCACCGTCCTATTGGTATGGGGTCTCAACCGGGAGCCTGGGAGAATTTGTCGTGAAATGCATCAAAGTTCTTTCAAACCCAAAATCTCGCGTCGCCAAGGCAGGAGTTGCCGCTTCATCTATGAGGGGAGATATTCCCAACCGGTTCGAAACACCCAGCCCTCGAACTTTTACTCAGAAGGGGCTACTTAATGAATTGTAAAGGGGCTGAAAGTATAAAGAATAACTAAAGTCCGATATTCTGATCGCAAAGATAAAAATCACCTGCACAGGTGAGAAAAACGCCATTCTTTCATTCAGCATCGAGGGTGGGAGGGCGAGCTTGCTAAATGATGAGGATCGCTAGGGAGGGGAGCGGGAGAGTCCTTCTTACCGCAGCACCTGCAGGGCCCCTCCTAACAACCCAAACTTAGTATGCCATGTCCTTTCCTGGAAGGGGCTTATACTAAAAGGGTTGGGAGTCTCATCACAGGGATGCAAAAAAATAGAAAGCATTCTCAGTAGGAAAGATCTTCTTAGGGAAATAAAAGGCGTTTAATCGGTCCGGTGATGTGTCTTGTGTATCCGTCTCTACTTCTCAGGATCGGCGGGTACTTAACGCAACAGGAAAAGGACATTGGCCTCCAGGAAGGCTTAAAGGAGAGAGGTGCGTGGCGGGGGGAAAGCGGTGGGAGCTGCCAGCTCTTCGAGTCACGGTGGCACTCCTCGAATGTGTCCATGAAATTTGGCTGGAAAAGGAAAGCCCGGACAGATAAAGAACCGGGGTGAGAAGGGGGAACAGTTACAAATTTGGTGTAAGTCACTTTTCCCATTGGGGGGAAGCGGGAACATACCTACTTGGGGGCAACGACGAAGCAAAATCTTCTCCGGGGAGGGGAGAATTTGTGTTAAGGGGGAGGATTCTTCTCCCCTGAGGATTCATGAAAAAAGACTTCTCGATGGGGGGAGAAAAAGCTGCTCTGAGGGGACTAAAGATGCGTCGAACCTATGGACTGGTCCCGAAAAGACGTTAAGTCTCACAAAAATACAGCTAAGCGATGCCTGGTATTGCGTCAACTTAAAAACTCGTCTCCCAGAGAAAAGGGTAGTAGCCGCAAGGGGGGGCCGTTCAGGTATAGCATTCGAATTATCCCACGATTGAAGAAAAACGGAGAACTTGCGTGGAAGAGCTTCTTTCGACATAGCCAAAAATGTTTCAAAGGATAGACCGATTAATACTTGCAATAGGACCGAAACATCATGGGACTACTCAGAAGCTTAGTATAACGGCTGCGGTACAATTCCATTTAGAGATACTTGGTGCGACGATTAGGGGGCTAGGGGGGGGAATAAGCGATGCCCTCCAGAGGATCCACGAAGGTCAAGGGGGAATTAGGGACGTTTGCTAATCCCAGAAGAAAATCACGGACGAGTCCCTGAGGAAGGTTAGGTGTACAGGGGGATGCTTCGGTGGAGGAAGGGTTTGCTATGCAAAGTGGGTTAAAAGCCGCCGTCGTTTTCACGGCACTAAAAAGAATCTGGATGCGCAACGGATCGAAAGAGAGAAGAAAAGCGGGGGTTCAGTCAGGAGAAGAAAAGAGCGCTTTTTTCTTCCTGGCTCAAGGCCTAGAAGCCGAACTTCTGATAAGCGTAAGGGGCCTTGAGCCTGAGGGTGGAACACCAGCCAGGCAGTTCAGCCTAAGGCATCTAGCAAAAACATGAGGGCTGGAGACTACAAAATCTGATTCACGCTAAGGGAACAATAAAAAAGGGTCTCTGAAAAAGGCGCAAAAAGTAATCTGCCCGTCCCGAGAGTGGGAAGTAGTGCTTTGAGAAGAAACTAAAAGCGGACCAGGGGAGCTATCGAGGTCCCTTAAGACGCGGGACGAAGAATGTATACGGAGGCAGTGTGGCATCGATCGACGAAGCGATCCGAGCACCCACCTTGGGTCTCGAGGGCATGAAGTATCAGGGCTGGGGGGGGCTCAGTGCCCCAGACCACTGGGAGCGGGGAGCGCCTTTTCCGAAGCTCGGATCGAACTGACGTTCGATACAAGTCGAAATAGCTGAAGCTGAAAAGTCGCTATAGAAGGGGGGAAGGGAAAGTTGGGGGGGTGGGTGTGGGGGGGGGGGGGGGGTTGTGGGTGGTGGTGATCTCGCGGCGGTAATCGGACGCGGTCTTCGCTCGGCGGTTCCCTCACTTAGCGTGAGTGCAGACGCTAGGGAATTAAGGCCAAAGGTCAGATCCCCGCTTCGAAAGGGTGGGCTCACTTCTTTGATATAATAAAGAGGCGACTCGGAGGGAGCGGGAAAACAGGTCCTGCGTACGGTAGGAGTGTTGAAACCGTCGCTCTCAGTTTTTACAGAGTTCTCTCAACCCGGAAAACGAAGCTTTTTCGCAGAAAGTCTAAAGGCTTATGCATTCCTTCGAGAGCCTAAAGGGGGAATAAAAAAGGGGGCGTCGCTTAAGAGGGGGCGATAGATGCACGCGGGGGGGTCTGGTTTCACCCAAAGAAAAACACTGATTATTTCGGAATTTAAAAAGGAAATCTCTTCGAGGAGAAATTCGACGGCAGGCTGAGACCTTTTCACCTAATAAGAGGGAGTCTCTTCTTATAGGGGCATTAAGGAGTCCTGCGAACTCGGAAGGGAGAGAGCCCTTTAGGTAAGCAAAAGGGGCGGGAACAGAGGACTCTTCTACACGAATTAGGGTGGTCATTTTCAATGCTACCACCAGAGAAGTCCGAAGGATGAGAGAAGGAGCGATTCTTCTCCAACTAGCAGGCAGTGGCTTTTATCACTAAGGACCGAGAAGACTAATAAAGAGTCCGATCGCGAAAAGAGATGACCGCTGACAATCGAGACATCAAGAAGCGCCCTTCATTCCAGCGAGTGTATACCGTTCGATTCCTGGGGGGTCGCGAGCGCAAGAGAGGATTCGGAGCGAACTTATACGGCAGGAAGTTATGAGACTCTTCACCACAAAAAGGGAGGGTGCTTCCGGGATGAGAAGGGGACTCCTCTCACAACAACAAGGGAGTAGAGATCGCACCGCATCGAGGCGAGAAATTAAAACAGCCGTCCGACTTACGCAACGGAGAGACAAAAACGCATGCCTTCTCCTTCGCGAAGAAAGGAAAAAGGATTCCTCGGCGTAGAACTCGAAAGGCGGAAGGAAAAAAGTCCGAGAGGCCGGGTTCTCTCGGGGGGGAGCTTCGCCTGAATCCAATCCGCGGACGGGGTCTCTTCTCTAAAATGGTCTTGTCTCCCTAGAAATAGTTCTCAATAAAGTGACTATACCAGGGAATTGAGGAAAGCGCGTCCTGATATCTCGTAATTTAATAAGCAATCGTGACTTTGAAAGGTCTTGTTCTAGGAGTCAGGGAGGGGACTGAAGAGCGATCTTTCAGCGGAGATCTCGCAGGCTAATTCTCTGTAGCGGGAAAACAGGCCTTCTTAATGCCTCGTCCTTCATCCTGGGAAGCTTCGCGGCTCCTAAAAAGGTCTCACAAGCAAGTCGCTGGGCTCTAAAGACGGACAGGCACGTTCTTACAGGTAACGAACTGGTTCGATCCTGACAGGAAAGGGCCATCACCAAGAAAGACCCGTCTGCGAGGGGCAACGGTTTCCAGAATACCGCAGAAGACGAAATCAGTCATCGGGTTCAGGACGGCAACCAACACGGGAGTTCGGCTGGCGACCTCACCCAGGGGGGATACAGCAAAACTGGCTGGCGGACTGTTCAAGAGGGTACATACCGTCCTCGAGTAACAATGAGGCCGTAAATCCTCGGGTGACGGTCAGTCGAGGGGGGGCTCGCCAAATGCTTGTGCATGAACATTTGAGATGAGGACCGACTAGAAGGTACTAGAAAGCTGGTCTTTGCTGAGGTAAAAGCCTTTAATCTGAGAGTCTTTCGTACCTTGGGGAATGCTAAAGGCCTGACCGACGATCTTTCTTCCCGCTGATGCTGACTATGCGGGGGCCCTCCTCGGTCTACTCTTGACGTCAGGGGCCGTCGGTTGCCGGGTTCAGAATGAGATGCCGTCTGGATGTCTCAGGTCTCTGCACTCAAAGCGGGGTCAGAAGGTCTTCTGCGCGACTCGGCGAACCCTGTTCCAAGGACTCCTAGAAGCCCGGAGAGGGGGGGTCAGTAGTTTCTTCGCTCAAAAAAACATCCAAGTCACCCCCCCATCCTGGATTGAATATTATAACTACCTTTGGTGGGGTAGGAGGGTCTTTCTAGGCGTCTATAAGCTTAAACGAGGGAAAGCAGGGTATCACAGAGGAAAAGAGAGCTTAAATCTTCGGTCGAAATCTATAGCTCAGGTGCCTCTCCGAGAAATGGTCGACAATGAATACTCTGCTTTTCTTTTGGGGGAAGTTTATACGGAGGTCCTGGGTTTAGTCCCCAGGAAATGCCCTAGGATGGCAATCGAGAGGGGTCGTCTCGGAAATACATAGGGAAATCTTAGAAGGCGGGAATCACCCAGGCGGCCGGTTGACAAACCTGTGTCATAAAAAAAGTCATAGGTGCAGAATAAATCACACGGCTGGGCCTCGCTTTCTCAATGAGAGCACTTCTTGACCACGGGCGCTTTCTGTGGTGATTTGAGTTCTTTATCGTGCTAAGGCTGATCTCTTGTTTTGGTTCTTCAGTGATGTTCCCCTGGGTCTAACGGGAACTACAACTTCCTCTCTTTGCTTTTCCACCACTGACGGCGGGTAAGTCAGTGTTTCCACTACTCGTCGGCTTCTGGGGACCGAACCGGCTTATCTTGAGGGTTCGCTAGAGTTTGGGAACCCCCAGGGCAGGCGCCTTCCGGAGGGGAAAAGGGTGTGCGTATCAAGTCTGTCTTATGTAGGAGCCCAGGTCACGAGTCGGAAACTCGTGCTTTCTCTTTTTCTTTTTAATAGACAGGTATAGTCCATAGCCTAATCGTTTAGAATAATGATTCTGACCTCTCTTCGTTGTAGATTTTTTATTTTCTGTGTAGGCCCCTCTCGAATCCGAAGTGATTCAAAAGGAGTAAAGGGCCTCTCCATCCTTCTACACTGGCTGGGAAAGATTTAGCGCTCTCGGAATCAACCGGAGCAGAGTATAAAAGTCTAATCGGAGGTTTATACCAAGATTACGAACATCCATGATCAACCTGAAACCCAAGGAGGTCGACCCTCCTGCGCTGATGTTCTCTCTTCGAGAAAGGTGGCAAGGTTGCCGGTCCTCAGCACTACCCTATAGCAGCTGCTGCTGGGTATTTTTCTGAAATCTCACAAGGTTTAGCTCCTCGGAATCCCTCAAGATCGTAGGTTCTAGCAGGTAGGCCTACGAGCATCAGGAAAAAAGAGATCATGTAACTGGGATTGAAAGCCTTGAACTGGAGCAGCATCGTCGGACAATCCTCATTAAATTCCGGCCGAGCACGATCGCAACAGGATCTATGTTTCGGAGAGTCTCGCCATGCATGGGAAAAAATCGAGTAAAGTCTGGGGACCAATCTCCACAACTTGGGTTGAGTCTCGGGTGGAGTGGGGGGACGTATCAAAATAGAGTTACGTCCCACTCTAAGTGAGGGGGCTTTCATTCCCCATTACCTAGAAAGGGGAATTCTCTATCGAATTAAAAAACTGCGGGCAAAAAGCAGAAGACGTCCTTAAAAAATCCGGGTAATTAATGAAGGGTGCAGGGTTCAGGTGCAAGTAGGACTTAATGGGAATCTACGAGAGGAGGAGTAACTCTCCAGAATCAGACCACACCAAGAAACTCGGCCAAGGTGCTAACCGCCTGAACGAACGGCAGCTTTGGGTTTCAAATTCCGAGACTACTAGAGGGGAAATTATAGAACTCCGTCTTTAGATGCGAACGCAGCAGAACCTGCCACTGGGAGGAGCGGAGAAACAACTCTTTTTCTTCAAACGAGGGGGGGGTGCCGGTTATGAGAGTCTTCCTCCAGGTCCTCTCTCTAGGAAAAGCTAATTAATGGCTAAATTCGTGGAAAAGGGCCATTCGTGAGTCAAACTGAGGGGGTATTTTTATCGTGGATAGCAGTCTCTGGTACTCGATGTACATGGAATGTCCCTCTTCCCAAGTCGTGGAATCGGACTCCCTGAAGGGAAAAGTTCGAGTGTGTGGCGATCTTTGAGCGAAAGCGAATACGGGAACATTCACTGTGGGGGAGCCTCAATGACCTTCACGGCGGGGTCACGCGCTAAACCCGGCACAGATTCACGGAAAAATAATGTTACAATCAGGTACTTCGGGGGATTAACTGGAATGAGCTCTTGGTAAGCTTCGGGCAAAAATAAAAGCTTGTTGTTGAAAACAGCCTTTGGGCTGTGCCTGGGAAGATTATTATTTTAAAGGATGCTTATCCCAAGGGAAGAGGGTGGGGGGGGTAACTGAGAACACCTTAACTCTCTAGGCATTCTATCCGCTAGTGTGAATCTGAGGTCAGGGATTTCCTGGTTGCCTAGAAAAAACCGGACAGAAGGTCTTGGCGAATTATTTCCTTCTAGGGAAGAGAAATCCTCTCCAATCTTTGGGTCCTCCTATGTTACGGCCTTTAAGGTTAATGATATTCTGCGTAGCTGGTCTATGTTCTCGCTGGGAGGGCTTAAGTTTTTATCTTGTGAGCCCATCCCCATGTTGGATAGAGTATTTCTGGCGCGTGGACTCCTTTCAGGTTCTGAAGGCCGTGGTCTCATCTGACAACGGATTTCGTTGGGATGTTTTCTTGAGGGATTCTCTCTCTTGGGAAGCTTTCGTTACGGTCCTCATGTCGAAAGCGGACGGCCAAGCCCGCGAAAGCCTCGGTAAGAAAAGGGGGGATAAATAAGCCCGTTCTACTATTCCCTGCAGGGAAGATTGCGGGGTAGACGTCTCAAAGAACGTCGGGGGTTTTTCGAAGTGATAAGGAGATGTCCGACTAGGGTGGCAATCAGCAAATCGGGGGGGAGTCTACAGAGGACGAGGGGAAGCCGACCCTAGTAACAGATCGGGACATTCCAGGGTCAAAAGGTTTGAAGCTTTCATCTTACTCATTCCTGAAAAAAAAGCTCTTCTGACGAGGCCGTAGGGCCCGTTAATGGACCGCGGGTGAACAACCCTTCCCGCTGAGGAAGGGATCGATATTTGACCCCTCAATGCAGATGAAAAGGAGACTTACAACTTCGTCGATTGTCATCTGTATCTTGACAAATCATCCCCCCACTTCACGTCGTCAGCTCCGCACTCCTTGGGGTCCTCTTACGGTGTCTCAAGGGGGGTCGAGCTACAGTCGGGCTCTCTTCCCTTCTTCACTCGGTCGACGCGGCGGGAAGCATTATCACCTATGGTAGGCTGGTCAGACGTAAAGCGGGGGGAATCTCATCTCACCAAATTAGAAACCTCTTCAAACAGTAAGGGGAAGTCTGATGTCGAAATCCTCACGAGAATTTGCTATTTCTCATTTCCAGGGAGGCTCGGGCGTATCATATGGAGACTTCTCCTCTAGCGGAGCGAGGGCATCTGGTATGGAAGGGTATTAGAAGAGTACCCATATCCTTTTACTCAGCTTCTGACCTCATTCGCTGATCTGAAAAGGATATTTTCTCGCGATGGAACCGCTTATTATTTTATAGACGAGTCTATATTCTGGGGAATCCTCCCTATCCAGAATAAGCAATGCATTTTAGCAGGCCTGGGATCTTCTCTAACGGACGCCACTTCGCGCTTAATGTCATTGGGTGAGTGCCCGGGGGGAGGAAGGGCGTTTTCAACCACGAGGGAGATCAGACGTGTATTGTGGGGGGAAAGCTACCAAAGAACTCCTCTGAACCACTAAAAGATAATGGAGATTACTATGGCTGACTCTCAGGAACGAAAAAAATTCCTGGTCTTCCGGGGCGGCAGTGTAGACACAGAGGAGTCTTAATAGTATGATGGCATGATGTCTCGCAAGCTTCCGATGAGAAGCACTGGCACTAGACTTTGATGCTCGATAACCTGAATCGCTCGTCGATGATGACGTCAAAAAAAAAAGTCCTCGGAGCAGAGACCGCGGGTCAGTAGAGATCCGAACCTCTCGCGCCCGCACTCCGTAGAAAGAAGGCTCCCTCAAAGTGGAGAAATTTTACACGCGATGCCAAAAACAGTAGGAGCTCTCGCCTTGATCTTTTCAGGCAGCGGCGTTTTAAACATCAGACGAGTAAAGCGAAATACAAAGACCTCCTTCTCACGGGGAATCTTCGGAACGAGAAATCATAATCAGGAAACGGCCGGCCCAGCCAATTAGGAAACGGGCGGGCTACTTCTGGTTAAGAGCGGGGCGTCCTGCTGAGGGTCCAGGAACTCAAAAATCTTTTGGGACACATGGTCGACTTTCTGCGGGAGTTATAGGGGCCTAGATTTTCTTTGCAATTCTCTCACTGATTTAGGAGGAAAGGATCGCACCACGAGGGGGGCGCTCATCGATCCCCTGACAACTCCTAAGGGGAGAAAATGAGCTCAAACAGAGGATCCGGCAACTCCGGAATCAGAGACATTATCTCCTCGCAGGACACGAATTGGGGATCATAAAACGCTTTCCTAAACTTCTGAATGCCATGGTTCGACAGAAAAGGGGGACACTTCTCGTCATTGGATCGGCCGGCTATTAGGGTCTTGCATAGGTGGGAAAACAAAGTCCCTCGAAGATTTTGGATTGTGACTGAGTAATCTGCACTGGGGTCTCTCGGTTGTCCTTTGAATTAAATCCTCGCTTTTAAAGAAAGGACGTTGAGCGGAGATGAAATGTGAGAGTTCGTTCATCTTCCTTATTCTCTTCACGGGAATATTCCGGCTCAGGCTGACCATTGCTAAGATGACCGGCTTCAACAGCGAGCGCAGCTGCGTTCTTCGCGGCCTGAAAGATCTTCTGGCTGCCTTTCCAGGAAGAACCTGCTTGGGTGGGGGGGGCGACGTCACTCATGAATTCCCACGCCACTCCGAGTAACCGAGCAGGTCCTTCTTTCCAGGGAGAATCCATTCCTCCCCCGCTTTATTGCCTTGTTCTTGAGCCGCAGACCTTCCTCCTGGAGGCTTCTGAGGGATGCACTTCGGCCTCTGTTGGCCTCCAGAAGTCCCCTCTTATCATGCCCAGAAGGGATCTACCAGCTGACCCCTAACGTCCGACCCTCTTAATCTGAAAGAAAAAATTCCTAACCCAGCTGCTGCGTACGGGGAAGTCTGAGAAAGCAGACCGTGGAGCAATTATCCTGCGCGGTGATGTAAACTCTTGCGACCGCAGGATATACTGCGTCGGTCGAAGCGATCCGGATCGGGGGTTAGATTCTTGATTCTTTCTCCTCCCTCGAGGACTACTCCGGGAGTAATCAGGATCGTAACGGGCAAGAAGGACTTTTGCCTCCTAGACCGCCTTCCAAGCGACATCTCGGTAAAAGGGGGCCCCATCTATTCCAGATCAGCGGGCGACTGGACTTATCTCTCTCATATTAAAGGAGGTTTGCGGCTGGGGGCTCCCATCGGGGGAAGAGTCACTTCGAATTCTGAGAGACTACCATGTTGGTTGGGGACGCGAGAATGGAGCCTCGAGGGCACAGAGGTCATCTTATCCATCTCTGGAGCATCTTCAAAGATTCAGTCTCAAAGTACAGGATAAGGTTCCAACTCGGGTCCGGCGATCTTCTCAATGGTCCTATAATTAACTATTGAGGGTCTCTAACCGCTAACTTGTGTGGAGCGGATTTCCAGCAATGGAACTGCGTTTGTGCGTCTCCAATCATGCGGTGCGGAGGAAGGGGGGATTCTTCAGGTCTGGAGACACCCGCGCGTACACCACCCGTGACTTAACGGCAAAATAGCATGATGGGGGACACTGATAGCATGGATCTTGCCTATGCTAAAGAAAACCTCACGTGTTTCTTTCAAATCTCCTTGTTTGCAGTATCTTCACGAGGGGGAGGGCATGATTCAGCGGAAAGAGAATCTTGCGATACCTTGGCTTTGAAAAAGCGGGACATCTAGTCTGACTGGTCTATGTTCCTTAACTCCAGACCAGGGAAGTTAGGAGAATCCCGCTCTGTAAGTTGAACAGGAGCGCCGAATCGATGAGGAAGGAGTTCAAAAAAACGTAAGCCTTGCAATTTCTCGCGATGCTGGGAATTGGTCATGCCTTTCTCAGACCTTCTAGACGGCTCCGTCAAAGGGGGGTCGGGGGGGGGCGTTCGCTCGCTGTCTTTCGAGGGCGGCTTCATAGACTAGGGACGGACCTTAAAGAAATAACTTCTATCATGGAGATTTTCATACGAGGGATACTCTTGTTGGACTCCCTTAAGGAAATTCTTCACGGAATGCCACCCTCGGCAGACCAGGAATACGGAAAACCTGGGAGCTCGGGCTCCCGAGTCAATCCACGAAAAACGGCAAGGGAGCCCTTTACTAACTAGTTGGGGGACCTCTTCGACCCCCATGAAGGAAACCGCCCGAATGAACACAAGATGCAATAAGACTCTCAAAAACTTCGTAGTGATCTTATATCTCATGCATTGATTTGTCTTGGTGCTTTTACTCAGACCTAGCGAGCGATCCTCTATTACGAGGTGGCTTGGTGATTCAAAACACTCCGACAAGAGTCGACACGCATATCGAAGTTCTGACTCTCTATGGGATGAGCTATAGCTTTAAAAAAAAAAAAGGAAATAAATGAAAATTACTTCGGGGGAAGGCCTTCACAAGTGGGGGGGATGCTAAAATCCTTCGGGGCTTTAGGCTCCACTTCTCTTCTGCAGCTTGCGTCCCTATCTTACGGGGGGAAAGAAAAGCGTCCTAGTTATGGAAATGGAAGGCGCTTCTCCAATTGGGAACAATGAGAAAATCCCTCAAGTAGTCTATCCACGCCAATGACTAAACTTGGTTAAAAACGTGCGGGGGGCTTACTCTTTTAAACATTGCGCTCGTGCATGCCCCCAGGGAATTTCGTAGAGCTTGCTCTATCTCTGATGGGGGAAGCCCCTCACCCGGGCCGCCGTATCAAGGTAAAATCCATGGGGGGTGAAGGTATGGGAAAGACTTACTCGGAGCGGAGATCAAGACTCTAACCGACAAACGTCCAGAAAAAGGTTTCATAACTCCTCCTTCTCAGACCAAGTTTGATCGAAAATGCGGCATGGTAAGCAGCGCTAAGACCGTACCGCTTCTTCATAGCCCAAGGCCAGAAAGTATAAAAACCACAACAAAGTAGTAGAAAAGGGGGAGTATAAGTTCCTTTAGGTATAAGAGTACTGACTCGATCCGTCCTAGCCTCTTGGCACAATCGCTCAAAGTGGGCTAAGGGAACAAGTCGTTTCTAAACGAAATGAAAGGTGTATGTTTAATGCTTGGTAGATGATAGGCCTCCTCTCGAAGTCTCTTCTACTGGCCCGCCCGGAGTCCAGAATCCGGAAGGTCTGCAGACTTTACTATGAGTGTCTTGCCCTAGGGGATGAGGAGAACTAATCGCTGTAAGGCCCGGAGACCGAAAAGGTCCATGACACTGGGTCAATCCCGCCATCATCAACTCAAGGGAAGGAGAGGAGGGGCTTCTCCGTGTCAGAATGGTTCATCTCTCTGTTCATTAGGAAATACGCGGGGGTTGAAACCTGGGTCAGTCATCTTACTCGTAAGTTATTTCTTTGAACTCTTGTAGGAATTTCTAAAATTTATTAATAGCCAGCGGCATTTCTCTATGGGGGTCAATACACCTTATCCGGAGGTGTCTTAAGGGAACTGGTCGTATAAATATGTCCGGAAGTATCACGAAGGACTCTAGGAATAATGAAGTGCCAGCTACGACGTCTCAAAAGTAAAGGAGATATTCGACTTGCCGGTCATGAAAATCAGACTGGGAGGATCTTGGGTATAAACCAAGGTTGGGGGGTTTCTCCTGCGAACTTGAGTTCCTTTGAGCAGGAGTCGAGCAGGAGCCCACCACATTTAAGAAGATATTCTATAACTTTAAGCAGAATAAGACGACCGTCGGGCGGTCCAAGCTTCGATAAACCGCTTACTTTCAAGGCGCTTGCTGCTCTACGGTAGTTCGATATACTTCGCGTAGTGATCCGTGCCCCAACGAGTCCCTCAAGCTGGTCAAAAACGCGTCTAGGACAATGGACGCCTAAGGTCACTCTAAGCGCCCTGGGGGTATTCCGTGATGGGTACCGCTAGAAAAAAAAGATGGTGTTTGGTTCTAAATATCCGCGTCATTCTGTGTTTACACTAAGAGCGAAGACTTTGGCATAAATGCACTAGGGGGTCCGCATGCTGAATTCATCCCAAGATTATGACAGCAAATCGGCCGGCGTGCGGATGATAAAAGGTCTCGCCGCGAAGCTTAAACGTCGTATTCCTGTGGGGGAAATCCCAGAACTCCTCAGATTCAAGAAGAAGTTGATATACCGATTCATTTCTGAAGGGCTTAGATGGGTCATCAGATTCATGGGCAATAAAAAGGGTCTCTCCCCCAAACGCAGCATCAACCAGAGATCATTACAGTGTTCGTGAAAGAAGGCCCATTCTGCAAGGATGAAAAGGACCATGAGAGCGTGGCGAGCGGGACTCTGGTACATATTGTCAGGTTTGGGCACGTCTTATGAGGGACCCTAAATCTCTACGCACAAAACTTTTAGGGTTCAAGGGCCATCCAGGCTGAATGTATTCTGATGGCTGAATCGCGACCTGAAATCACTCTATGGACTCCTTTTCCAACCGAGAGGGATGAAAGAGGATCATACGGGAAATATAAAGTCTTACTCCTCTCGGGATGCGATAAAACTGGGAGATTATCGCATAGACAGCTTCTTTCTTATTTAAAGCGCGATTGGAGTAAAAAAAAGCCAGCCGTCGGAGTGAGGGGAAGGAAAAAACAAAGTGAACCATCAGGAGATCGAAACTTCTATAACGCGAGATCCAGCACGAATATAACCAGCTTCACTTTCACGCTGGGGGCGATGAAGAGCGTCGAACAATGAGGCGGCGGTCAGGTGTGAGTCTTTCAAATAGGGCAACCTTCTCATCAAGGGTGCTAAGGATCGATAGTCAACTAAAGACTAAGCGAAAAGCGGTTGCAGCACCCTGAGCATCTGAACTCTTCCGACGAAACCGGTCTCGTGGCTCCTGTCTACGGGGGGGGGTCAGATCGAACGGAGCTTGAGTCCTCAATGGGGGGGGAAATTGGTAGGGTGAGGGGGGGAAGTGGTATTATAAAAGTGGGTGTTTTTTGTTGGGGGAAATGAATTTCTTCGGGATCCTAGGATATGACAGATCAAAGTACTCAGAAGGTTTCGGCTAATCTAAAATGGAACTCTCTTGACTCTATGGTACTCATCTCCAGGACTGCTAAGACAATTCGTCATAAGGAGACTTCCTGCTTAGGTTAACGGACTCTATCAAAATCCAGTTAAATTTCTCTGTCAAACATCGCCGCATTAGGGGGGGGAAGTTCGAATTCTCCCAAGGGAGCTTACGATAGCCTTGATCTATTGTCAAATCAAATACTCAGGCACGGGGAGGGGTGGACCACTCAGACTGGCCCGCCCGAAGCTTCCCTCCCACTGCAGAGGAGAATGAGCGCCAACGAACTCGGTACCTAGGGCTAGGATTCACGAGAGCCTGTCGTCAAGTCTTTGCTCGGAGGAAGGTCAGCCTTCTTAAAAAACCGAGGCAGGCGGGGTTGGACTCCTCTTCTTTCTTTTAGGGTGGCACGGGAAAGACGAGGCAATCGCCTGCGATTGGATTTCGGCTCAGAAAAAGGGAGAGAACAAGATATCTCATTCTCTCCACTCAGAATCAGGAAGACTCTCCTCTTACTCCAAAAAGAAGTCCAGGGGAAGAGAATCCTTCTAGAAGAAGGGCTGGAAGTCTCTTCGTTCTGAGAAAGAAAACTCGACCTGACGGTATATAAACGCGGACTTCCCTTTTCTGGAAATGAATGGGGGGGAGGGGGGTCTCGGGGGAAGGGAGTCGGTAAGAAGAGGGCTTCTTTCGACGGCTCTCGGATCTCTTTCATAGTATATTTCTCAAACTCCCTCAATACCGTACCGTATCTTAATGTCTAATAGGACTCTGGAAAGCGCTCGGTAAGCTAAAAATGAAACCCTATGGGGAGGGTTTAGACTATCTTAATCTTTCTGAGTGCGGGGGAAATGCCAAGTGATCTGCGAGACTTCTACGAGGGGAAGGGCTGCTTCAATCTGCTTGTAATTCTTCATCAAGCTGAAGAGGAGAATTCCGGGGCGCTCTGTCGGGGTATAGAAACTGCCCGGTACTGAACGTGAATCTGCTTGGAGCGTCGCAACGTAAAAAACAAGCAAGACTGATCCGTCGTACAGATCAAAAGGGATCACGTCAGATAAATGACACTGGGGTTCGGAGGAGTCGAGGACTCGACTATGACTAGGAAATTTTCGGGGACCCTCGTTTCGAGAGTTCTATCAAACTTCTGATAAAACAGGGGAACCCACCCGGACGAGAAAGGGGGTTTAACCTGAAGTCGACTCTCCGGAATTCTGAGCTCAAGGAAGCAATATAGGGGCGGGGGGGAGAGATCCTAAGCATTCTTAAATCACTTCGAATCATAAAGTTCTTATCCGGGGGGAAAGCTCGAACGGAGTGAGAGTCCGAGCGTTATGCTTCTTGGAACTGTAAGAAGACGAAATCCTTAATGAGACTGAAGATACCTGCCGGCTAAATAGGGGCTTAATATGA
>Ga0179591_1279771_pt1 | contig 16116 bp, 14 predicted proteins | sample CZOMad2_1_08_16f_FD_182891 | JGI IMG/M metagenome (GOLD analysis project Ga0179591, IMG submission 182891) | Vadose zone soil fungal communities from Angelo Coast Range Reserve, California, USA - CZOMad2_1_08_16fungal (PacBio error correction) | ecosystem: Environmental > Terrestrial > Soil >...
TCCTGTAGGCAGTCTGCGTACCACGTCAAAAAACGATGGTTCGGTGCGCCAAAGATGCTCTGACGCGGGAAAACCATAGGGGGCAGGGAAGGGGTGGCAGGAGAACAAATTTTTCAACAATGAAAACCGAGGAACTCCTGAATACATGGGGCCGAGTTTTTCAAATCAGAGAAAGGCTTTGTGGGGGGCGACAAGAGGACGCTCACTAAAGAAGAGACCATCTTTCTAATGGGAAATTAAATGCCATCAGAAAAGTTTAACACGAGTAGACGCGAACTGGGGATAGTCCCTCAAAAGGGGGGAAGAAAGGAGAATGGAGGGGCGCTTCTGAAAATGAAGGGAGATGATAACGCTATCTGTAACTAATACCAACTAAGGGTTTCCAATTACTGGTAGGTATAAAGAATTGCCTTATAAAGGCACTTATTTCGATCAGGAGTAGGAAAAACTCATTCTGAGAATAATCTGGAAGACTACCTCAGATGGGCAAGTTACCTCACGGGAGGGGGAGAGGAATGGTTAAGAAAGACATGAAAAGAACCGGTAGCTTCTCATTTTCGCAAGCGAAGGCTAGGGTTCTAGTTCTATCTTGCTTTGTGCTTAAAGGACTTGCAGGCGCGTAGGAAGAAAGTTGAGAAGATATCTCAGTTTCGGCATCAGGTGACACAAGAAGACTTTTCTTGACGAATCGGATCGGAAATCGAAGAGTATCTGCGGGGGACTGGGAAAGGGAAAAGGTAGGAAAGAGAGCGAGACAAGTCTTAATTTGAGTAAGAGAACTGAGAGGTGGGATTAAGCCGAGGAGTTGAATCCGCCAAAAGACGGTGAAGCGCTCCGGTGAGTCCGAGGTGTCAAAGCGTCATCTCGGAGTATTCCCGACGAGAGACTTGGTTGGACGCGTAGGAAGGGGGAGGGGGGGGGGAAATAAAAAAAGGGAAAGGGAGAAAAGAGAACGCAGGGAACGGAAAGGTATGTTAACTCTCTGGGAGCTTCTCCTCGAATTCTTCACGGAGGAAAAATTCACGGGGGGTGTGGAGGAGGGGAAGGGGGCTGAGGAGTATGAGGAAGTCCCTATATGACGATAAATAGCAGAGAATAAAGGAAGAAAAGAATTTTTACGAGTTGTTTCCGAATTTTCAGAGAGTAAATTGCTGGAAGAAGGACATTTTCACGGAGGAAGATTGGGGGAAAAGAAGCCGGGGAAAAAAGAGAAAATCGCTTAGGTGCAGCGAGGAGAAAAGAACCCTAGGAGGGGGGAGGGGCGGAATCGAGTTCATCAAAGCGCGATCTTAGAGTTTGGCGAGAAGGGGAAAGGCATGTCTCAAGAGGGATAACGGGAGGGAAAAAGAAAGAACTATGGGCAGGGGTCGTTTTTCTAAGAGACCTCGGGGACTACTCTTTAAAAATGGAGGCGATCGAGGAAGGGTGAAGGTCATGAAGGGATAAAAAAGCACTTCGCATAATTTAACCGGGAAGTGCCATATCGAGGGGAAAGAAAAAAAGACCTGTGTGGTCGAGGTAACAACACCGGAGGGGTGGGAAACTCAAAGGAGGAAGGACACCAGCGAATCTGGCATGAGTACTGGATTGGCCGGTGAGGATTCTGGGGGCCGCAAAAGACGAGAGGTTCTCGACGCCATAAGCGTTCTAAGAACGGCTAGTGCAAGAAACCACGACGCAAAAAAAAAATTCAGAGTACTTCCTCCGGGGGTCAACGACCCGGACGCTGCGCAAAAGCTCGAGCCAAAGATGAGTCTCTTTGCTTACACTAGACCTCGAAATGGAAAAATTGGGCGTAGAGGAGGGTCCGAGCGAAAATGTAAGAGGAAAGGGGCCTACGTTCTGGCAAAGAAAAAAAGAAAAACGGGCAGACCAGAAGGGCCTTATCTGTACACTTCGACAGTTTAGTAAAGCATCATGCGTACCGGGGATTCGCTGGATCGATCCCGCCAAGGGTCAGGGAAGGGAACTCGCAAGGCCCCGGAAACTCAAAAACGGAGTTTGTCGAGGAAACCGTAGCCCTCTTCGAGGTCTGAGACTATCGACCAAGACAGATTAACTAGCACTCGGGACGTGAATCGAGAAAAAAGGATTGGGGGGGGAGGACCAACGGAGGAGCTTCAAAAATGTATCTAGGTTCGGAAAGAGGGGCCTGGGCGCTGAAGAGGCGCTGGGCTTAACGGGAAATTCGAAGGGAAGGTGAAAACGAAAAAAGCTCTCCCAGGACGTGGACTTCACGACGTTATAAGAGTTCAGAATCTTCTAGACTAGCAAAAAGAATAGAAGAGAAAGCCGGAAATTCTGCATAAGGCAGAGTTGAAAGAACAGTTCCACTTTGGGAAGCGGAATGCCTCCACGCAAGCGAGCTCCTGAGGAAAAGAAGAAGGAAAGACAGGAGACAATAGAAAAGTGAAGCAAAGTGCGTCGACGACCGAAGATGCTCTTGCCCTGCGCAAAGATTCCATAGGAGGGAAAAGAAGTCGGAGGGGCGCAGCAGGAGGCTTAAACGATGCCGTGGGGGGGGGCAGGACTTACCGAGAATGCGGTTCGATCGACTCGATGTAAAAGCAGAGGGGAAAGAAAGACTCAGAGACCGTAATACCGACCTTTGAAGGACCTTTAAAAAAGATAGGCCGGGCCGGCCGTAACAGAAAATCGCTGAAGGACTTCTGGAGAAAAGCCTAGTAGGGGAAAAAAGGGGGAGCTTGGGAGGACCTCAGGACATCAGAAACAAGAAATAAAGTCCTACAATCTTGGGAACAGGGTATTTCAAAAGCCCATTGGTCAGGAAAGGGGGGGGGGGGAAAAGGCCAAGAAAGGAAAGTCGCCGCTTTGGGTCTACACCACAAAATTCAGAATTGCGCGGAAACCATTTCAAAGGGGATCTTCAGAAAGGGAAAAACTGGGTCGGAGAGCGGGTCGTCCAACCCTTTGGCTCACCGCCAAGAGGTCTGACACGCTGCAACCTATGGGTGGCCGCCCTTCAGCCTCTTTGGGGGAGAAACCCAGGGGAAAGGCGAAGGGGGGGGAACCAGGGCAGGGTCAAACGGAATATCATTCTTCTATCAGAGGAAGAGTTAGTTAATGGCTTTGTGGAAGGGGGGGGGGTGAAGGCTGTGCGCGTGGCGCAACAAAGAACGAGTTCGGTTAGTTTACAATCGTACCACTAGAGAAGCAAAGGGGAGAGGTAAGAAAAAATAGAGTACCTTGAGATTGGGGAAAGAGGGCTGTCAGCATTGCAGAATTGAACGGCTCGAAGATATCAGGCTTTCACACAGAGTGAAAACGCTTTCGGAAGGAGGCGCGATACTGCCGGCTGGCTGCTTCACATTCTTCTCATCGGACCATGATTTGGCTGTACGAGACAAGAAGAAGCTCGCGCTGTGTTGGGAAAGGCCGGCTTGGCCGCCCTCCTGATGGCTGTATTTTTCCGTATGAGAAAAAGAGTTTCAGAGGGGTATATGAAAAGAAAAGAGGGGGAGCGGGAAGGTTTGAAGAGCCTTATCATAAACAAGGGGCGCAGGATTACTTATTCAAAACAGAGCATGCTCAGAAGGCGTCGTTCGTGGTTCCGCACCTCTCATGATAGGCGCTGGCGGGGCGGGGACAAATATTTCCTGCGACTGGGGGAGGGGGCTGGCTTGCGCGGAGGGACTTCCCCGGAGGGTTGCATTCGAGTTCAGAGGATGAAATTTTGGAGGACGCTCTAAGAACTACGCATCTGTCGGGGGGGCTTTGTGCGGGTGGGAAACGAAAGACAGGCTTCGTGAGGGGGCGAACGAGGTTGTGAGAAAGCCATCAGAAAAAAAAGGGGGGAGAAGACCAAGTCTGCCCTACGTGCTGAACTGGGGGATTCATTTCTAAATGGCCGAGTCGCGACTGCTTGGGAACTACCTCTCAGAGAAGTTCTGAAGGCAGAGGAAGCACGTCATGGAGTCGATCGGCGCATGAGAGACGGGAGGAACAAAACCCGCCGCGCGTGAGAGTACATACCCAATCCAATATGCACGTCCTGAGAAGGAGTCCGGGGGGGAGGGGGGCCTCCTGCTAACCGCTGGTCCCCGGGGGTTACTGCCGTTGACGAGATCCAAGATGAGGTGTCACGGGGGGGGAGGGTGAGCAGGACCTTGGCAGGGGGGGGGGGGGCCCCAAGGCCTGGAGAAAATCCAAGGCAAAAAAAAGCTTTTCAATAAAATTGCACCGCACGGGAATCTGTTAGGGGGGGAGGGTTGTAGCGCCTTGACAAGAGGGTTTTTTGATTTAGTTTCAGCCCGGACGCCCCAAGTTGTCGTTGCACTTTTACGGGGTCCTCCTCACGAGGGAATGGACGGACAGGGCTGGGGAGTCACGATCATTCATGAACAAAAGAAGGGGGGGGCTGGGGAATGGGGATGACTTTCCTAACCCGCGAAAGTATCTTAAAAAACATCACGATTGAAGGGCCTGACCTCTTCAAGGAAGCGGTCGCTTGGGATAGTGGAACGGAATTCCTGTCGTCCTGGATTGTCGAGTAAAAACAGGTGGAAAAGAAAGAGGGAGGGGGGGGGGGACGGGAAAGGGGGGAAAACGAGGCGCAAACGATCGTGCTTGAGGGATGGAGTATAAGCACCCTGAAAGGGATCGAAAACACCTGGGGAAGAAGAATAATTTCCTTGGCTAGTAAGGAGTAAAACTCGACGTCAGGCGCTTTCATGTCCAGAAAGATGGAAGGGGGAGGAGAAAGAGCCCGCTAACCGGGGAATTAAACTTCAGCAAAAAGGTTCCATCACACGCGAGGGCAGAAGCGAGGAGAAGGATAGGTTGTATTGGTCCGTAAGGGCTGGGGGGCGAAGCATTTCCTTTTGAGGACCTTGGAGCTGTCGGGGAAAAGAAAAGAAGTTTTTGTTAGCTGATGCCGGGGAACGAATAAAAATCGGCTTCCTTCAGTCAGCGAGAAGCTGAAAAGACTTCTCTGACTTTTTGGAGGACTCATTTAGAACTCCACCCGAGACCAATTGGTTCATTGTTGGAGTTTGGAAAAAATGGGAAAAAAAATAGCCAACAACACGGAGGATCTAAGGATAGGATATTACCCGAATCTGTGGACATTCTCACGGCCAGATGTTGGTCGAAATGGGGGTTGTCATAGAGGAAACCTCACATCCTCACGACGGGAAGAGTCAATTATTCGCAGGGAATGTAGGAGAAAGGACGGCGAGATTTGAATATGAAGGTCAGTTCCGCTAACCGAAACCCTTCTATTTAAAAGAATACTAGAAAAAAAGAACCGGCTTGCTCGATCCCGCCTTAAACAGAACAACCTAATCGTGCTAAATCTGCTTAAGCCAATAAGGGGAATGTGCACCCTTTCTGGAAGGTTAACTGTTCCTCGGAATTTCGGAGAAAGACCATTTAAAGAAGAAAAAGAGGACAAAAAAAAAGGGAGGGGACAAGCCAAAATTAAGGATCCGATATTTGTATATAGGCATGTTATGTCATACATAAAAGAGAAGAGAGTTGGCACCATGGTCTTCCTTCGGACAGCTTGACATTAGACAAGTACAATCTATTCAGAGGAGAAGGGAGACATTCCAGGGAACTGGGCCAATAGAATTAAATATACATCTACATTCTTCTGGCCTAAGGGGGCCGGCTCTCATTTCAAGTTGATATCGTTGAGCAAGCGCTCAAGGAGAAGGCGGGAAGAAACTGAGCCCCTAACTGTTATCTTAATATGGGATCATAAAGGCACTCGCGAATCTTATATCGTTCGCAGGGGCACAGTGGATAAAGGGGGCGAGATGGACAGATTAGAAAACAACAGAATGTCCTCGAGAATGGTACTAACCCAGCAATAAAAAAAAGCATCAGGGAGTTTCTTGGATTAAGGAGAAGGGTTTGGGGGAGGGAAATTGGGCCATTCCAATTTTAATCGAGGGCAATCGTTTCAGTGAAAGGCAAGTCCTTCATTACCGGATCTCTGAAAAAGAAAATGGGACACGGAAGCAGGGACTGGGTTGAACTATTACAAAAAAGACGAAATGACTATCAGAGACTGGGGAGGTGTCTTTTCGGGGCAAAATCAGCGAGTCTGGGAGAGATCAAGGAAGAGAGGAAGGACGGGGGGCAGATGCTTGAGATCAAAACCAGTGCTTTTCACCTTCATCACAGAAAATTGAGGAAAGGTACACCAAGTCCTTCGCTAACGAAACATTGAAAATTGAGATCCCTCACTGTCCAGGAAAGGAGCATGTCAGAGGATGGACTGTACTATCACACAATCACCTCTTTACGGACACTCAGGTCGGAATAAAGAAGGGAAAAGAGGGTGGCCCACACAAGACCAATCTTTTCAATTCTAAAAGAACAAACGGCGTAATTTCACTGTCATCATTGTAAATATGGGAAGAAAAAGGCTATTAAAAAAGGAAGGCTCTCCGCTCAAGAGACGCATGATCGTCATGACCAAGAAGCGATGTGCATCATTATCTGAAAGTAAAGAAGGGGACTCGCAGGGGGAGGGAAAGGCCTGCCTTCAAGTTTGCTGGGAGCAGGGATCCTAAAGAAGGGGGGTTGGAGAATCAGAATAGCCGTTCTTCTTGACAATCAATACCATGCAAAAAGAAGGCAGAAAAGATAAATATTTAGTTTCCGAAAAGCCCATCATAAGGAATTTCTAACGGCAAGCGGGGCAGCGATGTGGGATGGGGAATGGCAAGAAGCACAGCAGGAGCATGTGGATAGATTTTAACATCATAAGCAAATGCAACATGGATACCTCGCGCATGCGCCGAACCGATGAAAAAGCCCTGAAATAGAAGGACGGATGGTCCAATGAAACGGAAAGCCTTCGGGGCAAGAAAGGGGAGACGCCCTGAGCATGTTTAAGCATGATTAACGCGTAGGAAGAGATGGGGTCTCGGTTCAAGACCTAGAGCTGGGAAAATGTGAGAGCCCTCACAATTGAAAAGAATCCAAGAATAACTTACAAGTCAGCGCGTGAAGATCGGTGGGGGGATCCTTCAGGGCATTAGGAGGTCAAAGGAGAGAAAGAAGGGGAGGGGGGTTTCTAAATATTCTTCTGGGGAGTCGGTCTCCCCCAGATTCACTTTGAGCGTGTCCTTATAACTGAAAAGGCCAGGTGCCTACTTTCGGGCTCAAGACGGTGAAAGGAAGTTTATAAAATGTTTCCTACAGGGGTCTTCGAAAGAAAAGTTAGGGGGAGGAAAAAAGAGATAACTAAAGGAAGCTGACCAATCATCCGCAAGTAAAGTGGGCCGTCGCAACGTTCAAATAAATCCATTGAACTTGTAGACGTGGGAATCTGGGCTGGAGGGGGAAACAGCCAACTAGGGAAGCTCTATTCTTGGCGATTCAGGGGAAAAGATGAGCGGAATCTGATCCGATCGGGTAAGAATGGCCCGAGATCGGAAGCAGGAGGAGAAAATGGATAAGAGCTTCCTTATGGCAGGATTTCTCGGTATACATCGTAGGCGCGAGCCGAGCGACAGAATGGTAACGTAATAGGCCCGGTTATTCGGAGACTGTACTCAGGGAAAAAAGACTAAGGGGCAAGACAGCCTAAGATTGCATGGTCTGCATCGCGGGGCGGTCAAGATATCTCCAGTCTTTTGACACAGGAGGGGTTGAGGGGGAATCACATTGGCTTAGATATGGAGATAAATTGCTAATCCAGTCTTTCGTGCTCCTTAGGGGGCCCACTGGCATTTTTCCTTTTCAGAGCTCTCAGATCTCTCAGAAAGGTTTAATGAGAAGGTCTTCAATGCTCTATCAAGGATTGGGGAAGAATCGACACGTCTTGAGTCGCCCCGAGGGAATACAAAAAGAAGAAAAATACTAGGAAGCGCGCTTTAATGTGTAAAAAGAGTAGAAGATCCTCTTCACGGAGTCAATTCGGGAAGACTGAAAAATAGGTGGGGAAAGGGGAGAGGGGATTGGGAAAAAAAAGAGGTAAAATTATGAAATCGAAAGTGCTTTTCATCGCAAAAGGGCTAAGTGAAATAGCTGTGTCGATCGCTCCGAGACGCTGGCGAAAGACGGGAAGTCACTGAGTTGGATGGTAAAGGAAAAAGTGGGCAGGAACTGCCTATGCTTGATCTAAGATAACAGGAATCCGGGGCAGCACGTAATGAGACGAACTAGTAGCTAATTGTCATAACGGGTAAATTATGCAAGGGTCATGGGGGGTGCGGAAGGGGAAGGGGCAGGGGGGGTGAAAGCGAATCTAAAGGAAAAGTTCTCTCGGCAAAATCAAAAGGTGACGGCTGAAATCTCGGGGATTTTCAGCAAATCTATAAAAAAAAAATGAGTAACAAAAAAACCAGACAACACTGCAGCCCCGAGAGAAGGACAGTTTTATGGAGTCATAGCATTGGAGGAGGATGGTGGTGGCACCCGCGCGCCACCCAGAAACAATGACACAGTCAACCCGCTACGGTATGAGCAGAGACTTATGCGCGAGTCCCTTGCGCGAAATTCCGGCTCGGGGGTCTCGGGTAGAAGTACAAATTACGTCGCCTATTGGGCGGAGGGCGGGATCTGGCCCCCCGTTGGAAGTCTCAAAGCAGGTCAATGTCTTGGTAGGGGATGTTTGGCGCTGGGGGGGGAGAGGAGAGGAAGAGGAGGGCAGGGGAAGGAGGGAATCTGGCGGGCTGTATATAATCTCTGGGGGGAAGGGAGATGTCATCGGGGGAGGGGGGAGGGTCTCGAAGTGGGTATTGTGTTTCAATTGGGAGGCTCGTTTTTGTGTGGCTTCGGTAAGGCTTGGAAAGAGCCTAGGTCTTGGTTGATAGAGGAGAGGCGGGCTGGTTGAGCTGCAGCTGTCAGTGGGGCGCGATGTTGATTGATCCAAGGGCAGAGTGGAGGTGGGGGGGGGCTAGCGGGGGTCCGGGTTGGGAAGAATAGTAGGGGAGGAAAGTTGATAGAGCCCTCTGGGCACGGGAGGCCGTAAGGCTGACACTAAAGCTGTGGGAAAGGGGCGGAAACACGCGGGAGCTGTACGGTCTCGAGGCAGGCGTGGATCCGGATCTTCAGAGGGGAGGGAGGAATCAGTCTCCAGTTCATTGGTAAGTGGGCGCTGCGCCTGCGTGCATTTTAAAGTTGGGAGGGGGGGGAAGAAAGGTAGAAACTCGGAGAGTGAGTCTCCTCAGTTGGTAGGGGAAAGGGTTTCCTCCTGAACTAGAAGAGCACTTCGTAAACTTAAAGGGATGGAATGAAAAAAAGAAAGGGGGGGAGTACCCAAAAGATACAACAACAACAAAGGGGAGAAAAAATAGAGATGAGTTGGGGGGGGTACAAGAAAAAAAGACATCGGAGAATGACAGCGATGAGGCACTTGTACGGTCAATGATAGAATGGGCTGAAAAGAGTTTAAAGAAAGGGGCAAATGGCGAAGGAGGGGGAAAGGGTAGAGAGGTCCGTCATCAACGGTCCTTCAAAAATAGAAAATTCAAATCAGCAAGCGCGCGCCAGTCCACTGACCAGCGGAGACGGAATTCTCATAAGCACAAAGAGGCGGAAGGGGGAGGAATCTACCGCGTATTTCCGCACCGGGAATTAGGGGGGGAGTGGTTTCCGTAGCTTAAGCTATTCTAGGTCCTCAGGCTTAGGACAGGCAGGGGAGGAAGGCGAAACAATTTCCGAAAATTCTTGAATTAAAATAGTTCGTAAAAGAATCCACTCGGGCGTAAGGCTTCAGGGATCTTAAGGGCTCGGAGCACTAAACGTTCCGAAAAACTCCATTACCGAAACAAGGAACGCCGGTAAAGTTTTCCTGAAAGTCGCCCTCGACCGATGGAAAAAGAAAAAGACAAGAACCGGAAGCCGGTATGCAAGCCGCTGGTTGGTAGGGCCATCTGCGAACAATTAAAGGATATCGTGAAGGCTTGGGATGAAGCTGAGGGCGAGGATCGTCTTAAAGAACGGGGGGAGGAAAAGGTGTGGTCTGTTTTCGTTCCAGGGGGGGCGATCCAGACCGTGTCGAGGACGGTAACCAACTGGATCGGGACTTGAAGACCTGTCTTCAGGATAGGGGAAGAAGGGGATCTTCGTCTCTAGGTTAGGGGTCAAGCAGGCTTCCACATACCAACTCTTTCTGACTTAGAGACGGGAGTTCCCTCAAATTGCAGGGAGTTTCCCTCAGATCATTTTCAGCACAAAGAAAGGGGAGTCAGGACTCCAGTAATAGAGAGGTAGATTGCCAAGACCCAAAAAAATCCAAAAATGAGGATCACTGTATTGCCATAGGGCTTAAGGGAGGAAGTGTGAGAATAAAACGGGCATTACTATGTAGAAAATGCTACTGTATGCGCGCTTCTGTTTAAATGAGGGGTATCGAAGAGGGGACCGCTCTCTCGGAGGAGAAGAAGCGCGTATAAAATTTTAGCAAACCGAAGGAGGCGGAGGGGAGCAATTAAGTTCCAAGGAATGCTTCAAGAACCCACGCCTAGAAGTCAATCGGGATTGAGGTCCACAGGAAAGACCAAAAGATAAGACTGAGCGGGGGGTTCCAACGGGGGTATGGCAAAAAGTTACCCCAATTGTACAAGTCTCCCGGATCATTAAAAAGCTAAAAAAGGTTCGACAATAAAGAGGATTTCTCTCGAGTGGAACAAAAGGGAGTAAAATACTCTTAACATGTAGTTTCACTGTCTTCTATCTTTGCTTGAAAGGGGAAGGGAAAGGGGACAAGGAGGGGGACTAGGTCAGTGGCGGGGTGAATACGCGTCCATCATCTTTGGGCACAAGGAAAAGTTTTTGAGTAGGGTGACAAGCATTCTACTTATTCAATGGAGAAAAAAGGGGGGATACTGCATTGGACTTTAATTGCGGGGAGGTTGGTTTCCGCTGCTGAGAGAAAAAAGGGAGTAGGTAAGTTTACAAGAACACTATGTAAGCCTGCCCAAACGTTGGGAATTCAACTTTCGCCGGCTTCGACTGGGATAGGAGAGGGGAGGGCAAAGTGGAAAAGAAGACTTCTCAGATAGAAAGGTGTTCTTTCATAGTTCTTCAGAAATTAGGATAGAGATCAGAAGGTGGCTTCTTCCTGTGAAAAGGATTCTCATCTAAGAGCATTCTGTGTCTTAGCGGCCATTAACATCCAAAGAAAAGGAGGAGGTCCGGAGGGGCGAAATAATGGAGGATTGTTGACCGTGAGGAAACTCAATCTGTGAAGCTGGGGGGACAGGGAGGTTCGAGTGGTCAACGTCATCATGAGGGTGGTAGGTGCGCAAGCCAACTGTGAGGGGAAAAGGGGGGAAAAAGACACACCCGAGCGACGGCAAAGAAAGCTATCTTCGGTCGGTCGAAGAGAAAAAATTATGAACTTGCAGCACCAGTCTTAACAGCCGTATGTTGGGCGTCTGAAGGAGGAAGAAGGACGGGGACGCGCCGTGCTCGGCATCTTTGGTCACAAGGAAAACGACAACTCTATACATACATAGGGCTAGGGATGGGGAGTAGGGATGTAAAGAGGGGTGGGGGGGGGAAACCGAAGGGGAGTGTTCTTCGTGGAGTACGGAACTATGGGGGATACGAACCATCAAGGAGGCAAGAGGAGGAAAGGAAGGAGCTGTACTGGCTCAATTTACGGGAAGGGGGACGTTCGCTAAAGGGGGGGTCCCTAAATCGAAAGAGGTGAAGGGGGGGGGGGGGAGGGGGGGGGATGGAAATCGGCATAGAAGTACTATCTGCGAATTCGCGGGGAAAGACACCCATCCGAAAGGTTATCGAACAAGCAAAAAGAAAAATCTAAAGAGGTCGCGGACGTGAGGATCTTCCAAGGACTCCTTGTCCAAGAGTCCCGGAGTCAAGTGGAGCGACAAAAGGGACGGAGTTGCAGTGGTAAGGGTTTCAAAAACCCTCTGATGGCCCGTCTGGTACAGGGGATGGGGGACCCCAAGCCTATGAAGAAAAAAAATACCGGAAGAAAGTCTTTCAAGCACATTGCACTTCGGGGGGGGGATGGGTGAGAGGTCCGAATTCTTTCTTCAGCTAAGGTTTAGAAACTTATTTCAGCGAACGAAGCCGAGGGGCTTTGGAAACTTTGACTTTTCAAAAAAGGGAGAACGAGTGGATCACGGGAGATCGATTGGCACTTGATGATCAACGATCATAAGAACCAGCCTTCGGGCTCTCCCGGGGGAAACCAGTAAAAATAATTATCGAGAAAGGAATGAAATAAATGTCCACTTGGGGGGGGAAATTGAGGCTAGCTGAACAGGAAAAGCTGTCGATTGTAAAAGAAGGAACTTTGCACTTCCTTAAAAGGGGCGGCGGGGTCTAGAGAATTTGAGGGGTCCTTTGAAAGGCTGTCTGGGAAATGAAAGGTCTGGGGGGCGCAACCGATCTTCTTCTTTGGTTCTTATCCTACAAGAGGGGGGGTGCTACGAAAAAAACTCTCTGTAGTACAGTTTGGCTAAAAAAAAAAAGAGCCGTCAAAAGGGGGCGAGGAAGGGGGTGGGGGGGGACTCTCTTTCCGGTAGAGCCGACCCTTACCACGGAAACCAAAGTCAAAGTCGAAGGTTGCAAGCACAAACTCGTGGACGAAGCTCGTAGCTTCGGAGGGTGGGGGGAAATTTTCGTTAGGCGTGAGATAACGCCTGCGGTAAAGTTCTTTTGCCGTAAGGGCAGGGTGGCACGGGGTTTGGGGGAGATTGCGACACTTCAAACGGGGCCGTCTTACCCGTACTTAAAAAAAACTCTCAAAGTTCCGCTGAATTGGGGCTTCCTTTAGAATTTCCATGGACTCCAAAAACCATGAGGGGGGGAGGGATCTAAAGGTGGCATAGTCCTCCATAAACGAGGAGGAGACCACTATATATATTTACCCAACTCGTGTCTAGGTCAAACAGGGTAGGGGTTTACTGCTAGGGAAAAAAAAAAAAAAAAAAAAAAAAAATGGCATACATGAAGTCAAACCGGTGCAGTCAGAGCAGTGGTTATTGACTTTGTACTTGGACGTCTAGTGGATATCAGGGGGTAGGGAGCAAGAAAAATTAGAGGGAAAGAACATCGCATCGAAAAGAATTAAGTCTTCTCCGTATCCCGCCTTCAACCAATGAGGGGGTACTGATCAGAGGAAAGGGAAGAGATTTGTAGGGTGGGAACCTTTTCAGTACTTGTAAAACTGTGCGGTTAATTTCTTCTACGACCAAGGCACTATCCTCCAACATGAAAAGCAAAGGGGGGGGGGGGAGGACTTTGGAAGGCCTACTATCAAAGGGAATTTAAATAGGAATGTTAAAGATCACGCCGCGAATTGTGAGGATCAGAATAGAAGCGGGTTGGGCAAATATGTACAGGCGCTAAGGACACAAGATAGAGAACACAAGCGATCATCAAAATACACTCCAGAGGGGGGACATTAAGGGACTGTTCCTACAAGAGAAGGAGAACAGGTGCAAAGAACGAAGTTCAAAGTTTTAATATCGGGGTGAGACAGGGAAAGATATTAGCGGGTTTAAAAGCAGCAATTCTAGCAAGAATGTCGGCTGAATGGAATTTAATCCATAAGCTACAAAGGGGGAAAGAGGGGGAGGTGGGAGGAAACATAAAAGGGAAGACCTTACTTCCGGAGCCAAAAAGGAGAAAACAACGATAGAAATGAAGAAGTAGGCCTAGAAAATAACTCTTCGGTTCGGTGCCACAGGGTGAAAGTTATCCGGAGGGAAAACAAGGCCGGGGAAAACCATGCCAAGAAGCGGCAAGACGCTGTTTAACAGGAAGCAAATGGGATCAGCTTCACTGCAGAAAATGGAACCCGCTGGAGCAGAGCTAAAGCCGACGCTGACAATTACTAAAATGGAAGGGTTGGGTAGGGTCGATCCAAAACCTGATTGTTTCTGGGGTACTACGAGGCAAGGTGGAACGAGTCACGATGAGGAATCTAAATTGCTTCACCGTCAGCAAATAGAGCGAGTATTACCAAAAACGAAACTGAGGAAGTGAGCAAGGAACGCAAATAAGGGAAAGCGGTGTATCTGCCAGGTCTGATGGACTGATGCTCATAAAAAAGCAACATCTTTCAAGAAAAATCTCCCGCCAGAATAAATCTGGTCGTTAAACCAAGCCAAAAAGAGGGGAAAATGAAAAAACAAAATACCGGCGATTGGACGGAAGAGGGGCAAGAGAGGCCGCCGACAAGGGGCGCTTCAAAAGCCCGCGCCCGCACGGGGCCGGCAATCGAGTCAAAGGCCTAAGGGCATAAGGAAGAGGCAAAAAAAAAAGAAAACTCTCTCTGGATCGGGATTCAAGGCTGAAGGGGGTCATCCTCCGCGCATCAGTGGGATTTCGAATCCACCTGAGATGCCTTTTCTACCAATCCGACAAGAAGAAGACAAACGGAGGTGAGTTACGAAAAGGAAAAGACACAAAAGAAAAGGGCTCCAAATCCGCGGAACTCGAAATGAGAATGTGTAAAATTCTGGGACCGCCATGGATCAGGTAAGAGTAATGTGAAGGAAAACGAAGTACGAAAGCATCGAAATCTCAAATCCTGCGCACCAGTACCCAGGTAGAAGTGATATGGAACGGGGGGGGGGCTTCTTTTGCCAATGGAATGCTTTTAGAGCCAATGTCGACGACAGTCGGTTAAGGCTGCTGAAGGGGGAAATATTTTGTCGGGAAACTTACAACTTCCTGGTGCTCGACCCTCCCCATCGTCACCCGAAGACATAGAGAAAGGGGAAAGGAGTTGAGAGCCATTGTCATGAGGGGCTGGAAAGTGAGAAAAAACACCTTGGATTTTCTGTGCTCCAATAGGAGGTCGGGACCATAAAGGGAAGAGTCATGAATCGGTCGCTGCTACACTCAAAAGGGTCTATGTATCCCGTTTCACGCTTAGGAATATCATTGAGAAAGTGGGAAAACTATGATAATATGTTAAGGGTTGCGTACCAAAAACTTCGCAAGAAGGGTGGAGACCATCCTTCCCGGGGTAACATGTTTGAAAGGGGAATAATCAATGAACCAGGGTGAGGAGTACGATCATTGGTTAGCGAATCCCGGAGGAAAAAAGATACAAAATTGAAGCTCTATGTCTGACCTCCCAAGACAGAGATTAAAATATCCTGCGAGAGGGCATTGCCACGGCTCTTTTTTGCGGATAGTTAGAATGGTCCGGGGAGGAGGTCACTTATGTTCGCGGGACCTCCCTCTATTAGAGAAAAAACTCATATAGGAATCTGGGGGGGGAAGGGACTGTAGTATCCCTAGTCTTCTCAAGGGCATACTTTCTACGTCCTATGGCAAAAAGTTAACTGAGCTCAGCCAAGAGAGGGGGCGGAGGACGAATTCTCTTTGATGGTTCACCGGGGAAAATTTTCGAAGACTTCATTGGCGGCAAGAACGTCAAAGTGGGAATCGTAGTCATTGGCAGGCAGTTTGTTCCCAGGTCCTGCCAATCCCTGTCGACGTGGGCGTATAGAAAGGAAAAGGACTTCAGAAAATCTCTGCGAGTTGGGGAGGGGGACTCGCACGACTTTATTAATTACGCACGGGGGAGAAAAAACTGAAAGGCGGCGGTTACGCAGATCACAGGAAGGGCAGAGGAAGCCTTATTCCACGAGATATTTGAAGAATTCAGAGGAAAAACAAAAGAGGGAAAGGGAGAAGAGACTTCTGTTTATGAGACGGGGGCTAAGGGGGAGCTGGTTCGATCGAAGGAGAACGAATCGGGCGAGGCCGTTCTCAGTCACGGCGGGGATGGGCGGGGTAAGAATGGAAAAAGCAGAGCACAGACGTATCGAAGCATCGAATCAATTTACGGGAGGAATGAGAGAATTGGAAAGGTCGAGACAGGGGAATTTTCACGGGTTTCTGAAATATGGAAAATACCTTCGGAAAAGGAATCTCTTACGTGCGAGCAAAATCAAACCGAAAAGAGCGAAAAGAAGGGAGAGGGAACAAAGATTCATCTGGGGCTAGTATCTATTCATTGAAAGGGTCAGGAGAAACGTAGGAGCAAATTGCTTCGATTTCGGCAGGCTTTCTTTGGAGGGAGAACTGGGGCGAGTTTGAGAAGGGGGGGGAGGAGGGGGGGAGAAAGGTTTCCGGGACAGAAGAAAATCAACACTTCTGCAAATGACATTGATCGAAATCGCCTGGAGTTGTCGCCCC
>Ga0179591_1247621_pt1 | contig 16115 bp, 9 predicted proteins | sample CZOMad2_1_08_16f_FD_182891 | JGI IMG/M metagenome (GOLD analysis project Ga0179591, IMG submission 182891) | Vadose zone soil fungal communities from Angelo Coast Range Reserve, California, USA - CZOMad2_1_08_16fungal (PacBio error correction) | ecosystem: Environmental > Terrestrial > Soil >...
TCGGGATCCAGGGTCGAGCAAACCGTCAACTCTTCACATCCTAAGAGACACTGAAACATGTTGTGGCAATTTAGGATTGAGCTCATGGGGGGGACACAAGACGGGAGAATTAATCCTCGCTGGAAGAAACAAAGAGCCACCGAACGCGTCTAAGAAAATTCTTACCGAGTGGGAATGATAAGCTCCATCAGGTGCAAATCACTGCGTATTCCCTGAAAATTTGTAAAAGTACGAAGGGGTCAAGTCGGCCGGATTAGTCTCACCTCCTGTCTCTCGGCAGGGGACTTCGGGGGGTCGACGAACCAAAAGCCTTATTTCCCAGCTAAGTTGTCTAAGAAGAGGGGGAACGGAAAAAAGGCATTATTGCTATCACCACTCCTGCTGGAATCGTAGGGTTCGGGAATGGGTTCGAAAAGACGCTTCTACGTCTGTGCATGTACTGCAACGATGGAGCAGGGAGGCGTAGACGCCTATGTCATCAACTGGTCCACCAGAAAGGAGAGAAGAGATCGACATTAGTCTTCTCGAATCGGTTGGCCGGCGTCCGGGAAAAAAATGCCAACCGGTTGTTGGGGGAGTCTGGAAAACTTGCTCTTGAGGAAAAGGCAAAGAATCACCCATACACCGCTGAGGTCCTTCTTAAGCGGTATGGCAACGATGCGGATCAAAGAGGTCGCCGGCAGGGAAAGGCCTCTCAAATGACAAAAATAACGGGGGAGGAGTTAACCGAAGGATGACGACCGGGCAGCAGACCAACATTATTGCCCATAAGAAATTGGTGCAGATTAAAGGATGAGATCGTAGTCGATCTCAAGAGGCATGAAGAGTCTCTAGAGAAACCAGGCGGCGTATTAACGCCGACAGGTCTGAAGGAAGATTGATGACGCACACAATAAAAAGGGACTTCACACGGAGTGAGCAACTTTTTTCAACATGAGTGGAGAAGGAGGGGGGTGGTGGCAAAAAAGGAAAATGAAGGACATGTGTACTCCTGCATCGGGGAGGGAAGTCACAAGGATTGTGCAGGTAATGGCGACTAGAAGCGAAAATGACGCAACATCATGAACGATAATAGCTGACGATAGAGAGGGGGCATTGGACGCTCGGGTGGAAGGCAAGAAAACGGTGTTGGGGGAAGAGGGAATGTAAAGACACCGCGGAATCGGAGGATATTCGGGGCTGGTACTGGGGACTGGGTCAGGATGAGACGGGAAGAGAAAAGTCCTACTTGTCCAATCAACGAAGAAGGGACCATGAAAAAAAATGACGTCATGCATCGTTGGGTCTCGTAAAGAAGTAAACGCGGGTCCTCTAGTGGAGATGGAGAGTCTAGAAGGTTCGTAGCTAGGCGCCAGTTGAAGGACAATCCTTATTGCTGGAGAGAAGGGGAGCGAAAGATCCAGCTGCAGTAAAAAAAAGTCACGGCGAATTGCGGCAGAGGAGGAGATCTCCGAAAAAAACAAACGGGAGGGGGGTATAGGAAGGGGGGGAGAGAGAAAGGTCGCCAACAGCAAATAGAATAAGGAACGAGGACCTAAGAGAGAAGGCGAGAACTGAAAACGCTCTATTAAAGGGGGGTTCTGAAAAATTCGAGAGGAACGGGCGAGTCGTCCGGGGAAGTCTGCAGATCGGGAAAATGGTTCTTCCACAGGTCAGAGAACAAGTCGACAATAGGATAAAGTCTGGTGTAATGGGCGTAGTCCTGGAAAGGATGATCGTCGAAGGAAAAAGGGGAGGAAACTCGGGGATGACGGGGCTTCAGAAAAACTTAAGGGAGCAAAATTGAAGCGATGTGAAAAGTGACAACACTCACGGCATGGTGAGAAAAAATCCAAACGTCGTCTTTAACGGAAGAAAGCGAGGTTAAACTATTCCTTATTCTGAAAAATGATTGACGACGGGACTCAGCTACTTGGCTCATAACAAAAAGCGCCTACCTAAGTTGGTGAAGTAAAAGGAGGAAAAGGGGGCAGGGAGTATACAAGTCCCTGAAAGTTGGTGTAGAAGCGCAACAGACCCTAGTCTATCATAGCTCTGAAAACAAAGCGGGGACCGTCGCGTCCGGAAGTTACTTTTGGTCGAGGATTCAGGGACGAAGGTCAGCGTTAAAGGAGGAGTCTGGGTTTTCGCATAAGTTAAGCAATTCGGACGAAGACTAGCGATCGACTGTCTGGGTGGCATAATCGGGAATTATCCTTCGATGCTGTACGCTCGGGGATTTTGGGGGGGTGGAAAAAATCTGAGACAAGAAAATGGGGTTCAGTCTCTAACGTGTTACTGGATCCGCTTAACCGGATGAGCATAGCGGGTGAGAATCAATTTCTGAAACACTGACATACGCGTTAATCGGGTGGAGAGTGTATCGATGAAAAGTACTTTTGCGACGTAGGAAAGCAAAGGTACGTGTGGGGAAACGACAAACTGCCATTCTGCGGGACAGTAATTCTCGAGAAACCGTTCAGAATTATTCCCAATTCACGGGACTGCGAACTAGCTCTAAAGAGGAGGGCTGCAACGGTGAGTCTACTCTGGTCGTGCGTGTCAAGGGAGCAGCCAGTCAAAAAAAGAGAAAGAGTAGGGCGCGGTCGGAGCACCTGAAGTACCTAAGAAAAGTTGCCTTCTCATTGGGCAGGTGGTCGCGATTAGAGAAGGCATCCAGGGGCTGGAAATAACTTTCTCGGAGTCAAAAGGGGAAGGAGGGGAACGATAACACGCCGGAGCTCGCAAGGTCTGCAGAATGCTGAATCCGCAAAGAAAGACGCAAAAGATCCTGAAAGTTAAACTGTTATCAGAGACTGTGGACAAAATAATGGGAGAAGAAAATACGAGGTTCGAGCAGAACATGGAAAAAGGGAGAGGAGTATTATCGTGAGTACATGGTTTCGAAGCAAAAGACGCTGGTTGAGAAACGAGGGAGTGGTATGCCTAGATAGCCCTACCTGTTAACGGAAAGAATATTCAGAGAAGTGAGATGAAGAGGGAGAGGATAGAGTGAAACAAAAAAGACCTGAAAAACTGCATAGGAGCGAGGGACGAAGGGAGAGCCGGGTCGATGTATGAGTGTTTTACCGGGCGCGAAGAGGGGGGGCATCTTCTGCCGATAAAAGGGACACCTAATCACGGGCTGAGAGCACATTCCATGTTGTTAAGCCGTCAGTCGCAAAGGTAAGCAAAAAAAAAAAAAAAGAGTGCCGCATCCGGTAAACATACTCGATCAAATCTCTCAAAAAATGGCGCCGCTAGTACACTACGTCGGGTCTGCGGGAGTCGCATGGGCACCATAGCGTTAGTAGAGAAACAGCCGGATCTTCCACGGAAAAACAGGGGTCATCAGCACAGCCATGAACGCTAGTAATGGAGCGAAAAATAAAGGAGGGCGAACTGTGGAACGCAGTGAGGGAGGGGGAGGAATTATTGATATAAGAAGGCTCCCGGTGAGTGCCGGCCCGGGGCCATCAGGGAGGAACGCCGACAAATGAGTCTCGGAGAAGCTGGGGAAATAACGAGGGGAAAAAAGGGGGAAAGAAGGGACTCAACGACAAAGAAAAATCATCGAAGTTGCATAGCTGAAACTACTACTCTGCATCAAAAGGGGAATGCTGTGGTCAAATTCGCTACGGAGTAGTTGAGAAATCTCACGAAGAAGGAGGAAGAAAAGGAGAGGATCACCGTTAGGGGGCAAATCAGGTGAGCAACAGTAGGGAGACCGTATGAGGGTCTATGGAGGTCTTGGGGGTCCAGGGGGAGAAAGACAACAGTCTCTAGTTGTCGATTAAAAAAACATCAAAACGAAAAAAGTGTGTTTCGACAGGGGGCAACGCAAACGCAATCAGCGGCACTCTAAATTAAAAAACCAACCGACAAGCCTACTCTCTTAAAGACTGCCTGGCGTCAACTAAAACGTTGCCATCGTCTGTGGAAAAAAAAATTAGTCTATAGGAAGCGGGATGTGGGGGGAGGGGGGGGGTAACACTCGATGGGGAAAACGGGGGATCGACAGGATGCGAGTCAAGTAAGCAGCCGCCATCGATGCCGTACGTTCGACGAAAAAAAGTACGAAAGATAGCAAAAGAAGAGGAGTACACGGCGGGCTATTTCGGGCAGGGGTCAAAGGGGGAACGCGAGGGTGTCGTTCACGAGGTTGGGATTCACTGCACCGGGACGCAAAGTAGGAAGCCAGGGGTTGTGGTGGGGAAGTCTCCGGACGTTAACTTAGGAGGTCAAGTCTGTTCAACAGCGCACATAGCCCATGTTCCAATTGGAGGTCGCGCGAGCCATGCACTCGGCATTCTCTCTGTCAAATCACGTCTCGGGGGATACCGAGGTCGCATCGAGGGGACAGAAGCGCTGAACTTCAGTGCAGTTCTTGGAGGCTGCAATAAGGAAGAAGAGTATCGAAGCCCGTCAAGGACCGAGTTTAAAGCCCCGGCAGACCAGCGTCTAAACCGCGCGCGGAATAGCTTCACTGATCAGTTACGCAGCGAAGAGCAGCGGTCCAACAAAGGCAAATGCCGATGAAAAAATTCCTACAGGGGGGGGGAGTATGTGCGGGGGCGGCGTGCGGCAGGAGCAGGATGGCTGGGCAATCAGGAGGAAGGATTGGGCTGAAAAGGAAAAAGGGGAGGGTATCTGCAAAAAGACCGTGTGGAAAGAACGAAGAAGTGATAGAAGGGGGGGGGGGAAGAGTTGGGAAGGGAACCTTAAAACACGCGTGCCAACTGAAGGGTTGTCTTGTCACGAAAGTGCGCTGACAGGGGAGGGGACGTGAGGGGCATGTCGCGTATGGGGATCGAAAAGGGCGAGCTACTGGAGGGAGGGGAAAAAGGAGTCTACCATGTGTTCACGAGCCCAGGCTGAGGGGCGCATAAACACATTCGCGGGAGCGTAACAGAAGGCATGGCCGTAAATGCAAAACCGCAAAAAGAAACCTTTGGCAATTTGGGTAGGGAAAAAACTTAATCGGGGCTTCGCGAATACCAGTGGTCACCCTGCTGCGTGTAAAGAAGGTTGAACAGGGCCGGCGTCAACCGCTATGTCGCAGTGGGAGACGGAGGGGTAAAAAAAGAAACACAGTTAGATCGGTTAGGAGGATTACAAGGGTCAACTCAAAAAACGGAGGCTAGAAGAAGGTGCAAAGGTCTATAAGGGGGGTCCCAAGGATTGGGAACGAATTCTGCGGCAGTAGATCGTCAATTAAGGCTCTCTCAGCCAAGACGCAGAAGGCTTGAAAAGTCCAGGGGAAATGGGGGGGGGGGTAAAACACGGCTCGGAACGCAGAAAAAAGGACGAACACACCAGGGCGGAAGCTAAACGGCACAGTTTCAAAAAAAAAGCGACTTGGGGGTCAAGCTGGAAGGTACCGTACAGCACCTGTTCACGACCTGGAGTATGTACGCGCGGGTTCAGAGGTAAGGATCCGCAGCTAGGTTCTGACAATGACTGAATTTGCCGTCGACAGACCGATTGCAAACAAAAAGAAGGTAAAGGACAGACCTTAGGAAATCGAACTCAGTCAGTTGGGGGCTAAGAGAGACGTTGGGATGAAGGATTGAACTGGGGGTGGTCTTGATGTTCTTCTATTTAGACCCATCCTTGTATTGACAAGACGAATTGCGCATGTCAGTGAAAGGAAACGTGGAGTGGTCTCAAACGACGGTTATCCGAAAATCGGCGTGCTCCAAGTCGCCATTAGTAGAAGAGAATATTTCTATTATAAGGGGACGGCTCAAAATTAAAAGAGCTCTATTAGGGAGGCATCGGCGAAGAACAGGGGAAATCGATGGGGAGAGTCTTTAAAGCCAACGGTCGGGGGAGCGGCCAACGTCAGGAAATTAGGGAGAGACCTCACTGACAAGCGCCAAGAAAGCAAGCGCGTGAGGCCAGTAGCTCACATTGGCCGTCTAGATCAGTTCACGACAAAAAAAAACAACGTGGGGAAGAAGTAGAAGATAGGGTCAGGGGCGGCTAGCAAAATCGCCGATCGGGAAACGTCTTCAAACGGAAAGGATGAAAAAATACTGGCTGGCAGGCAAAGGGAAGGATGATAAGCGAAAACGCTGAAATGAATGGGGGGAAGCGATCCATGAACGGTTGGGCTGAAGATCGAAAATCTTCACAATCTAGGAGGATGGAGAGTCCGTAAAAAAAACGAAGGGAGGAGTGACAAGGCGTGAAGGTTCGGGGAAGACTATTTTGAGCTAATGAATGTGTGCAGGACTCAGGAACCCCTCGGCATGAAAAAATCAGAACTATATTGGGGACTAATGAAATAGAGCTTCTTGGAAACCCTTGAATAATCATAAAACGTACTGGCGGCCGAGGGGACACAGTATAGTGCGTGGGGCAAAGCGGAAAAAAATGAAGGGATCTGCTGAGAGAAAGAGGGGGGGGGCTGTAATGATTTAGCGGTAATCTAACTAAGGACTACAAGGCGAGAACAAGGAAGAGATGGAATGATACGGAAAATAAGGGGAATGTAGACAAGACGGCAGCCGGCGACGGAAAGGTCTAAGTAACCATATGAGGACAAAGTGCAGAGGAAAAGATGGGCGTCTGGGATTAAAAGGGGAAGGGTCAGGAAAGACGTCAAACGCGCCAGAGAGTTGAAGTAAAACTCTATCCTGATGGGTCAGGAAAGGTCTCAAAAGTCAGAGTCGAAGAGTAGATAGGTCGAAGGGGTCCTCGAGTAAGTCTATGGTCATAAGAAGGGTACTCAAAATACTAAATAGAAAGTTTCTTATGTCAGCGGTGACATAAGAAAAAATCAGACATAGGTTTCAGGGGAAGAGGCAATACGCGCAAGACATGCTGGGGTACTACAGGAATCCCGTCTAGGAAAAGTCGTAAACGACTTGTAATAGGGGGGATCAGAGGGGATCAAAAAAAACGGAAAGGACGGTTTCTACCTAAGGGTTAAGGGTTGGGACAAACTGAAAAACGGCCGGAATTTCTTAGTATAATGAGGGGAAAGGGCGGGAGACACTCAAGACGAACGAACAAGGGCTAAACGGCAGTATATTCTCAGACGCAGGTGCAAAAAAAAAAAACGCGATGAAGAGCAGTACAATGAAGAAAAAATAGGAAAGGGGACGTCTTCAAAAACCTATTCAAAAAAAGAAACAAAATCAGAGCGCTGGGGCAAGGGGGGGAGGAGGAGTAAAGGCAAAAACGATTACGTAGCCTTCGTCAGGATCAGAATGCAAAGCTTGCAGAGGACACTGTAAAGCTGAGAAAAAGAAAGATTCCTAATGCTGGAAAAATCACAGAGGACGGGGAGGAAGGGCACCAAGAGCAGTCGAAACTTTGAAAGGGGGGTCGGAACTCGAGCAGTGGGCACCCGGCCGAATCTGAATCATAAATCAAAAAGGGTAAGAAATCTAAGTCGGGCAGGCGCGAGTGTGCTGGGAAAAGGGGGGACGCGACGCGCAGGGGGCTCGGATAAGAACGAATGAGGGGCGAAAGAAGCCACAAAAGCGACGTGGGAACCAGGATCTCAATAAAAAAAAAAGAGGGCAGTCACGTCGACGTGAGCAGTAAAGGGGAGAAACACTCGAGGACAACGCGAGGCACATAATGCTCAAAGCAAGACTCATGGGGGCTCCGGGAAAATCGTTGGGACAAGCTTATACGAAAAGGCATATCTCAAAAAGTCCAAAAAAAACAGCTTCTATACGTCACAGGAAATAGTGGTGAAAAAAACATCGGCAGAGTAAAAAAATGAAGGTTCCAAATCCAGAGACAAGAGCGGAGTAAAGAAAAAAAAGCGCTCTACGATAGGGGCAGAAATATTCAAGATAGAAATTTGCGAGTCACCTACTTCTCGAGACGATCAAGGAGGCAAAGGGCCAGGGCATACACCTCCGGGGGACAGGAAGAAAAGGAGCAGGGGATGGCAAAGGTCAAAGCAGCATGGGAGAGGGGGGCTTGAAGCAGGTCAAAAGATGAACTTCCTTCTGAGGCGGGCGGTCAGGGAAGAAACTTAATTATACAAGGAACATAACACGGTCTACCGGAAAGCTTCTCAGCCAATGAAGAAATCGGAAAAAAGAAAGGACTAAAATCGTCTCAAAAAAAAACCTTCAGGAAACATGCTACCTTAGCCGTCAATACGGATGGGGTGGGAGGGAGAGATCTACAACAAAAAAGATTATAGCCATCAAGGAAGAGGAAGTCCAAGTGCCTAGTAATGGAACGGAGAAAAGTAAACGCATGGGAGGTTGGATCGGGGGACTGACAAAGTCGTGTCGAGCGCACGTGCTGAATTTAGGGGAAGATGCACGCCGCCATCGAATGAGATGTGGTGCGGGGGAGGGGGGGAGACTAAAAGTGGCAAGAGGAAAAACAGAAACATCGTGCTCATCTTCCCATCTTCCAAATCCCGCCTAAAACCCAAACAAAAAAAATGGGCAGAAGGGGCTCTAATGCATGGCCCTTCTTGTTCGGGGCTTGAAGGCATACTAGGAGGAGAGTCAGAGTATAATATAGAAAGCAAGAAAAGCCATCAAGCGAATACCTCGGCTGGAGGATGAAGGAGGAGGGTCTTCGGTCATAGAAAAACGTCAGGAGAGGGGAACTTGAACTGAAAAAAGGCGAGGGGGGGGGGGGGGGGGAGGGGGAACGGCTTATGGGTCCTGGAAAATTTGAAAAAAAGGCGGTGTCTTAGCAAATGTGGGTGCCGGATTTCTATATAAAATTGAGGTCGGGACAGTGTCCAAGAAAGAAGAGACGAGAGGAACCATAACCTTTTCCGTGATGACTCATGTCTGCGACCAAAATTCAGCAGGGGGGACCAAATCAAAATGCGTAGCACGTCAAAAGTTAGAAAAAAAGGACGACTGCAATGTAGGGCGTCCCAGTTGATCATAGTTCAAGGGGAACGGAAAAAATTTACCGGCTCCAGGACGAGATTGGCAAAAAACAGCGGGTATGAAAAAAGTCTCAAAAAAAACTCAGCACAAAGGGAGCAGAGGAGATCTGGGCGGAATCGAACCGAGGGAAATGGGATGATCACTCCAGGGTGACAGGGAAAGGGGAATCGATGGCCGGAACTAGGTTAAAGATCGAGGCGGCAGGAGTGCTGATGTGCGAAACACTCCATTGCAGGCGGGGACAAGAAAAGATACGGTCGGCTATAAATCCGGGGGAAGGGGGGTAGACGTGGGCATATCCTTGGGGAGAAGACATAAAGGAAAATGGAACCAGGGAACGGGGGGGGGAAGGGCTAGTTAATAGCGAACACGAAAAAAATCACTCGCTTGACCGGTGAGCGAGTTCGCGGACATCGCGCTACGGGAGGAAAGGGGAGCGAAGTCGGACGACGACTTGTTAGTCAGTAGAAGCTATAGGTAACATTGGGTGATATCCCATCGCAGGGCTTTTCTTGTGCGGGGAAATGAAAAGAAAAGGGGGGATCGACGAAGGAGCGATAGGGCCGTAGGTTCGGGTGGCAACGCAAAACAAACTCTCTAACGCAAGGGAGTTTTGTGTTTGGTGTGCTAGAAAAAACAAAAGTACTGAGGAGGAGATTGAATCAACTCACTTACAAAAGCAAAGATGAAGTCGGATGGGGCGTTTAAGAGCAGGGGATGACGGGGGGGGGGGGGGCATGAAAGTCACTGCGTGAGCTGGGAAGTGACTCGAGGAAGGAGCGCAAAACACATATCGTGGGGGGGTATGAAGTGAACTCGTCCGGTCAATAACGATCGGGGACTTAGCAGGTTTCTATCATTCTTGAAGAAAGGAGAATTGAATCAGATATCCTCGGAGTCGAAATGCTCAGAGTGCCTCGGGGGGGGAGGAGGACTTGGGGGCGAAAGAAAGAAAAATCGAAGGACCTAACGAGACAACTGCTGACCCTATAGTAAAAAAAAAAAAAAAAAAGGAGAGGGGACGCGACGGGAAGCGTTTAAGCAAGGGTGCACTGCATATTTTAGGTCGGAGGGTTCCTGCGACCAAGGAAAAGGGCGGACGGGGGGAGAAAAAAAGCACGAGGGCTTCACGCGAAACGCGCAGGGAGGAAAAAAAAGGGACGGGGAAAAGGGTCGCGGTAGGCAGCTAAGCAAAAATCAGAATAGTCAAGCGTGACGGAGGTAGAGAGAAGGGGGACAACTAAGAGCTTTGACAAAAATGTACTGGGTTGGGGGTCTTTTGCAGGTGTGGCGCGCAAAGAGGGAAATAGGGGAGGGAGGGCAACTGAAGTGCTTTCTGGGAGCCAAAATATCAAATGAGCAAAATGGAGAAACTTCAAAGGGATCAAATGCCTCGACGAAAGCTACCCTCAGTTGAGAGAGTCGGTGTAAATCGACAGGTCCAAAAGGAAACCATCTATCGAAAAAAAGGGCAGGAAAGAAACTCGTCCTTTAGAAAGAGCAGGGGAAACAAATAAAGTCAAGGGAGTAGAATAACTGCTGGCGAGAAGGCTCACGGTAAGAGGGCCGAGGGAGCCGGCCTCAGAAAAGAGGACTGCGCGAGGGATCGAGGACTCAAAAAAAAACAAAGTATGAATGAGATAAAATGCCGGGGCAAATTCGCCTGCAAGGCGAAAAAAAAGGACACCACAATGTGGGCGGCAGTAAATGTTCAGTACAAAAAGGGATTATTAAAACTAAAAAGGCACGACAGTCTTCTGTAGCCGAAAAACTTCAGGGAGGATTTGTGTCGATTGATTCATAAAAAAAAAAAGAAAAAAAAAAAAAAAAAAAAAAAAAAAAAAAAAAAAAAAAGCTAAATCAAATATACGGGGAGGCAGGGAGGGAAAAGAGCAGGGAAAGAATCTGACTCCCTCGGTTGCGGGTAACTCTTCAAGGAAAAAAAGAAAAGTGTTCAGGAGCTCGTCATAAGAGGCAGTACGAAACAAAAAGGGCTGAAGGAGAACGCAGTGGGATGACAAACAAGAATAGCAACGGGATGGGGTCGGAAGACCTACTTCTATCGGACTTGCGAAGAAAAAAATGAAAACAACCGTCTCCACTGATGTGTGCGGCGGGGTATCGAGAAAAAAATCTAGGAACAAGGCCGCGGCAGAAAGTAGTTCGGGGAAGTCCCGCGAAGGGCAAAGGAATACAATCGTAATCGGAAAAAAATTGGTCAAAAAAAGCAAGGATATACATGTGACGCAAGGTCGCTGAGAAAAAGAGGGTTCCGTGAAGTTAAATAACGGGTGGCGTTCGGATTACTTGGGGGGGTGGGGGGGGGCTAAGGGTCTGAGGGGACTATTTCATCAACCCTGATGTTGACAGAACGCTGGGTTCGATCGAAAGTAGAAGATTAGTCGACGTCAAAGGAAATCAAAGAAAGGAGGCTAAAAAAGGTCCTCTGCTAAAGGGGAATAAGGTGATGACGGGGTCGTCTCAGAATAAACAAGCTCTGTGGGGAGGCTAGACGGCTTCTTCATCAACAAAAGGGGAATCGGATCTAGTCAGCTGAGGGTTTCTGTAACGTGGATGCTCCTTTGTGGGATGGTGCATCTTAATATTACAGGGGGAAGAGGGTGGATGTAGACACTACACGCCGCGGGATAAATCACGCTAGCGTTCGCGAGCTCTGTTTTGACCTCGCACCTCCCCACACGCTTAGATCGTTTGTCCTTTAGTACTAGTGTTGCAAATCACAAACGCGTCGCAGGCAGATTAAAGGCAGACAAATTGAATTGGCGAGTTTTATTCCGCAAAGTCGTGTTCTTTGTGAGTGCGACTCATCAGTATAGTTGCTAGGCTCAGACGTCTATACACCGGCGGAAGGTGGCGCTATGTCCACCTCGGTCGGCTCGCTTCCTATGCGTGAAATGCTAGCGCACGGTGTAGGGCCTCCGTTGTCGTTCAAGAATCGCGCTAACGTTGGTGAGCTCTGGGGTGGGAAAACGCTCGGTAGTGACAGCTAACTGCGAGACCCGTCACTATCGTTCCAATACCATATTCAGCCCATCCTATCTCTTAGATTCTTCGTCCTCAAAAACTCAGAACACGAGCCACTAACATCATACCTCGGTCCTACAAAAGAAACACATGTTAATACAATCTTATTCACCCTGACAGTCCCACCACAAATATCCTCCGATACCCCATCATGGACTTTTCCTCCAAGACCGCCTCCCGTACTCTAAACTAGCTTAACCCAGAGGACAAATCGTCGCGATCGGAGTAACGGGTCAACAAAAACATACGAAATCTTGGGGAGGAATGCCTGCAGACAGCGATATATGTGGCCGACCTGAAAAGGAAAAGGTGGGTGTTATCAGCTACGACTGGCAAAAACTTCCTACTTCGTAGGAGACACCGGAAACCGAGTGGGAGAGGGAACGAACGGGGAAGGGCAGACATAAAAAAAAACAAGAAAAAAAGAAACATTGTAGACCAATCTGCGAGGGGGGGGACCTGAGAATGGACTGGCTACCGACGTCAAAAAGTGAGCTACTATGCCGAAGAAAATCTAGGTAGCGCACTTCTCAGGGGTCTAATAGCATAATGAAAGGAAAGTCCTGGAGTGGCGCGAGGTAAGAGGGGCACTTCGCAGTTACACACTTCGGTTCTGAGTTGCGGACTAAGGAGAGGGAGAAGAACGGCGAGGAATTCTTCTCGAGAATTTTGCCGCTATATAAAAAAGACCGAGCTCATAAGCGGAGCTAAATAAAAAGGGGGGTATAGAAGGAGGGGTGGGACGAAGAAAGTAGGGACTTTAGGTAGAAACTCAAAGAGGTCAGCGCGGCGTTTTACGGGGATGAAAGTTGGTAGAGATAACGCAGAGGGAGGGAATTGACATATTTTCTACGTACGGAAAAAATCACTGGAAAGGACGGAACTCTGGACCGTCTGATGGATTCGTGCGGCTAGCAGGAAAGCAACATTGTATAGACGCGAGCAAGCAATTTCGGAAAAGCACAGGAAATGGGGGAGAGAAGGGAGTTTTTGCCGGACGACGCAATGTCTCTAAAGAAAAAATAAAAAAAAAAAAAAACAAGAAGAAAAAAAAAAAAAGTAGGGTTACCACCTTAAAGGAAATGGGCTGAAAGGGACTCGGCCGAGTTTTTGGAATCCCCAGAGGGGGTCACAGGCACAGTCTCAGGGACCTGCACCTGGGATTACATCGTAGGAGTTCAAATAATAGCATAAGAAGAGGGGGGGGTAAGAAGACTTATTCCTTACTAACTGTGCTGTTTCAAATGGGCAGCGGAGAGGAGGAGACAATTCAATCCTTACGGGAAACGTCAGGAGAGGTGAAAGAAAACAAAAAATGAGTGTTTCTTAAGAGGTCTAATCGATGCAATTTTGTCAGGTGGAAGAATTGGGAATGTACTTCTCTGTTAAAGAAAAGTCTGCCTAGGGATAAAAAAGAAACGGGAACAATATTTCTGGAACAACGTTAAAAACCTACACCGGGGGCAGGAATCTCAGGGGCGCATGCTCAGAAATAAACATTACGTGAGACATACAGAAAACATCAAGGAAGTAATGAGGCCGTCCTGGACCTAATTACCTCTGCCTACGTCTTAGACAAAAATTTCGGTAGATAAATCTGCAGAAATGCAAAAAAAAAGGAGAGGAGTAAAGAAGGAGGGAAATCGTGCCAAAGAAAGTAATTAAGGGGCCGAAAAGTCACGTACGATCAGGTCTGGACAGGCGGAGGTAATGAAAAAGAAAAAGTGAATATTGGGGAGATCAAAGTCTGCATGGGGGCGAATAAAGACAAGCAAAGGACCCCCGTGTAGGGCACAGGCAATGATATGAAGACGTGCACCGCGGCACGCAGACAAGGGGCGAATTGCGGTGGCCCCTCTCAAAGAAGGGAAAGAAATCGCCATTGCTTCACAAAGTTGGAGCGTGCTCGTAAAGGGGGGGGCACAAGTCAGAAAGGGGGAATGCGGTCTTATGAGAAGCGGGACGGTGACGAAGAGAGGGGGTAAAATACATATAGTGGCCATAAAACCGATAGAAAAAAAAGTAGGAGGGGAATAGCGGATGCCTTCGAGTCGGAAAGGGCTTGATAGCAAACGTGTGGGAGCAAAGTTTCTGACCCGCGAAGGGGTAGAGCAGATGGGGGGGTATGTCATCCGGGAGAACAAGGGGTAGGCTCGGCAATGAAATGAGAGTCAACTGGACGGAAAAAACGAAATGTCGCTCTGTATGCATGGGCCGGGAAAGGGAGAGTGCTGACGACATCGACGGTACAATACAAAAGAGAGAACGGCGTCGCCATCGCCGCAGAATCGCTCTTACAAGTGGCACACTGGACAGTGTAAGAATGAGAAAAGAAAATGGGATGCGCTCCCTCTGGACCTTGTGGGAAGTTGCACAAATATACATCCGAAAAACGTGCGTCGGAGGGAGATCTGCTCAAAGGCGGAGAGGAGAAAAATAAGCGGTTGACGGCGACAAAATGAATAGAGAATACAGTTTACACTGCGGTCGGTCTGTCAAGAAGGCACGTTCCTATGTATTAAGGACTTTCAAGGGCATGCTTAAAAGAGACTGGCGGCTGCACGAAACAATACCGGGCCGGGAAGAGAAAACTTTTCTACGGAAAAAAAGAAGTTTTGACCGCTGGTAAGGGAGAGAACACGAAGACGGCGCTCTTTAGGTTGAGGGCCTAGGGAAGGTCACGAGAACTCGGCCTCGGGAAGCGCTGTAAACGACTATTAGTCGCGAGGGGGAAAGACTCGGGTCTATTTCCTCAGGATTAGACCTTGTCGAGCCGATAGGCGTATCGACGGGAGCGCTCAACGAGGAAGGGCGAGATGGGGAACGGCGTCGTTGGCATCAAATAAAAGGAAGATTTTAAGTCCACAGTAAAGAGGGGTCTGAAGGGAAGTCCCGACGAAAAACAATGAGTAAAAGTCAGTACAGGCTTGTAATATCGATTCAGGAGGGAAAAAAAAAAACAGGTCCAAAATAGGAACGAGGAGAGGGGAAGGCCTCGCTGCAAATGAAAAAGCTGGGGCGGTGTTATTCTGAAAAAGGAAAGGGGGTCACACCCGTAAATCGCGGAAACATAACCGGCTGGGTAATGTTAGGAAGATGGGCCTGCCCTTCATGAACGTAGGCGAATCTCACTAAAATTGAGGGGGAAGAGAACGCGAAAAATTAGGCGAACGAAAATAAATGACTTGAATGCACTGTGAACTCGGAACTACGGGACCGTAAGAAAGAAAACTAAACTCGTACCATATGTTTACTCGATACTAACCGGCGGTTACAGCAGAAAAGATTGGTAACGGATTAGTCGGAGAGGGGTGTGTGGCGTAGCACTCAGGGGGGGGGTGCTGAACTGTGACCGGCAATCGATGATTTGTGCTAAGAAAGAGGAGGGGGCGGCGCTTTGTCTTAGTGGCTTCTACTACGCGAAAAAAGACAGGAAACGTATATCCCTCGCGCTTGTAAAAGTATCTTCCGAAGGGGGCCCCAAAAAAAAAAAAGGACACATCAGAATGGGGGGGAAACAACACAAATGTCGATACCATTCCTAGGGCTGAGGAGGGGTCACTTTAAAAAAAAATCAGTCGAACAATGTCTGAGTTAGCGTCTGATGCTCAACGGAAGTGAGAGTGGGATGGCCCTCGCCGAGCGTCAAGTACTACAGATAAAAGGGGAGACGCAAGGCACCTTGCGTCAGAATATGTCTGATGAAAAAAAACGCAAACCAGGAAAATGATGCAAGGGCAGAAGATCTTCGCCAGGTTCAGGGGGAGGGGGTCAGCACTACTGCTGCGCTTAATGAGACAGGGGATGGCGACTGTCAAAGTAAAACAGGTCGCAGGGGAGGCCGTCGCCTCAAGGACTTCCCGGAAAAAAAGATATTCTGTCAAAAAAAAAAAAAATAGGAGGATTCAGGATTTCATGCTTCAACTGCAAGGAAGGGGGCGGAAGGACGGGGGCCCGAAATCTGGTTCGCTCTTGCAGTGCGCGCAGAGAAGGGGACTTCATAAATAGGCATGGATGCATGTTCTCTGAATCTCGATAGAAAAGAAGATTCGCATCTGCAGATTCTCGTACAGTGGTTGAGGCGGCGGAGGAAAAAACTCCGGGGAAAAAAAAATGGAAGATGAAGCTGGCCCTTGGTGCTGGAGGGAAATTATGAATGCGGAAAGGACACTAAATGAGAAGGGAATCATCCCGGCGGCCAGT
>Ga0179591_1236617_pt1 | contig 16114 bp, 19 predicted proteins | sample CZOMad2_1_08_16f_FD_182891 | JGI IMG/M metagenome (GOLD analysis project Ga0179591, IMG submission 182891) | Vadose zone soil fungal communities from Angelo Coast Range Reserve, California, USA - CZOMad2_1_08_16fungal (PacBio error correction) | ecosystem: Environmental > Terrestrial > Soil >...
GGGGGGGTAGGGGGTGGAAACAACAAAGGGGAAAAAACCCACCAGCCAAACGACAACCCCCAGAAAGGACCAGGGACCTTAGAAAAATAAATCGTTACGACCAAAACTTAAAAGAGGATTGGCGGGGGGGAGGAGTCCGCGCAAAAAGAGAAACCACGCAAAGGATACGAGAAAAAAGTGGGGAACTGTACGGAAAGCGCATCAAAACAAGTCTCAAAAAGGAAACACCCAACCCCCAAAGTGGGGGGTCAACAGTGCAAGTGACGCGGGCACAAGAATCCGACGACAAGGAAAAAAAAAGGCAATGACAAGCATCCGGGGGAAACATCGACGGACTTTGGTTGTTGCAAGGAAAAGAAAGGGATTTTCCGCGGAAAAAAAGGGTCCAAGGCCCTAAGGGACGGGCCCTCACGGGAATTGGGGCCAACGAACTCCTTTTTGGTACTAAATCAGAGACGCCCAAGGAAAAAGGGTCTGGACACAAGAAAAAAACGAGGAAACTGACCCCAAAGTCGGGTACCAGCAACCCAAAAAATCAGCCCAGTAGGACTACATGACTGGAGTCAGACAAACGTAAGAAAAAAGAGTTTCGATACCCGTTCAAAATAAAAAGGAAAAAAAACAAAACAACCTCACCCGAGGCCAAGGAACCGGGGGGGCACATAGAACACAAAAGAAAAAAAATCCCAAGGCCGCCAATTGCAAGCAGGGGGAAAGGCTCAGTCTAAAAACCAGGAAGGGGGGCAGAATATTATGCAAAGAACAAATACCGGGAAAAACTGTACATCAAGGGGTCACAATGCTGCGAGAAGCGAAAACCAGCAAGGACCTGCCCCAAAGTTTTTTCTCAAATAAAAATGTCAGGACAGAAAAAATCCGTCAAACGAGGAAAATAAATCGCAGGCTGAAGGTCGGGGCCGCGAAAAGGAGCGCCAGGAAAAGGGGGGGCAAGGGGGATCCGAGCCAGAAAAAAAAAAAAGGAAGGGGGGCCAAGGCCCCATTAGTTGCTAAGCTCGCGGTCTGTGCAAAAGAAAACCGGGAGCCCTGAGCTAAAACAGGAAAGAAGACCGCGGTTGGGGGGAGGGGGATGGAGAAACAAACCGCACAACAAAAAATTGGTGGGGAAAGAGGTCGCGGGGGGGAAAGGTCCCCGACCAGGGGGGAACAAAGGGAATTCCGGAAAAAAAGGGGAAAGGGGAGGGGGTGGGCCGAATTGGCCGAAATGAAAAAAATCAAAAGGAAAAGGGAACCGGTGGGAACGGAAAGTATAATCGGCATGAAGAAATCTGGGGTGTGGTTTCAGCCGGGCAAAAGGGTACGTCGGCTCGGGGGGGGGTGAACAGGGGGGGGGCGGGGCTGTCAGGGGGAAAAAATTCCCAGGTATTGGGCAAAAAAAAGGAGGCAAACTGGGAAAGGCAGGGAAAACTTTTGCTTTTCTAAAAGAAAAGGAATCCAATCCTGTCACACGCCCTGTCTTACAAAAAAAAAACACACAGTCTTGTTACGTGGGCGGACTCCTTATTGGAAAAGAGGAAAGAGTCAACTTGGGGGCGGATGAAAGGAGACGACCGAAAAAGGAAACCCGCGAACGGGTGAAAAAAAAAGAAGGGGGGGCGATCGGCAACGAATCAAGTGGGGGATGGGGTCCGGACAAAGGGAAAAGGGGGTCCCGACCTAAATACGAACCACAAAAACGCAAATGAACGGGCTGTAATTCAACGTGTGCAATTCCGGGGCCCTTCCGAGGGGGAAGGAAGGGGGAAAGGGAAGTGGTCCTTTATTTCCAGAGCAAAAAGGGAGAGGGAAGTGGCAGGATATTCCAGACCAGAAAAGCAAAATGTTTAAAAAACTTAAGACGGACATAGAAAAGAACCAATTGGGGTCGCGAACGCGAAACTGAAAAAGGGACCGGACGATATTGCCCCCGCTTAAAGGACGAGGCAGGGAAAAGAGAGTGAATGTTCAAAGTCGAAGACAACGGGGAGTTTGGATTCTATCTAAAAAAAGGTCGGAATCCAGTAAAAAAAAAAGGGAGGGGAGGAAGAGAGGGAAAGAGGAAGGGAAAAAGTGAAACTTCCGGAGGGACAAAAGGACTGTTTCTCCAGATCGAAAAGGATCCGTCGTTCCCCTTGTTGGAAAAAAATATCTGACCCCGGGGGGGTTGGGAAGGAGAAAAACCTTCTTGGGAAAGGATGATCGAGAAGGGATCAGGGGTGGAAACGGCGGGATCGGACGCCTCCTAAAAAAAAAAAGAAAACCGTACAGACCCCCAATGCGCCTAAGAAACCATGGCAGGAAAGAAAGCATCCCCCCCAACTCCCCCATTGAAACCAAAATCACAACAGCACAGGGGGTAAAATCCAAAAGCTTGATCAGGTCACCAGAAGTACGACCCACTTGGGACAACGTCCAGCCCAAAGAATCGCTGAAGGGAATAAAAAGGGGTTTGTTTAAAAAGGGGTCAGGCGGGGGGGGGTTTCCAGAAACACAGGGAGGGAAAAAAATCGTCCATCTTCCTTCGGAAAAAAACGTGGGGAATAATCACGCCCAAACCCTGTGTCAAACCCCCGAAGATACCTCCCAACCTCCACACCCTGCCCCTGTGTTGGTGGAAGAAGGGGCCGTGGTCGAGGGGGAAAAAACGTTCAAAGTCCCCCGCCAAAACCAAAGCACCCAACTTCTCCAACCACATAAAAGAAAACCCCAGAAACGACCAAAAATAAAAAAACCGAAAATCACGCCGGCCAAGGAAAAAGACAACTTTGTTGGTCCAGATCCCAAAAAAAAAAACCACCCCGATCAGAACGCCTCACCGTGAACCAAGAACACCATAAGACAAATCACCTCAGGTGGGGAAAAGAAAGGAATAAAAATGGCCTGGGAAAAGACACGGACCGACGCCAATGGGTGGTGTGGCTCATTTCCCGCATTTCCTAAACAAACACTGGGTCTCCGGACCGAGCCAAAAGAGAACAGAAGGTGTCCAAGGTGGGCCCGAGAAGGCCTCCAAGCCAAAGATAAAAACGTTTGGGAAGGGGGCAGCACACACACCCAGAATAACCTTTTTTCCTATCTGCAAGGGGGGTTCTTTTGGGTACTAACCCAAACGGAACAGTGACAACCTGGAACGCTGGCCCGAACAACCCGAACTAACAATACGCAAGTTTTTGGCCAGGGCAACAGGGGTTTCAAAAAAATGTGCGTAAATACTTGGGGAAAAAACGGCAACGCCCAAACGCACATTCTAAAACAACTGGGGGCCCTTTGGTGGTGGTTAATGGGGGGTTGCTTTTCGAGGGGGTTTCGCTCTCTGTGTTCTGAAGGACACAAGGTGATGAAACCTGAAACAAGCTGTGGAGAACACAAGTGCAAAGCCAGGCCAAAGCATCTGTGTTTTTGAAAGGACCCGGGCCCACTTTTTTGCACCAACCACATAACGTGGTTCTCAAAGGGGGGTAATACCGGGCCCACCCGGAAGGCGGCGGGGGGTTGGGGCCCCCCCCCGGGAGGGTTGAGACTATTGCCCCGCAGAGGGGTGCACTGAAGAACTTGGACCGGGGGTCGGAAACTTCCGGCACCCTGGGGGTTTCAGGTTGTTGATCCAGGGGGGGGTGGGGAACCAGGAAAAAGCAAGGATAACAACAAATTGCGCCCGGTGCCCCCCCTTAAAAGGCCCCCGGTCAGGGAGGAAAGCGACGGGGGGGGGGAGGTCAGGCGAAAAAAAAATGGGACAGGCATGAAACCACCGTAACCAACTTGAATACGAATGGTGTTTTTTTGGGGGGGGCCAGCGGGGCGAACAGGTGAACCGTCGGACGGCGATGGCCCACTGCCCGAAGGGATCCGGGGGGGAGGATTCATGGGGAATTGGGGGCCCCATGAGACGTCCCAGGTTTGGTAGAGGGAAAAGAACCCCTTCAGACCAATCACGGGGAGACGAATGTTTTAATTTTTTTGTGATTCCCCGAAGCTTTAGGGGGTTGTCAATGAAAAAAAGAAAAACCCTTTCTGAGGTGGTGGTTTGTGGGGGGAAGGGTGGCCTTGTCAATTTGGGGGGTCACGGGGGGGGGGAAGAAGGGTCCCCTGTTGTCGGGGGGGGGGATGGACCACGGGGGATTCCCATCTAAAAACAAGGGAGGCCCTTTTTTGGGGGACACCAAAGGGGAGGGGGCCGGGAATCCACCTTCGAGTAAGTTTGGCTAATTATCCACTTTGTGGCGAAGAAGAAAAAAAGAAACCTTCTTTTTTGGCTTCCAAAACTTTTGCAAAAGGGGGGTTGGTCCGAGAAATGGGGGATGGGTCAGTCAGAAGGAGCCCTGTCAATCCGGGGGGACTGGAGGGGGAAGCCTTTGGGCGAGGGGGAACCCCGGTTGGGGGAACCCAAAAAATCGCCCAAAAATTAACAATACTACCCGGCAACATCAAGTCCCTCACAGCCCCTCAAGGAATTGGGACGTCCCAACGGGGGAAAAAAAAAAAAAACAGGGGGTGGGAATTCCTCAAAGGGGGGGGCATGTTGGGCGTCCCCACTTGGTCCGCCCAGGTTGGTGGGACGCTGTCACGACGTTGGAGGGGGGGGGAAAAACACGAAGAGGGGTGGGTTTGGGGGCAAAACAGCCCCGCGTGCCCAATCGGCCCCCAGGAATGGCCCCCAAACGGGAGGAAAGGGGAAGTAACCCTGAACGGGGCCGGAAAAGCAGGGTTGATCCGAAAACCACCCAGCAAAAGCGGGGGGAAAAAGAAGTCACGACCCCCAAACCCACACACGGGCGAAGTCTCGGCATGGGCTCTGACAAAGAAAAAAGCAAACGGCCCTGAAAAATCAAAACACCAAGGGAAAAACCGGAAAAATCAAAGGTGAAGGGGGGAGGGGAAAAAGCCCTAAACAAGAAAAACCTAAACAGTTAGCTCCAGAGGGACAGGGGGAAAAGGGGGACACAAAGAAACCTCAAAACCAGGTACATGCCCCCCCAGGTGGAAAAGGCAAGAAGGGTGGGACGGCCCGACAAGTGATGATGCTCCTGGTTTTGGCGGCAAAAAAAAACAGCAAATCCTACAAAATAGACGGAAATCTGACGTGTGGCGAATGTTCCCATTGGGGGGAAAAAGACAGTACCGGTGAATTCTCCGTTTTTTTCCAGGGCAAACGGGAAAGTCGCTCGTCCCAAAACTCACCCAAAGGGGGAAGGAAAAAAAAAAAGAAGCATCACGGAGCCCGGCAAGTTGCGATCAAGACACGAAATGTGAAGACACGGGTGACCCGGCCCCCAGACACAGACCTGGGGAAACCCCTCCGGCTGCACAAGCACTACGAAACCCCCTACCGAGAAAGGAAAAAATGGGCAATAGTTCCCAACAGGCCAGAAATTAAACCCGCCAGGACAAAAAACAACACAAGGGCCCCGAGTCCAGGAAAAAACGGAAAAGGGGGGCCACCGAAATGACCTGTACCAGCAACCCCGTGTTTTTGTTTCTTGTTTTCGGTTAGGGGGAAAAACAAACTTTGTGCACACTAAAAGGAAAAGGGGGGGAGGGACGTCAAAAACCGTCCACACCCCATCCCCCACAAACTTAAAAAACCGGGAGGGGAGGGGAGGCATCTCCCGGACCAGGTAAACATTGCCCGCAAATCAAAAACCGGGGAGTGTGCGGAAAGGGTTAACACCATCGTATGGGGGCGGGCCCCTTTTTTGGCCCCTCTGTATAACTTTAAGCAAACTGGGGCAAAAAAGTTAAAAATGTCAAACCGGTCGGGCGCGGGGGTTTCCCCCCGCCCAAAAAGTACCCCCCAACAACCACCCACACAATACTACAAAGGGTTGCCCTGCCCCGCCCAAGGGTTGGTGGGGGGGGTAGGATACTTCACACCCTAAAAAACGCCCAAAAGGCGACCCACGGGTCCCCCCCAATAGGGGATGCGCACAGCGGGCCTTGCACCCACCGTACAGAAAGAACGGTAAGCGCCAAAATACAGTCAAGCGGAAAAATAAATGATGGGGTAACTTTTTGTGGGGGTAACCCGACAACCCACCAGAAAAGTGCGAGGGGGAGCGCAACCCAACCCAAGAGGTTAGAGCAGGGGGGGGGTGTGAACAGGAGGATCCAGTTAGGAAATGGGGGTAAAAACAGCGTCAACTGACAAAACAAAAAAAAACTCTTAGCCCGCATTTGGGAAAGGCTGGGGGGGAAACCCCACAGGAAACCAATTTTTTACGGGGTTTCTTTTCGTCCCAAGAAAAAGAAAGTGCCCAAAAAAACCTGTGGTAGGAAAAGGGGTGAGGGTAATCGGATTAATAGGGAGAAACCACCAAAAGGGGGGGACACACACGAAGAAAGCAAGTACGGCCCGGGAGGAGAACCCAGTTGCAGGCGGCAAACAAACACCGCAACCATTCCCCCGTGGTTTGAACGCCCAAATGCGCTCAAGGTGTTAAATTCTGTCCACGATGGCGTGGGGTTTCCCCTGGAGGGGAATTAAAGAAAAAAGCCGGCCCCTGCCGCTGGGCGCTTGAGGTCCACGAAATGGCAACCCACGCGTCAACAAAAAAAAAAAAAAAAAAAAAAATCAGCCTTTTTGGGAAGGTGCACGAAGGGCGGCCAAGGTCCCCGAATCAAACCCCAAAACAAATACCTGAAAAAGACAGATTTTTGGGGGTTTTGGGGGACTCCCCCGGAAGGGGGGTAGGTCAAAGGGGGCTCGGAAATCCGGGGAAGGAAAACAAACCAACAAACAAACAATGAAGGCCAGACAGCGGACCGGAATAAAGAATCCCTTCGCATCATCAGAAAACGACGCCCGCCCTTCAAAAAAGGGGAAACCAATCCAAAATTCAAGAGTATAGGACCGCGGGGAAAAAAAGACCTTTGGGTGACGGGGAATTCACAAGGTGGACAAAGACGTGGGGCCCAACATAAAAGGGGAACGGAAGCTTTCGGGTCCCTAGCGAAAACAAACAACAACATAAGGGGGGGGGAAGGAAAAAAATGAATAATATCTGCCGGGGGATTGAAAGGGGAAGTTGGGATCGTCAAAAAAATGTTTAAAAGCAATGGGTCCCGTTCATTCGACAGACTATGCAGGGAAGTGCAAAAGTCATCAAAACCATGGAATAACCGATCTTGGGACCCGCCCCCGAAAACTTTCGCGGAGGGGGGGGGCATTCTGGGGGGGTGGGGTTTTGGGGCGGACGCCCAGTTCTTTCACCACGGAGCTAAAGGTAACCAAGATAAGGAAGGGAAAACCAAACTGATCCACTGGGGTCCTTGAATGGATGAAGGAAAAGTAGAGAAAACCGGCCGAATCACCTTTTACATCAAGCCGCAAAAACTGGGGGGTGGACGAGGCCCATCAGATGTCAAAAGCAAGGAAAACAGGAAAACCCATGAAAAAGTCCACAAAAAGCGTCCACCCCCACAGCCAATGACGTACCCCGAAAAGTGAATGCCGGCTAAACAAGGACGGGAAAGAGTTTCCACGGCCGCACAAGAGTTTTCGCCAAAACGCCCTTGGCAAGGGAAAAGTCCCGCACCTTTCAGTCCCGGGGAAAAAAAAAAATCCCCAAGCGAATCCGACGATAGTAGCCCTCTAAATTCCGGTCACGAAAAAGAAAAACCCAAGGGGTGGTGGACAAAAGGGGGGAAACTAGGGGGTGAGCTGAAATTGTAACAGACAAAGGAAAAAGGCCAACTTTTTGACAAACGGCACGAGTCAAAATTGGGGCCTCCGACAACGTATGGTTGTTGTGACAGGCAAAAACAAGAAAGAAACATCCATGGTTTTAAGGGGAAAACCCTCTTTATTCCAGGGGGTGGCGGAGAAAACAGAATCAGGACGAGGTCATCTGGCACCCAAAAAAAAAAGGAACGTCCCCCCCGGCAAGGAGGGGGGTTGGGTCCTGTGGAGGGGATAAATCAGGGAACACAAAATGCACAGTTTTAGGACGGGTTTTGTTCACCAGCGCCCCGGAAAAGAATTTTCCCCTGCCCCCCATTCCAGGAAAGGGGGGGTCCCGGCAAACAGGGTGATTACACCAAATAATGGGCCAAAGTTAAAAACACGTTGGACTCAGGGATTGGGAGCAGCGAGGAACCCTCTAACCAGACGGTGTTAAAAGGGGGGCGGGGGGGACGAAAGTTTGTAGTGTGGGCCGGGAATTCCTCAATTTGGTTTGGGGTGGGGGAAGAACCGGCCCCAAAACGGTTCCGCAAAAAAAGGCCAAAAAAAAGTCAAATGCGGTTCCGGGGTCCGATTCCAGTTTTCCAGGGGAAGACACTGGACACCAATTCCGCCGGAAGTTTTCAAAAACCAAGGCTATAATGTGGTTTTCCCAGGAAGAGGGGGCCTTTCCCAAAGGGCCTGCCCTTGGACAAGGATGGTGCACCACTTGGCTCCGGATTTTCGTTAAAAAAGAAAAAAAAAAGACGATGACCAAATCCCTGGTCATTCCTGCCGACCAAAGGTGTTTTGCCAAGGGGGGGACGGAGAGGGATGCCCAGGGGTAAACTTCAACAGTTTTGGGGAAAAAAGAAAACAAGACACGCCCGCCGGGCGAAAAAACAAGGAACTATTGGGCTATTTCTCATGGTTGGGGAGGGAAGGCACAGACCGCATACAAAACAGGGGCGGCAACGGCCACGGGAAACCCTCTCCAAGGGTGGGGGGGCAGGGCAAATGGGAATGAATGGTCCCAGTCCCCACGTCGCCGAAAGGGGGAGGGGTGCTCGGGCAGAAAAGGGGGAAAACCACATAGGAGGTTTCACGTGGTTCCCGTGGGGGCCACTGGGTGGAGGGTGGAGTGCCTGTTGGGACCCAGTAATCCATGGCCCGAAAAAAAGCTGAAGGTCGTGGCGAGGGGGGGAAAAAGGAAAGCCCTCAGGGACCGTCAAAAAAATGGGGATAAGCGAAGGGGGGGGGGATCCACGGTGGGGGGGGGGGGAAGGAAGGGCCACTGAACCCCCCGGGGGTGAAGCTCGAACCTATCAAAAACACCAATAGAAAACGTACTTCCCCCCCTGGGAAACAAGGCAATTGCCAAGGAAAAAACATCTGGACATCAAAAGTGTTTTCAGGAAAGGACGTGAAAAAAATAGGGGTAGCGCCTGGAAGGTAAGGGGTTGTGGTAAGGGGGTCGGGTGGGGGGTTGCGAAGCCAAAGGGGGTCGCAAATGTCTCCGGCCCATGACGGCTTAAGAATGCCAAAAAACCATCACCGCCAAAAGCAAAAAGAAAGGATTGATGCACAAAGCCTAAAACTGCCCAAGGGTGAGGAGCCCGGTAAGGATGTAAGAAATTCGAAAGAAACACCAATCCAGTGTAACAAAAATTGGTTTTTCCTATGGATTGGCCTGGGGAACAATTTTTTCCCAACGGAGCCGGGGAACCGGAAAAACAACACCCCTTGAAAAGAGGAAACCGGGGCAAAAAACAATCTAACGTTTTGGGATTTCACAACCCTGAGCTGGGCCCCCCAGAAGAAAAACTTGAACAAAAACAAGCGGCCCCAACCAGAACTCTTTTCAGGCTTTTTCAGGCACGAAACGGCCCTCGCGCGGCCAAAAGACACGGTCCACCCAAAGGATCGGGTCGGACCGAAAGAAAAGTCATATTGGACCAGAGGCCACAAAAATCCCCGTGAAGGAGTTTCCTTCGGATAAAAAAATCGAAAATGGCAAAGGAACCTCATATGGTCCCAACTAGGAAATACAAAGCCCGCCCGAAAAGTCCCCCGGAAAGACTTGGACGACCGCCCCGGACCATCACGCGGGAGATATGAAATTAAACATAGAACAAAAAAAAGGACATCGGGGAAAGAAAACTAATACTTTCCCCTTAAAAAAAAGCCTTTCCGCCCAAAATTTCCAAAAATTCAAAGAAGGTTGGGTGCGGGAAAAAACAGCGCAACCGCCGAAATCAGAAGCTTGTCGCCACGGGAAAGGACCCAAAATCACCCGGCCCCGTTATCAAGGGTTAATACATGAAAACTTGCCTGGCAAACAAAATTGGGAGTTCATCTTCGTCCTTTCAGCCGAGGACAGTAGAAAATGAAGGGGGACCATGACGAAACGATGGGAGGTTTGGAATTTGGTGTTGAACCCGCGGAAACTGTGTGGGAAGGTGGCTTGGGGGGGGGAAATCACCCCGACTGTTACTTGTAGTAGGAAGAGGACGGAAAGCCAAGATGTGATTGCAACCGAAAACTGTGCGGGGACAAGGGGGGTTCGTTGGTAACAGGAAAAAGGTGGGGTAAGGCCGGAAGGGGAGGAAAAAGTCCCTGTGGCTGTCCGAGCAGCCAACCGGTTCGACGGCCTCGGGGTCCAACAATGAACAGTTGTGGGGGGAAAGGGCGTGGATTAGGATGTCCCCAAAAACGCTTTTCAAGAAAAAAAAAAGACGTGGGGCTTGGGCGAAAGCCAGAAAGGCCACAAAGCCGCCGCGATTAAAACAGGACCAAGTAATGGCTTGTCGTGGGACAACAGGAAAACAAGGGAGGTCGGGAGAAAAAGACCTGTTTTCGCAAATGAGCGGGAGACACTGTTTTCAATCGCGCTTTAAAAAGAAAAAAAAAAAAGTAAAAAACCAGGATCGGGAAGGGGGAAAAATCCTTGTTTGGGGATGGAACAGGGAAAAATGAGGGGCTTATATAAACACTCGGACAGACAGGTCGGGGGGGAAAAAAGATTCGTTTGTACCAGTTTCAGCGCCCCGGGAACCCTGGGGGAATGATAGCCTCGCCCCGTGGGAAGAAAAAAAAAATGAAGATGCGGCTCATTCCTGACCCCTCTACCGAATCATATCAACGCAAGGGGGGGGGAACATCTCAGACCCCCGAGGGGGGAAAGCATTTAAGGAACCCGGTAATCCCATTGTTTTTGAGGCGTTCCCCATGAAAAACCGGCAAAAGGTGAAGCCAGGGAAAAAAACCCGTCGGCAAAAACCCAACATGAGAAGGGGAAAGAAGAGATATCCCCAGATCAGGAATAAACGACACCGCCCGGCCCCCCTGTGGCCAAAATCACAGCCCCGGGGGAATGTTGATGAGGGGGGGAGGAACCCAAAGGGCCCGCTGGTGGGAAAACTTGGGGAAACCCCTTTGTGAATATATCGAGCCCCAAAAAGGTTTTCCCCCACTAGGCGGCGGGAAAAGAGACGGAAAAAATAGACCGGAAGCGAACCCTAATCCGCCCCCGAAAAAGAAGACAGGAAAATTACTACTAAGAGAGTCACTCAACGACATCCTGCAACACGGGGAGACTGGAAAAAAAACGGGGTGATATTAATTTAAAACGTCCAAAGTCCCGGACTTAAATCCGGAATTCAACTGAGACCCCCTTTTTTGGTAAAATTTCCTGCGGTTTTTTCCCGGAAAAAAATCCCTCCATAGTCCGAGCTTGCTGAAAACCGAAAATGGGCCAGGTACCCCTCCTTCCCAAAAAGTCACCGTGTCGGGAAACTGAGAACAGCACCTGGAAGTGCAGGGGAAGCAGGACCGTGTCTACATTTTCACGGGAGGGCACCATACCAAAACCAACAAATCCCTGCGAAGTTGAAAAAAGACCCAAAAAAAAAGAAAAAACAAATAAACCCCCGATCACCAACTTCCTAGCACGAAAGGACGCCAAATTGTACCCACTTCCTTTGAAAAAAAAAATAAAAAGGCCGATTTCCCAAAAAAAAACCCGACCGTCCGAGATGGGGGGAAGACAAAACCCAGAAAAAGGACCCGCTTGCCAAAAAAAAACCAGGGGAATAATCGTTTCAAAAAGGTAAAAAAGAAAAACGGAAGCCTCCACAGTTTTGGTTTTTTTTCGGGGAAAAAGGTGTTCCCTGACAATTTGGCAGGTAATCCCGGGAAAAAAAAAAAAAATAAAAGAATTTTACCCCAAACGGCAAGAGAGGGGGGGGGATAAAAATCCACCCACTCCCCCAAAAGGGGGATAAGTTGAAGCAAATACAAACACCTAAACCAAAAAAAAAGCAGGAAAGTAGGGAAAACGAAGTGTTTTCATTGAGGGTGTTGGACTTTACTGACGGGAACCGACAAGGCAGAAACCTTTGGCGCCAGCAGGGGTGGGCACAAGGGCCCCTTGGAACTTCCTCCCAGTGCACCCACACCGGGACGGGGGCGGGAGGAGAGCCGGAAGGGGTGGGGGGACAACGTCGCGTTGGCCGTTGTGCCGCTGCGGCTCGGGGGGAGAAGAAATTTTTGCCAGGAAATGGTTCTGGGGGTTGAAAGAAAAAGTTGCAGGTAAATGAATTGCCCCTGAAAGGCAAGCTAAAGTGGTGGTTCCCGGTAATGGGGGGTTCAAAAAAAATAAGAAAAGTCATGCGGGTCCCCCCCCAAAAACCCAAACCCCCGAAAAGGGGGGGCCCAAAAGGGGAAAGCGTTCAGTAAATCTTCCGGCGGGGGGGGGGTTTTTTGTGCCCCCACGAAAATAAAGATCAAAATCCGGTCCCCCATTGCGGCGCGTGGTAGGACCTGACGAGCCGCCTCGGGAAAAAAACTGGAGGTTTGGGGGGGGGGCGAAAAGATGACGGTGCCTCCAACCCGCCCCCCTGAAAAAAAAATCTGCCGAAGGGAGAGGAACTTACGTCAGGCTGGGGGCGCAACGTGCGGAGGGCTGGCTGAGGACGAAAACAAGCCTGGATCAAATCGGTTGAAGCGAGGATTTGAATTTCACCGCTAAAGTAAGGGGGGGCATGGAAAAAAACAGGTACCAATCCCCCGTCAAAGTTGTTGCCGGTGAGGGGGGATTTGCCGGGGGCGAAAGTTTTTTGGTTCCCCCGCTTTGAATCGGGGATGAAAAACAGGGAAACAACGAACACTGCCCCACAAACCAAGTTTGTTGGGCCCCTGGGGAAAAGTGGGTAAGGAGAACCGGGCAGACAGGACTCCCTCACGTCCATGGCTACAGGCGCCCCTTTGGTAACAACGAAGCAAGTTTTCCCCGGGAACTTGGTTTTCCCTAGGGTGGCGAGAGGTTAAAGTTACCTTCGCGTGGAAAGGGCATGGCTTCGCCAGTTTGGGCCCAAAAAGCAAACCCTTGGGCTTGGGTTCGCAAAAGGGGACAGTTACCTGTTCCAAAAAAAAAGCCGAAAAAAAGGGGAGCGGCAAATTAAAAAAAAAAAAAGTAAGGGGGCGAGCACCTTGGGAAGCAAATCAAGGAGGGGGTGGGAGGGCCCCCATTTGACCACGGGGTTCGCCGGTGAAGAAGAGTCTTACTGGGGTCCTCTAACAGATTGGGGGTTCGACCGGCCGCGGAAGGCCCCTTTTTTTGGGATTAAGCCACCCCAAAAAAAAGTTTTGATACGCGAGCCGGTGAACGTGGGAACTCCAAACCTAGCCCCCGACAAAGTGAGGGGTTTCGCAGCAAAACAAACACCGGCCCGAAGATCCCAAACGTCATCCTTTGTCAATCCCAAACTTAGGAACAATGGGGCAAGGTCTGGTAACAAAACCCGCGCACAAAAAAATCCCCCGGCCGTCAGCAAAACCGGAAGGGGACCCACCCAAACCATCGCCCTTTTTGATGCGGTCCCCCCACCAGGTTGTTTGTGTGGATGAAAAAGGGGGAACAAACGGACGGCCACCTGAAGCATTCCGCACGAGGTCACTTTCAGGGGGGGAAAGCAAAAGGATCCTAATCCCACATTCGCCCACCAACCGGGGGGGAGACCGGAAGGGACAAGGTGAATGGAGGGAAGGTGGAGGGCCCCCCCACAAAAAAAAGAACCATAGAAAGTACAAGAAAAAGGTAAAAAAAATCAACTAGTCTTGTGTAGCAGGGGGACTACTGTTTTGTTTACCTTCCTCAGCTCTTCCGGGGGGACCATTTTCTGACGCCCCACATAGTAGCAAAGGGGCATCAAAAAAAAAAAAAAAAAAACAACAGTGGAAAAAAGCGTATGATCCACGGCAGGGAAAGCCCATGTGGTGGTGCCCTGACCGACCTTAGCGCCGGGAAAAAAGTGCCTGCGACCACGTTTTCGAAAACCGGGGGGGGAGGGCCAAGGAATCGGCAAAAATGAAAGTTAAAGGGGTAGTGCACGCAAGTTTGCAAGGAAGGAAAATGTTTCCAGTTCCCAAAAAACTAAAAACTAGGGGTTCCAATGACCAACCTAAGTGGAAAACCACCTGTTTTCTGTCATGGGAACCACCGTTTTCCCAAAAAAAAAAACGGAAAAAAAGTCGCCACAACCCTTTTATGGGGGACTTAGAAGGTCCTGCACAAACAAGGTCGGGCTGCGTGCCCCTGCGACCCCCCCCCCCCCACTTCGAAGCCCCCGCCAAAGGGTGAAAAATTTGGTGGGGAAAATTTTGCAAAAGTTATAAAAGTTTGTAAGGGCCAATATTTGGTCAACGGATACAATTCTCTTCCCACAGGGGGTCCCCCCTCCGAAAAGGTCCCGGGTGTGATTAGAGGTACAATCCCGACAAGAATCCCCTTTGGTTGTGGGTCAGGAAAAGGTGAATATCAACCCACCAAAAACACCGAAAAGACTTTCACCTTGTTGTGTACAGGACAAGCCTGTTGCCCAAGAGTTGTGTGCGCGGCGGGGGGAGCGGGTCAAAGGCCCCCAATTCCAAACAAAATAAGCCAAAAAGGGAACCAATAATGGAAGGGGGGAAAAAGTTTCCCCAGACCCAACCCAAATCCACCAGATTTTTCAGGAAACACCTACGCACCACAAAGGAACTTTTCTCCCGGTGAAGAAGCGGTTCCGCGACTAAAACAGTACAAAGACAAACTGCGGATATCCGCACCCAGAGGGCCACGCCCCTTTTCACCGAGGCAAACCCCAACAAAAGCAAAAAACCCCTTGGGGGGGTTGGTTTTGAACGGGACCGGTGCGGAGGTTGGTAAGAATAGAGGGAGAAGAGGGGGATCGGGCAAGAAATCAAGGGCAAGGAAAAGGGGTCTAACTCCCTCCGGGGGAGCCCGGGGAAGCGTGAACTTGTGCGGCAAAAAAAACGTGAAAAAACACCAACACAACCTCCGCACCATTTTTGTGGTACGCCGGCAAATTCCCAGTGGGTACAAAACACTAATTGGGGTGGACCCCTTTGTGGCAGAAACTTCAAGTGAAAGGGAAAAGTATCCTTGCCCTTGAAAAAACCGGGCTTTTTGAAAGAAAAGAAAAAAAAAAAAATGTGGGAAACGGTAAAAAAATCTAAACACCTTTTTACCTGAAGATTTCTCGGAAGGAAGATCGCCCCCAAATTTGAAGGGAACACAAGAAAAAAGTTTGGTGTGGTTTTGGGAAAAAAAAATCCAGAATCCAATGGTCCGCTGACGAAATTTTTGGTGTCCCAAGAAGGAAAACAAAGCACAAAGAAGCTGACCGGAAAACACCACCACCCAGGGCACAATCCGTGCACCCATCCGCCGAAGCAGGGCAAAACCCCAAAAGGCAGCGAACATATGGCTTGACCCGTGGTTCCAAATTGCCCACCCAGAAAATTCGGGCAAGTAGAGGGATTGAAAACGAGGGGAGTGTCGAAAAAATTGGGTGGGGAAATCTCCCTAACAAGAGGGAAAACAACGGCCGGTTCAGGTCTCAAAACAAAAACCCGTAGGAAAAAGGGGGGGGGAGTGAAAAAAAAAGAGAAAGAGAAGGGAGGAAACGAGTTTTGTAAGAAAACATCAACCCAAAAAAATTGCCCCATACCCTTCATCACCGAAGACGTAGTGCTCGGGGGTGGCTTAAAAGGAACATTGGTCATGGGTCTATGGCCATGGGGACCGCTTCGATGGCTGAGCGGTGCATGGGTGAAACCACCGTGTGGGTGGGTGTGTACCAATTCCCCCCACGGAACTTTTCTATGGCCAATGGGTTCTGGTTAAAAAAACAGGGGAGGTAAAATTACCATAAATGGGCAAAAATGACAGGTGGTGTTGTGTCGTCAAAGCGTGCCCCTGGGAAATACGAAGGGAAAAAAAACTCCGCCGCATGAGTAAATCCCATCGCCCGGTGGAAAGCCATAAAGACCCTTTCAAGCATTTACAACAATCCACCCGCACGAAGGCACATACAACATGGAAAGAAAGGGACCAACAAGCCAATCTGTTGGGGGAGGAAATTAGATCGCAGCAATTTAAAAACCCGGAAAAGACAA
>Ga0179591_1353892_pt1 | contig 16114 bp, 16 predicted proteins | sample CZOMad2_1_08_16f_FD_182891 | JGI IMG/M metagenome (GOLD analysis project Ga0179591, IMG submission 182891) | Vadose zone soil fungal communities from Angelo Coast Range Reserve, California, USA - CZOMad2_1_08_16fungal (PacBio error correction) | ecosystem: Environmental > Terrestrial > Soil >...
TATGCTGTTCCACGTCATCTAACAAGAAGTTGCGAAATAGTGTGCCGCGCGAGATGTTGGACCTAGGAAGGATAAAAGCCCTAAGGTACCTGTTCCAGAGGGTTAAAGTGGTATGGGGGGTAAACAACTGATGATTTGATGGTCTAAGCAGCGTGGATTAGTGAGAAGACCAAACCGGTGTACGCTGGCGTGACAAACAGCCCGTGATAAGGCGCTCGGGGTAATAAAAAGCAGAAAAAAAAATGTAGGAATTGTTGAGAGATTCGAAATACGAAGAATCAAAATGAAGGGGGGCTCCTCAGTGCAGTGGGGTGTAAGAGAATCAAAGCCGGTTCTAACTTTTGATTAAGGCTGAATATCTACATAGGGAACGTGGACTATCTCTGTCGGGCAGGGAAAAGAGAAAAACAGGGAAAGGGGTGGCAAGGAGAGGGTGGAGGGGTCTAGTCTTCAGGAAACGAGATTACATGAGATTACACATTGTCCTTCTATACCAAGTCCTAGGAAGAGAGCACGGGCTTGGGGGAGGTGGTGGGGAGTCAGGCTGAAAGAGGGGAAATTAGTGGTTGTGATGCATGGCTTCGTGAGGAAAAAGAGAGAAGAGGGAGATAAAGCTAGGAGGTGTTCAACTTAAGAAGAAGTCGCAAAAGGGGCTGTTTTAGGGTTTTTATTGGTAAAAAAAATAGGCGATCAGCCTGGTGAATTGAAAAGGTTGAAAAACCGAGCTTGAAATGATGCGATGGAGAGGGGGCCCGGGGTGTGCCTTACAAAGTGAAGGTGGGGCGAACTTGCCGAAAGGCAAACAAAAAGACGATTGAGCCTGGAAATAACCGAGTGAGAGAGTTAATCGAGATCAACTGCGACGAAAGCGGAGGCCCAGGACAAGGGGGGGAAATAAGGGTGTGCGCTTAAGGTTCGAAAGCGAAGTTGATCTTACTGGGGGAATTCCAGGGAAGGGAAACCAGGAGTCAAAAAAGAACTGGCACCTAGATGTGTCATAAGGAATCGAAGGGGCAGGGAAGATCGACAGAGGTGTTACGCATTGGGCCGTACTCTCGGCAGCACAAAAAATGGAGCACGAGGCTAGATATCCTCGTGCGGACGAAAGAAAGGGTAGAATCAGTCAGTGTCTCTGAAACTGAGGATCTTTTCGTGATGGACAGCAGAGGATCCATGATAGAAAGAGAGGCAGACATGTGGTCGAAGACTAGAGAGAGAATCCTCCCTCAGAGAGGGGTGGTATTCTTGTTTGGTGTGGAGAGTCACCATCTAAAAGGAGAAACCGTGGCAAGAGTTCATTAGTCGGATCATTTGCTCATCTGGGGGGGAATGCGCCCTAATCCCAAATTAAGCGTGGCGGGAAAGCAAAGTTGCAATCGGCACAGGAGCCAAGACAGATGTGGGGGACGGCAAACGCGTCTGAACGAGTCTCAGATGCAGGGTGGCAGTCAGAGAAGGGGATTTGTCAATGGTGTGTGATCGGGTCTGGTACCGCCTTAGGCCAAGGAATCTCTCCTCTCTGGTGGGGGGGGTAGGGGCGGCGTGTGATGTTGCGGAATAAGAACTAATGACGCCAGGAGCAAGAAAAGGGGAGAGAAACATGAAACAAACAAGCGGCAAGAAAACAAGTGAAATCACGGGGGCACAAAGACTCAGAAGGCCCAACTGGTTCCAGTGCGGGGGTGTGGGTACACAGCCCATAGTGAGCTCACAACAGTTGTTTGATAATTTGGCGAAAGACGCCGGGGAAGGGGGGGAGGACGAATCAGGTATCTTCTCGGCGTGTCGGAATAGGAGAGGTCGAGAGAGCTGACGCTCCTCCAGGGGGTTTCGTAGATCAATAAGAGGCGTGATAAAAGGGGGGAAACAGTGCCCAAAAACGGAGGTGTTGGGGGTCTATAAATGGAGGTTCTTAGTGCGATTATTGAGGAAAGGAGAGTGGTAGGGGTAAAAGTGACTGACGGCAACTAGTGTTGCTCGCCGTTTACGATAATCCTGAGATAGGTTGGATAAAGCGGTTGTCACGAGTGAAACCGCGGGGGTAGAAAAATCCCAACGAAGTTGGCCCGGAAAAAGGGGATCTTGTAAGAGGGCGTGAAAGGGTGGGGGGGGAATTATTTGGAAACATGACGTATCGGGGGGGAGAGAGGAAGATACTGGCTCCGATTCCTGGGGCTGCACCAAAACAACCAGACCAAGGCAGGGGGGGGGGGGATGGAATCTAATTTGGTAATGAGAAACAGGCCGTTAAAAGAAGTGGGGAATGTAGGGGGCAACAGGGGGGGGTTCTAGCGCCTAAGAAAACGCTGGGAACTGGCCGGCCAGGGGGGAAATGGCACGCCCGAGAAGAATAATGAATCTCACGTAAGGGGACACATACCGAGACGGGTGCTGAGCAATGAGGGGCGGCAGAAAACTGAGACAGAGTCATTTTCCATTTTAAGACGCGTCCAGACCAGGGGAAAGAAAAAAGCGCTGAAGATAGACGGAAAAACGGATTCTTCTTACATATATATGCCTCTAACCGGGTTGTTTGACTAAAGAAGGGGGTCAGGACCTATCCTCTCCTTAGAGGGAGGGATCCATAATCCAAGAAAAGGGCAATAAGACAAAGCACGATCAGAATCTCCGTGCCGATCGGAAAAGGTCTAAGTCACAATTAACGGTTGGGGAGTGATCGTTGGAATTTTAAAAAGGTAGGGGATTTTCCAGAGGCGCATCTGGCCGGTAAGATAAAAACAGTTCCAAAAAAAACCTATTAAGGTGACGGGGGGGGAAAGGTAATTGACTAAGAAAGTTGAGAAAGAATGGGTTTACCCAGGACAATTGTCCCGGAGGGGTGTGAGGACAATAGGAAAAAAAGGTCCTGCAGGAAAAAGAGGCGCTGCAAAAGTGAATCCAGCTCTAACCGCCAGAAAGGGCAGGGATCTTGGGGCCGTCCACGGAGGAAAGGGGGAAAAAAAAGTGGGAAAGGTTTGGCACCAGGTCACAGAGAGCTGAAGAACCGAAGATAAAAGGGACCAAAAAAAAACGGGGACTGTTCTAACGGACGAGCAAAAAAAGTAAGCACTAAACGGTTTAAACTCATACCTTGAGAAGCGGGGGGAATGGAGGAGACACATCAGAGTTAAGTACCTGCCGGGTGTCCCGGTTTTAAAGTCAGGCTTAAAAAAGACACAATTCTCGAATCTAAAAGATTTACCACGAAGCGAATCCATCCTATACTAGAGACCGGGATAGGGGAGTAGACCAAATGAGTCAGGTAAAAAAGTTCACGAACAAAAAATGGGGGGGGGGGTCGGTCCGCGTCGCGCTTAAAAAAAAAGCCAGGGTATTGGATTTTGAGGTTTGAAAAAAAGGCATGGAATAGGGGGGTGTTTCTAAATTGCTAGTTTTTCACTTCATTGTGGGGGGTGTGTGCTGAAATCAGCTTCGAAGAAGAAGGACAAAGAAGAGGCCGAAGAAAACGAAAATAAGTAGAAAGGGTGCCAGGATGGACTGAAAAAAGTGAGGATATACATCTGGTCAAGATGATGACGGTCGGAATCGTTACTCGTGAATGGTATTGACACGTTTCGAACAGTGTGGCAGGACAGAGCCAGATGGGGGAGGGCGAAAGAGTCTTGAAAAGGGGTGCCGAATTATTTGGGGAGATACGAGTTGACCTGAAGTTAGTTGGCAGAGGGGGAATGGAAAGTGATATGCCAAGGGAAAAAACGAGGGTCAACTAGGGGGGGAATCACAAAAGAAAGTGGTTTCTACTCAAAAAAGGCTGATGAGGGGAAAATATCGGGAGCGGATATAAAAAGGGATGTCAAAATGACGGATGATTGGGGGGATGCGTTAGGGTGTAACTGACTAGCAGACACGGACCATTGAAACACGGAGGAGTCAAATCCGCTAGGTGGTCGTACGCTGTCAAATTACATAAAGATGACTGGGGTGTATAGGGGGGACGGGGAGATAGCTTCAGTTGGTCAAAAAACAGAGGCGCGATTGCGTGTGCTGTTCCAAATCGCAAAGAGAAGAAACTAATACACCAAACCGCTGGTCGGGGCACCCGTGCAACAGGTCTCGGCCACTAACGGTAATGTGATAATTATTTGGGATCACCCGAAGGGGAATAGACGAAGGAGGAGCTCAATCGAGGGAAAGTACGAGGCAAAACCGCAAAGCTGCGGCGCAAAGTCCAGTCATTGACGGGGGGGGGCAGGAACGCTTGAGTGAGGGGAAAGAGCGAAAACCAACGAAAAAAGCGGGCTCACGTAGTATGCGATGCCTCAGTCGGTGTCACTATAAAGGGGGTGCGGAAATAAAAGGCAAGGATCGGTCGGCAAGCAGAACGATGGACTCGGGGCAGAAAAATCATATACATAGGGTTATGTCAGTAGGGTGTAAGGGGGAGGGGGAAACGATTCCGTTGGGGAAGTTTGCTGGTAAATCTAAAAAAACGTATAAGCCATTAGGTTTGGAGGGCCTCTGAAAGGAAGTCCATGATTTCAGGGGCAGGAAGGACGAAGGGATTCGGGCGGAAACACTTGCATACTGACCGTAAGAAAGAAAGATTACGGACCTTATAAGTGTAAACCACCCGAAGAAAGGGTAGAATAGAAAGAAGAGAGATTCTTAGTGAAGGCTTGCAGAGCTGGGGAAGAATTTTCTGACTCCCGATCTCTCCCAACAAGATCCTGTGCAATCACGAAGGGGGATAAGGTGAAAATTGGTCAAACAAAAAGAGGGTTTCAAGGGATGGGGGACTGGGGTATTCGCCGCCTCACTTGAGAAGGTAAGTCGGTTACGATAGTAGGGGAAAGCAAAAAAAAAGTCCTGCGTGTGATGTAATAAGGGAAAAATGCCGCGTGGGTGGGTTTCAGGAAGTTACGGTCTCTGGGTAAAGGGTAAGTCCTAGGGGCATCTTGGGGGGACGGAAGAGTGCTGGGAAAAAAAACGACCGATGAGGAGTCAGTGGAAAGGGGTATCCTCGTCACCCCAAAGAAATGGACAGGGGGAGCGCCCTCGCACACTATCTGAAATCCTCAAAGGGATAGGAAGGAGGACAAGACCGAAAACAACAAAAGCACAAGACCATTATGGACCGCGGGTCCGACTCGTGGTTCAAGCCACCCAGCGAGAGGTAGCAAAAACTGAGCGCAACTTGCATTGGTCCAAGTCTGCCCGAAGAAAGAGGATCAGGGCAGTCAAGGAGGGGGAGTAGTGGGGTTGTGGTCCAGGCCACACCGAATAACAAAAGTTAGCAATCGACGTTAGGCGAGTACCCCGCTTAAACAAAGCGAAGAACATGGAGGAAGGATCGTCCAAGTGGGAAGAACTGTCGGGGCGAGGCAGCAAGGAAAAACAAAATCCTAAAAACAACATAACCCGTCTCAAAAACGCGAAAAGAAAAAAGAGGAAGACAGAGGTTCGGATATGAAAATGGTATATTTGGCGGGGTGAAAAGTTAAACTGGGGAACACAGGGATTACGCCATTACGGTAAACGGGGGCAACGGACTAAGAAAAGGGGGAGGGATCGTGGGCACGCCGATGTCAGTTAGTTAGAGGGGGAAAACTGCTAATACGAGGAGAGGTTGTCTACTTGCCACTAAGGGGAGACAGAGGCGCTAGTAGCTAGGAGTTTGGTCTGCGTAGAGCAGAACGATACAATGGGGGGAGTAGGTTTTTCTAACGTAGGGGGGGAGTTGACGTAGTCGACACGAAAAAGAGGGGGGGACATTCTGGAGGGTGTAGGCATTATTATGGCAAGAGGCTCTCTACCTGAAGAGGGGAAGACTGGGTCTGTTCTCAAGGGGGGGCCTGGAGATCGCACTCGGTTGCAATACCTTAAACTGAACAAAAAAAGGGGAGGAACATTTTCGAGCTGGGAGAAAGAGGGAAAAGACCGGCAAATGTCAATGGGTGGGGTTTCTGTCTTTGAAGGGGGAATGCCTTCAACACAAGAAGTCGACGGGTCAAAGGAAGAAGAATCGAGCGGGAAGGGAGTGTGTGGGATGTGACGGGCAGCTGTGCCACAAAAGACTCCAGATAAAGGGAGGGGAAGGGAAGCAGGGGCGGGGTCGAGATGCTGTGCAGGAAAATTAAAAAAGATGACAAAGAGGGACAGAGGAATGCCTCGAAGAATCGATGAAAGACGCGCTTGGTCAAGGGGGGGAGACAGAAGGTAAGAGCGTAAGATGTGGTTGTTGTGTTGGTGACTGGCTTTGACTGAAGAGGGGGAAAAAAAACAGTGGATGCAAGCGAACATGTCGTAGATGGGAAACGGAACCCGACAGGAAAAAAAAGGAGGGGAAAGGGGTTTGTTCTGGGGTGGAGATGTAGAGGGGTATTTATAAGATTGTAGTGGTAAAGGGACGCGAGGAAAGCTGGTCTAGGTGGGGGTGGAAAAAAAGGGTTTTTCTGGTGGTTATAGGGTGGGTGTCTTGACGTGCATGGGGGGGCACAACAGAGGAGAGAGATAAAGGGTTTGTGTGGAAGAGTGGGAAAAAGGAAATGGGGTTGGTTTTTTTCTAAAACTCACCGGAAGAAAAAGACGGAAAGGGGGCAACACAGGAAGTGACCGTTAGACTCTCACCGGGAGTCAGCTATATTTGCCGGGATAGGGGTATTAAGGCCGTTAAAAAAGTGGTCTTTGATGGTCGTGGGCGGGGGTTATTGTTAGAAGTGGAAAACGTGAGGGGAGGATCTCGTTGACAAGACTTATAAGTCAATGCTGAACGAGGCTGAACGACTTGGAGGACTAATAGCACGAACGAGCAATGAGGATACTATAAGGAGATACGGAAGGGGCTCTAACTCCGGGGTCACTCAAGTAAGGCAGAAGTCAAGATGGGAGGTCGTTTCTCAGTCAGCGAAGACGGTGGGAAAAATCTCTTAACAGGATCCATGGGATCACGGACGATGTATAAAATCCACTAAGCAAGATTGTGAAATGGAGGGATTTTTGTTTTCTTTAAACAAAAATGGGGTAGGAAAGGGGAAAAGTAGAGTTCAAGGAAGAATAGTATCCAGCCGGTGAATCGGGTGGGTGGGGGGGCCCAGGATAAAAAATGAGACACGATAAACCAGTTTCCAATCGAGTAGCCTTGGACAAAGCTTGGGTCGTCGGCAGTTTTAACGACACGTAAGATGGGGTGCACTCTTGCTTGGTTCTCGGTATCGCCCGGGCGGAAGAGAAAGGCGGGACCAGATTAGATGAAAATGGGTAAGAAAGAAAAACAGGACAAGGCAAGACAGATTGGCATCAGGGGAGGTCATAAGATTGGGGGTGGGTTAACTAAAGTTTTCTTTCAAATCGGAGGAAAAAAGAAAAGAAACAAAGTCAAACACGCATAAAAATGGAAAAGGATGCACGGGTCACACAATACTAATAAAAAAACAAAAGCAAAAAGGCTTGGGGTACACTGGAATGCAAACATGGGTACCAGACCTGCAACTGAAGAAAGGGGTCAGCGCCGAGAAAGCGTCCTCTTCGGAGGGGGACGCGGAAAGTCGTCGCGAGGAGATTCTTTGCCAGCTCTACAAGCGTGGTGTAGGTTATATCATCAGGGGTAAAAACAGGAAGAAGACCCAATCCAGATGTATTGATAGAGGAGTGTCCTCGGGAATTCCTATTGGGTTCGGGGAGAAGTTGCGGGGGGCAACATAAAGAGGTGTGTACTGATATTTGGGCTGCTGAAGTACTAAACCCGGGTCAATGATAATAGTTGATCGAGGACAATCGCAGTTCAGGAAACTTCTAACGCCCGGAAAGGAGACTTTTCATTGGGGTGGGTTGCCCAGTAAGGTATGGTGGTCGTCATGTATTCGGGGGAAAACTCGAGAGGAACGACATATTGGAGCATGGGGAAGAAGAAGAGGACGGGATAGGAGGACATGTATAGAGCAACACTTATTGACAAACTAAAAAAAAAAGACACCACTGGACAGGGGCGTAAACCAAGAAAAGAATTCTAAGACTGGACGGCTCCATTCTGTCCATGTTTGGACGGGAGGGAATGTACTAAAGCTGCAAATAAGGGAGCCTAATGGACAATAAAATTGGAACAAGTAAGATAACAAGGTAACACTAATAGGGGGAGAAGAGGGAAAAAAAACAGGGAGGAGAGAAGAGGGGACATCGGTAAACCTCGTCCCTCTTCCAAGGTCTGAGGGAAGGGGAAAATAGAGGCGTGGCAAGGGGGATAGGGAACATGAACCTCTTCAAACTCTTTGGGTCCTTGAGGAAAAAAAAAAAAAGGAGGGGAGGAAAAAGAGAAAACGGGAAGAGCTTTTTTGACAAGAAGAGCGCCGGGCAATCAATGCCAATAATTATATCCCCAACTCATCCCAAGAAGCAAGGAAAGAGGAAAAAGAAGAAAAGATCAGCAGCTTTGCCTTCCAAAAACTAATTCAGAAAAGGTAGAGGAGGGACTGGAGGCTGGTAGTGTTTTACACGAAAGGGCAGTAAGGTTAAAGAGAAAAAAGTGTGCTGAGAGAAACAATGTGGGTCCCCCTATTTTGGGTACAATAGTGGTAAATATACAAGCTGCTAATAATTGGGGGTGGGAAAACAGGCCAAGGGGTAGGAGACGACACCAAGTCTGTGAGACAGGAAACCTTCAGGAGAAAGAGAAGGGAGAGAAAAAGGAGATCCTCCAATGGGAACTTGACCGTAACAGGAACAGAATTAGGCAAAATCGTTAAGATTTTTTGCATCCCCGCATGAGGGAACGATACAAGTTTCCTCCCCACCAGGCGCTGTTCGTAAGGACGAGAAAAAATAGAAGGGAAAGAGGGAATTGAAGCAAAACCACTGGGAGGGATAAAAAAACAAAACAAGGTAATGCGAAATATGAACAGGGAGGCTAGGGGAAATGAAAAATTGGTCGTTGAAAGGGTGTGCACTAAAGCCGCTTGAGACAGAAAAATCTTATCACCGCCGAGGAAGACGACGACTGAAAGCGAACCAATACTCAACCGAAAGGGCGAAAAAAAAAAAAGGTGATCGTCCTAGACAAGCTTCTCCGGATGCAACGTGTTGGACGTCCGAGGGGCGGAACTCGTTAAAGTTTTGAGGGGATCTTTGGAAACCGGGCAATGGAAGAGGGGTAAGTGGGGTGTTGAGGGTGATAGCTAAGACGTATCAAAGAAGGAAAAAAAAGTGTAAAAGGGGCACTGTGGTCAAGGAATGACGGAAAGAGGGAAATTCCGTCGGGCCAATAAGCACGGGAAGTATGACAATACTCGTACAATAGACTGCCGGCATCGTGCGAAAACGGGAGAGAAGACGTGCGAAGGAGTACACTCAAGTGGGTGCAAGGCGAAAAAAAGAGGTGAGGTACTTTTCATTCAACTTAACGATGTTGGGAGGGGGGAGGGCAACAGGGCTGGCCTGTTTTTGCATATAGGGAGGTACCAATTACTAGATGAGGCAAAATGTTGACTAATTTCTACCCTTGGAAAAAGAACCCAAAATCCTTCACTTACAAAAAGTCAAAGGGTTCGTAAGAGGGCTACCGTGGAATCAAGGTGCTATATAATAGGCGGTCATGGCTCGAGTGGGAGGGGGGGGAGAAGCACGGAGGGGGCTCGTGAAGGCTTTGAGGCACTTGTCCCAACACTGTCAAGGCCGGGTCAGAGAAGAAGAAGAAGCAGACCGATGGACATCGCGAATGGAGGAGACCTTCTCTGGTTTGCGGGAACGAGGCTCCTTTCCGGAGTCGGGCAGGGGGACTATTTGGAAGGCTCTCCATCAGAATTGCGCATAAACACCAAGAATAGTACCGTGGAAAAGTTACATCCGTGAGACATTAAAGGATAGTCTATGAATCGGGTTTTCACGGAAATAGAAACAAGACACGGAACTACGGCTAGAGCGGCTCACCTCGAGGTAAACTCCTTAAAAGGCCCTTTTCTGGGAATTAAAACGCTGGGTGGCCTATTTTGTAATCAGAAAAACAAAAACGAAAGGTCGTTACAAAAGAGGGGAGGTTCGTCAACGGGGTTTGGGGTGGCTCAAAATCCTGAAGTTACGGACAACAACGATCAAACTCACACCAAATAAGCGGGCAAAGAGTCAAAAAGGGTTTGGGTTCCTAATTGGGAAAAGGGAGGCCACCGGCTGAATGGGGCCTTAGGTTTTTGGGATGTTTTGGAGAAGCTTTTTAGGTTCGGGGAATCTAAGGATGAGAATTACTTGGTGGGGCAGGTATATTGAGGACTCCGCCAACGATTACACCGCTTGGAGGAGGATAACACCCCTGACGATCAATAAAAAGTGAACTGCAGATATCTGGTTCAAGGGTCGAGACAGGAATCTTGGGGTGCATCATTGATCACGTTTTTTGCTGCTTCCCGGATAGAGGGAAAAAAAGACCCGATCCTTGGGCGAGTGGGCGTGACGTTTTTTTCAACTCTTAGCGCGAGGGCCAGGACGATTCGATCAGAGCCGACTGGAAAAGGTAGACAGGCGGGTTTTCATCACACCAAAGGAGGCAAAGGGATTGCCCGGACTTCAGGTCTCAATCGCTGAGTGGGGGGGGGTTCAGTGGGAAGGGGATTTCAAAAAGATCATCTCCTGCAAAAAGTCCGGACTCAGTAACAGTTCTGACGACGCAACTCTGCTATCATCAAGAATTCATCTAACCAGGGGAAATCCTCGTAAAAGCATCCAGAACACGTGAAAAATCTCTCGCAAGGGCGCAACTATTCCCGGCCAGTCGACAAAAGGAAATAAACGTATGGCGTAGAGACTCCACGGGAACAGACAGGCGAAAATAGAAATCGGGCCTCTTCAAGGCCAAGTTGGACCGTCAGAACGGAGCATCCTGAGGAGATTTTCATCAAATTACAGTGGCCGGAAAAAGTCGAACCAAAGAGATCATAGAGCTACAACAACAAAAACGGTAGGAGTAACAGAGGGAAAAAAAAAAGTCTATGGGTGGGGAGGGTGAAAGATTGCGTCGCACTGTCGTGATACCCAGTAAAAAAAGGAGGCTAAACTGGGCGAAGGAGAAGAATTCTTTTGTCAATCTGTAAGAAAAGCCGCAGGCGGTTGGCGCCGGGTTTTTAGGGGGAAAGACCATACTTGGGGTCGAAGGTAGACGGTCATAGGCAAAAAAGGGTGAGACCCTCGGGCGCCTAGGAGAGATGGCAGATGAGTCTAGTCAAGGTCTGCTTGACCTATGAATGTCGAAAGAACTAGGAATCTTTTGCCTGGATGAATCCTCTGAAACGATTTCTTCTAGAGCGGGGGGAAAGTGTTGGGCTGGACTGGTGCCTTTGTCAAAGAAAATTAGTAGAAAGAAAAAGGAAAAAAATTTGTGAAGAAAGAGGGGGGTAGTGTCTAGGCGAGGAGGGTGAACCTTACAAGAGGAAAAGTTTCTCTTTCTAAACTCATCCTTCAAGAGGGGGTGACCTCCAGGAAGGCTTGTGGGCAATTCAGACCCTTCCTTCAACTGTAGCTGAAGGAGATATCTACGTCTGACTTGCTATCAAGGGGCTGGGCAGCGTGAACTTCAATATCAAGAGGGGGGTCAGGGGGGAGGGGTCGGTCGTCTGGGCCAAAAAAAGGGATGACACCAAGGTCCTGCTGACGAATGAGGTCTAAAAAGGACGAAGCGGGCGGCGCTTTGTAGAGGGCAGTGGGGTGCCGTTATTAAGGTCAGGGTTGGGGGGGGGGAGGGCATTAGGGATCGGAAAACAAGTAATCGGGAATCCATGAGATTCGTATTGCGTCAAAGACGGGAAAACTGCTCAGAAAGGGGGCAAAACAAAGGGGGTAGGGTGCATAACGGTTAATGGGGAAAAGGAAAAACCGGGCTTTAAGCATGCCGCTGTCGCTGGTTGTGGGTGGCTTGAAGAGGTTAAAAACGCCAGGGAGAGGCGCACCCCACACTCGCGTAGAGGACTACGGATGTGGGTCTCAGTTGGTAGCGAAAAATATCGAAGAGAGTAATTCAACACAATGATGAGTTGAAAAAGGTGTTCCTCGACACGTTGGGCTTTTTAGGGCAATTCGGGAAGTGGGGAATTAAGACGAAAGTTCCAGAAGAAGAGATTGAATTTCTCCTTAGGAGGCTTAAGGGAATTAGATCTCTTCTTGGTTTATTGCATTGAATTTGGAACCGCGAGCGATCGAGAAAAATCGGACCCGGAAGGATCCTCTCCGCGTAGTAAAAGACGGAAGAGCAACTGGGAAAGAATCAAGGACTCGAGTCAACCACGGGGGAGGAGTGGGATATGGTCCCAGAGGCTCTCCTGTTGAGTGAAAGGAATGGAATTCGGTATCACGGGCGCCTGATATAATAACTCAAGGATTGAGCAGGGGGACGGTTGGTTGTGTCCAAAAAACAGGCGGAACTCTGACCGCAAATCGAGGTCATGAGATCGTAGAAAATCAGGACCATCGGCCATGGGGTAGGACCCCCTCCCAAAATTAGGCTAAGTTGTCAATGGCTAAACCTTGACCTCAGGGGGCGGGAGCACCTGCGTCTGAAAAAAAGGAGACAGATGCCAAGTTAACTCTCCAAGCAGAGAAGGAAGTTAGGGTATATAGGCGGCTTGTGGTATCCCTCCGGCCAAAAGCCTCTGGAGTGCTCTGGGGCGGGACAACGTCATTGACTCGGTTGGTTAAACCATCTTTCACATGCAGTGATAATCCAAAAAAAAAAAACCAAAATAAAAAGTACACGAGGAAAATAAAAAGGGGGGGAAAAAACACTTAAAAAAAAGCCAGCTTGGGTACGAAAAAAGTCTCCAGCTGCGGACGTACAAAAGTTGTAAGCAGACTGACGGACGCGTCGACAGTGGGGGGGAACAAGGTAGGGGGCGGAAGTGGTACGCGGCACTTCTGGGCCGTATCTGGGGATCGTGCGCGAAAAAGGAAAAAGAGCGTGTCAAATACGCCTTTAACAAGTTGACAACTGCCCAATCTCGTAGGGTGAAAGAGCAGTGTGTCCGGTCGCAGGAAGAATGTAAGGGAATGTGGAGGATGTGAGTGATATTGGGGATCAAGGTTAACCAATGTTGGAAACTGGGGGAGATGAGTTAACGCGCCGAAGGAAATCGTTCAAGGCTGCCAAATCTTAAAGAAAAATTGTGGAAAGGAGAGTTTACGCAATAGTACGGCAGGGACGAGTCATGCCTTGCTGAGAAAGATCTTGCAAGGTAGGGGGAACGACCGGAAGAAAGTTGCTGCTAAAAACAAATGGTTTGGTGTAAAAACTAGGATTAAAAAGAGTTGAAGATATAAAAAGGGGGACCGTTCAAAATCGTGAACGACAAAGAGGGGAATTTTTCAGCGCGCCAAGACTAAGAGTGGAAAGGCAGACCGGCAGGGGGGAAAGTGGACCGATCCACCCCAAGAAAGAATAGAAAGGACGAAAAAACCGATCAGGAACGGAAAGCCTTTGCTCGGGCCTGCTTTGCCTCTCCTTCTTGCGGGAATTGATTGAGAAGGACAGATTCTTGGCCATGATCTTCTTCCAGACCTGTAGAAAAAGGTCAGAAGCTATCAACAACAACAACGAAAAGAGAGAGAAGACGAAACGTTTTTGACCAAGGGGGGGAAGGGCAGAGCAGGGCCAATGGTTCTTTATCCCTCAAAAGAAAGGGGGAACCGGAGAGGAAAGAGGCCCCAGTCATCAACGCTTCCGCCTGATCTTCAGTAAGTCGAAAAAGGCAGGAAGTTGGGACACTGGAAAAGGAAAACTTGGAAAATTTTCCCCCACCCTAGGCGCTGAAATTTCAAAAAAAAAAATAGTGGACGAGGGGAAAAGAAGGAGAGCTCAAGGGGGGCAGTAATGGTTTTGACACCCTGGCATTGGTCTTGACTGGTGTAAAAGAGAAGAGGAGAAGTTCTTCAGGCAAAAGAGAGATCGCATCAGGGAGATCCTCGAATAGTGCAGAAAGGGGGAAGGACACATTTAATGGCAACGTCTTTCAAGGTGGCAGCCTTGAAGAGAAAGGCGGTCCATCCTCGAAAAGGAACACATGCAGGGAGGTAGAACGGCAGCAAAATAAAAAAACCGGAAAAGCGTAATTTCCGAATCCGTCCTTGCGAATCATGAATGCGAAAGAGGAACCGCAGAGTATCAATACGATTTTGGCAGGCCGTATTCACATAACAAGTGATTCACGAAAATAAGGGAAGCTGCGCTGGCACGATCGAGAAAAAAAATTACAGCGAACGGAAAAAAAAAATGGCCAACGTGGACGGAAGGACCATGCGTCCGGCGGGCTGGGGGGACTGCAAACTGGTTTGGTCCGCGCTTTCGCCGCCTGGGGCGACCCACTCAAGTTTTCGCTTGGGGGGGGGTTAAACAATTCAAAAGAAATTCCTTTTTTTTTTTATAAGCTGTTGGGGGGATGAGGGGGGATTATCAAAATCAGGTAAAAAAGTTGGCGTTTGGAAAAAAGGGAGAAAGACAGAAAAAGGCCAAGAGGGATGCCTTGTATTCAGATCAAGAGTGAGAGAACACGGGCAAGCCTTCAAAAACTTCTCGAACGGAAGGTAGGAATCTGGGGCAAAAAAGGAACGACTCCAGATGTTGCAACCTTATACTTCCATGGGGAAAATAACGGGTATCCTAATTGGGGGGGGAGTTGGGAGAATAAACAATGAATCTGTCCTGGGGGGAATAAATATCATTAACTCGGGGCATTGAAGAATGGGGGAACGCATTGTGGGTTAATAACACAACATCCATTAAATGCTCAACCTAGTATTCAGAAAGGAGGGAAGGGGAGGCGGAGAAATTGATCTTACCTCTCTTAATCAAAAAAAGAGGCGGTCAAAGCGACGAACTCTGTTACTCGCGACTGATGAGTACCAGAGACTTAGTGGGGCAACATATTCGACTGTCCTGGAGAGGCTAGGGGGAAGTGACTCGCGCGGAAGCCTCAAAGACGGACTGCACAAACGCGTCGATATTCTTGCCAACTTCCGAATAAGGTCATTATAAATTCCCGAAGAGGGAAGGGAGGCAATAGTTTCACGGACGAAATGAAACCAGTTACAAAGAATTCAAGACCGAAAACGGGGCGGCAGAAATCCGTCTTGGCACGGGATGGGCCATCAAAAGGAGTTAGAGAGCGAAAAAGAAAACGAAAAAAAGTTCTTGATAACGAAATTATTCAGATCACGCGATTGGGTGGGGAGACAATCTGGACGTCAGGAGGACCACCAAGATTCAGTCCACCAACAACCTCAAGGAAGAAGAAATTTTGTGACATTTAGAAGGAACCGGCTTGTGGCCTTGGTTTGGGAAAAGGGGAACGGTGGTAAAGTTCAAAGGGGGAAAAATCAGAAGCGAATGGTTCGAAGTCAGGGTCTTAGAACTGGGAAAAGGCAATCCAAACCTTAAAAAAAAATCAAGTAAAGGAAAACCAATGACGAGCCAAGCGCTTCAAGCTGCGAATAATAGAAGGTCGTAAAAGAAGGCTCTGGGAAATCCATTGTATGCATCGGTTTTTGGAAGAGAAATGAGCAGACAAAAACCGAATCCTTAAAGAGGTGAGAGAGTGACGTGGGGTAAAAAACGTTCCCCACCTCTATGGGGGCAACTGGACTGTCGAGGATTGAGCAGGAAAGCTTTAACAGGTTCGCGATTTTTGCGGAAGGACGACCAAAAAAACCGCTTATTAAAAATGGGGTAGGTGAAGGATGCGCTTGACTATCCCAATGGAACCTGGTTGGGGGTCAAGAGGGGTTATTGCACGACGACTCGAGACCGGGTTCACACCAGAAGACCCGGTGCAGTGGAAGGCGAGCCAAGGCTTCTTCTAACTCAAATCGGCGCATAGGTAGGGAGAAAAAATAAAGGGGAACCCCGCTACATCCAAAGGAGTTCCGCGCCGAATCGGGCCACGTCATCTAAGGAACTTCTCCCAGGGTCGAACTGAGTTTCCAGGAAAAATTCAGCCAAGAGCCGAAAAAACGTAGGTAATCAAGTAGGCTGAAAATGAAAAATCACTTCTCAAATCGTAACAGGCGGCGGACCAAGCTCACAATTGAAACTGAAACTGATTCAAAAGGAATGGACTCCACTGACAGAACTGCGCTATTTTCAACGGAGTCAAGTGCGAAAGGAAGATCCACCAAGGCTCAATAACCTAGG
>Ga0179591_1239354_pt1 | contig 16113 bp, 22 predicted proteins | sample CZOMad2_1_08_16f_FD_182891 | JGI IMG/M metagenome (GOLD analysis project Ga0179591, IMG submission 182891) | Vadose zone soil fungal communities from Angelo Coast Range Reserve, California, USA - CZOMad2_1_08_16fungal (PacBio error correction) | ecosystem: Environmental > Terrestrial > Soil >...
AAACCTATGGAGGGTTAAACGGAAAGAAAAAACATCACCGGAGGCGTACCGGGGTGGGGGAAACTGGGTAGAACAAAAAAATATCGGGGGGGGCGCTGGGGGGGGGGGAGGGGGGCAGGAGGGGGGGGGGGGGGGGGGGGGGAGGGGGGGGGGGGGAAGGGGGAGCCAAGAAGATAACGTTCCAATAAGTTCAAAGGGAAAGGGAGAGAGTCCTCCTAAGACAAAGAGGAAACAGGAAAGAGACTGAAAACAGGAGAGGATCTAACCCGGGCCTGCACTAGGGGACAAAAGGAAGCAAGTGCAAGTCCAATCTGTGATGGGAAAAAAAAGAATGGAAATGGGATGAAATTCGTCTGGCAGGGGGTCGAAAAAAGGGTCAGTAAAGGGTAAAGATCTCATCCAGTTAACGAGGGGGGGGGACTCGTCTAGAAGCAATATGAAAAAAAAAACTATGCTTGCAGCGTGAGGGGAGTTCAAAGGAGAAAAATGGGAAAAACAAAAAACGCGAAAAAAAAAAAACTCAAGGGGAACGCCTGAAAAGGAAAAAGAAAAAAAAGGAAACAGGACCTCACTCGGAAAGGGAAAGGAAAGAGAAAAGCAGACTGGCAGAACACCTCAAAAAGGGAGGGAGCAAACCCGGAAAAGGAAGGGGGAAGGGAGAAAAAGGGAAAACCAGCCGCCCCATCGGGAAAACTTGCAGGCCAAAGGATAATTCTCAACTCCCGCTCCAGTATGGGGGGAAACGGTTCGAGAGTTTGTAATAAGGCGAGAAGGTCTTGGCAGGGGGGGAAAAGGGGAAAAGAGTTCAAAAACCGAAAACATCGAAAAGACTCTGATGTGAAGAAGTCTAATTAGGTAACCAATTGAGAGGGGACAAGAGATGCTCAAACGCTTGGGAAAGAATGGGGAATTAGACGGTCATGCGGTACCGAGATGCTGGGATGATAACAGGGGGTGGGGGAAGACTTGAGAGGAAGGGGGGGACCGTACCCTTAAAAGCAATTGGACCGGGAAAAAAGGAAAAAGATCCTAATCAAATTCAAAAAGAAAATGGGAACGGGAGAGCAATACCGAACAGAAGGAGGGTGACCAAAAATGGGAGTCACCATGCGGGTCATAGAGTCCGTGTAAAAAAAAAAAGGGAGAAAGGAAAAAACGCCAGGTTGGGGGTACGAGCGAAAAAAATTCCTCGGCGCCGGGTCAGGAGGACGTTACCAGCAAAAAGACTAAAGAAGGGGGAGATGGGGGTGGGTAACGAATCCGGAGGAAGAAATCCAAAAGGGGAGGAATAACGGAAAGTTTTGCTCAAAACCAAGGGGAGGAAAAAACGAGCAAGACCAGGGAAAGAAGATCAGGAGGGAGAAAGACGAAAAAAAGCCAAAAAAAGAGGCCGGAAGCCGTGGGGGTGAAAAAAAAGGGAGTAACAGGGGATGCCCAGGACGGTTTGGGTAAAGGGAGGGGGGGGGGTGGGCGGTAGACACTGCAATCCCCGGGAGAAGAGGGGAAAAACGCACTGAAAAAAAAAGAGGCAATAAAAGCTGGGTGTAAAAGAGACACCCACTGGGGGTTACTGAGTTTAACGAGACTCAGCCCACCATACGACTTTATTCGACAAAGAAATGATTGAGCCCGAGAATGTCTTAAAAAAAAAAATCCTTGTCATTAAAAGAAAGGACTCAATGCTGGATCTCGATGGGAAAGGATAACTGGGGTCTAGATTATGGGGGCGGAGAAAGAAAACGACAATATGTTCGGCATGGGTGGTTGGAGTCGGCAAAAGAAGAAAGGAGTGCGGCTTTTTCGCTGTTGTTTCCACCCGGGAAGATATATAGGTATGAGAACTAACAAGGGGTGAAACACAAAAAGAAAAAAACCACTTTTGAAACTCGGAAAAGTTGATGTCGGAAGTGAAGTCAAATTAAGGAGAAGGAAAGCCAATCAAACAGAATCATTCGCAGAAATAAAAGAAGAAAGAAGAATGGGTAGATCCAGGATAGAGTAAGGGTAGGAAAAAAAAAGAAGGTCACCTTCGGCTCACGTAGTCAGAAAAGGGTTGGGCATAGGGGAGGAGGCTATACAGCTCAAGTCGAAAAAGTGATAAAAGTGTAGTGTAACCAAAAAAGGAGGAAAAAAAAAAGGAGGAAATCGACGGCGATTGGACGAGGGCCCGGCCAGGGGAGCGCCGGTTTGTTTACCCGAGGGGTAAAACTTGAAAGAACCAACCAATTGACCCAGAAATTGAACCAATCGATCGCGGTTCTGTTTCAAAAAGGGCCGAAGAAGACGCCGGACAAGTGTAAACCCTCGTGCGAGAAGCGAGAAAAATGGCGGGTGTGCTGAAGAGGCAGAGCGCAGACACGGCGGAAAGGCCCAACTGGCTGGCATCATAAAAGGGGAGGCAAGAAAAAATCCAGAAAGAAAGTGGGCACCAGAAGGGGGGTGAGGGACGTACGCCAACTCGAGCCGGTTCCGAAGGCGAATATCGGTCATGGGAGGAAACTATATCAAGTGGATAAGTGTTTAATGGCAATTTCAGATCCTAAGGACAAGAAAAGAAAATCCAAAAAAGAAATCTAAGAAAAAAACAAGGGTACAAGTCGACGTTAAACGGGAAGGGAACGGGGAGGTCTGTCGCCACACCAGGAGAAAAAGAACAACCCAGGTTGCCAGGTTTAGGGGAAAAGATGCAAAAAACCCGAAAGAGCAGCGGTCCTTCCAAAAAATGAAGACGATATGAGCCCTAGGAGGGATTTGGAATAATGTGGGGACAAAATCTCAGTAAAAAAAAGACCAACAAAAAACGGGGTAATGAGAAGAAAAAAAAAGGGGGGGAAGAAAAAATAGACGTTTTCGCGGGGGTTACTCTTACACGCAGAAAGGCGAGGAAGCGAGGACAGCATCAAAAGAGGGTACTTAGTAAGTGGGAAGAGGTCCTGAAAGCCAAGAAACACCTCTGAAAAAAGGGAAGGGCAGGCGTCAAAGACAAATAATCTCGAAATCTGGAAAATCGGAAGGCAGACTGAGGAACGGACGGGAAATTTTCTGGGGGGGGGGGGTAGTTCTCCAAACAACAAAACCAAATAACGGCCGAGAACTTGCGCACCAGGAAACTGAGCACGCGACAGGAAAAGGAACTCCCGTGTTCACGGCAGGAACGACAGCACCGAGGACAGTAAAATTCAACGAAACTGCAGGGTGATGACGAGGGACAGAGCAATCCAAATGAAGGGGTTGAAAAAGAAAAGGCCGAAAAAAGGTTCAAACCAACTTGGGAGCGGGGAAGCCACCAACCCGCACCAGGGGTTTGGAATGGGGTTAAAATAAGAAAAAAGGAAGGAATCGGTTGCCCGTGGGGACGAATAGACGGGGGGTGGAACAATAAAAACGAGGCTATGGGGGGTTAAAAAAAAGAAATGGTCAAAAAAGGGTAAAGGAAGGTGGTAAAAAACCAAAAAGGAAAGCGGCGGCACACAAGAGACAGGCACGCAAGAGTGTGGCGAAATGGATTATCGGACCATGAGGACAGGGGGGGGTCACGAACAGATGAAAAAAGGGGGGGGGGGGGAGAATTTGCGCGAGAACACCTCCGAATACAAGCACAGGGAATTGAGCTGCCCTCTAAGCCGAAGGCCAAAGAATGAACAGGAGGAAGGGGGGAAACGAAACTTACTTTGGAGGGGGATTTGGGAACAGGGGGGGAGCCCTCAAAGCTAGGGAAAAAAAAGGTAACTGAGACAAAGAATCAGATTAACGAAGGAGATTGGCGTGGAAGGAAGATCATCCATTAAAACACTACTGAAATGACAGAAATCGACCGAGGGAAAAAACGACGGGAAAAGGTTGGGGATCCGTCAGCAAAGAAAGATGGAGGGAGACACCGCAAAAAGACCAAAAACAGGGGTCACTTCTCGGACGACCAAAAAAAGGGACGGACAAGAAGTGGATAAAAGGCCCGTCCCTCCGAAAAAAAACTAGAAAGCCAGACCAACTGTAAAAAAAAATAGAAAAGGCACAAATGTGGAGGGGTAGTGGGGGACAGGCCTCAGAAATCCCAGGGGGGGGGAGGAGGGGGGTGGAAACCAAACTCAATCTTGAATGGAAAAACGCCCAAGGGAAAGCCATCGTTATGGGGCTGCGATTCTTAACTCGTTCCATAATAAAAAAAAGAAGACGGGAAAGAGGGGGGGGGGACACGGACGAAAGCATCGGAGGCAAAGAAAAAAAAAAAGAAAAAAAACGCGGGGGGATCAAGTGTCACGGGAAAATCGAACCAGCGAAATACCAAAGCGTTTGGTGCAATCAGACTTCCTTGATGTCATATCTTGGGGCAAAATTTGGTAAAAACAACAAGAAAAACCTTCGGAGAAGGAAGGGGGGGAGTAGTGGTTTTTTGGCTAGACAAAAAAAAAGATGAGCAGCAGAGAAGGAACTTGAGTACAATGGACGGAAGAGAACCCGGCATTGGAACAAACAGGAGGACACAGACGTCTAAGGGGGATTCAAGGACGAGTCGGTAACAGAAAAGGAAAAAAGCCACTGACAGCAAGTCTAAGAAAAAGAGGTCGGGAAGAAGGGTCCGGTCCAGGACCGAATGAAAGGAAATACAGTCCGAGTGGACACGAAGGAAAAAAGACAGATGGTCTGCACTTAAGAAGGAAAAAGGGACAACGCCCCTTTATGGAAAAATAGTTGCGCCGCCACCCCATTCGTAAGAGGAGAAGGAGAGGGGGGAAAACAACAAATTCAAACAGGAAAACTGGGTACTTGGTAAGGCGGTCACAAAAACACCAAATCAGGGGAAGCTGTAAAAACCTGTGAGGGAAAAGAAGGAAGATCAAGTCATCCGAACGGACCATCCAGAAGGATAAAAAGCACGGGTTTTGAGAAAAAGAAGTGAAGAGAAGAAGGGGACCCTCGCACTCCAAGGGGGGGTACAGGTGCACGAAAAAGTAACAAAGGGGGGGCCGATTTTTTACGAACTCACGACCCCGGTTCCCAGGGGTGTTTCGACACAGAGAGATAAAAGGAACACAACGCGCCAACAACGTGGGGAGAAGAATTGACGCCCTGCACAGACAGGATGATCCTCTGGTTCGTAAATCAAGGGTTCACAAAGGGGGGGGCCGTCGGGTTTGGGGAAAAAGACTGCATGACGGAAGGACTATCCAAGAAAAAAAAAAGACCTTGGGTTTGAGTGTGTGTCAGGGAAAGAGGTGATCAAAACGACGGAACGAAGCCGGAAATGATGTAAGAAAATGAGTGTCACTGATCGCTCGGGCAAAGGTCAAGTGGGGGCAATTTAAGTCCAACAAGAAAGAACGAGCATAGGGGGGAAAACGGAGGGGAGCATGTCGGACTATAAGGGGAATTGACCCAAGAAAGGGGGAAAAAGCGTCTCCTGTGCCTAAAGTAAAAAAGGGAGCGCAGGGTTCATCAGAGTCAGAGTAGGGCCCAATACCGATGGGAGGGGGCACTTAGCAGGAAAAAAAAAAAAAAAAATAGTGAAAAAGGCCAATTGTGAGGTAAAAAAAAACGGGGGGAAAAGGGGGCCGCAAACATAGTCCCACGTTTTCTCAAAGGAGCGTCGGGTAGGGTATGCGGAAGAAGGGAAGCACTGGGACATTGGTTCAACCAGGATCACGGGTTTGCTTTTAAAAAGTGACCGGAAATCTGAGAACAAGGGGGAAAACTGCCCGAGGAGACTGGGCAAAAGAAAACAGGCTAATAAAAGAACTAGAAGAACAAAAAAGGGGATTATTATGTAAATATAGATAAGAGAATGGGGGAGTCTGACCAATAGAAAACAGGGGACGTGAAAAAACCTATCAGAGAGCAGGAAGGCGGGGGAAAAAACAAACGTGCTGGGAAAAGGGACAAAAAAAGAAAAAAATGTATGGGACACGGAATACCCAGAAAATAACTACAACAAAATTAGGAGGTCTTAAAAAAACCTTGAAAAAAATCAGAAACTGCCGAGGAGAAAAATCACGAAGAAACCACAAAAAAAGGAAAACGAGGGAGGATCCGTGGCCTCACGGAGGGAGGAAGATCCAGTGGGAGGGAAAAAAAAAAATGAGGAACGTGGTCGCAAACCTTCTCGAAATCGTCGCGGCCAAAACCCTTTCTAAGTAGAAAAGGGACCGAAGAGTGCAATCAAGACTCGCTAGGGTTATGTGTCAGGGGGTCCCGTCAAAGGGAGCAGCAAAAGGGGCTACAAGACTAAGGGGGAAGTGCTCGACATCCAGGAAGAAAGAGATCTTGACGTCGTAAAAAAAAAAGAGGAAAGGAATTAACCCGAAAACATAGGGGCGGCATTTTAAATGGGGGGCCCAAGGCATTAGAAAGCCTCCAACGAAAGGGGGGAAAAAAATGAGTTCCATGCAAGGGGAGGGGTTCAAGACGCAGCAAAGGGTAAGTTTTCAACACGACAAGGGGTGTACGAGACCGAGAAGCTTCGAACCCCTTGTTAAAAAGGAAGGAAGGGTCAAGAAAAAAAAGAAAAACCGAGGATGGCAAGACGCGAAGAGGCAAAAACAAAAAAGTCAAGAATTCTCAGACACGCCGTTTGAGAGAAGTTGGGAAAACCAGGGGGGAAAAAAGGACAAGTGGCGCTGCAAGTTAATGAAAGACACGGGGGAAGAAGCCACGAGGGGACCCGTGGGGGCAAGAAGTGGGACCAGGCACCAAAAAAAGAAAGTGAAAGAAGGGGTGGTGGGGTGGCAAACCATATCAATTCAGAAGTAAAGAAAAAGGGGAGGGGGAGGACAAAACGACCGGGGCCCGCAAGAAAAGGGGAGGTTAAACAAGGAGAATTCCTTTCAGTGGACAAAATAAAAAGAAGTAACGTGGCGGTGACACAAAAAACGAAAAGGGCCGGAGGGGGAGGGAAAAGGTAAGCGGGGGGAAAGAAGGGAACCTGCCGACGTTGAGGAACAAAAAATAAAGGGGGGGAGGGAGGTTTCAAACGATCCGCGTGAAATCATAGCCGTCACTCGAAGGGGGGGGAGGGAAAAAACTCAAGAAAAGGAACCCGGGCTTCCGGTGCCGAGCCGTTCCCATGAAAAAAAAAAAAGAAGCAATCGACGATCGGGAAACACGAGGACAAACGGCGGAAGCAGGCGTGGGTGAAAAAAAAAAAAAAGGGGGGGAGGGGGGAAAAATACAACAAAACGACGTTGGGTGGGACCGGTTTGCGGGCAGGGGGGGGCTTTACCCACCCGACAAAAAAAAAAAAAAGAATTACGCAACTCGCGTGCGCTAAATTCGCAGCAAAAGAGGAGGGGAACAAAACGAAATCAAGGGGGAAAAAAAAAAAGACGAAATTTTTGAAAAAAAGAAGAAAACCATTACCGACGTCGGCTGCAGGGGAGGACAAAAGATTGACCGAGACTGAAAAAAAAAGCAAGGAAATGAACTAAAAAACTCCAAAAAATAATCTCTGGTTCCTGGCAGGGCGGGATATCTCCAGGAAAGGACTGCAGGGAAGGAAAAATGGAAAGTTGGGACTCGGCAGATAACATCCAGGGGGATGGAAAAAGAATGGGGGGGAGAGTGTGTCTAGGGGAGAAGGATCATCGGGGGATGGTAGGGGAAAGAAAAAGGTTCAACAAAAAAGCGTTGACACAAAAAAAAGAAAAAAGGGGGGGGGATTATTACTGGGGGGGGGCCTTTTCATGGGATGACTAGGGAAAACAGAAGCGCGAACCCATCCATTACAGAAAAAATCAAGGAAGCAGAAAGTACATGGAAAGAAAGTAAGAAGAAAGAAGTTAAAAAGACAAAAGCAGCTTAATGAAAACAAAGGAGAGGGAGAAAAAAGAAAGTGTCAAAGGGGGGGATTGGTCGGAGGAAGAACCTAACAAGTCCCCGACCAGTCCATGCAAAAGGGACGAGAAACTAATCTTAAGAAAGATTGGGCAAAAACTCGTCTCTTGGGACAGGGGAAACGATGAGCGCGGAGGGAGGAGGGGGGGGTTGTTTGGGGGGGGAAAACGACTTGACAAAACTGTATAACCCATGGGAAACCTCGGTGAAAAAGAAAGAAAAAAACGATCATAGTTCCCCACACAAAAGGGGGGAAAAAAAAAGCGAACTCCCAGTGAACACAAAAGGAAAAAGGGGATGGGGGGTGGAAGTCATCCGGAAAGCGGAAAGAAAGGGGGGGGGAACGGAAGGTCTTTTTTCGAGGAAAAAAAAAGACTTCAAATAATAAACAGCGGTGATGAAAGCAAGTAACGCCCATTATGGCCTTGAGGAAGGCAAAGCGGGGACGGAGAGCCACTGCAGAGGGAGTTGATAATTGGTTGAGGGGAAAACGGGGAAATAGGCCGCCTGACCGGAAGAACGGAAAAAAAAACGAATCCATGCCGAAGTGACAGGATCGGAAAAAAAGATAACTGTCGACGATCTCTGAGTTTGAGGGAGAAACAGCCGATACAGAGACCAAGGGTTAAAAGGGGGGGTCTGAATAACAGGATATTCCACTAAAGCCACGGCCTGGGAGGTAAATGCAAGAGGATCTGACTCCGCGAAAAATATTTCACGCCAACCAGGGGGAAAAAAAAAAAAAGGAAGCGAACGGAAATCTCAGAAGCAACAACAAAAAACCGGGAGAAAAAAGGAGGTAGAATTTCGAACTAGACTTTAAAAAAAAAAGAGGGAATGCTTAATCGGCGATCATATCGAGGAACGATACCGCAAAAAAAAAAAAAAAATTCGGAAGATCCTGGGGGCAAAAGGAGAAAAAACACCAGAGGGGGCATCTAGGGCGTCGGACAGAAAGCTCAGGATGTCGTTCTCGAAGTCGGAAGAAGGAGAAAGGGGAACCCGTCTACAGAGGAGGTTTGGGGAATTCAAAGGGAGGGCCGAGCGGCCAATATGAAAAAACCGGAATCGTCCAACGGGGGGGAGAAAGAGCTCTGAGAAGCGCCGATTCCGCCCTGCAAAAGGGGCTGGATAGCCGAGTTAGGGAGTCAAAGAAAAACCAAAAAAAAAAAGAAAACTAGTGCGGGGGAAAAAGGGAAAATTAGTGATCTCGCAAACCGTTCCCGAAAGGAACAGCACAGGAAAGACATGAAAGAGGCACCGAACGGGGGAAGAAAAAAGGAAAAAAGACAAACCCTCCAGGTTTCATCAAAAAAAGAGAAGCCGTGTTGCCGGTCACGGAGAAAAAAAAACTGGGGAAACACGGGGGGGGGGGAAAAAAATAGCGTCTATTGAAACAAAGGAAAGCAACTGGGTTTCTAAGGGGGGTCAGAAGGAAAGCAGCAGCGATAAATAAAAAGGCGGAAACCAGACGCCGAAAAAAAGATCGGGGGGGATGTGTGGGGGAGGAAGGAAAAAGGATACGCTGCGTCGTAGGGAAAAGAAAGCCTGGGAATGGGGAAAAAAAAAAGACTTGCGCTCGTTCCGAGGAAGAAAACCGCAATGGAAATTCCAGCCGCAAACGAGCCAAACCCGAGGCTTGGCACTTAAAAACGAACTTGGGGGGGGGGGGAGGGGAAAACGAGTCGTGAGGTTCCGGATAGACCAAGAGAGGACGGGTTTATGCTCATGAAAAAAAGAAAAAAAAGAAAGATAGATGGGCCGGGTTTGGAAAAAAGGAGAACGTCAAGAAACAGGAAAAATTCACGACGAAAATAAAACTCAACCCAAGACACCGCAGAACCGGCCGGGTCCAAAAAAGACGGGGGAAAAGGGGGGGGGAAAAGAAAAATGTCAGAAAAAAGGGACGATGGAGAAAAAAAAGGAAAGTCCGAGACACACAAGAACAAGGTAAAAATAAAATCCTACAAAAGTTCCAAACAGGAAGGGAGCTGGTCATAGAAACATGAACCGGGAAAGGGAGGACGGAAGCGAAACCCTCCGATCGAATAAAAAAGACAGACACAGAGGGAAAACATCTAGAAGGAAAATGATGGGGCGCCCGTGTATTATGAAGGCATGAAGGAGGCACTCGAAGGGCACCCAACAAAAGGGAAAAAGGGTTCAAAAGCACTTGATGCAGGGAGAAAGGGGAAAAAAGAGAATTCCCAGGCAGGAATGAAGGGGGGGGGTGCGTTTAACTAGGAAAAGATGCGGGCGCAGGGACAGAGTTGAGTGACTGAAACATCTGCAAAAGACACAAGTAGGGGGGGGTCCTGGTCTGGGTAAGACGACGAGGAAGGAGAAAAACAAAGTCCCACACCTGAGGGGAAGAAATACCCATTTTCCGGTAAGCAAACTTTCAAAAAAAACTCAAAAAAGGACGATTGACGCCTATCTTGTCGAGTGGGGGTGGGGAAAAAAGAAAGAGGGAATGGGGAAAGACATCGAAAAATTTTAAACCCGGCTCACCGGCGAACTAAAGGGAGCAACAAAGGGAAGAACAAGAAAGGAAGCAAGACTGCCCCAGGGAAAGGAGGAAAATCTTGGATAAACGGGGAAAAGGGAAAAGTGCCATCAATTCACAGCAAGAAAAGGGGGAGGGGAAACACATGGCAAAGCCTTCGACAACGCGATGGGGGGGAGAAGCAAGACTTAATCTATGTACGCGAGGGAAAAAAAGAAGGGAGTAAAACGCCCTTTCCTTCAGGAGGGACGGAAAGGCTCCAAGGAAAAAAAAAAGGAACCGAAAAGGGGAAATGCTTTGATGAGGATCGTGGGGAAGAAGCCTTCGAAATCGGTTGCCGTGGGGGAAATTCGTGGACCCACGCGCAAACAAAAACCAGTGGGGTCATAATCCTCCACATCAACCGCCTCCGGAAAAAAGGGGGGTACCATCCTGTACCGGGGGGAAAAACAAAAAAAAAAAAAGCTCAACAGCGGTTTTTGAGGGTAAAAGGGGAAGGAAGAAAAACCGGGTGCAAAACAAAGTCTCGCCGGACTTGCAAAGCAGAAGAATTTTTCTGAGGTTCGAACAAACGGCGTTGTGAATGGGTTCGAATCAGAAGAGAGATGATTGTAAAACCTCTCCGCCCCAGTTGTTGAAAAAAGTTAGACGCGGCATTCTTAATAAAAAAAAGACTGCATTAAAAAGTCACTGGTGGGCCCTTCCAGGACGTAAAAGATGGGGGTAACAGTGAAAATGAAAGGGGGGGAATTCACTAAAGCCTGAAGAAAAAATGGTGAAGGGTTTGCATTTAAAAAAGCTGAGGGAGGGTAATCCGAAGGAAGGGTCCCTCTATTGAAGAGGGGGGGGGGGAGTTTATAAGAAGAACTCCTGAAAAGGTCACAATGAGAGGGGGCGGAATGTGCCGGGACTGAAAAAGGATCACTAGAAGATCAGGCGGAATCTTCAAAGGGTCCTTCAGAAGTGAGAACGAGCAATAGGTTTAAGGACGCCCGAAAAAGGGAAGGAAAAAAAACCCCGGTGCACGAAAAGGGAAGTCAAAACCAAGGTTGCGAGACAGGGATGCAAATCTCCAAAATCACCCTGAATGATGACAAGGTAAATCTTAAAAAAGCGTGAAGCAAAAATGGGGGGGAAGGTCACGGGAGATCTGTGGGGGGGGGGTCAAGGACGAGGAAGATCGTGGGTGGACCGATATCACAGCGGGTCGTCGGGGAGGGAAGTCAACTTTAGAAAGAAAATCACTTGGGGGGACAAAGGTGCAACGGACCGGCCAACGTTTGCCGGCATTTTTTTGGGCAAGGCAAAGCAACAGTTGACAAGTCCCGCCAGGCGGATGCGAACGCCACGGCCTCAAGGGGAAACAACATGGAAAAAGGAGGGTAGAAAATGAAGAGGGGGGGACGTAAAAAGTCCAATCCACGCGGCGACCTTGGAAAAATCAGGATAGGCAAGCACGGGGATCCACTTTGACAGGAACGGGACCATATAAACGGAATGACTAAGACTCCTAAGACGGAGAAAAGACAGAAACGACAACTGGTGAGATGAACACGGAGCAAGCGAAATCCAAGGCTGGGAAGTGGAAAATCATTGAAAACATCAATCAGGGATTTGCGCGAAATCAAAGTCCAAAAGGGGAAAACAGTCTCCGAACGGTCTTACAACCATACGAATGAAAATCAAAAAACAAAAGGGGAAACGCTTGCTCGTCTAGATGAAAATTGGAACGCGCACTAGCGAGGGTGGATGGGCAGGTCCCAGGGAAGAGTGAGAGGAAAAGGAGACCGGCAAGCGCCTTGCATCGACATCCATAATAACTCGAATCGTGAACGGTGAGAAAGACCTCCATTAAATTTGACTTAAGACCAAAACCAGGGGTAGTGTGATAAGGAATTGAGGTCAACTGCCCGGAAAAATAAATGGAAGCGAACAATCACAAGAGGAAAGGACCCGGTGATTGGTCACGTTGCCATAGTAGATTTCGCCGGACCGGCTGAGGGGGGGAAGGGGGGGGTATCAAAAAAAGAAAGCCCCAACAGGTGTAAAAGGGGGGGGGAGCGAAATATGGAAAGTGAGGAGGGCACCCTGTTAAAAAGACACGTGGCGGTTTCGGAAAAAAAAAGCAACAGCCGGAGAAATTGTGGTCAAAAGTAATGGGAGAAAAACAAAACCATTAAAGTTGATGCTAAAACAGGGGTGAGCAGGGAAAAAAATTCCGGGAAGTCGGACCTTGCGGCCTGCGGTAAAATGAATCAAGTGGCACTGTGGGAGACGACCCAAAAACGGGGGGGGGAAGATTACCAGGACACTCTTTCAAGAGACGCAGATCGTTAAGCAACGCAGGGGTCAGAGACTACCGTCGAATAAAGTTAAGGGTGCCAGAAAGAAGGCTGTTTCATTGGGACAAAAACCAAATCGTCGGCGTTACAATCGTAGTGGGGGGGGACGAGCGGAAGGGACTCAATACTCTTTCACATTCTACGTGTAGGGGGGGGAAAGATAAAAAGAGGGGATGGTCCAATAAAAGAAGGGAATGAAAATAAAGAAAAGGTAAAAAACTTATGACGCGGTGTTCTGGAAAAAAGGAGGCAGCGGTACGGGGAAAGGGAGAACTGAACCATTGATAGATCTCTCGCGATAAAAACGAAAAGACAATAGCTTCTAAGCAGAGGGGGTGAAAAAGAGCTTACCGAGGGGGGGATGAACAAACAAGAAAAAGTTGACTTGCATGGGGGGGAGGAGGTTAGCCACGCAATTCCCCGAGGGGAAAAAAGAAAGGAACGCTACGGGGAGTCTCAGCAGGAAAGGCGCACGGGAAACTTGGGAACTAGTTAAGCAAGAAAAAAAATGACGACGTATGCTTGCAGCCGCGAAATCAAATAAAAGACGGGTTCAACGCTCAGGGGCTGGGTCAGGAAAAAGGAAACGAAAGCCTGGAGATCGCTTGTGGAGGAGGAGCACTCAGGGAAGGGCGTCGGCAATCGACGGACAATCTGGGGAGGGGACAGGGTCGAAGCAAAGGGTACGGGGGGCAGGGGCTGGAGTTAAGGGAAGGAGAGAGATCATCGTTCTGTTGTAGGGGAGAAAACAGGGTTGCCAAGTCACTTCGTTTTGACCAGGGCGAGGGCGGTGGTTAAAATGTCGGTTAAGGGAAGAAAAAAACACATTTAGGGACGAGTCAGACTAAACGTCATGGTCAAACAAATCGGAGCACTCAAGGAAATCATAAAACTTCCCGCGCCCTTAGGTGGACAAACTGGAACGGAAATCAAGGAAGTGACGAAAAAAAAAAAAAAAAAAAAAAAACAACCTGAAAAATGAAAATCGTGCTCGCGGCAAAGTTTGAACTGGGGCAGGGCGGGCCAGTCTAGACGAAACAGAAGGGGAAAACCATGTCATCTGTTCGGGGGGAAAAGGAAAACAGTCTAAGAATTGCCGCCACTGTGGGAACGGACGCACCCAGGGACGAGGGAAGAGATCGGAAAGGAGGAAGGGGGGTTTAACCTCTTGAAAGACACATGGGGGAAGGGGCAGACTGAAAACAAATCTCATAGATATCGGTTCCCACAGTTGAAAAGACAAAGAGCACCGGCCAGTCCAACATAGGGGAAAGGGGGGGGTGTAAAAGGGAAGGGTGGATTTCATACCCAAGGAAAAAGAGAAATTGCGGCCCATGCCTGTTGTTTCATAAAGAAGAGAGCGGAAAAAGAAATAAACTGACATAAAAGACAGGGACTTCTGGGACGGGGTAAGTAACCGAGGCAGCGGGAACGAAGGGAGCTTAATCGTTCTTGGCTGGTTCTCGAGCAGGGGGGAAGAAAAACAGTGGTTGAGACTGGGGCAATTTCCCATCGTTCACGGCTTATAAGAATCAAAAAAAAACGGATGAAATAAAGTGGACTAATCCGAAAAATTCTACGGGACCGAAGACTATATTCAGGGTGAAAAAGAGAAGAGGATCAAACTGAACCCAGGGTGGTCAAAAAAAAGGGAGGTGACAACGAAGAAAGGAAAGGCTGCAGGGTTAAGCTCTTCTCATAAGGCAAAAGAAGAATGACAAGCGTCCACCGGGATCCTCCGCAAGAGGAAAAAGAGGCTAACCAACAAAACTGGAGTATGGGGAAAAAGAAAGGAAAGGTAAAAAGAGAGGAGGATCCTTTCGCTTTAATCTTCATCGCTGAACAGGCGAAAAAACGTCCGACACTCTGCTATTGAGGGGGGAAAAGATCCTGCCGTGGGGGCCAGACAACAAGGGGGGGAGCGTAGAGAGTAGACAGGAGAAGGGTCTCTGATACGTTCGGGAAAAATTTAGCTTAGAGGGTAGTAAAAACAGGTCTTCCAGAATTGAAGGGGGGGGGTGGTGGACTACGGACCGAGCACCGAACGGGTGAAGTAAAACAGATCACTCTCAAAGGTATAGCGGGAACTAGCCATTTACCCCCGGCAGAGACAAGCCGAGTATGGTCAGGGGCCGTCAAGCCCTCAAACAAACGTGGTGGGGTTTGGACAGGGGGGGGAAAAAGCGCAGGTCAGATGAAAGCAAGGACGCAACCAGGATCGCCTTGCGGGATGAATAACAAAAAAACAAAAAAAAAAAGGTAAAAGGCTCTACCGGGGGGGGGGGTGGCCTGGACGGAGAAGAACGGGAGGAAAGTGTGTTGACTCTATCGATTCGAAGGGTTGGGGGAGAGGACAGCGCCCGGAGTGGTTGGACTGAAGACAAAGGTTCAAAAACCGCTCTCATAGCCGGCAGAAGAATAAGGGCCACCCGATAGTGCGGGGCGGGGCAATGCTGGAGGATCATCTAGTGCAAGGTCAAGGAAAAAAACGCCTGACCTGGGGGTAACTTGGCTCCAGAAAAGGTAACTCCCCAAAGAAGAAAAGGCCGACATGAAAATTTAAACAAGCTACCTCTGGAAGAAGAAAGGCATAACTGGAAGACGCTTTGGGGGTTGTGAAAGATGTCATTTTCGTTATTGAAAGTTATATACCTAAGAGGAACTTTCGTTTGACTCTTCAAAACTGGAAGCCAGGGAAAAGGAGATGGCTTGGACCTTGTCTACTAGGGAAAGAAAAAAAAAAAAGGTCAAGAAAGAACATCCAAAAGCGAAGGGGAGGGGGGGGTGCAACTACTGCAGGGGAACATTTTTGGGTTAAGGAATCACTAACAGGGGGGAAGGACGCGGGGAAGAAAAACGAGAAAAGGACCACTAAAAAACAAAAACAAAAGAAAAGAGAAAAGGAGGAGACTCCGAACCAGAAAAGAATTGTTGGAGGGGGATCAAACGCCGCCCTTAACTAATCCAGCCAAGAAACCGAACAAGAGATCATCAAGCACAGGGAAAAAAAATTGGGATGACCATTGCAATGACGAGGTCGACAAGTCTTCAGGGTCAAAAGGGCAAGGGGTAGGATCAGGGTCATCCGACGGCGGGGACAAGGGGCGCGATGGCGTTTTCACAAATCATAGAACCAAACAAAACGGAAAATGCGGCTCCCGGAACGCCGGGGTGGGGGGCGGTCTGGAAAGCATCGCAGGGAAAAAAAAACTCCGAAACGGGGGCCTAGGCGTGGCTGAAAGACGCCAGCCAACCCAGGCCAAAAAAAAACAGGGGCTCAAATCCAACTGGCACTCGGAGACCCAGTTCTTGTGACCAAAACGGTCCGGCGAAGGCGAAGAGAAACTTGTCAAGGAGTGGGTGTTTCGGCAAATGAGACACAATCAAAAAAGACCAGGGGGGGTGACTGGATCGGCGAAAAAAGAGAAAGGGAATGAGGCA
>Ga0179591_1260686_pt1 | contig 16113 bp, 10 predicted proteins | sample CZOMad2_1_08_16f_FD_182891 | JGI IMG/M metagenome (GOLD analysis project Ga0179591, IMG submission 182891) | Vadose zone soil fungal communities from Angelo Coast Range Reserve, California, USA - CZOMad2_1_08_16fungal (PacBio error correction) | ecosystem: Environmental > Terrestrial > Soil >...
CTTTCCCGAGAGAACTTGGGGTGGGCCGAAGAAAAAACTGCATCGGAGGGATCTGCCAAACTGGGGGGACGGAGCTTCTCTGCTGTAGGCGGGGGCTCTCCGATTTCCCATATCAAATTCGTTGTGGTAAAGAGCAGGTTCAGGGCTCACCGAGCTGGAATGCTTTTGAGAGGAAAATAGGTAAGAAGACAAGGTGGCAAGTAGTCCGGTCTCCGAAGACTCACACCAGAGGACGGTCACACAACAAGGAAAGAACAAAGAGAACCGAAAGACCCAAACAGAAATCGCCGGAGGCCTGAGACTCGAAAGTAAGGGTCAAAGAAGAGGGGAACAGCTCTTCCTTTGGTGGCTCCAACAGGGACCTGGCGGTCTCTACATAAGGATCATCGGACCGGGCAAAAGGGTGTAATTGCATTCTACCGGTGGATATTGCGCTGTTATGCGCATCGATGAGCACAGAAAGGGGTGAACGGGGAGTCTTTTCTCGACCGCTAAGAAAGAAAAAGAGAATCAGGCTGAAAGAAAAGCGTATCGGCTAGAAAGAGACGTTTCTTTGCCTAGGGGCCGCGATCGACCAGCTGGGGGGAGAAAGGCCTTTTCCGCACGGGCAAAAAAAAAGAGTCAGGGACCGAAAGTCTACAGTCGGGATCATCGGTTCAGCTGCCGATTCTACGAGAGCTGGAGGGAAGACCATCATGATGACAGGCAGGGACCGTAATTCGGGAAAAGCTGCGGGGAGCGCGACGTGTACCCCTATTAGCATTGAAAAAATGGCAGAAAGAAAAAAAAACGCTAGCGATCGTACGAGTTCTCACTTCAACATCGCTGGAGAATCCACAGTGCAAAAGTTGTGGTGGCCGATCGGCGAGACATACGAGGAGGTGGGCTTCGGAGCCAAAAAGCGGAGGCCCGGCGACTAGAAAAGATGCCATATTCGGCGTCAGAAGAAGGAATCCCGTGTTTTTCGTGAGGAGAAGGGGGACTGTGGTGGGGGGATTGCAGATGAAAGCATAAGACAAAGGAGAGGAGAGAGACATCGTCAGAAAGAGGCTCCAGGGACGAAAGTCGCGTCCCGGCTCAGGTCTTCCGAAAAAAATGGGGAATTGGTGTACAGGTTTGAGCGAAAAGGAAATCCAAGAAAGTACCTCCGCGGCGGTCTCTCTCAAAAGAATCGCGAGGCGCTGCTCTATCTAGAAAAAAGGGGTCAAGACGGAACGTCTATCGGCAAGGCGCAGCACGCAGAAAAAAAAAAAAAATGCCGGGGGGTAAAAAAAAATTGAGGGAAGAAAATGGGGAAAGCCCTCCTGGCAAAAGGGGTCGACCGCATGTGTGCAGCAGCGCCTCGCCAAAAAGCTGTCGAATAAAAGACCATGAGTCAAACGATGCTGCCCATATCCGTTCGCCCACGGAAGTGGGGCGAACTCCTTCTGGTCAGGAAAAAAGAACCGAGACATAGCCTCCCGCCCAGAACAGCGAGGGTCTGAAAACGCAAACCCCGGCCAGTGGGGGGGGAAGTGACGTTTACCGTCGACGGGAAAAAGAAGAATCGAGAAAGCCCTAGAGTCGGATTAACGTCAAGGTCGAGAGAAAGAGAAGAGCGGGGGATTATGAAGAAAAGAGTGTCGCGGCACCTTACAAACCCTGGGGTCGATTCCAGCCCCCAATAAACTAAAGCCAACCCACTACGAGGGAGAGCCGCGGAATGCAAAAAGAGAGATAACTCAGGGCGGGGCGTATCTAAATCGGGTCAAGCGAAGTCGGGGCCGGACGGACAAAAAGCGATATTGGGAAAAGGATGTCATTTGCGTAGCTCGGAGTCAATCAGGCGTTGCGATCGCAAGAGGAGGGGAAAGAGAAGCTAAAGAGACCGTGCACGCTGCAAAGACTGAAAAAAGGGAAGCGAGAGATTCAGAGACCTTGTCATTTCGAGGTAGTTGAAAAGGAGTACAAAGAATATCCCGGGAGGTGGCCAGGGGGGAAGAAAAAACTGGAAGTGGCGACTCGGGAAAGAGTAGAGGCCTCAAGGACAGGCTGGGCACGCTCGGAGGAAGGAAAGAACACAGAACCCAGCGCGCCTTCCTGGCCTGCCAGAGAAATCGGAAATCTGGCAACGCTGTAGAGAAGATTCAGCGAATCAGGCGAACGCAACAGCTTAGAAGGGGGGGGGACTGTACGAGAGGGGGTCTCAAAAAACAAGATGATCGTAACAGAGCGATCCGTCCAAAAAGAAAATTCCAAAGACTGCTTCTGCGTGCGGCGACTGGGGTAAAAGAAGCAGCTCTACAGCAGGGTAGGAATCCACCATGGAAGGAGGTCACAAGAAGGCGGAACTTGCTCGTGTGTTTTCACGATAGAAGGAATCGACGGTTTCGGCCCCTTCGCCTTTAACACCCCAGTGAGTCAGAAAGAGAAAACGAAAAGAGACAGCAGTAAAAGGCCGGCCTCCCGCGGGAACGGATACTAGAAATACAGAACTGGGAAGAAATTCGATATCGACCAGGACACGTCGGGAATTACTGCATCAGCTCGAAGAAGGAAGAAGGCTGGGGACGCACTCACTCCGGCTGAACTCAAAGCCGAATCACGAAGCAGAAAAAAGACGACTGCTCAAATAGCTATGGAGAGACTGGCGAGCAACGCCGACGAGTGAGAGAGAAGAAAGACCTGACGCTCTTGTGCGGCAGGGGGGAACCCTTAAAGGGAACTTACAAGGTCTTGATGGAGTCAGGTTCTGCATGGGGACCTGGAACGCTGTGCAAAAAAGCAAGGGTCCGCCGAACAAAAGAAAACGCTCTGGAAGAAAAAGGTCAAAGACCATGGTCCCCTTTAAGTGAACTAGGTTTCGCCGCCTGGAAAAGGAACTGATTGTTTCCGTCGACACGAGGAACCATTGACCTCGCGTGGGGAGAGGGGGGGCGCTGCAGCATGTATGGCCGACAGAAGGGAGAGGAACCCAAGTAACTGTGAAGAAAGCCCATCTCCATTCGGTAACAGGGGAGGTCGGCCACTATGGGCGGGGGGGTATTTTCTTTACAGGAAAGACACTAGGCGGTCGAGCGGGAGCTGAGCGTTAGATCCCGCGGGGGGACTCACGAGAAAGGGGGGGACCTCACGAAGACTCTGGACGGTGAGACGGGAACTGCACGATACGGCAGTAGCGAATGTAACTATCTAATCCGAAGCTCAGGGGCTGAGAGTAAATCGTAGTGCCTCCGAGGCGGGGAAGCTCTGCAAGGGGAGAAAGAAAAAAGGAACCAAATGGAAAATACAGTCGAAACACTGACTAAGCATCCGAAGCGGAAATCCAGGTGAGAGGCGCTAGCAGAAAGCGAGTAGTTTGACGTTTTGCCTGGACGTACATAATAACAATCAGGGGGGGACCGGAAACAAACAGAAAGGAAAGAAACCACGGGAACAATCATTCGACAGAAAAATGCTCGTTGCACCGAAGGGGGCGGCCTTGGACCAGCCTAAAAACGGCCATACCTAGGCGACTCCGCGAGGGACGACCTCAACGTTAGAGCACCGGGTGAAAGGACGATCACAGCTCCGGCCCATGTTGAGCTTGGAAACTCGAAAGGTTCGCTGGAAGGACCAGGGGGTTCACATGCAAAACCTGAGGGGGGAAGACTCTGAGCGCCCTCGAGTAAAGAACGAAGGCATTTTCACGAGACAGGGATCGGCACCACCATCTCTCTGAGAGAGAGAAAGAAAAGGAAACGATGATCGAAATCGGGAAAGTCTAGGGGCAGCCTAGGAAGGAGGGACGGAAAGTGAATCGGGAGGAGAGAACACTATCTGTTCAAGCCGAATATAACGTCGAAACTGCCACTTCCCCTCCGTCAGGAGGTAACGCTTTTTAGGAATCGAAACGGGTTTTCAAACTTCTCGCTAGAAAAGAAGCACCCCGGTAAGCAGAAAGGGATGTACCAGGAGGAACGTCAGGAGAGGTAAGAAGAATCAAAGTACAAACGAGTTCAGCTTGCAAACGTTCGAATTGGAGAGCGCCCCCCACAGGGAACAGGGCACTGTTAAAGCGTAATCAGAAAAAGCAGGGAGACTGGAAAGAAAATAAAGTCATCGGGATTCGAGAGGGGCGGTTCTTCCGGTCGCGCATGAGGTCAGTCTCTGGGGTCGCTGGTCGAGCAGGGGTGATCGACGGCGAGCAAAAAGACTCATTCCCGGAAGAACTCCCTTCATATAGAAATAAAAGACCTGGGACGGAGGCACAGATCGGAAAAAAAGGAAAGGCCGCGAGAATTTTAAACAAGAACCACCTCAGAGAACTAAAGTCGGACGTCGGCTTGGAAAAAGTACTGGGGCAGGGAATATGCGGATCCAAAAGCAACAATAAACCATCCTCTCAAAAAAAAACAGAAGATGAGAGAGGATTGGGTCCAGGGATTCATCTGGGGGCTGTCAAGACGACATGATGAGAGAGTACAATCTCTATCAATATTACATGATCGGGAAACGCGGACTTTTGCCGAGATGGTTTCCAAAGAAAGGGGGGAAAAAAGGTTGGAAACCTATCTGAAGGACGTGCAGTAAAAGGAGGCAGTTCGATTTCCCGGAGGACGTGCTGCGGTAAACAGAGAAGGATCATCGCCTCGAGGGGCATATGCTCGGGGCATCTCACAAAGCAATCGAAATGACCAACTTGAGTCGAATGAAAACCCGTACGCGAACACTGCTGACGAAAGCTCTCTCAAGTTTGGTGAACAGGGGCACTTCCAAGGCCTTTGCGCTCTTGTCGCTACATCGGACTGGATCTCACTTAAGAGAATGAAGGCGACGGCCGTACTAAGTCAGCGGCAGCTTGAGGGTCTGGTACGGACCGAAATTGCGCACAAATTTGCAGTGGGCGGTAGCCTAACGTCCTTTTAATGGGATCTCCTGAGTCAACCGGAAGGAGGACATCATCTCGGGCTTTATGTGATCGGGCGGAATGAATTGAATGGGGGCAGGACAACTCCCTCCTGATTGCGGATGACCGGCAGTCGAAGAAAAGAAGCGGGCGAAGTAAGCCCCTGTACAATATTGGGAGCTTACATCGTGTTCATTTCTCGTCAACGAACTAGAGCTTGTGATGCACGATAAAAGATTAAGAGGAAGGAAGTGCCCCTTGATCATCGCCGCGTTGTTCCACCTCTATGGGCGCTGCGCGACTGACCTGGGAAGTTAAACGGGGAGAAAAAAGGATTGAGGCAAGCAAGACTATCATCAGTCGAGTTCGCAAAGAATGCGGATGCATCACACGCCTTTAGCCTGGCGTGAGGCAACATGAAAGAATCGGATTTGTCGACGTTATGGGAAGCACAAAGTTCTAGAACGCCATCTTCACCGTAGTGGCATGATCAGAATGGGGATGCGTTAGGGGGAAAAAAAAAAGGTTTTTAGGTGCGTCATCCGAAAGAGGAACGCCAACGCGCCCCAGCGGCGCTAAGACGTGAGGGCAAGACCTCGCGTGAAAAAATTTTCTCAGGTTTCAAACGGGAGGGGGGCCTTTTGTGAGTGAGCGGACGCTGAGGGCGGCGGCGTGGCCGAAGAGGGCTGGAATCAAAGCATCAACCGGGGAGCCTGGAGATGATCAACACCCGATGGCCGTCGAGAATGAACCAAAGACCCTCCATAAACAGAAAAGCCAGAAAGGCCAAGCTCGAGTTAACAAGAAGAAGCGCGGAAGGAGACGCGTCCGTCCTCGGAGAAACTTGGTTGTAAAAGGGCCCTCTCCAATCAAGGGACAACCAGCATCTTCCTCATCCCGCTTGTACAAAGGAAAACCGGAAAAGAGACTCAGTCACGTGCTCACCACCAGGTCCATGGGGCCCGCTTAGGTGGAGAAGCGGAAAGAGCCAAAGACGACGGGAAGCAGTCTCGTGTCTGAAGACACATAGGAAAGACGTTGCAAGCACGCACATCGAGTGAAGAAACTCGCATGTGAGAGAAGAAGCAAAGCTTGATTGAGAGCAAAAAACTAATTTTCTAAAGTGGAACACCACGGAATATCAGTAAGAAATTCCTGACCGGCATAACGCCTCCACGCCCCAAAAGACATTCTGATTCGGAAAATGACTCACTCCAAGCGAAAGGGATGGTACTTATACCGCGAGGGCCTCGAGAAGGCTCCAGGCCCGACCAGAATAGAAGGAAACCGTCTTCGTGGGATAGGGATAAAGAAGAGAGGGTTAATCCATGATCATCCAGGACTTGGGAAAAAGTCAAGGATACCACCAGGGGGAAAGAAAGATTAAGAAAAACGCAGGAACGGGAACAGCAAGGAACTGTTTATAGAACTCTCGCAGATATCCCGCGACCGAAAGGGTCGAGGTATTTCAAAAGAATTCTAGGGCAAGGAGGTTGTCCAGGGTGGAATGCACGAGTGTTGTAGCGTTGACAGGACAGGGGAAATGCAGGAAACCGCGAACGCTCGGATAGTCCGCCACGAAGCCGCATGTCCTTAAAAATCCCGAATAGGGCAAAACCCAGCTGTAAGATCGCGAGGCCCCGGCTCAAGCCAACGCCAATCTTCGAAGGGAGATGGAGCAATACGGGGACGGATCTCTCTCACAACAACGGATTAAAGAGAAGAGTATATCCCCGACTAATACATCAAGTCAAACGGCCGCGACGGGCATCTCCAAAGGAGAATCGGACGAGAAAGGGGCATGTTCAAAGGAAAAACAGGAGAGATTCAGCAGGACAAAGCCGACGGGAGTTTCACGGAGAGACCATAGTGCAATGGTGGAAGGCCGTGAGTCACGAGTCGTCAATAAACCACTCCGGGAGCATGGGGACCTCCACCAAACGGGCGATTCGGGAAGCTCTCGATGACGAAAGGAGAATGCCGACGGGGGTCTAGATGCCAAGTGCTTCAGCTGCACTGGAACTCAAGAACATCTAGCCCTCAACTCACTATGGGAGAGACAATTCTACCGACATCGAGGGCTAGAAGTCAAAGACTCAGGGCTCAAATCTCTATTAATGAGATTAAGGACGAAACCGTGACGAGGTTAAGCGCGGGGTCATAAACCGGCTCGCGCAGGGAGAGAGACCCGGCGCGCAGACCTCTGGAGGCCGTCATGGCGGATGATCCTGTGAGTTCAAGTGGGAAGAGGGGCGGTTGCGACAAAAAACAAGCACGCTACATCCCTTTCTGACTCTACCCTGGGAGAGACTATCGCTGCGGGTTCACCGGCGGACTCTAAAGAGGGTGCAAACTGAACAGACGACACGCGAATGGACTGAAACCTCGGCGAAGCTTCTCTTGTCGCACAGCCGTAGTCCGAGAAGACGGGAGTTCGCCTTGGTTGAAACGGATCTGGCATCAGAGCAATCTCAGGAATGTCAGAAGGGGGACCGAGCGGTTGGCGGCGCTATGGTGGGAGCATTACCCAATAAAGGCGGTCGAACTCGAGAGGGACGAACGATCAAACGCCCGAAGAACTGAACCCGAGAATTTGACACTGCCTGCGGGGACGCTGACGGGCACCCTGCCGCCTCAGACGCTCTAATGAGGCTGAGATCGCCCTCGTCTGCGGAGGAGGCTCCATCACGGCGGCGTAACCGGGAAGCGAAATCTCCACTGAGACGTCTCCACCTAAACATCCCCACAGCCGTGAGTGACGACCCTTATCAGCTGGAAAACTGAAGGGAGAGACGCGCGGAGCCTCTAGCGGAGGATGGGGGAAGCACGGCTACAGAGGAACCGGCAGGCACCGGAAGGAATCAGACTTAAACAGCACTTTCAGCGATTCATGAATCCAGATGGTTTCTCCAAAATACGAAGGTTTCGCTACATCAGCAAAGAAATCCAACCTCCAGGCCTGAGAGGGCAACCTTTGAAACCCAGGGGGATCTAAGAGGGGATTCGATGAATCTACCAAAAGCGTCAGGTTGCTGTGGAGAAGGGGAGAAATAAGCTCGGTGCCAGGGAAAGAGTTTTAGCCGACCTTTGGAATAAACGTCAGCACCCATCGCGTGGCCAGGAAGAACTCGCACCCAAGGGGGCCGCCATCAGAAAGGTTAAGGTTCAATCACAATCGGAGGGGGTAATCGGCAGGAGAATATCAAACCGGCATGAGAGTCTTCTCGCCAAGCGCTCCTTGTAGGTAACGGTCAAATGCCTTCAGACTTATCTGAGTATCGACGGCAAGTCGCCTGGAGCCTAAAATCCACTGGGTCGACGAGGTCGAACTCCGTACTCTTGTAGGAATCTTCGTAGATATTCCCAGCGCGTGATAGAAGGAAGAGACAGGGCAAGAGTTTTCCCTCCTCTTCTCACGGAAGACTGTTGAGAAAGGGGATCAGAGGTAACGCGCGAACGAAAGCCGTACAAACCGCTTCATGTACAAGTAGTCACGCGCCGCAGAGCGCAAAAACTGTGGCAGGTCCAGACACATTACTCATAAAGGGGAGTGAGCCTACTGGGGAGTCTTTCAAGCCGAGGGCCGGAACTGCAGGTATGTCGTGAAAAGCATTTCCGAGACAGCTGGTGGGGCGCGAGCGGACGTGCCCCTTACCAAAGACGCAGGAACTAGAAAAGAGGCCCCACAGCTCGAGACCTTCTGCACATCACACCACGCAACGGAGGGTAAACGGTCAAAGCACGCGCCGCGAACGCTCATGGACATTGGAGCTGAAAAAGGACGGGGCAAGGAGTGCCGGCGGTCTGCCGAAGCTGAATCGAATGGCCGGACGAAGAAAACAACAACAACGAAGTAGGAAAGAGAGCACGGTCCAGGGCCTTGACCTTTTGGAGAACCGGGGGGAGTGTAGAAGAAGAAAGTACCTCGCCGCACGTACAAACGGCGTTAGGGCTCGCCGGGACCGTTTTCCAGGCTGGTGTTCCGATAGGCCAGGGGGGGGAAATTCTGGGGGGCGAGGGGCGTATCTTAAGTACCTGCACGGGAAAAGTCCGACCGGACACATTCTCGCCATGGAGCGCGACAAACAGTACCGAGAAGACTGAGAAGTCTGGACTCGAGTACCGTCTAGGAATCGCTGCCGGAACCTGGTGGTGTCGACGCTCCTTGGCTGAAAGCCTACATCGGAGTGAAGGTCATCGACCGGCAGCTGAATCTTTTGTACTTTCTCACCGCAGGAGCAGCCACGACTTTGGTGGCCGCATCGATGAGCACCAGGAGGGGAAGTGGGCAGGATTAAAAACTAAGGGACCACTTTGTAAATAGAGCTTCCTAGCTAACGTGCGGCGTGTCGACATCAAGACGAGAAGAAAACAGGGGGACTCTGCAAAGGGGAAAGAATAGGCGCTACCTAGAAGTGTCTCGTCGTACCCTCTTCCGGAAGCATGAAATCCCCTTCAAGTAGGCGACTCTCCCTGAAAACGATTTCTATGGGACGGGATAGGCCGCGAGAAAAACTGACTTGTTTGGTCGGGGGAGAAGAAATGAGCCTGCCCAATTGGCGGAGTGCTGCCACCTCGAGCGGGTATCAGATTGGAAGTCGTAGGGAACCACGATTGGCCGGCATCACTATATCCTGGATCGTGAGGTAGGACATCAACATAAGGGGGGCGGGATCGAACCTCTGAGGGTAGTCATGCATCTTCAATGACCCTATTTTTCTGCGACAGGAGGTATGGCCCACTACATCAAGGGGCAACGCTCCATCGGGACCTGGAAGAGTGCATTTCGACTGGGGTCGTCGGGAGGGTGGTCGGTTGTGGCGTGCGGTTCGTTCCGAAACTCCCTACGAGATCCACAAAGACTCTCACACTGATCAATTCTCTCTTCCAGAAGTTCGTCAGGAGGGGTGGTTGACAATTTGAGTCGCAGCTCTAGGGGAAATCTAAGGAAACCAGAACAGGGGAATTAAGAGTATACATATGGCCGCTAAAGGATTCATCACCGCTATATCGGGCCGTCTTAGGAATTCATTGGCAGTCAAGTCCCCCCCCCCCTGAGAAGAAAAGAAGAGTCGAGGGGAAAGGAGCTAGGGCTCTGATCGCCCGAAAAGGGATGTCCGTCCGCAGGGGGTCGGTTGTGGACACTCTCCAAGAAAAATCAGAGCGTGGAGCAACCGCGGGACCTGACGGTTGCATGCTCGGCTGGCAGTTGAGTCATTGTGCGTCTGGACAACAGCTGACGAAGGAGAGAACGGGCAGAGGGGGAATTACAGAGAGGTCGGAGAAAACTCATCTTACAGTAAGTAACACGTGAGCGAAGGCAACTCCCTAGAGGAGCTCGATCGGATCTCCAGGATTAAGCTTGATTTATAACAATCGGGAGGCTTCAAACCCGGTGAACCAGAACCTTTGTCTAGCAAGAAGAGTGCGCCTCAAAAAACCACGGCCCAGGTCGAACTGCCCCGCCCTGCAGGAAGAAGGGACTTTTCTGAGGGGAGACTCTTGTCAACCTGAGGGAAGCCCGAAAGGGGGGATTTTGACCTTCGGCCGGTCAGGATGTCACTTTTTTGGTTTTTTAAGTCAGTAGCCAGGGAGCTAACCGGTCAAAAAAATCTACCGCCGCAAGTTAACGCTGCCAAGGACTGCCCGAAAAGGGAGACTAAGCGCTAAAGACTCTACCGGGCCGTCGGGTAGGGATAGCGCGTCACCGCCGGGGGGGGGAAAATGTGGACGAGGCGTCGATGTCAGAGTTAGCGTGGTAAAAAAGAACACGGACTACTTAGGACGCCAGTACCGCTGCAGCTCGAAGACACGAGGACGCAGTCGCACCTGAAAAAGCCAGACGACCTGGTTGAACAATCTTTTAAAAAGTCGAATGCCCAGGCTCCGCAGCGCCCAAGGGAAGTCGAACTTATGAAGGGTTGGAAGTATCAAGAAACAACAACAACGGAGAAGAGATGAAGCCTACTCGCAGGACAGACTCCAGGAATACGCAAAGAGCTGGCAGCGCCAAAAGACGCTCTACACCCTGGGTCGGGGAAAATGTCCGAAGGGAAAAACATTCCTTGACAGACAAACGGGACGGTTGGGGTTGACACGAGAAGAGAAGAGCGTTCAAGCTGTCCAATAAAAGTAACGTCCCCCGATTGAACAAACGGCACGCCTCGTGCAGGGAACCTTGACATCACCGGACAGGAAGGGAATCGCGGGGATACCTCTACTAAAAGCCCGTCGGGCAAAGAAGAGTACCACCGTTGCGGAATCCTTTGAAGAGGCACTTGCCTCTTTCGCACGCACGACTAAAACGCAAAAGCACGAAAGAGGGAAAATGTCTTACGGGAAAAAAGGGCTATAACAGCCGACTAATACTGTTGCATTAGTTGCGTGCCAAAAAGAAGAAAAGGGACACGCGTTATAAGAAACGCAGGAAACATAGCCTAGCGAAACTTCACCGGAAGAACCGGGTAAGTCTTCTCAGGGACATGGGGAAGGGACTGGAACCTTATCCAAACCCGGGGCCCAAAGAGTGAAATGACAACAACGCTCTCATCCCTTGAGATCTCCTACAGGGTCAGTACATCTGGGACGGCGCGAACGCTTGGGCAGACTTGGACCTACTGTACGAAGGAGGTGGGGGTCGACCGGCGCCGCGCGGGAAAGCGGCGCTGAAAGGAGAACACCGAACACGTGGGCGTGCTCCCCAAGGACCAGGGTGTGAAAACGGCGCGCAATACCTTCATGAGAGAGAAGGGGGGATCTCTTCTGGGGCGGTGGGGACTCTGCATTACCAAAAACCTGAAAGGAAGAAACCTCGGAGCTCGCGCGTCGATCCGAAGAGATTGAATCTGACAGGGCGGTCTGGTACTGGGCGACGTGATGCAGCCAAGGACGGGAGGAGAGGGATCTATTCGGTGCTTGACAGGATAAGCGCTCCAAATGATCTCGATAGAAACCGGCCGCGCGGAATAAGGTCTGCGGCGCGCCAGAACAGGCAAAAGGAAAACCTGGAAGTGCTGGCCACGACGGAACGTCACGCGCAATGTGTCACGGGGAGAATGGCACTAGTACGTTGGAGGAGGATGGGGCGAAAGAACCGAAGCAAACTAAACAAACAGCACTGCAAAACGCCTAACGGGGGCTAGTCGGTCCCCGAATAGAGGTTCGCAAAGGCCAGTAGAGTGGGCCATCTTCACGGCAGAATAGAAACATCGTGTCCTGACTAGCAGGCATATCGCGCAGCTGCGAAAAAACACCATACCCTTCACCATGTGTCTTGTCCAAAATCAGAATCCTGGAGGGCTGAAAAGGCCAATATTCATACATTCTGCAGAGCGCTCGAGCCCTCCCTCAACTGGAGAAAACCTGCCAGATGATAGAAGGGAACTTAAAAAAAGAAAGGAGTTCATGACAAGTATCTTAGATCGCGGCCGCACGATAAAGACATACAGCGTGTATCAAGGTCTTCGCGAAAGATCACGGAAGGGGAGGGAATGGCAGTCACAAAATCCTGAGAGTTATAAATCTGGTCGATCGGCCACTCCCGCGCCCTGACACAAAGGCCTCAGGGATATTGGGGGACGGACTACTGCAAAGCCTTATTCCCGCAGGCGCTTTCTGAGCACGCCACGCAAGGTGCGCCATCTGCTAAAGGGGAACGATTACGAACTTATTTTAAGCGCGAACCCTGCAAAAGCTTCCACAAAAAAGAACCGCTTTAGAGTGGACGGTCGAATCATCGATTAAGCCAGGGCAAGGCGCCACGTGCATGTAACATCAAGAAAAGAGACCGAATCGCCACTTGCTCGTCAAAGAGGTCGGAAAAGGGGGCTGTCTCCTATCAAGGCGAGCAGGCCGGGAGGAAATTGTAGTGCCGACGGCCATGTCGAGGCTGGGCTAGCGGGGTCAGCGCCTCATCCACGGGGCCTCGTGAGCAGATATAACGACCTAAATTTCCCAGTCGGCCCGAGGCACGAGCTGGAACCCATGGAGGGACCCCAGGAAAAAGCGACGTCGAAAAAGATTTCAAAATCGCGGAGCCGGACTTTAGCAAGGAAGTAATCGGCCGCGTTTAGGTGGGGCCCTAAAAGATAAACTGTACCGGAAATCTCAAAAAAGGAGGGGAAAAGAGAGATCACTGGGGGTTTCACTGGGATGGGTTGAGGGGCAAAGCGCCGTCAAGTAGGGTATACCGGGACTTTACGAAAACTTACAGAGTCGGAGGAGGCGGGGGGAGGGGGAGCGCCGGGACTTTTCCAAAAAAAGTAAGCTGACCCGGAAAGCCGGACGAAACAGCAGGTTTGAGGTCTATAGAGGGCTGCAAGTGAAATCGGATACTGCCGCGCTAACGCCAGACAGGGAGCGCGTAAGCACTGCATGAAGACGGAGGAAGGGACGATCACGTACCATCGAAGTCGCTGCATATCTCGCCAGAGCTGGTGTGAATTGCAGATAACATGGCGCTAAATCAGTAACTAGAGACTGGACTGTGGAAGATTTAGAAATGGGGGGGGCGATCGCCAGTACCCAATGCAGTGCCTGGTAATAAGAAAGCGCATCGAGGGGAAAAAAAGTTTAAGTTACGGTATCGAACCGCGCACTGGACTGATATGACTGCAGCGGATTCAACGGGAAAAAGCACGGGAGGTAAAGCCCTGGGATGAAACGTCGGAGGGGACTATAAGATCGATCGAAAGTTGCCAAGACCTTCGGGTGAGGGACTGGGGGAACGGCAACAAGAAGAGCGCAAAACCCAAGAGGCAGACAACCCTTGTAGAGGGCACAAGGTTCCTGGAAGGGCCGCGCTCTACGAGGGTTTTATGAGAGCAATGGCCAGAAAATGGGGAATCGGCGTGGAGGGGCACAGCTGGAATCGAGCGCGACGGGGGTAGTTCGGTAAAAGTACACGATTGGCCAAAGCAATCCTGATAATTCGCTAAGGGAGGATCGCAGAAAGCTGACACGAAGAGGGGTTGAGGGCTGGGACGGCACATGAAATCGCTGGGCTTGGCGTTTAAAAAGCTTGGAGCTGGCCAGAGGGGCTCCGGACCAAACACGGCAAGCCGGCGGAAGGAGCCGGAACCGGGGGGTCGTGCAGTTTCAGTGAAATTTGGGGGAGGTGCGCTGGAGGGGGTAAGCAATACGCCACAAAAGAAACTCCTCGCATCGAGATAAGGGGGGGGGGGGGAAACCAAGACCCAATGCACTACCTGATCTCGTCCAAAGGGGGAAAAGGTCGCGCAACACTGCGGGAGGGGGGGAGGGGTTTGTGGTTATCGGCGCTCAAGGCAGCGCGAGAGGCTGGGAACGGGACGATCGGACAGGTCTGCGTCTGAAGTCTCACCATAGATAAAGAAGGAGACTTGAAAGAGTGCCAGCAACCGTCCCAGACCGTCAAAAGGGGAGCTAGGGAGCAGGGATCTAAGCCTGCCGGAGCGAGGTCGACACTTGTTTGTGGGGGGGAAAAAGAGAAACTCAGCCAAACGAAACCATCCGTCAGTCATCATCAATTACCTGGAGGCCTCGATGAGACCCAGATCCGGTGTCACAGAGGGGGCAAACGCCTCGAGGTTTTACATGCGCCAGAGCAAACTGCAAACGCAGGGTAGTGGAAGGGGAAGGCCTGAAAGAACAAATGCAGCTGTCGTACCGTCGAACGGTTGTGCTTCCGAATTCTAACGCAAAAAGGAGCGGAAAGGGGAACGTGTCAAATGCCGAGGGTTCGGGAATGATAAAAAATGTTCTTGGAAAGTAACTTGGTATACATGTCCCCATGAAACGCTCAGAAACCCCACGGGGGAGTGGAGCCGGTCCTGGAAAAAGTCCCCGCCCGAAGGTTGTAGGAAGATAAAAGGAACGAGGCTTAAAAAAAAAGAAAAAACTTCCCCCAGCGCAATGTATAGCCCGTCAGTCGTCGTCAAATTGTTATCAGAATCCGTAAAGTCGTTGGCGGCCGAGCCAAAGCCGGCAAAAAAGGAAAAACGCAACTCGGGGGCAAAACGTGCAAAAGTCACGCGACCCCGCAACGTGGATAGCACGAGCGGCGATCGCGACCTGGAGGAGAATTGCGAGCGCGTCCAAACGGGGGGGGGCAGGAGGCACGATGCTGGGAGATGTAAGGGGGGGGACTGTTAACTGAATGGGCTATGGACTCACAGCTTTCATTATCGACTCACAGATCGGATCGTCCTCACACGCGAATTCGGGGGAAGCCGAAAGACCATGGAGGCGGAAGACTGGAAGACCCCGCTTATAGCAAAAAAAAAAAAAAACCTTTAACTAATTCCTCCAGGAATCAATCTCCTTTCAGATGTCATAGCGTCAGGGGAAAGGGAGAAACCAACACAACTTAGGAGTAGAAAACGTCCCAGCGCAGGACATAACAGGATACTCTCAAAGAGGCGACGGTCGATAACAGGCGAAGACGAAAAAAAAAAAAAAGAAAGAGGCTTCAAAACGAAGCAAGTCGCTGAGTAGGATGGAGGTCGCGACGGGGGGAAGTGTAGACTCTCGAGCGTGAGGTCTGCCCCATCGCCTAGTCGCAACGCTAGAACTCGACATCAATCCAAGCAAGGCAAAAAAGAACAAAAAAAAAAAACCAGGATATTGGTGAATCGCTCGTATGAAATACCGCACCTTTTCGCGCCAGGAGGGCTATAAAAAGTAGGAGGGGGCAGTAGCGAAAATCATAACGTGGGGCGATCAGCGGGCACGGCAGATGACGAAAAACGACCTGGCTGAGAAACCACTGCTTGGCAAAGTACAGCCGAAACTACGGGAGATTGGATGGGACGGGCCGCCGACTGGAAAAGAGAGGGACCATTCGAAGTAATCGACCGCATCTCCTTTCAGGCGCATGGGCAATGACCCAAAAAAATTCCCGGGGACCTTGGAGGCGTTGGCGGCGACGCATGATGTTTGAGGGGGAGACCACAAGTGGAATGGTACACAAAGAAGGTGCTCAAGAACAAAAAAAAATGACCCCTTGCGGCCTCTCCACACCCCTGTAAGGCGACTCGCGGGGGTCGTAGGCCAGCGCTGTGGGCGGAAGGAGGAAGAAGAGGAGGGGGTGGGGGACACGAGAAACTGGAGGGAAAAAGCGGCTTCAATGTTAAAAAAGCTGCTGAGTACAGCCGTAGACATACCATCCACTTTAGGAGAAACCAAAGGAAAGTGGGTTGAGGCCTTGAAATAAAGGTCTCGGAAAAACAGTTCATGGAACAGTTTCTCCTGGTTTCTGGTCTGCGAGT
>Ga0179591_1296461_pt1 | contig 16111 bp, 16 predicted proteins | sample CZOMad2_1_08_16f_FD_182891 | JGI IMG/M metagenome (GOLD analysis project Ga0179591, IMG submission 182891) | Vadose zone soil fungal communities from Angelo Coast Range Reserve, California, USA - CZOMad2_1_08_16fungal (PacBio error correction) | ecosystem: Environmental > Terrestrial > Soil >...
ATGGAATTTTTTCTGAAGGCGGGGGACAAGCAAACGGAGGAAGAGGGGGGGGGATTAGAGGGTGTTCGAGGGAAAGTGCTCGCGGTCACGAAGATAGGGAAGGAGGTTGTGACCGTCTGGAGGCGTGGGTGGTAAAAAAGGGGGAGGGGGGAGAGAAGAGGAAAGGTCAATATTTTAGAATCATTCTCACAACAAAAGTAGACAAGAAGAAAAAGAAGCTAAGAACAGGATCCAAGTGAACCTGGAACTAGCATGGGAAAAAACAAGTTGATAAGTGGGAGGGGCACCCACAGGGGAGACGGCTACTGAGCCACTCAGAAAAACGTGTTTCCCCACATCTCAGGAAAATGAAAAAAGAAAAACAATGGTTCCATTCAAACACTGGGGGAACTACTAGGAAAAAAAAAGGAATTTTTACGGAACTTCAACCTAATTTTGAGTAAAAAATCCCCAAATTAAAAAGCCGGAGGTATTTACTTAAACCTAACAAAACGTTGGTCCCGCAGGATGGGCGGGAGTAAAAGAAGGAGGGTGTTCTCTAGACCAAAGACCGCAGGGCTGCAACGAATCCCCGGGAAGGTCTCTCCTCATTATAAGGGGGGGTTCGAAAAACGCGCCTGACGTGTTCCTGGGGGTGGGGATCGAGACTTCTAAAAGGAAAGGAAGGACACGTTCTGGAGGGACTTGGTGAAGACTGGGATCACACCGGAGGATTTCATCAAAAATCTCAGGAGAGGAAGAGAAGCAAGGAAAAACCAAGTGCGCCTACAGGGGGGGGCTACCGACATTGGTGGTGGTTGCCCCAGAACAAAGGGTCCAAGGGGTAACGGAGGGAAAGGAATTTGCTTTTTTCTTGCACGCCCGTCACAGGGTTCGTGCTGGTCACTAGAAAAGCCGAGGGGGGGGGGAACTCCAACTGCACGCGCTAGCGGTGATTGGGGAGAGATGTCAGAAAAAAAGAGAGAGGAGTTGGGGAAATTCACGAAGAAACGTACAGGAGCTGGCAAAAGGGGGTATCGTTCTGTGGCATGAGTCAGAAGAAGGTTTGATACGCCGAGCCTAAGATCAAAGGGTGAAAAAGGCGTCATTGCTTACCGACGAGCTACCAATAACAAAAAACAGAAACTCCGGGGATCCCTGTGTAAAAAACGCAAAGAAAAAAACGGAGGGGCAACCCTGGGTTGGTAGCGCCCTCCCCCGAAAGTTGGGGAGAGTGGGAAGTGCACAAAGTAGCCTCGTGGGTTTGGTACCCCAGGGAGGTAACTTCTCAGATCTATCAATGAAATCAAAAAAAAAAAAGAAACGGCGTAACACCAAACAACTAAGGCCAAAATCATTGACAGAGGCTGGTGGGTCTTGGTGGTTTGGGGGTCTTTACTAACTTGGCCTGAGAAACCAAAAAGGGGGGGGACACAGGTGGTTATGGGGTATGCCAGTACCGGGTCAGAAAGATCCCTTTTGACCAGGGGTAACAAGGGCGCGGTTTGGACCGGGGAAAAAGTCCGAAACTACCTCAGAGGGGGGGAGGTGGGCCAGAGGAACCTTGGTGGAAAGTAAAGGGGAGTGAATAAGGGAAGAAGTCCGTCTTTCAAAACGAGCAAGGAACCGTTTGGGGAGGGGAATATATGGGAGCACACCACGGAAGGTCCTGCGGGGTTTTCAGCTAGCTCCCTTGAAGCCGGGGGGGTCAGGCCAAAAAAAGGCACTACACTAATGCTTGGTGTGGTGGGGACACGAAGGCTTAACAGCCACAAAACACCGCCGGACACAGACCTGGGGGGGCCCGGTTCTCATCGGCGTTAAAAGGGGTCAAGGAAAAATGCATGCCAAACTCAAAGTTGGTTGTAAACCATCTATGATGGCCAGAGGGGGGACCATCGTTGGACAACAAGAGTACAGTAGGGCCGCCGACCGGACACACAACCCTGGTTTCTTAACGAACCAACACTGGTGGAGATTGAAGTATCAAAACCAAAAAACTAGGAAGAGGTAAAGAGAGGAACGGGGATGGTCTTTCGGTCGCGGAAAAAGGAGGGGGTGGCAAAAAGTCGGGACAAGGGAAAAACAGGTCTGTCGGTCACAACTGGGAAAAGTCAATTGTCTATGGACGAATTCGTAAAACAGAAAGAAAGAGAAAAGGGGGGGGGGCAAGCCTCCAGAGGGGTGAAAAAAAAAAACAAAATCAAGGGGTAGAAGCCCACTTCCTATCACACCCCACCATCTGCGCCGGTTGGGTGAAGAACATGGGCTTCCAAAGACGCCGTAAGAGGGATAACCTCGGCACCTGGCAGTGCGAGTGGGGGGTTGGTGTGTGAGTGACTAAAGAAAAAAGGAAAACGGGGACAAGAACTTCGGGGTCTAAGTCCGCAAACCTGGCCAGCACTAAACGCTTGTTAAACATCAAAACAGAAAGGACAAAACGGAAGAAAGAAATAGATCCAAAATCCATCAAAAACGAAGAAAGGGCAACGTTGAGACGCCGACCAAAAGCAAAACTAACACCCGGGGTGGGACACACTCAAGGGCGGGAAAAAAAAACACACCATCGTGAGTGGTCGTACTGCACAAAATGCTGTGGTTGGTAGACCGGCAAAGCGGGGGGAGGGAAAAGATGGAAAGAAAAATCGCGTCTTGGAAAAACCGACCAAACTTCCATCGAAAAGGTCCAGAGAGCTAATGGGACCAAAAGCTGTGGCTGGATGGCGGCGGTTTGATGGGTGGGAAAACCTTCCTCAACCATTGAGTCTTCGGCGGGAAAGAAATGTCCAAAAAAAAAAAATATCCTGCTGTGGTATCATCACGTCACAAGTTTAGGGAGGAGAGACAGAATCAGATCACTCAGTCTGCGTTGAGCTAATGAAAGAAAAAAAGATCAGGGGTTGTGAAAAGAGGACGGGCGAATGGGGAAGGACCACCCGGAAAATACCAAGCGTAAAAAGCTCAGCCCGTCCCCCTGGTCCGGGTAGAGGAAAAAAAAAAAAAAGCAGAAAACCCGCGGCCGGCAAACCGAAAATCATAACTGGTAAAAATACTCTTAACTTAGAGGGGAAAAAAAAAAAAATGAAAAAAAAAAAATCAACACGTCCTTTCGGGGGCCGGACCGTTGAGGAAAAAGGACTTGTTTTTTGATCGCCCCACCAGCAGGGCAAAGGTACTGCCAGAGGGGGAAACCGAAACCCTCCGCCGCCAACAGAGACATGTTAGAGGTGGCGCCGCGGTGACCACCACCCGCAAAAGCGGGAAAAAAAATAAAAACAGGCAGGGGGAAAACAAAAGGAGTAAAGGGATGGATGCATCCAAGGTTGTTGGGGGCCAGGGGGGGAGAAGTTGTCACAGACGTGGAACAAACCGCGGGGTATCATCCGCAAATCCTAGTGGGGGGAAGAGGGGAGGAAGCACATCTGGGCCGGGCAGCAAAACTTCTTTTGGGGGGGAGGGAAAAACCGTAGGGGGAGCTTGGGGAGGGTGGACTCCTCGGAGGCCGAGGCAAAACGGTCGCCGTGGGAACCCCCAAAATAAGATACTGAAAGGGAACCAGACAAAGGGGACAATCAGCCGCCAAGGCTCTGGGAAGAGTCGGTACCATCTAGGCAAAGGGAAAGGGACATCAATTTCCTTTTCTCGAGAATAAGTTTGTCAGGCGTGAGGAAAACGCAGCACTCCTTCCGAGACGAGGTGTGGAAAGGAAGAAAGAAGGCCCACTAATCCTCCAGAGGCAGATGCAGAAAAAGGGGATCACCGTAAAAAAATGCCTTCACCCCCACCACTCTAGGAGAATCCTTTCATGAAAAAAAAGTGCTTCTTTCACCAAACACAAAAAAAACACCACTGTAACCAGGGGAAAAAAGACTGAACCCCTTTCAAACAGCAAGAAAAGACCCCCCCGATGCCAAATACGGAGAAAGGAAAACCAAAAAAAAAAAAAAAAATCACAAAGTTAGAACCAGAAAACTAGTTATCGGTTTACAAAAAGAAGGGTGAGCACGGCGGTGAGTGGAAAATAAAGCGTCTGAAAAATGAGTGTGAGCAAAAAGAAAGATGAGCCCAACACCTAAAAGGAAGACATTGTCAGCACTGGTGTTCCAAGAAGGGGGAAATCTGCCCAGGAGGGGGGAAAACGGGGGGCACCCAGGCTCCAAGACGGACCAACAAAATTCCTCGTGCCGGATGGGTCATCGGGGAAGGGGATCCCGAAGAAAACCATACAACACACGCAGACCAGGACCTTTCTGTAAATCATCTCCCTAAGACTCTCACAAAAGGGAAGGGTGAAGGGGAAAAATGAAAGAGAGATAGGGGACAATAAACAGCAGGACTTGAGGGCGATGAGAAGGGGGGGTACAAAGAAGGAAAAAAAAAAGTCCCCCCGATGAAAAAGGAAAAACTAAGGGAAAGAAAGAGGGATACGGGGAATTTTCGGAGGATTCCTATCAACGGGAAAAAAGCTTAGAAGGGAAAAAAGGGGGGGGGGGGGTGGCAGGGACCGATGGGGGGGGAGAACCAAAGGGCGAAACTCCGTTCGAATCCAGCGGGGGGTTTCTTGCCCCGCCGTGCTCACGTACCGTACCGGGGGTCCTTTATGTGTGAAGGCAGAATACGAGGGGCGTTTTCGTATACTGTCGGTGGGGTATGGGGTGCTGGGGAAAACGGAAAAAAAACGTCAGACGGTGAGTTAGGGTCGGTTGTGGCTCCCGGGCATGGAGGGTCACCAAAAATTCGTGTAGAAGTGGGGGGTGGGTGGTAAAGAAAGAACGAAACTAAACACGGTTGTTTTCCGCCGAAGGTCTCAAGGACGTTATTTGGCGAAGGAGGGTTGGAGTCAGGAGGTAACTGTGCTGAACATGCATTAAGCCAAAGGGATGTTCCGTCAATGGAGGCGTTGAAAAAACCCCGAGGTATGTGGGAAAGATTATTGGGGGCAGGGGGGGGACAATAGACCGGAAAGCCACGCGCGATCGCAAAAGGAGGAAAGGAAGGGAACTGCCGGCAGGGGAAAAGGGGAAAAAGAATTAACAGATAAAGGTGAACAGGGAGAAGACTTTACAGACAATCTTCACTCTAAATGGGTTTAGAAAAACAGGCCCGGGAGAAAGGAGGAACAGCACTCAGGGCCGGGGTTTTGTAAAGACCTACCGCGGGAAAAAAAAAAAAAATTAAGAAGGGTTTCTGCCGACAGGCCAATGAAACGGGGGACACACCACCAAACCCCCGTTGCGAACGGGTGGGAAAAAACCTGTTGAAGAGAGTGTTCCCAACCCTGGGAAATCTTTTGTCTCACACGACAAAAGGGGCTTGGGAGGGAGTCCTTTCCAGAACATATTACGGGCCTAGGGATGACGTGGGGGGACGAAAAAAGAAGGGAAAGGGACGTTGGGACCGGGGGGGGGGGGGGGTTGTCGGATCGGGCGCAATTAACCGAACCTTGGGCAAAAGTGAAAAAAAAAGGAAAAAAACCGGGAGGGGGAATCGTTTGGGCGCACAGGGCCCGGGGGCAAGAAAAAAACATCCTATTTCAAGCAAAAATCCACAACGTTTGCCCGCGAACACTAAATGGGGGCATTCCGGAATTGTGGTTGGGGGAAGAGGAGGAAGAAAATCACTTCGTTCAACAATGATAAAAGTGGCGCGTTCTGCTTGCGGGCCCGGGTGGAGGGGAAAAAACAGATGGAGAAAGCAGTTTGCACCGGGGGGGGGAACGCTGGCAAAAGAAGGATGTGATGGTCGGTTCGGGCGCATCGTCTTACCAGAAGCGTGAAAAACTCGCAACGGACTGTCCGTGAGCGCGGAACCGACGGGTGGGTGACAAAAACGGAATGACAACACCTGGGGGGGTGGCCAGGAAAAAACCCCGACTCGTGTGCGAAGGGAAGCGCCCAAGCCAACGAAATATCAGTGTCCGATGAGGAAAAGCTGCAGACAAGTCCGAATTTCTAGCGGGAAAAACAAAAGGAACCGGCCTCGGGGGGAAAATTAAGCGCCGCGCGCTTGCACTGGAAGGTTTTAATGTCCGCGGGGGACAAAAAGTCGTTGTCCGCTCCACCAACCAGGGCCGCCACGGGGACCTTCCTCGCGCCCCGCATTGCCTCTTCTGAACGATGGGGGTGGGGGGGGGAGGAAAGGAATCGGAGTGTCCGGGAGACCTCTAAAAAATTGGTTCCGCTTCACGAAAAGGGAAAAAAGGAAGCTGCAAACCTGGGAAAAAAAAAAGGGAGCTGCTTGTGGGGTTTGTTCAGACGCGGAAAACATCCTCTTTGGTATGGGGAAAAAATGGTAAAAAAAGGACCTGGGGGAGGGGGGGGGAAAAAAGGTTGCCAGGGAGACCGCCGCGGACCGCTTTTCATAAAAGAAAAAGGGGGGGCGGAACTTGGGTCATTGGGGGGGAAACAAGTCCTCAACACAATTACCAAAGGTGAAGAGGTGTGATGGCTCGCTAACAATTGAAATTCAAAAGTTGCTAAAAAGAAGAAAAAAAAGAAGTTGGGGGGGTGGGTTGAACGCCGCCACTCTAACCCTGGGGCACATGAAGATGCACTTTGGAACGGCTCCAACTGCTGTCGGAACCGGCTGTTCGCTTCGGTTTTTCTCTATGCCGCCCGCGTCCGCGGCCGAAATTAAAGGACACCTGGTTTGGAAGTGCCTCAAGAATCCAAACAAGACAAATTTTGGATGAAAAGAAAAAAAAAAAGAACCGTACAAACTGGAGCTGGGGGATACGAAGATCTAAAACAAGAACACCTGATCTTCACAAAAAAAAGAAGGGCATATCGCGGAACCAGGGGAATTATCAAAGAACCCCGGGGCGGGGTTGATTCTTATTGCCAGTTCGACCTTGATTGTCTTGCCCGCAATCAAGAACATCATAAAAAAAAAATGGAACAACGAAAAAACAATCGAAAGCCTTGCAGGAGAATGCACGAAGAGACCAGTCTTGAAACATCAAGGGGGTCCCTTCTCGTATTCACACAAAAAAAAAAAGGGGGAAAAAAGAAGTGGTTAACCTTTTCCCAATGGGGGGGGAGAAGATCTGGCGAAAAGCACAGGAACCCTTCCCGGCCAATGTGGTGAACGGATACCACACCCCCGGAAGACTCGGGAAAAGGAAAAACAAATGCAAAGAGGAACCAATAAAGGACTTGGTTAGAAAAGCAAAAAAAGACGCTCGGAAGGCGGGGGGGGTCTAACAAGCAAAAAAAAACCGGATAAAAAAAAAAAAAAAGGGAAGAAAAATAGTCCCGGTTCGAAATCTAAGAAAAAATGGAAGGTCTACTCTGACGTCGGACTTCCAAAAAACAAAGAAAAAAAAATAGAAGTCAAAAGTTAGGGGTTCAGGTGGGGGGGAAGTCCAGAGTGGCCAAGTGGTGATAATCCTAAAGAGGGACCCAAGGGGGGGGGGAAAGGACAGAGGACGGCATTGGGCGAACCGGCGAAAGGTAGTGTTGGTCACACTCGACTGGTCGTATTCGTGAAAACAACTAAAAAAAAGAAAAAGGATAGAGGGAAGAAAAACCAAAAAAATCGGTAGCGACGAAAAATATCTTCCGGCCTCTCAAAAAGAAAAGTCCTCACAATCACCGTTTGCGACTGCGAGCAGTCAGGGAAGCAAGGGGGGGTGCGCAGTCACGGAACGTAGGAAAACGCCAAATAAGAGGTCTATGACATGGGCCAGGGCCCGGAAGGTAATGTACCAGCCACAAACGGGCCATGCCCGGGAAAGACCGGATCATGACGGAAAAAAGACCGATCGCTGCAGTCTCTGGGGGAAAAAAACAATTTCCGGTCAACAGCTCCCCTTTTATGGGCTGAGAAAAAATGACGGGGGGGGGGGGGGGGAAGTACACCGCTTGGGGCCAGTTGCAAGCCAATACTTGCCCCGGTAAAGCCCAAAGGGAAACCAATTGGTCCGTCTTGCTCAGGGGGGAGAATACAAAAACCGGCCAGCAAGGCGGGACACCACCTCCGAGAAGAAGTGAGAAAAGAACAGTAAATTTACCAATGGTTTTTAACTCGGGCAATAAACTTTTATCAGCGTGGAAAACAGCCCAGTAACAGGGGCGTTGACAGTCTCAAATCCTCAAACCCAACGGTTTGTGGGGGGGGAAGGCAGGGGAGAAATCTGGGGAAAGGTGACGTTTGAACACCCGGAGGGGGTTATCCCAACCTTCATCCATTGGGTGATGGGAAAACAAAGGGAAAAGTGCGGTGGGTGGGTCACTAAAACCGTGAAGTTTCGCGTGCAAAAAGAGGAGAAGCAGGGAAAAAAAAAAAAAAACAAAAAACCAAAAGGATAGACTGCTTGGGGCCAAGGGGTTTGAAAGGGACCTAGCAGTTTCCTGGGTTCCGAGAGCGAGGAAAATGGTGGCGCATCCTTCGGATTAACGAGGGAACCAAAATCTTCCCCTCCGCCGGAGAAACACTCAGTACAACCAGAAATAAAAAGAAAAGGGACGACAACCCAGGACAACCCACCAAGGATCCTTCAAACCACGCTCCAAAATCTACCGGGTACAGGGAGATTCCCGAAAGGGAAAACAGTAGATAGGGGGACCAAAAAAAACCCTCCTGATAAAAAAACAGTACCGAGCCGGGACCTAAACTCACTCACCGAAAAACTAAATGAACCTCTACTTTATGGAAACTCAGAAAAGACCACAAAAAAACACAAAATCAAAAGGGAGACCGCACACAGGGAACAACCCAGAGGTAGAGCCATTGAACAACTCAGCACGGGAATCGAGCACGGCCATTGGACAAAACCCAATTTGGTTAGGACACATGAGAGACTAAAGGAAAACAAAGAACTAATGAGAAACCCCTCGAAAAAGGAGAAACCTGAAAGGATCAGTGCACTTTGTGACGGCCCCCCGAAGCATTTCAACAAATAAAAAGTTCAACCGAAAAAAACAAGAAAAACTCGGTTAGGGGATCGGTCACTCTTTGTACGTTTGATCCCTGGTCACAAGAAAGGGAACCAGCGAAACCGTACAGGGCTGGGTACAGAGAAACTAGGAGAAAAAACAACAAAAAAAGTGAAAGAGAAGAGGATAGGGCCCGACGGTACAGGGGAAGGGGGAGGGGATTCGCTGGTTCGAGGTAGCCGGGCCAAAAGATCCCAACTTTCCCAAAGGGAAACGGCCAAACGAGGGGTCCAATGGGGTCGTTGAGGTAGTTTCACGGGGGGGGGGACCACCTGCAAGAAACGTCCCTTGAGCTGACCGTTCCGCGAAAATGGCATTGGGGGGAGCCTACAGGATGGCAGTGAAAAAAAAAAGAACTTCGAGCCAAAGGCGAAATGGGGGGATGCACACGGTCTCATGCCAAAACCTCTAACAAAATTTCACTTGAGTGTTTAACGAAAAAAGGAGTCGCAAAGGTTTCGGATAACTGAAATTGTGTTGTGTTTCTGAAACCTGCGGAAGGGAAAAGGGGAAAAGGAAACAAAAGGGTGGCTTTCGGCGTTGGAGGAGCAAGGAGCGGGGCGGTTTGGTAAGTTGGGTTGGTTGCCAGTAAGAGCAAGTGTGGAAAAAAAAAAACACTAGAGGCCCAGCACGTCGGGTTTGGGGGTAGGGTGTGAGGGCTAGTGGACGTGTGGGGCAGGGTCCTAAAGGAAGGGGCCGGGAGGTGGTAGTCTTGACCTTGGTTTTGGTTTAGCACGGGAAGAGGAGTGGCCCGATTTCAAAGAAAATGTGCAGGAAAAAAGGGAGGGAGGAAGAATGATAAGGAGGGGGCATTAATCGGCAAAAGTTGAACCCTGGGACCGCTGGAAAGAACATATCCTAGGCGGGAAACAAAAAAAAAACTTTGCACCCGAAAACTCTCTTAACAGGAAAAAGAAGGGGGGGAGGACACCAAAGCAAAAAAAAAGTGGGTGGGGGAAAAGAAAATCAGCCAAGAACGTTTTGGCCCCACTTAAGAGCGGGGTTCACAAAAAAAGCCAGGAACAAAAGAGAAAAGCCAGCCAAGGGGGGAAAAAAAATTATGATTGTCCGACGTGGCTACGAAATGTTTCCGCACAGTGAAGCAAGGGGGCGTCACGAGTGAAAGTTCCCAAGCCCGAAAACAACCCTTTGACTTGCAATACGAAGAAACGTCCTACGCCGACTGGGAAAGTTTGTGGAAAGCAAGGGGGTAGAAGGAAAGGGGGGGTGATCCAGGGGAGCCAAGCCTACCAAACCGTTGTCAGTCGGCAAAGGTTAATGGAGTGCCGCTGGCGTTGTCTTTGGTCGACCAAAAAAAAAAACGAATGAAAAAGAAAAAAAAAAATCATTCAAACTTGTCAATCAAAAAAAAAGCAGGCTGCCCGGACAGTGTACCCAGCGCAGATCGTCGTTCAAAAGTCGGAGGAGGAAGGTTGCAGGGAAAAAAAGGCGGTGCTTTTTGCGGGGTCTGGTGGCTGGGGGGAATAGACCTGTCCGTGGACTGGGCCGCAAAAATCCACAGAACCGCGGTGGAGGCGTGGGGGGGGGGAGACGGGGTAGGGTAAAAGAGGGCAGCGCTTTACACTCAAAAGGGTCCTGGCCTCTCCAGTCGGAAAAGACTGGTTTATTGGGATGTAGGTTCCCAAAAAAAAAGGGTCCGAGAAGCCACCCGGCTGGGTTCTTCTGTAATGAAATCCGACTAAAGGTCTGGTAGTACACAGGCCATCACGGCCGAAACCGCCCCGCAAGAATTTATTCCGGAGGCCGTTTCCCCAAAAATCCCGAAAAATGTCCTGAAAGGAACGGAATTATCACGGACACTCTGCTTGGTGGAATTCTCGTATATGTTTTTTTCACGGTCGGGCCACCAGAAAAAAATGTCAAAACAGGACTGAAGAACAAACAAAGACTGCCAACTTCTTCTTGTCCGAGGTGTGGGGGGGGGGGTGGCCAAACTTAGAAAGACGCGAACCTAGGGAGTGGAAAAATCCGGACAGGGTTGTTCCTTTGACTCTTGAAGAAGGGTGACGTAAAGGAAAAAGGGGGTGCTGGGCTCTGTGGACTTGGCCGCTCCTCATCCCGCGTTTTCGTTGGATCCCTAAAAAATTTGGGTCGAAGGGGACCAAGGGGGCAAGGGAAAATGCGTCCTGGAAGCAGGTCCTGCGTGGAACCTTTCTGCAATTTTGATTGATCAAGGATCAAAAAAATGAACGGGGCACAGGAGCGGGGGATTCCCTCACGGAACTGAACTCCATAGGAAAAAGAACTGGAAAATACCCACGATTCTTTCCCACGCAGGCGAATTTTCTTAGTGGTGGGGGGTGATCAAGAAAAAAGAACGGGTACCCGCAGGAAAGTGGGTTTCACACAGCTCAAATTCTCGGAAAAAAAAAGAACTGGTCTGCGGGTCTCCGTTCGGGTGAAAGAGCTTTTGGGCTGGTCATCGAGGGCACCTACCAGAAAGGGCCTGGGAATCCAAGCCCCTTGTGTCGGGAAGCCTAATACCTGGAAGTGAAGAACAGATACCGAAACAACAACCACTGAGGAGGAGTAAAAGATATACCTCCATTGGTCGTCAGGTCACGAATGGCGGAAGAGGGGGGGCAATTGAAAACAAGGTTCCCGTGAAAGAGAGCATGGTTGCCATACGTTGAAAACGAAATGCTGTCCAGGGCAGACAGAGCGACAAGTGGGGGGGGGGGGCAAGCAAAGAAAAAACACGTCTTGAAAAGAAGGTTAGACGGACGATAACCACCCCACCCAGTATCTGCCCACAGGGGGGCCCCGGGAAATTAAACAGTCTCCCTGGGCTCAAACGAACCAGCAGAAAAATAAAAAAACGGGGGGGTTGGTATAACGGGGGATAAAAAACAACCTGGCCCGAGACTCGTCACAGAGGCGACAACCTGCCCCACCGGGATTAACTCCCCTCAAAACACGAAGCGTCGAAAAAAAACAATGCAAGAAACCAAAAACAAGAAAAGCATCACCGGGGGAGGAAACTTACAGAAAAGGGGAACACAAAAAACAAGTTTTTAAGGGCCTACAACCTGGCCTTCTTATACCGGACCAAAAAAAAAAGCGACAAAACAAATCTGGGACTTGGGGGGGAATCAAGCAATGCTGTTGGAGGGCATGATTGTGATCCACGCATTGTGACCCCAAAAAGAAAAACGGACAGCTGTATTGAGAATGAAAAAGGAAGGACCTTTGTTTGGGGGGGGGAACGCCGGGGAATTTAAGGTAAAAGTCGGTCCGTTCCTTCAAAACGGTAAACAACACGGGAAAGGACAGCAAAAACCGGGGAGAAAAAAGCGGGAGTCGAGTAGCAAGAAAAACAGGATCGGGGAATGCTAACCATAATCCGAGGCAAAAAATAACAAAGGGGGTTCCGAAAAAAAAGACACGTCCATTTTTTAAGAAGCGCGGATGATGAAGGAAGATAGCCAATCTCAGGCAGTTCAAGAAAGGTAAAGGGCCCCCGTATGGGCGTCTGAAACCAGAACAGAAAAGGCGACAGGGGGGGGGGGGGGGGGGGGCTACCAGGCAATAAAAACGTTAACGACTAGAAGGATGAACGGGTGAGGGGGGGAAATAAACGCAAAAACGGGGGTCCTCTTCCCGGGGGGATTCCTGAAGATGGTTGATCGCCACCACGAGGAAACGACACAAAACAGGCGGCGAACCAAAAAAAAAACGCCCAGCAAAGGGGGGGGAAGTGGAGTGAAGCCCACCGCTCCTGGGAAAGTCCCCACAGCCAAGAAGGAAAAACTGCAGCATACTAATAAAAACGATGTACCCGTTATAACAGGTCATCGGGGGGGAAGAGGGTTGGAAAGAAGAGGAAAACAGGGTCGTGGTTGAAAGAAAAATCGGACGAAGTTGTTCATGGATTCGGAAAACATCTGGGGGCAGGGGGAACCCGCACAGCTTTGAGAGCAACCCTGTCGGTGACAAAGGTGGCTTGGTAGAAACCGGGGGCAAAGGGTGTGCCGGAACACGGCGGCGGGGCAAGAAAAAACAGCGATGTCCAAGCGGGAACGCGCGCCGAAAGAACTCTGTTCCGGAAATTCTGACAAAGGCGGAAGTCAAAAAGAGAAGGAGGCCGTGTACGGGAAGAGGGCGTCAATTTGTCCGAAACCTCTCACCAAAAAATCCCGAAACCGCCCGGAAGTGACAAAAGCCTGAAAACGGGAAAACATCCTCCGGACGGCTAGAAAAAAGAGTCAGCACGTCCAAAGCCGTAACCATCTCATCACTCGAAAGGGGGGAGGGGAAAATTAGACCCGAGAATCGGACACCAACAACCCCGTAACAAAACGACTCCCGGCCCACCGCAAAAAATAAAGAAATGAAAAAAACCCGCAACCTAAAGGGGTCCAAAGAGAAAGTAAATCAGAAAGGGGGGAACCCATACCCCAGAATCCAAAAAGAAAACATTAAAAAACATCACAAGGTCCCACTCCCCTAGTGAAAAGAGGAAAGGTTATAAAGCAAAGTAAATACGGCACGGAAGGGCAAGTCTACCCTTCGTCAGAAAATAAAGGGAAAAGGAAAAGCAAAAAAGGAAGGGCACGAAACACAGGAGCAAAGCGAACATGATCACCTAATGAAGAAGGGGTGTGTGGAGGACCGAAGGCAAGGTTTGGGGGGGGGGGGGACTTTAACGGGGGCCTTCCAGCCTGAGACCTAGGGGAGATTGCAAATGGGGGGTGTCAAGGTGGGGGAGGTGACATGGTCACCAAAAAGTCTACCAGGAAACGCGAAGGCCCCTGTAAACATGGGTACATAGGGAAAGAGACAGCAAACAAAAACACGGGGAAAGTAAGGATAGGAGATATTACGCCAGGTAAGGAACGGGAGATGGTCAGGAGGAAACTAGTGGGTGACCGGTTATTTCCAGAAAAAACGATAAATCCGTCCGAAAGAAGAAAAAAGTGTGGGGGAAAGGGGGAAACTTCGGCAACTTCAGGACCGAGAAACAACGTCCTGGTAAGTAAGCTATCATGGGAGAGGAAAAAAAAAAATTGTGATGGTGGCGCCCCTGTAACGAACGAGAAAATCATAAAAAAAAAAAAAAGGCGAAGGGGGTTTGGTCAAAAGACCGTGCTCAAAAACAAAGTACCGGGAAAAAGGGGGCAAGATAAAAGGGGGCGGAAAGGGACTGGAGGTTTTTTTGGGGGTGGGCGGGGGTCGAAGGAGGAAAGGAGGGCACAGCGTTGGCCCGTATGATGGAATGAAAGTTGCGCCTTAAACGGAAGAAACCCAGGGGTCGGGGGTTGGTGGGGGTGTCCCGACGGAGAAGGGGGGGTTAGAACGATACGTCGAGCCCACGGGTCTTCGGGGATGGAGACGTTGGGGAGGAAGGGGAAAGTTTCTTAACGTGGTCTAATAGAAGGGAGGCTGAGGAAGGAAGGGATGCTTTTTTACCATGCGGAGAGGAGATTAGCCTGAAAAACCATCGCCGATACTCCAAAAAAAGTAAAAAGCCGTAACTCTCAGAAAAATCTTCACGTTCAAAAACGGGGCGGAGAGGGGAAGGGAAAACAGAACAATCGTCTGCAGACTCAGGCGAAATACCGGACACCCTACGTGTTCAGCACAAACCCGGGGCAAGGGGAGGGCCGAACCAGTGGGGTTTCACGAACGGCGAAAAACGAGCTGGTTTTTGAAAAAGAAAAAGAAAAAAGAAGGGGATGGGTAAAGAAACAAGCCAATTCAAACCCGGAGGATTGCGACCTGGGATCACCGACCCTGTGAAAACGAAAAAAAAGGCCGGTGTTCCCGAGGGATTAAAGGCCCTAAAAGCCAACTTGGCATGCATCCGGACTAAAAAGGGGGACGGAAGTATTCGGCCAAGGGGGTGGGCCTCTCTGCTGGCAGGGGGGGGGGTCAAGGGAGGCCAAAACTAAAACCGAAGTTTGCCTTCGTCTCAGTTAAATGTTTCGCCGCTGGGCTTCACGCACGGGGCGAAAAACTCATCCGGAGTCCCGAAGGAAAAAGAGCAAAGACATTTGGGGAATGCAAAAAAATTTTGGGGGTGTTTACCCCAGAAAGAGGAGCGAGGTTACCGTCTGATTATCGTTGATGGGGCAAAACGCGTGTAGAGGGGAAGGGAAAGGGGGGGGGGAGGGTTCTCGTACAGACTTGGGTCACCACTGCTCATCAGCAAGGGGTGGATGGCCGTTCGCCGGCCCGGACCGAAAAAAAGGTAACGAACCAAAAAAAACAGGAACTGACCGGCTCCGCGACGCGTGTGAGGGGTCAAAGGGCCCCGAACGCAACAACCGATACGTGAGGGGGGGGAGAACTAAAAAAGGAGACGAATAAGAAGGCTTTTACGGCCTCAGGAACCAGTGACCGCCTGTCCGACCCTCCAATGGAAAAAAACCTTCCTATGCAACCACAAAGGGGGGGGGAAGGGACCACCTGCCTGGTGCCCATAGATCGTCCTGGAAGGAAAAAGACTTGCAAAAATGAGTGAAAAAACGTGAGGGTTCAGCGGGGGACACAAACCACCTCGGTTGCAAAACAAAAAAAAACAGAAAGGGGGGGGGGGGGAAGGAAAAGGAAAGAAGTGCTACACAACCCCCAAAACGGGTTACGCGCTTGCGGGGGGGGCGTGAAGAACGGCGACCAGGAGGACCCGAAAAAAGTGTTTGTGGTCGCGGCCTTACCCTGGGTACAAAGAAGAGGGGTCAAAAAGGCGCGGGGTGTGCTGGGTACAGGGCAAAAGAAAAAATTCGATGTTGGGGGGGGGTTGGAGTACCCTGCCCTGGGGTCGAGGGGAAAGGTTTTGGCATGAAGCCAAGGAGTAGCTTTTCTCCATAAGGAGGGGCCAGGGGGTGGGAGGGTATCAAAGTGACACCAAATTGGGCCGGAAGTGAGACGGTGGGAGTTCTAGAAAGTTACCCCCCAATAACTGACCTGAAAGTCCTTGGGAGCACAAGCGGGTCGCACTTTCAATGTGGGGGTGTAGATCCGGGACCCGGGGAGAAAAAGTTCATTTTCCCCTTAAAGATTATGCACTCAGGCGGTTCCTCGGGGTGGATCCGGAAAGGGTCTCTCTCAGGGGGGGTTGGGGAAATCTGGAATCTTGTGGACGACGGAACACAGAAACCGTGGACAGAAAAGGGGACAGAAAGTCACCATCGCAAGTTTTTGGGAGAAATACCCCCGGCGCAGGAATCCCCGAG
>Ga0179591_1373949_pt1 | contig 16109 bp, 8 predicted proteins | sample CZOMad2_1_08_16f_FD_182891 | JGI IMG/M metagenome (GOLD analysis project Ga0179591, IMG submission 182891) | Vadose zone soil fungal communities from Angelo Coast Range Reserve, California, USA - CZOMad2_1_08_16fungal (PacBio error correction) | ecosystem: Environmental > Terrestrial > Soil >...
AGCTCGAAGTCGGGGCGGAGCAAAGAACCGGTTGGGGGTTGGCCAAGTGGGGCTCGGAGTACCCATCGGAGGTGCGGCGAAGTCACATCTATGGAGGAGGGGGAGAAGAAAATACCTAGGTGACTAAAAGATTCCCAGGAAAGACGCGCACTCAAAAAAATTGCCAAGAAAGCGTTGACCAGCCTCAGTCTAGGAAATCTGAGGGAGAGAACCGGTAGTCTTCGTGGAAGGTGAAAGGAGAGGTGCTCCAAACAGTAGAAAGGAAAAACCAGTAACAAAAAAAACTTCGAAAGAAATGAAAGAACAAGCTACCGGGGGTCTCTGGTCAGAAGGAGAACACTTGGCGCGTACAGTGCGGAAGAGATATGCTGTTAATCAGAGAGAGCGGCAACTCTTTGGGAGAAGACTAAGAACAGGGGGAACGGGCAGGGACGAAGGAACAGAACTGCCGTAACTCACCTTGATGAGTGGGAATAAGTTAACGATTGTAAAAAGACACACAAAAGGGCATGACGGAAAGTTGGGGTTCGAGGGTGCGTTGGGCGCTCACGTGGATCATCCTGGATCACGCTGTCACGGAGGGAACTGCGGATGGCCGGCTCAGAATCCACACTCAGAGGAAGAGAGGGGTTTATGAAAACGGCGAGAAGGCGGACGGTGTCCAGGAAAATTCTCCCTTAAAAGAAAGGCAAACCAAGAGCCGTTACCCAGGAAATGGGAAAGACAGAGCTGCTTGGGGAGGCCGGTGTTCTTCTCACGAGGCGGAAAAAAAATCTTAGAACGTTGGGAAGGTCCAACCTTGCATCCTTTTTGGTACGAAATAGAAGAAACTTCCTACGCGCTTGGGGTCGAACGGAGGACTTGTCCCGCAAAACAAGGGTTGTCAGGGTGGAAACGGGTATGGGGGGAAAAAAAGGCGACCCACAGTAGATGTTAAAGCAGAAAGAGTCACGTCTTCTGGTCACTCCACTACGAGCCCATGGATGAGCTTATCAGGGGAAAAGAAATGAGCGGTAGAGGGTAGTAAAAACAGCGTCGTGCCTCATAGGTTAGACTCAAAGGGGTACGCCGGGGGGCGCTGTCATTGAAAACAAATTCATAGATCATTTTCGTCCGTTGGAGGTGCTTGTATTTGGAAATCAACCCTAGGCTGAAAACTAGCCGGATCTAGGAAGTCTCACAGGGGGGAGATTACTTCATCGCGGATCGCTGCACCTCGGGGAGGAACCTAAGGAGAGGGGCACACGTAAAGCGACATGATAAGGGGATGGGGTCCGGTGGCGGGAGGACGGTCCAGTGTGATTACAGATCAAACGCATCCCTAAGCGAAAAGCGGAAGATCTGCAGGGGGGAAAAAAAAGTTGTGGGGCGAAAAGATCAGAAACAGACACATCCTGGCGGTAGAATACGGCGTGCTGACACAAACGAACGCTTCCTAAAAGCTAACCAGAATGAAAGGGGGCAAAGGCCACCAAACAGACAGCTAAGGAGGGGGGAGAACAGAGTTGCTACACACGGCCCCTGTAGCGCCAGACAGGTACAGAACAAGAGGGGACAGTAAAAAGAGCGGTGGGAAAGCTTAAGCAACCGCAAACGCTTCATTCAACCCCCCACACCAGATCCATCAGCAATTACTGATGACGTCACAGTGACAAGAGCGTCAATACCTCGGTCCACTCACCACCGATGTCACTCGCTAAAAAACTCCAAAACTAGAAAGAAATGCTTGACAGAAGCTCGTCTACATCGAGATTTAATCCTTAGTACCACCCCCTTATACCTCCATTCCATAGCAGATTAGGTGAGAACCAAGAATGGGGATTCCAACAGGGATACAATATTCCTTGATAAAAGGACGATAAAGGTCTAAAATTCCTCTTAAATTTAGGATCAAAACCGTATGGAAATTGAAAGACCGCCTGAGGTAAAAGTTCTGTACTTCCGTCAACAATCGAGAGCAAAGCTCTATAAAAGAAACGCAACAAAAGTCGAATTGTTGAAAACCTTGCCCGATGGCGCAGGCCTCCGTATCGTCGTAGAAATCCAATCTAGAACTATAGTATAAATAAACAGAACTGGGGGGATTTCAAGGGCCGAGCGACCAAAAATAGACTGTCATCATCTCCAGGCCTAAACGACAGTCAACCCCTAAGAAATCCTCGGAACCGCTACGTTGAAAGCTCAAGCACACCTACGGCATGGTAAACACCACCAAAACACGCGTCGACGAGTTTCAGACGTCAAAAAATAAAAAGTCCGGGGAATTCTCTCACTGCCGCCGAGAGCTGGATGAAGGCCTACGCAGCAACAAAATGAAAAGAACCAAATCTACGGACAATAAAAAACAGTGGGTCTCGCAGTAACGGCCGGTGTTGAAATCATCCCATCAACTCCGAATAAGAGACGCGTCCGCTTAGTAACTTGGTTAGAGGGAGGAATGTAAGAAGATTAAGGGGTGTCAAGACTGTATCCCGACGCCGAGCCAGTATCGATAAACTCGTGAAGCTTCACACCATACCCGAAGTCGTAGGGTTGCTCTCACGAGGATCGATCGGCTCTATGGGAAGAATATAAAGTCAACAACACCACGGGGGAGGTAGAAAGTATAGAGGGGAAATTAAAGACTCTATCCGACAGGACGCGCAGAGAAAACAAAATCGCGGTCAGGTGAGGATTAGAGCTTCTTCGCGAGGCTCGGGCTTTCATCCTTCACGGTCGACGCGTGCATCGAAGGAACTTCTTCGATGACTGAAAACTACGGAACGTACCGACATCGTAGAGGGAAGTTTGATAGTAAGGTTAATCGCGCGCGTCTTGGAAGCTCATGTCATGAGGGGGTTATAGTAAATTTCGTAAGGGTATCGGGACGTTCATAACTCTCTAAGTTAAGGCCGAAAGCGATCGGAGCGCTACGGGGGCCGATAGACCCAACTGTAGCGGGGAGCGTGGGCTTAAGTGACGCGCTGGGTCAGGCGGAAAAACTTCCGTACGCTGAGATCTAGGGGGGCGGGGTGACGTTGGCGGTAACAGCAAAGGGTCTATTGTGCAATGCGTTCGTGGACAAATCATATCTCGGCGAGCCTAAACTCAATCGTCATAACAAATAAAGAGAAAACTGACGGAGCGAAAATCGGCAGCTCAGGCGAGAACCCTGGGGGCTGGGAAAGTGGGGGTGTGCCCTACAGAGCAGCGGGGGGGCTCGAACAGCGGAGGAAATAGAAAAAACTCTCCAGGGAGATCAGTCTTCGCGAGTGACGGGGTGAAGGGGAAACTTTGAATTGCCGTTGAAGTCCGGTAGGCCTGCCCGCTCTGCGGACGAGATCAAATTTGCCAATTATGGAAAAACGCAATAATTCACAAACTCGCTCAGTGGCAGGTCACCGGTTTGTCATAAACGGGGTCTGATCCGGCGCACACGACCGGCAAGGGAGGTTCATTAGGAAGCTAAAAACGGGTCCAGCAAACGAATCGGAGGCGCTGTAACGCATCGCACGCGAATGCTCCTGAAATGGGTCTGGAAGAAAGTGCTTGCATGGGGGGCAAGGTAAACGGTCGGAGCCTAAGCCTCTGACGCGGAGCCGAGGCTGATTTTTTCTTTCTGGCAATCTGTGGGTCACGGCTTTTCTCGCAATACGAACTCTTTTTCGAGTGCCGTTGGTGGCGCAAGAAACTAAGTAGAGGTCTAGCCAGGGGGCAGCAGAACGCGGATGTATTGAGTCCACTTTTTCAAAAGGCCGGATAGTAAGGCTGTGTCGAGGCGAGTCGGGCGATAGACGGACGTTGCGACTGGCGTCACAACGACAACAATACGTGACATAGGAAGCCGGGTCCCCAACTCTACCAGGAAAGGTAAACACCAACCGTAGGAAATCGAGAACGCGATCGTCAAAATGGACAGCGGCTTCCACGAAATCCGGTAAGTGGCCTCCGAGTGAATCAAGCTAAAACCACAGGCAAATGGTTGGGTAGGGGAAGGGAAAAGGTCTTGGAATAAACCAGTGACGAAACCATACGGCGGCACAGAGCGTACGGACAGGGTAGTCTTAGCCAGCTAAAAAGGATCGTCCATCGGAAAAGCAAAAGGTATGCGCTACTTCAGTTACCAACCGACTAAGCGGACACATCTACCTAAATCAAAAGATGGAGACTTGTTCCCGGGGCCCAAAGAAAAAAGGCACACACGTGATACGTGGAAAATATCGAAGAAGTTACAGAAGACATCCGTCTCGGCGGGGAGATTTGTTCGTGTACAAGAAGTAAGGGGGAGGTAAGGGGGAAATTACAAATCGTGTTGAAACCTAATCCGATAGAAAGCAAAAGGCAAACAGCACATAGGGGGGGGAGAAAAAGTCGCCAGGGAAAACGCAGAGGTCGACGTTTTCATGCACTGCAAAGGGGAAGGGGTGTGCCCTCCCACGTCTGTCGCCCACCGGCAAACAATCGCGTGTGATAAAGAACTGCCAGAGCAAACGTACGAAAGAAGGAAAACCCGCCCCAGACCCATCCCAAAAGCACCTACAAGGAGGCTGGGGATCAAAGTAGAGGTATCAAACCAAGCGGCCGCCACCACTTCGCAGAACGGCGTCAACTTTGGGGCCTTGCTGCAAAAAGGTTCAAAACTAAGGGGAACGTTATGGCCTAGAAGGGTGAGGCCTACTCCCGGGCATTGCAGGTCAGGGCAGAAACAGGGCATTGCTACAATAAGTCCAACACGGGACGGTACTAACTGCCGTATTCCCCAAAAGAAAGATCAATAAAGAAAACGAAGTTCGACTTCGTGAGAGGAAGTCAAGCTAATCTCGAAAGAGTGCGAGCTGAATGAGGGGACGGGATCTTGGAAAAACTAGAGGGGGGGAGAAAGGCCGTTTAATGGCGGAAACGGGGACTGCACCACATAACGAACCTTCAGGAGGAGGGAGATCATGAGATCAGGAGCTGCCTCGGCTGTTTCTGGGGGAAACGCTGGAGGGCGCAATGTGGAAGTCTGTCAGTTGAAAGACGCTTGCTGAACAAGGAAAGAGAAAAGGAACGCACGCCAGCGAATAGTTCGAAGCGCCGACCAGAGGAGGGGAACGCAAACGGGAAAGGTGAGAAGCATCGCATGGGCAGGCGGCACGCCGCTTCGAATAGCCTAGAACTCCACAAAAATAGAGAGATAGCCTCGAAATCGGCGAGAACAGAATTCCTTCGGTACACAGGAGGGGGAGGGGATAACGGGGACTCGGCGTATGAAAAACTAGTCGGTGGCGAGGGGCAGCTTTGTATGCGAAAGGGGGGAAGGTCACTACGCACAAAAAGAAAGGGGGACAAGGACAGAGTGGACCTCCGAGAAAACTGAGATCTGATATAAGTACAAAGACTGGGGAACTTAGGGAAAGTGAAAAAAAAACCTGACCATGCCAGTAAAAAAGAGATAACGCGGCAAGCCAGATCTCACGCCAAGGGGAAAAAAACGATGGAAAATTTTACAAAGGGCCGGACAACCGTCCGAAGAGCCTGTCGTCAGGATATCGACAGAGTGATTGTAAGGGCTGGGCAAAACGCTGGCACTTCGGGACACTCGGCCACACAGGGGCAAGGGTCCATAAAGCCGGTTGAGCGTGCGCCACTGAACTGCAGCCAGATCGACATATTAGATGGGGAAAAGAAAAAAGTAAATCCGGGGCAAGGCAAGGAAGGAAGGCTCCGCAATATTCCCGTTCATGCAGTTGAGTTTTGTTTGTCGGGAAAGGGAGAAGGCAAGGGGAACCTGGATCACTGATAAAGGGAGGGAGCGGCGACGGGAGAGATGGGACGGAGAATTCATTCAAGACCGCCTCTGCTAGTGGAAGGGGTGGGACGTAGAAAAAAAGGCGGCGGTGTCCATTCGACCCACCTGACCGAACTTCAGAGCAAAAAGAAAGGAGGTAACCGTAAGCCTGTCGAAAGGCACCCACGATGATCGGGTAATGTAGAGGTGCTCTTTCGATGATTCGGAAAAAAAGAGCTTTGGATAAGTTGTTGAGGGGAACACGGGGGCCAGGGTGAACGTCACAGCCACTGGGACCAGCTGACCAGTTGGGTAATAAACGGCAGAGAGAGGGCAGAACTGCAGGAACAAAGTGTGCGAAGACGTTTCGGGGGACCCACACCCTGGGGAGAAAAAACGCTTGAGATTGGAAGCGGGGACCAGAGTAATCTTGGGGGGGGAACGACCACGTCCGGCAAGTAATCTGGCCTATGCAGCTGGTAGCGGATAGCGAGCTGGGGGATGCAGGAGAGGTCACAAGGGAACAGTATTTCAAGAGTTGCGAAGAAAGGTGACGGACATAACACCGTATGTAGATCCTGTTCGCCTTGGCAGGCGCTGGAGAAGCTAGACGTCAACAGGAGAAGGTCACTATAACTAATAAGTGAAAGCACGGCTCGCTAACAAAACGTGGTGCTTCAGGCGTCACCACCTGCCGAGGGAACCAAAGGCAAGAAAAAAACAGAATGGGGAAGTAACTAAGTTCTTACGAAAGAGGCAAGAGGTTCAAAATTGAAAGCGAAAAACGGGCATGACTGCGAAATAGAAACTCATTGCAGCAACAAGAATGGAGTATTAGAACAGACGGCATCGCCAGCACAAAAGGAAAGGAACGGCTAGAGAAGACAATACACAGGCACATAAACGCCTAAAACAACATCACGATCTTGTTCGCGAATCATAAAGGGAAAAAGGCCCCCGTACACGAAAACACGTCAGGACGTACTACACGCAATAAACGAGAGTGAACAAAAGCCCGGCATGAGCAATGATTACAAAGACTAGAAATGATCTTAAACCGACTTCCCGAACACAAAGTTTCCCATATTCCCTAACAGATGGGGGAGGGCGAAAACTCAGCAAAGTCAGCAGACAAGCCCACGGGAAAGTCCACGAATATTAATTTGAAGAGTCCGGGAAATCTCCAAGAATCAAAGAGCGGGACTCCCGGGAACATAGGAAGTAATGAACCGACTGGTCCCAACCGGGTTCATATATAAATACTGGAACGGAGCAGGAGAATTTTATAGTTGAAGCAGAATCAGAGGGGCTTGGCGCGCAATCCCCGACAGTCAAAAAAAAAAACATTTCTCCATTCAGCCGGATCGCAAAACATGAGGAGACCCTTGAATTTCTAGACCGAGAACGATGCCTGGAGGGTTGAGAGACATCTGGAAGTGAATAGATGGGGGGGATTTCAAGCCTCTGACCCAAAAGAGCAGAGGTATCGACTACAGGACCGAAAAGACCACACAAAAAGACTAATTCATCCGCCGCACTATAAGTGCCGGACAATACGAGAACTATCAATAAGTCCAACGACTCCAGAACGCGAAGTCTTTAAAAATTTTTTCAGGCCGGGGGGAAAAGAGCCAAAAGAGCCCAAGAGCCGACGGAAGGTAATAACGAGAATGTTTAATAAACCAAAGAAAACATAAACTACCATCTCCATCCCAATCATTACAATCACATTTTATACGGATAAAATAAACTCTCTCAGAGGCAAAGTTTGTTTAAGACCGAATCGCACACAGTTCGGAAAAGAGTAGCGGTCGTCTAGATGGGGAGAGCGGAAGGCCTTAAAGCTTTAGAAACAAGACGCGGTATAACCGAATACTCCGGACCCTTCATAGAAAAAACAGAAATCAATGTGGGGGGGTCGCGAGAATCAGGCGATCGAGGCTAAAAGGTATGGAGAACGTGACAATCGATGGGTTCCATCAACAACAACAACAGGGAGAGAGAGGTTCCCGCAAGCAGAGGATGAGCCGCACGGATCGCCAAAACAACGAAAAGCGACTCTTGTCGGGGGTAAGGAGGAAAAATTCTCAGCGTAACTGAGAGAGAGTGCGCTCCTTCAAGGTCGCCAACAAAAAACTCTGTCACAACATCGAAGACTCGGAAAAAAAGTCTACTTCAAGGGGCTGGGCTGACGGTGAACAAACAATAAGAGGGGGAGAGCGGTTGGTAACTGTTCGGGATCACACCTGTTCATGCTGTGGGTTAGGAGAAGTGGCGGTCATGGGAAGGCTGGTCGTGCGGAGCCAGACTAGTACGTGTACGTCCGAACCGTCTCTCTCGAATAGAAATAGGGAAGAGAACTCGTCAGACGCGTGAATGGGTGGATGGGGTCGGGAAAGTAGTGAATTCTTTTGGGCCGCGGGGGGAAACTTTGTCTACGCAGGGCGAATAGTAGGGCGTGGGGGGGAGGCGTGGGCGGACGGTAGATCGCCAAGTTTTGGCCCGCGAGTCCCGAAACAGAGAGGGCAAGGAGATACATAGGCAACGGTCTTCGGGAGGCTAAAGCTAAAAAAAAATAGGCCGAGGGGGGGGACAAAAGGCATAAGACAAGGGGTATTGTTTATGGGGCCTGCTCGGCGCCCGCGCGCGGGCCAAGCATCTCATAGAAGGCGGCGCCGCCCGGCTCGTCGGGTCGGACGGCTCGGGTTTTCCGAAATTGGAAAAGGCCTTTTGTTGCAGAATCCTCTTTCCGGGGGTCCTGCCCGCTCATTCGGAAAACCGTGGGGGGACTTTGCGGCCGAGGGGTTCACATCGAGCAGGGGAGTCGCTGCGGGTGTAGGGAACGAAGGGGGTGACGGCCGGCGCAAAGAAAAATCCGGCGTTCAAATGACGAACAAGTTGCGGGTGAACGAGGGACTCCAAGCAGCTGCAAAGAGGCAACCTGGAACATCGGCCTTGAAGCGCTTGGTGTCGGCAGATAGTGGGAAGTGTTAATGGAAAGTCACGACACGGGGAAGGGTAGATCAAGCGCTGGGGAACGCTGCGCGAAAGAATGGAGACTTAGGTTTTTGAGAGGGTGTCATAGTCCCGGGAAAAGAGGGGGGGAGGGGTGGCGTCTCGCTCGCCGCGGTCGGGGGGGCGTGTGTGCGGCAAAAAATTATGTGAGACACGACAGGAGTTTATGCCAACTGCAGTGTGGACGAAGGACTTCGTTTGTTAAGACGAATCGTCCTGCTGACGGCTTCGAAATGAGGGAACGAAGAAAGCGTCCGTAAACTTCACAAACAAAAAAACAAAGAAAAAAAAAAACAAAAAGACCCAAATAAACGTCGCCGCTGGTGCACGCTCATAAGGTGGAGAAAAGAAGGGTGAGCCTGGGAAGAATCGTCATGCAGACTGAGCGGAATTAGAGGGTTTCGAGGTTACTTCCCAAGAGAACCGGCCCTCAAGGGACGAAACGTGATCTACATGGTATGTAAAGAAAGGGGATCAGGAAATGAAACCCTGAGCGCACCTCGGGCGCGCGTCTAAGTAAACTCTAAAAAAAAAAAAAAAAACACCAACACTGGCGTCTCTGAGGAAAAAGTCCAGCGTTAGTCGAGCACGTGGGTAGTGGTTCGAACAAACTACATACGGTAACGTCATGTGAACCGACAGTGTTCCCAAGAATCTGGGGGGAAGGGGCACCGTGTTTGGCCAATAAGAAAAGGGGGTGCTACTACCACACGTTGTTCGACCAGGACGGGGAACTAATCGAAGTTACCAGCAAGGGAAAGCTGGACTGTACTTGGTTAGGGACAATGGATGGGATGCAGGAACAGTTTTAAAGATCGTTGAAGAAGAAATCGCCATCAAACACGCAAACAGACCAACTCACGTGGGGATTCGCCACGTGATGTACTTTGACCAGGGAGAGGGGTTCACGCCTGGGGTCAGGAACAGGTCAGGGAAGGGGAAAAAAAACCGCCGTGCCTTCTTATAGAAAGGAAAAATGCATCTAATGAAGAGGAGGAGATGCCTGACCTGCCCATCGAGACCCCTGAGCGAGGCCTCCCGGTGAATCAGCTTTCCAGTAGGGGGAGTATCGACAAAGGCCTTAAGACGATATAACACTGTCTGTCATGAAACAGTTTGGGGGGAGCAGTTTACTGTAACCTTGGGGCAAAAAGTAAGGTTCAATGGTAGGGGGGTCAAAGGAAAAAAATCACGGTCCTACTCAGGGCATGTGCAGGAAAAATTCATCAAGAATAAAACGGCTCTGGCAGAAAAAAGAAAAAAATCTGGACCTATCGAAAGCAAGGTATCTGGAAAAACTAATAGCTCGGAGAAGATACAGGCGATGAGGAGTGCGCGGCTGTTCACGAGAGGAAGAGGCTCTGTCAGGGCGGGACCGATCTGTGGATCACGTCGGGGGGGAGTAAGCAAGTATCGGGCGGACAGAGGGGGGGGCAAACCCTGACGAATGAATCAAACGGAAACGTTCGCGAAGACTTCAGGCGCTAAAATACGAGTTTTAGAGAGGGCGGAGCATATCGTGGTAGGCGGACGGAAGGACTAGGGGGAGGGGAAACGCGACGCATCGCATAGATAGGAGGACTCTAAAAAAAAAGAGAGGGAGAGAAGCAAAACACAGGTCGAGAAGCAAATCCGGGACTATGACAAACGAGAGGCGACGCCTATCGAAAAAAAGGGGAGGAAAAGAAACGATAGAGATAGGACGTCGAATCTACGCCAAGCAAAAGAGTGGGAGGATAGAAAACACACAGGGCGGCTCCACGAGAATATAGGGCTCTCGAGTCCCCTAACTAGGCATAGGGGAAATGCTTCCCAAGGGGGGGGAAGGTAAACAAACCTATTCCTTCAACGACGCTCACAAGATCTGCGAAAAAACCAGACGGAGACTCGCATCTATCTTCAGCGCCCTTTAAGAACGGGGAAGGGGGATGGCGGTGGGCAAAAAGGGGTTGCTACCCGGAAGCCCGAGAAAGGCGTCCCCAATCAAGGATGTACATCAAACAACTTAACTCGAAGGACACAAGGGAGAAGATCTGGTGCTGGGGCAAAAAAAAGAGATCTCCTAGGATTCGAACCCGCCCAAAGGGGAGGGTGGATCTCTTCAGCGTACGATCGGCAAACTTTGGGTTAGAGAGCCAGGTTGAAAGTTCGCCACGCAGAAATCTAGAAGCACAAAGGTAATTTAAGGAAAATAAGGGGGTGCACTGGCCGGACAGTGGAGCTCAACCAAAACAAAAGGTATGACAGTGTCTGAGGTCGGGTTGCGGACAGCCTTCTTGGTCAAAAATCCGGATCACAAAGACAGGAGGCGTCGGATGACCGGAGAGGAGGGTTAGGCTCAGGAGAACGAAGTGTAATAAGTAGGGGGGAAGGTCGGGGGGGGGTGTCGAATGGCACGGCTTGGGGGGAACTTCTCACCATCAAGTAAGGAACAGCTAAACCCTAGCAGGGCCAGTACCACCTCAATGGAGACACCTATTTAGTCGGGATCACTTATTGAGGGGAGCCGGCGGGACGATGAGTGCGGAAAAAAATAGGGGGGGGGATGGGTGAGCCCGGGCACATGCAAATTGCCTAAGTTTCAAAAGGAATCCAACAGGTCGAAGCGAAAAGTGCGGATCGACGCCCTTGCAGAACGCTGCGAACAAACAAAAGGTGTTACGTAGCCGTGGGGAGTATTGGGGGGTCCAAACCATAGACCCAAAGGATGTCATTTCACCGGAAAGGGGTCAGTCTTTGGGGGGGACTCACAAGAACACTCGGACCTGTTCTTCGACGTACCAGAGAACATTGGTGGGGAGAAAGAGAAAAATAGTCGCCAGCGCGGGCAGAGGTGTGGCAGAGGAGGTGCATCGATCAAAGTTCACAGAACCGAAGGAATACGTTGAGTACCTTGGGGGCGGAGGGGGAGCGTGGAATCACCCGGAGACAAAAGCTTCTATACGGGAACGACCAAAATACATGCGGGGTCGAAGATAGGAGGGCTAGCTCACAATTTGGGGGTGGCTTTCATACGGGGATCGGGGACCAACAAAGACAGAAAATTGTAGAGAGAATGGTGCTGGTCGTTACGACTCAGGGAAACGGCGTCTCCCCATAAAAGAATCTAACCGCACAATCAGACCAAGAAAGGGGACAGTCAGCGTTACTCAAGCAGGCATCAACTCATGGGTGGGGGGGGGGGGGCAAGGGGGGACGTCTGCGCCGCCACCAAAAAGCGAACGCTTTACGGACAGAGAACAAAGGAAATGCATGCAAACCGAAAACATAACATAAGGGAAAAATAATCACTACAGACCGACCGGACAACAAACACCCAAACACCAGAAGGAATCAGGGAACCCCGTAGGCGGACGTGTACAGGAAGACCGAACGACGAAAAAAAGCGGGAAGGACTTGGCGTCCAGGTTCCTCCTCAAAAAGAAGGGACAACTCTCCCGATTGTCTCCTAGGAACTCAACAAAAAAAGGGTGCAACGAGAAAAACTTCACACAGGCATCAAGTGGAAAGAAAAGAACGGAAGTTTGAAACGAGGGCAGGTCCAGAAAAGGAAAAAGGAGATCGGTCAGACAAAACACTTGAAAGGGGAAGGAAAGGGAAGCCGGGCATTGCCCACCCATACTAACAAGAACCGCGCGCAACGGACGATAGGGGTCTCTTGGACAGAATACGGGAACAGCTAGAGAGTCTCATGCATCCCAACATCAAAACAAGTTGCGGAAAAAAAAGTGCATTCCAAGGAGAGAGCACGATGATCTGTTCAAGATCCCGACTATCAAATAGACAGCAACAAGGACTCGGATTGGGGGACGCAACAAAAGACCAGAACGAGGAGAAAGATACAGCAACACGCCGTAACAAAAACGCCCAAATCGTCGAGAACGAAAAAGGGGAAAAAGGCCAAAAACTCAATGAATGAAAAAGACTGAAACAAACGCACACGCGGAAGACGATGTTCCAGGAGGAACATCACGACGCAGGCGAAGATTAAACGGAGGACGGGGAATACTGACCAGCATCATGAACCACAAAGCGCGAACCTCATTACAAGGGGAGAAGATAGCCAAGAACACAAAAAGAACGGACTGTGGGGAACGCGCTCAGACGGGCCACTAGAAAAGGGGGGGTACTCAGACTAGTCTCAAGACGAGGCCTTCGGGACTGGTAAAGGTGAAAAAGATGCGAGAAGGGGGTCAGCAGTAATATCCATAAGAACGCGGAAAAGAAAGAATTCTAAAGTGGTGAGCAACAACGGACGCGAGTCGAGCCGAGAACTATTGTGGAGAGGGACAAATGGCTATCACACCGGGATTGAGGAAAAGGAGAAGGATTGGCGCTTGCTCCAATACGTCGATCACAAAACCGGAGAATCCACAACGGGACGACGCTCACGGGATGGAAAAAGTTCGGGAGCTAATGGCTCATTAGAGGAGGAAGGAATTACTGTCGAAGAAGCATCGAAAGGTCGACTCGAGGAACAACTCGGACCAGCGTCATCGGCGATGCTGGTGTGGCAAGAAAACCGGCAAGAGCGCGGGGGAGTGCCGCTAAATTTTGAGAACGGATTGATGCGTATGTTATGCTGGTCGGAGTACACCAGCCGAGTCGAATAAGGAAGGGGAGAGATGTGTGCGCTCGTCGGTGTCTCCGGACTCAGTCGGACGCTTGGGAATGGGGTGGAAGACGTCATTTTCAGGTTTAAAATGAGGTCAAAGGAGCGACTGGCAGCGTGAGGGGGGACTGCGTTCGTCCTGGAAATTTCAAGGGATATTTTGGGGGGAAAGGCAGTTCCCACCCCACGAGAAGGCGATCTAAAGCGGGGAATGTGTCTGGATAGACGCAAGCAACAGAGCAATCGAAACGCAAAAGCACATGGGAAAAGGAAGACGGTGCTGTTGATGTCGGGAGTGGGCTACAAAAAAACCCAAGCGAGGGCGAGAGGACTCGAAAACTAGGACGGCGAAAAAAAGCCTTCTGTAGGAGGAGACGGGGGGGGGAAGAAAGGGACTACCTTTTCCTGCGTTCCATGGGGGTTCCGGGTGGCAAAATCGTCAAGCGAACGTGAACTTACGAAACGGGGCATCTTCACCATGACCCGTCGGGATGGGCGGTCGAGGGTGGCTGCAAACTCGCCAAGCGAAACTGGGGGGGGAAGTTCATCGGACAATCTGGGCTATGGGGCCAGGAGCTTCAGGGACAATAAAGGGGCGACATGGACGCCAAAGCAGTCCTTGAACCGCAGAATGGGGAAGTTAAGAAAGTGGGTCAGGTAAACGTTCCTAGACGGGAGGAATAGCGGGAATCGATGCGCGAAATCCGGAGAAATGGGGTGTACGGCAATGTCGCTGTGTCAGGGGGGACGCGGGGGGAAGCTCTCGTTTCGGAGGAGGTGGGGGAGGAAGAAAGGAACCGTAATAGTGCTAGAACGAAGATGAGTGAGAATGGCCAGGCCACGGTAATGGACCCACTTTGTAAGTAGTCCTTCTCCTTCGTATGCGGATGGGGTAAAGGTGCTACAGTCTGGAACCAACTAAACAAAAAAAAAAAAAAAAAAAAAAAAAAAAAGAATAACAAGAAAAAAAAAAAAAAAAAAAGAAGAAAAAAAAAAGAGAAAAAAAAAAAAAAGAAAAAAAAAAAAAAAAAAAAAAGAGAAAAAAAGAAAACACCGAAAGAAAAAGGGAGAAAAGAAGGAGGGAGAAAAAGAAAAACGAGAACACAAACCAAAAGACATATCTGATCGATCATTGATTTATCCTAGAGCCAGGCAAGGTGACCAGGTGCAATCAGCGCGTCATCTCATAATGGGGAGATCGTACTAAGGGGAGAAGCTAATCCCAATAACAGCAAAAAAAAGGACAACCGGGGGCTATTACGGTGTTGTGTAGGAAACACCGATAAACAAAATGATCGAACCCTAAGAGGACCGCGGGCGGACGATGACGACGACCCCTCCTGATAGATAGTAAAAGCGCTGACCCAGCCATCATAACTGGTACGGGGTCTGGGAAACCAAGACATCTTTGAGAAGCCGACTCAGGGAACCATAAGGATGTTGTAGTCAAAGGGGGCCAAAATAAACGGTAAACACTTTCTCATCCGCGGGACAAGATCGAAGCGCACTTCTAGAACGAGGAAAGTGGGGATCTCTTTGTCGTGGACAAGGCATGGAATTGGCAGGGAAGAAAACGTTGCCAAGATCTGTGGGGGGTTGCCAGTCATCGACGATAAAAAGCAAACGACAAAAGCACAAGGGGGGGGGGAATCGAGGAGGTAGGGAAAATTCGTCGCAGGGGGACTGCACGGAGGAGGGAAAAGTCCAAAAAAAAAAAAACGCTTCTCTTTCTCGCCCAAGAATTACAGACTCTCTGGGAGATACTGAACCGTGCCAAGCGCTCCCCAGGCAAGAAAGGGGGGAAGTGATACGATCCTGTCCAGAGAAAAGTTCGCTGTCACGCCAAAAAAGAGAGGACAAACCCCTGCGCGGGACACGAGGGGGAGACACTTGAACGGGCCACGGGTGGAACACGAATATTTAACTTGGGGTAAAAATACTAAGCACGGTATGGACAGGGACAGAGGGAGGCAGGGGGGGTGAACCTAATAGAGATCAATTCATAGAGTTTGGGGTGCCGAGAATCATTAGGAAGATCTGACATAAATAGAGGAAGTCTCGAAGAAGGCTCACGGGGAGTGCGCGGCCTTGGGAAACTCCATCGCGGAAAATAGGACTGATTCCTGCGTGAAGGAAAGGGGTGAACTCTAGGGGGACGGAAGGGGGGAGCGACATAGCACCCCTAGTCGTCAAAAGACCGAAGAGAAAACCGGTTAAAAAGTATAGAGGAAAAAAAAGTCAGGACACGCGGGCGGCAAATTCTTGGTTGGTCTTCGGGAAGGACTCGTCTTGAAAAGGGACCAGGAATAAAGATCTCCATCGACGGGGGTCATGTAACTCCCCGAGGGAGACGAGGGGGGGGAAACAGGGGGGAAAGGTCGTAAAAGAAAGGAGCTGGGAAGACGATTCGGCGAAACTTACGCCCGAAAACACAAAAAGGAGGTTACCATAGAGATACCGAGACAAGGAACGGAGAGAAAGAACGGCTATGTGCTTCGACGGCCACGTGGGGGACTACTAAAGAGTCGGCCACTAAAGCGGAGAGTAGGAGGGACGAAAAAAAAATCCACTGGTTCAGGTGGAAAAAGAAAACTCTACCGAAAAGACTCAACCAATATTGAAAAAGAAGAAAATCGGTGGAAACAACAGATGCGAACTCCGGCTTCAGATGAGCAACCTGAGGCGCGAATTGCGTGATGGAATGCGGGCAAAAAACACGATGGGCAAACTCAA
>Ga0179591_1279119_pt1 | contig 16104 bp, 15 predicted proteins | sample CZOMad2_1_08_16f_FD_182891 | JGI IMG/M metagenome (GOLD analysis project Ga0179591, IMG submission 182891) | Vadose zone soil fungal communities from Angelo Coast Range Reserve, California, USA - CZOMad2_1_08_16fungal (PacBio error correction) | ecosystem: Environmental > Terrestrial > Soil >...
TCAGAGCTTGGCAAAAGGACGGCATACCACGGCGCAAAAGGAGGAGCTCGATTTTGCGAAAGAATAGCACTCTTTGACTAGAGGCGTTGGGGCGATCAAAACGTAGAGGCCATTGGGGGCCGTAATTCGTTTCCAGACAATACCCTTCGGCGAACGGGATGGTACGAGTTGGCTGTCTGCACCGTCCGATCTACACTTGTAGCGAAGGGCCTCGGCTGAGTCTTCTCAGGGGTGTCTCACTATCGGGAATTAAAAAAACGGGGAAGAAGAGAGAAAGAGTGGGCCTAGCGGGGAAGGGGTGCTTCCTCTGCCGGGCTCATCTCGCGAAGATTCTCGGGGCTGAGAAAAAATCAAGACAGCCGGGGAGAAACTCCTTATTTTTCAAGGGAGACAGACCTCTGAAGATATCCTTCCCGACTGAGAGCAACTTTGTGAGAAGAACATCACCTCGCGAGAGGGACCAAGGAAATCAAGGGGATAAGCTGAGGATATGGAGGGGGGAGAGCTTGTCGTTTCCGGTAGCCAGCTATAAAAAACTCGAAGCCGAGAGATCTTAGCACGTATCTAACGCAAACCGCCGAACGGAAAGAACTCTCCCTATCTGAGGCCACTCATGGAAAAGATGTTGACACAAGTCTTGCGCACCGCAAACACGTCGGCAACAAAGAAGAACGAAGCAGAGGAAGGAAGCTGAGAGAGAGCCCCCCGCCGGGGGGCCCATCAGACTCCGGGCGCCGAGGACCATCACAGCAAAAAGGAAACGATCTCTTTTGTCACTCCAACTTCACCGGAGTCATGGTAGGCGTCCTTATCAAAAGGTGGGAGAGAAGGCAAGAGACGAGGGGCTCGCATGAGCAAGCTCGCTAACCCATCAAAAAGAAGAGAAATGGAGGAGACTATGGCCCTTTAGTGATGAAAGACTGGAAAGGCGGATTCAGGCGCCACAGATCGGATTTCTTTTTGGACAACATCCTGGAAGAAGTCGGGCCGACTTTCAAGGTGGAGAGCTATCTTGGAGACTGGGAGAGGCTCCTCCTCAGGGGGTGACGAAAAAAAAAGTTGATTACGGGTCCGGGCCGGTCCCCTTCTAGCGGCTCGACCTCGTCGCGCTGAGCTGCTTGGGGGCCCCGTCTGGTTTCGCTGCGGGACAAAGTAGCGAATAGCCGAGAAATCTTCGATCCTGGACCGAAGGAAGGGAGATTAAGGGAAAAAACCCTTTGCATTGAAGGAAATTCCATGCATAAGGGGGCCGCTTCAGCAGTGGTACCGAATCACGATGTGAGTCTCTTCGAGGTGATTCATCAATCGTTGACAAATCATTGGCCGCTTGCGGACCGACAAGGGAAAGAGTAATAGAACCGCGGACTTACGAATGGGAAGACCAGGGCTTCCCTGTGAGGCGGGGGAGTATGACCTCTCATACGAAGACACGGTCAGAGGGAGATTTTTTCATGTCAAGAGCGCAGGGGAAGGCACAAAAAGGAACGACTGGGAGAATACCGATCGAGGATCGTGCACAAAGAAGTTCTTGAACCCCGTCCTTTCCCTTCGTCAAGGCACTGTCAATAGGTAGATAAGAAGGCAAGACAATACCGGGCTCTCTTTGGTCTGGGGTTCCAGCGATGGAAGGCTAACGTTGGCCCAAGGGTGTTTCCTATAAGTGGCTTCTTTTTCCCTTATGTTTCCGAATCGCAGACAACGGAAAGAAAAAAGTAGGGGGGATATTAAATAAGAGGTGCAAAAATTCCCTCAGGGGGAAGACAGGACTCAATTGCCGTAAAAAATCTGGGGGAAGATCCGGACCTAAAAGAAGCTCTCCAAATAAAACGCAAGGTGAGGGGGAGGGGGCGGGGCGTAGTCGAGCAAGAATGGGGTGGGATGGGGGGAAAATGTAAAACCCTTAAGTCCTCGGGGAGGTCTTTCCCTAGGTTGGGGGGCCACGACTGAAGGGCATGGTTTGGAAAATTGATCCTTGAAGGAGTTGAACGGACCAGAGAGACAGGCGGTCTGGTAGCCAATCCTGAAACGCTGGAAGCCAGCTCGAAAGGTCAAAAGTCCCAGCGAAAAAATAAAAACGGAGGGGAGCTCGTTAGGTTAAAAAGAGGCCTGGCGTCAAAGATCGGGGGGGGGGTGGAGGGCAGCCGAGAAGCGTGCCACAGGCGGAGGAAGAACCCAAGGGCGAGGGCAAAAAAAGAACTCTGATGATAAATTCCTCTACGAATGGTGGGAGAGACCAAATTTACTAAGACTCCTAGGGAGCGGAACGTAGGGGATATGGCGCGTCTCGCGCGTAAAGTGGGGGGTCCGCGCGATCCTAGTGGAAAAAAAAGCAAAAGACAGTATCGGCGGAAGGGGCACAGGGAGGAAGGTAACTAACACTTTCGTCAGGAGCACGAAAGCAGTCGAAACCAAAAGGTCAGACAAGCTCGAAAGAGGGAGAAAAGGCACAAGAAAGAACAGAAAAAGGGACCACAGGAAGGGAGCGGGGTGGAAAGGGTGAACAGTCATGCTGGCCGTATGGAAGGGAGAACACTGAGATGAGCGGCAACTGACATGCGCGTCAGGGGCGACCTCGGGACGAGCTGCGGGAAAACTGACTAGTCAGGGCGAGAACTCTCACATGAGCCGGCGAGAAAAAGAGGGCTCAAAGGGGAGCTGAACAAGCGCGCCTGAGGTGGGCTGTTCTCTGTCATCTGCAATCTCAGGCTGGGAAGAGAAAAATAAACACGAAGAGTCGCGGAGGTGGGGCGAGCTCTGCTGGCGAAAGGTGTTGGGCAGACCGAGGGGACATTAGAGAAAGAGCCGATGGGTCTGAGGGGGGGGGGTGGGCTGGGTGTGGGGCCTCGGGGCGTGGGGGGCAAAAACGTTAGCCGGACGAAAAATGCCGAGGGAAGGTTCATTTCGGGGCAAGAGGAGGCTCGACCCACGACGACAGGGTGGAATCCCGCAGGGGAAGGCGTTCACGAGCGCGCGGTGTGTTAACCATGCTGAGAAAGTCGGTCTATACGGGCGCGAGGAACTAACGGAGTAAAAAAAAGGGGGAAAAAGCGTCGGGAGGAAGGAGCGCCCACTCCTAAGAGGAGGATCTGAGCGGGCGATGAAAGGAACGTCGGGAAAGAACTATCAAGAACTCGGGGAGAGAGCTTGCACGGCCCATCGGGCTCGAAAACCTGGTAAGACGCGGGCGAGCGCGAGGGTAATCGACGGGGGCAAAAAACGAGGCAGATCACAGTTTCGGAGGAGGGGGAGCCACTTTGGGGCAGAGAGAAAGGAACCGGAAGGGGGGGGGGAGGCCACAGGGCCGCTCAGCCTCACAGGAACAACGACGAAAAGTATCGAGGGAGTCGACTTGTAAGCGAGGTCCAGTAGGCGCGGCGCTGTCAGGCGTGGGAAGGATCCACGCCGGGACCAAGGAGCCTCCTAGTGCGCGCGTCACTGGGGGGGGGTCCCTAAAGGGGGGGGGCCCCCACCCCGGGGGGGGAGAGGGCTGCCTGAAAATGGGCGTCAACCTGACGATGCAGGGACCGGGGGCTCTGGCGCTAGGCCTCTTTTGGTTGAACCCGGAACAGATAAGATACTTCAAGTTGGGCACAAGGGGCATATACATTTTTAAGAACGACGTGAGCACGGGCTCAGGCACACCTGCTTTTTTAGGTCCTAAATTGCCCCGCCAGGGAACCGGGGAGACGACACGAACCCTCTTTGGCACTATCAGGAGTCGATGGGGATAGCACGTCCTGTACCGGGTCTTTACCGCATTATTACCATAGAACCTACTTACTCGGAAACCGCTTCGTGGAAGTAAAAGGACACTTCCAATAGAGAGAAGGCCATTCGGTCAGCAGGATTGAGGGGCTGAGTAGTACCAGCAAGGTAGACTGGTGGCAAGTAGGTTTTAGAGGATTTCTTCAAAAGAAAGAAGTCCTCAGATGTTCGGACGAAAAAGACAGAACGTCGGGGGCATCGAAAGTTGGATCGCGACCTCCAAGAACACGCGTCAATAAAGCGCGTTACAGGAGGCTATAAGGTCTGATCGGAACGAAGGCCGATTCGGGGGGGAGGGGGTGGGCGTATTAATTACAGGGCCATTAACGCGTGGAGTTCAAGTCATGACAACCTGTCTAGAGGGGCGTCTATGTCCCAGTTAGGGCTTCGTAATGTCTATCGTCTCTTGAGCTGAGCCAGAGAGGGCTTCCCCGTGTCTCCCTCTAATTCTCCCTCTCTTGAGTGGAGCTACCTCCCGCCAGAGTCCATTGCTTGAGCGATCAAGTTTCTTGCCGTGCTCGAGCGCGATCAGACCATATTCGCGTAACTAAAAAGAATGAAGTAGTGTGACACTCTCGACAACATATGAGCAGGCGAAAAGCACAAGTAGCTCGAGAGTTTTGACAGGTCCCAGGTGTGGGAAATGTTTAAGAGCGTCAGGCCATCTGTAACGAGGAGCGGGCTTTGATTTACGAGATATCGTCGAGGTATTTCTTTCTCAGTCGGAGAGAAGCGCCATTGTGGAAAACTAGAAAACAACAACTTATTAAGTAAATAAGAAGGAGAAGATCAACGATACCATCACCTTACCTAAAGGACGTAATCCCCCAGCCTAGGAAGGGGGTCGTCAACGCTCTCGGTGCGTTTCTCGGAACAGAGTAATCACAAGGTCCTCTTATAAAAACACGGAGTCCCTGGTGGTAAAACTCACATGAAGATTCTACAATTTCAGATAAGAATGGGATTGGAAAAGGTAGGAAATGATTCTTATAATCTTTCTCAGCCGTTGGTCGTGGGGATACTGAAGGATCTTGATGGCGTCGCCTTTTTCGCGGAGAGGACGTCGAAGCACCCACTCTCAGTGTTGCGACTCAGGAAGCTAGACGAATTTGAACGTTGTAAGGGTCTTCTTCGACTTCTCGTAGCTCCCCATGATCGGTCCCCTCTCTTCCCTGGTGGTCACTATCTCTGGACCCTCACGGATCTTGTTGGCTCTCGGACGACTTCGCATTCGTGGACGGTCTCGATTCTCAACATGATCGCCTGCTGTAGGGACTTAGGCCGTTAGGGGAGGAAGAATCACAAGGGCGCTCAATCTCTACTGCCGGGCCTTGGACCGAACACCGAAGAGGCCGTCGTGCCGACTCAAGAGCTAATCACTTTTTATGCAGGGTCCGAGAGCTGCTCTCCTCAGCCAATTCACCGGCCTGAGGATCCTCTCAGGGAAATGGGGTGGGGGGACTCGCGCGCGAGTTACGCGAGGGAACACGGAGTGCCCTTCTGACTGGGGAAAACTAGTGTCTTCAGAACCAGGTCCAGGGCTGTGACAACAGTGTCTGGGAAGTGGCTCGAATTGGGGTGACTGTTCGGGGCAAGATACGACGCCTGGTGGGTGTCGTCGAAAAACTCCGAAGATACAGGAGCGCACCCTTGATCTCTGTCACGGCATGCGAAGACGAAAAAGCTGGCGGGATCCCACATGCGATCTGACTAGGTGTACTTTATATAACACCACCGTGACGACGGATAGTTGCCTAGGCCAGTAAAGAATACTCTCCGCCCAATGTGTCCGCTTCATCAGAGAGACGGGGACCACTTCAAGAGAGAGTTACTAGAGAAAAAAGATGTTCTCCGAGGGAAAGAGAGGTCTAGTCGCGTTTTACGGGTGGTTTATCAAGATATGAGGACTTTGCGGGAGACAGGCTTTAAGAATATCGACCCCCAAAGCTAAAGGCGCGAAATCTTAGTGGAGGGGGAGAAACCAAGTCTCCACCGTACGAGCCTTACTCGGCGACGGAAGTGTGTGAAAGAACGGCAAGGGAGAAGAAAAGCCGTAGCCCTAGAGGTCAGAAGGTATTCTCCTCCCTAGCCTCCATCTACCGCAGCCTTAGGGGGCCTCAAGAATCCCAGAAGAAAAAGAAGGGGTCTAGAGGTAGTACAAAGAGAGACTAAAAGTATCACTTCCAACTTATCAAAAGGGGGAAGGACGCTTAGGTTTGGACCCCGAAGAATGCTGGGTCACGCTGGCCTTCAGATGGTCAGAAGGCGCGTCTCCCTGACTCCACTGACAGAAGATCATCGGCTAGTAAAGGCCGGAAACTAAAGAATTTCGCCCTCAAAGAGACGAGGAAATAATATTTCACGCCCGATGTTGGAGGAACAGCCACCACGGTCCAAATCTGCGAATATCCCGGGCTCAGTTCTCCCGCCCCAGCGGTGAAAGAATCCATGGGCGCGATGAACAGAGGAAATAGCCAGCAGCTTGGGCTCAGCTTAGGAGCCAGAGGGGGCCCTAGCAGTTGAAAAGGGAGCAGAGTATCTGGCCGGAAAAAAGAGCGTCTCTACGCCAGCTAAGTTCTAGGGCTATGTTAGAGACATCTTGACGGGTTGCTATTAATACTTAGAGGCCGGTGCCACGTCTATCCTAGAGGTTGCTAAACTGGGGCCAGGAAAAAAGGGGAGGGGGGACGGTGAGAGATTGCCGCAGACGAGGAGAATGGGAGAAGAGAATTTCACTGGAAGAAATGTTTGCACGGTACCTTGACAAGAGAAACATCCACTCGTCACCGGGTCGCGGGAATTCACCAGGATTAGCTCAAGAGCGCAACGACCGCTGCCGATTAACGTAGGCTCTCTGACAAAGGCACAGTCCAGGCGAAGAATGTCCATGGGAGAAAGACGATCCGTGTGCAAAAGGAGGCTTCACTTGGGAAGAAAGGTAATCACGATTTCAAGGGCTGACACTAAGCAGCTTTGACTAAATAAACAGGGCCGAAAGAGATATGACCTCTCATCCTAAGGGAAAGCGTGAGCTTCGAACGAAACTTACGATGAGGACCTGAAGCGACGAGAGAAAGATTGTATGTAAGGGACAACCTAAGAATTATCCCCTCACGACTGAGTCCTTTGGACCACCAGTTCGTGTCAGCCTCTTTTCTTCGAAACGGCACGCTCCTTCGCGAAAAGCTCCTTCATATAGACTCTTGAGAGTTCAAGATATTCAGGGGATTCACCCACATAGGGGTGGGTTTGGGGAAGGAATGCGTTTCTTCAGTTTACGTGACTCTCAAAAACAATTCTGAAGTATTGAAGTTCGGGAATGCTGCAACTCAACCTTCAGGAAGGACCACATCTTTTTTCCTCGGTACGGGACGAAGAGAAATCTGGACACACCCGAGTGGAAGGGAGGACAGCTATCATCGATTCAGGGTTACCGGGCGTCTCGGTTGCTCTTTCGGGATGTTGGAAGGGGTCAAGGGTTGTCGTTAGGTCGTCTTCTGGTCGTCACGAGAGAGGTGTTATAGGTAGAGGCCTCCCGACTCGGAGTGGCCACAGTCAACGGGAGGTATGGAGTCGAGTAGCCTCGGGGGTCAATCACATGAGTGCGTCAAGAAGTATGTGGGGGGGGGGGAAATCCGCTAGCGATGTCAACCATGGTGCCGGGCAAGGAGGGGGGGACAAAAACTCCGCTTAATGGATTCCTGTCGTACATGGGAAGTTGAAAATTGAGATGGGGGAAGACGACGGGTCGCCGGGACGAGGTTTCGAGCCTTAGAGGAGGACTGTGTCCCTCTCGAGGGAGTTCTTATAAAGCAAAGAGGACGATCTGTGAGCAGTGGGAAAAATGCTGGAAAGTGCGGATTTGGGGAAATCAGTGCCTCGTCTCGTCGACCCTATAAGCGAGCTTCAATCCGGCTCGTCAACTCAGAAAGATGATCCAGAAGGGGAAGGTACAAATAAGCTTGGACGGAAGAGTCATAAAAAGGCCTCTTCCTCTCAAAGGGGAAAGGAGGAGCAGTGCTTCTCGGCTTCCGTGACCGAGTGGACTGAAGAGAAGGGCAAGCACGCTAGGGAAAAATAGCGTCGTCGACAATCTCGGGGGGATCAGAGGGGGCTTCACAACGGACGAGGGGGGAATGGGGCCTCTAGGTGACATCAGTCAGTCTCCCGCGCTTTCAGCAAACTGCGAGACGGATTGTGAAAAGAGATTGCTATTTGGGGGTTTGCTGTGCGACATTACTTCTGGAATATGGTGGACACAGGAAGCGGTGGCGCTCCTCTCATGGGGGGGAGTTCCCTGTAGCTAGGCGGATAGGGGGAGATCCTAACGCGTTGAGGGGAATGAAGAAAGAGGAGGGGAAAGAATTCTGGAGAAAAGAAGAGAGGGTTTCCGTCAAAAAGAAGCTGCTACTCTTTCAGGAGACGGTTCGGCCTAGGTACTAAAGAGAAGAAGGACCTGTGCTCGGCGGTGGATTGGAGCTACAACATCTCAGTCAAGCTCGAGCAGTCTTTTAGAACTTCTTCAAAACGCTCGGGACGAGGTAGGCAGACTTGAGCTACGTTCGGACATGATCGGCCCTCTGGGCTCGATTGGACCTGCTGTATAGTGAGCACGGTTCCACGCCAGCAGGGGGATGTCGACTCGAGGGGCGTCTTTAGCAATGTCAGTGAAAGAAGAAGGTAGAATGGAGCGCAAAGGACCACTTGTCGGGCCTTAAAAATCAAAAAAAAGATCGGACTCCCCTAGAAGGGAGCTTGAGGAATAAATTTCTCTGAAAGGAGGAACGGAGGATTCGAGGGACTAGGGTCATTCGCTGGTCATTTACCCGGAGCGAAAAGGCGGGCTCTCCACGGGAGGGAGGATGGATGACTGCGGGACGCAAATGCGAAGAAAGTAGACGATGAAAAGACTATAGTGGCTGGGCCCGTTTCTCATCGGAGACGAGGCAGTTGTTGGGGGGAAGCCGCTGCGCCACTACGAGGGGATCCAGAGTCCACTTTTGCAAAAAGAACGGGTGCTGAGGGAATACTTGGGACCAAGAAAGAGACGGCAACGCGTGTGCAAGGTTCCTTCAAAAGGGGGGATCGACCCTAAAAAAGCGAGAAACTAAGACACGCTCTCGGAGGCACTCCGGGGAAAGAGTACTTGGCTTCTAGTGGAAAGATCCAAACCTGTCCGGAGTTAAAACTCAGGTCGGACAAATACGAAGGGGGCATAAAGGGTAGATCAGTCGTAACCTCGTCTCCGAACGAGCAACGCAACAAGAGATTCCGTCCTGCTCGAGCATCAGAAAAAAAAAGAAGGGGGATTGGATGGGAGCTAATCGTGAGGGAAAGAGAGCCCGTGGCTCGAGTGGAGCAAGGGGAGCAAAGAAAGAGACCGCAAGAAAAGATGATTGTAGGCAGAAGAAAAAAAAAACAATCAAAGACTTCGAACAAACGGGGATAAAGCGACCTGACCAGCCGACCGGGGCGCGTAACAGCACCGAACGTAAAGAAAGTAGCCTAAAGGGGGACCTCGGCCTAGAAATTCAAACCCTGCTCTTCAAGGGGAACCACGGGAAGGGGGAAACGTGTTAAGCAGCACTTTAAAAGAAGGGCGGGGTGCGAATGTCATCGGGGATCTGGGCTATCTTCCGCGAGGGTACGGTGTAGCTAACAAAGGGGGTAGACCTATACGCCGAGGGGGATAGGGGGGGGGCCGGGCGGAAGTAGCCGGGGCACGAGGAAGGGGGGGGTTGCGGTGGGCGGGGCGGTCGACTCATTAGGGGGAAAGGGGCGGCGGGGGGGGGGGGGGGGGGGGGGGGGGGGGGGGGGAACAGCGGGGGGGGGGGGGGGGGGGGGGGGAAAAAAATGTTATCGGGCGTAAGGCGCTAAACCAAAATCTGGAGCCTTCGTCAAATGGAAAAAGGGGGGAATAGGCGCGTGAAAGCATCTTAGTGTCGAGGCTAGTATAGGCGCAATTATGACGTCTATGCGTACGGGCCGGGGGGTGTATAACGAGGGGGGGGGCAGGGGGCTGGGGTCCCCGAGACTGCGAGGAAATCTAAACCAAAAGGACACCTTCGGTTAGAGAATCTGAAACGTCGGGCTGGCAAACACAACCAGACTGCGAAAGGGGGAGAAGGGACTCCAACAACCAACATGTAGGGGAAAATGTAGATGAAAACGGAAGCACTAAGTCTAAATCGGACCTCACCTGGGACTCTCTCTACAGGCATCCTCAGCGCAGGAAAGGGGACTCAAAAAGGCTGGAAGAAACTAGAAGGGAATCTAACAAAAGGATTACCGAAGTCAACCGCCTCTGGGTATAAATTTCAGATTACTAAGAAAAAGAAAGGCTCTCGGATTGAAACTTTGGAAGTGCAGAAATAGCCACTAAAGACTGTCGCATGGGGAAAAGGGGAACGCGTTGTAGAAAGTAGAGGACCATCGTCGAAAGGTGGTCAGGGGGGGCGTCTAGGAAGATCGCGCAGTTCGGGATTCTGTATTCGACCTGGGATCTGGCACTGGGCCTGTGAACGAGGGCTCGGAAAATAACACGGTAGATGACTAGAGGAAAAGGGCATCGCCAGAAAACGTTCGGCACGGCGGTAATCTCTGCTGGACGCAAATCTTCTCAAGGGGTAGAAACGCGAAAAAAGAGGCAGAAGTCGACGATTAGCGCACGGGAGACGAAAAAAAAAGAAGGGAAGTGCTTACTGCGGGGAAAGTGGTAGTCGAGAAGGGGGGGGGCACTGGGCTCACGTAAAAGGAGTATCGGAACTCAGTCGGCGGCGGGGAGGAAAGTGAAGATATCAAACTTAGAAATGGCAGGGGAGTCGAAGCGAGGAAGAGAAAAACTCCAGCCGAGACCCGTGAGTAAAAAGCTGAGAAGACAAGTAAATAGTGGGGGTGAAGGTTCTAATCTTGGCTCGACTGGATTTCGTAAATAGGGGTGAAGGCAAAATTAGTAGTCCGGTGGCCAAAGTCCCGTGAACTAAAGCGTTATACCAATCCTTCTCTCACTCTTGATTCGGCTAATTGTGTGTTGGATAGGTCTCATTTTTGTCTGAGACCCCTGTTTCAGTGGGTAAGCCATGTGAAAAAGGAAAAACCCGTGCTGAAGGGGGAACTGGTTCGGAACCCAGTGCTATCGATTTTCCTGGAGAGGAAAAATACTACCACAGTCGACAAGAGGGGGTAGACCCCACCCCTAGGAGGTCCTAAATGCGGGCAATGGATCAGGGGGAAAAGCCTTCTCATCTCTCGGAGAACCAACTAAGAGGACCCAGACGCGAACACGGGTCTAGTCTATAAAAAGAAGGAAAAGGGGAGAAGGAGAACCTGCTAAAAGGGGCCCACCCGCATGAAAAGGAGAGACTGTCTTGAAAAACCTTCCTCTACAAGGCGGTCTATCGCACACCTAGAGACTAGAACTCCCGTGAGGGAGTCTGGGAGGTTTTTTATCTCGCAGCGCTCAGGGGTCGGGAACTTTGGGGCTCTCCGTGGGCTGGACGACTGAGCATATCTCATGGCAACTTCCCACAAGGTCCGCAGCGTCGGGCGGAGGTGTGGCGGGGGCGAGCCCGGGGATGGGCTCCGGGGTCATTTCTGGTCTGCTGGGCCGAGTGCCTGGTGGCGTGTGCTCGCACCAGGGGGTGGTGGCTTCGACGATTCCCTGGGATGAGCTAGGGGGGCAAATAGCGGTGCATCTCTTTCTATGAGGAGTAGTGAGAGATCGCACGGTGGCGAGTCGATTAACAATAACGACTAGGGGGGGGGACCGCTTGAAGACAGCTTATAGACGACACCTCATCTTAAAGCGCATTCCGGCTCGTGGCGCAAAAATAAATCCGTAAACTCAAAGAAGTGTGATGCTTGACCGCTGGATGGCATGGAAAAATGCTACCGTCCCGGCAAAAACCCTAGTGCGGTAACCAGGGTGAAAAAAAAACAAGTAGAAATCAAAAAAAAAAAAAAAAAACTGGTTATCCACCTCCAAAAAGGAAGAAAGACTTCAGGGTGGTCATGGCGATCGCGGTGGGCGGAAGAGGGCTCTAGCGCACCTCAACAATCTTCCGAGGATCCGTGGGACTAACGCAACCCTAGAGAAAGCACGGGGGGCCGAGGAGAGATGAGGAACGCCCTCTTACTTTTTCGGAAGATGACAAAAAACGTTCGCACCTGAAAGTAGATAATATGTCAGTACTCTGGCTCTACGCAGGAAAAAAAAAAGGACAGACTTTAGGGAAGCCTTCAACTGACTGATAACATCAAAATTACCACTTCCTCTTGTGCGACTAAAACGTCTTAAAATCTTGTAAGGGCAGGCATTTTAAAAGACAATAAAATCGGTACGTAATAAACGCAGGCAATGCACAGCTCAGTTAAACTCGATTTCAGAAGCGCTGCGCCGAAGAATAGGGGGGAAACTGTGGTGAGAAGTTCTGAATACTGGTCTTCCAGGAAAATTTTCCGGGACAACGAAGAAGGGTGGGCACAGGGGAAAAGCAGTAAGGGGTCTTGGGCTCATGGAAAGGGACAAGCTAGCGTAAAAAGCTCTAAAAGAGAGAAGTAAGGCTAAAACGTTGTCATGGGGTAAGGGGCAAAAAGTCCACCGTAAAATCTCCGGAGGAGACACTCGAAAAGGCAGCTCTCCGAACATAAAAAGAAGAGGAACGGACTCTAGAGGAAAAGGGGAAACTGGCCTAGCCTGACCTCGAGCTCCGATAGGAGGGAGAGCAATGTCAAGCCCGAAAAGGGGAAGGGAGGAGTGCTTATAAAAGTAAAGAGTCGTAGGACGGCGTCAGGAAAAAAAAAAAAAAAAGCAGGGGACAAAGGTGGGCAAAGGGTCAAACAACGCTCTGTGAAGATCATGGACCCGCTTGAAAGAAAACTGAAAAACAGAAGTTCACTAAAGGGTGAAAAAGTCAGAATGGAGACGGGACCTGTAGCAGGGAGAAATCCTACTACGGCGCGTCGAGGGGACAGCTACATCTACTCCAAGAGGGACTGCGATGGGACGTTCCCTCGCAGAGGAAAGCAAAACACAAAAAAGGACTGGCAAATCCGGGAGCGAAAAGAACATTTATGGAGACGGAGCGAGGGGAGGGGGCGTTTGCAAACTTAACCTCGCTGCAGACTAAGAAATTATCCATCTGAAAAGGGGGTATTGGGGGGGGGGAGGGGACTCTAGGGGAAAAATTGGCTGGTCTATGTCCAAAAGGGGGTTTGCCTGTCCTGGGAGTGAAGGGAGTGCGCATATCCTCAAGAAAAGAGGGAAGGATTCAGATATGTAAAAAACGGAGACCACAAAAGACCCTGACTCAAAAGAAGGCAAAACAAAATCCTTGGGTGGAACTGAGAAAACTTTGAACACGAAAAACCCCGCCAAAAACAAACATCGACGTCCGGAAGTCTGAAAGAGCATCGGGAGCTGGGGAAAGTGTACCTCAGTCTCCGAAGAAGGCGTTAAAATCTGGGGGGCCCAAGTCCGGAAGTGGCCAGTCGTGGTTTAGGTAACTGCGCGTTAACACGGTCCCATCAAAAGACGCGGCGGAAGGTACGTCCGCCTCGAAGAGGGGTAAAAGTCGGGCGGCAAGTAAGACGGCATCAGCGTCACCGGAGGGGAACGGGATGGGCAAAGCGGGGGGTTGGAAGGAAAAGAGCGTATTGTCCTCTGCAAGGGACAGGCGTTAGGTACACCGGGCCCGGAGGAAGAGAAGAAAAAAAAAGGGCCAATTCCAGACATGGAAGGGCTTCTTACCGCACGTCTCTCCTTCTAAGGGGGATGGCCGCGTGCTTTGAAGAGTTAAAAGGAAAGCTAAAAGCGGAGGGCTCTACTTTAGAAACCGGGAAAGAATATCTTCATGACGCGGGATTGGGAGAAAAAAAGGGACTTCTAGGGGTCGGATGAGACTAGGGGTATCCTTGCTGCAGTGTAAACAGACGTTCTTCTAATCAAAAATCTCTAGTAAAGGCTAAAAATTCAACTATTCAGGAACCGTAAAGTCAATTCGGGGGAAAGGGAATCGTGGAGGGGGCGCCTGCTATGTGCTTCTACCTTGTCCTCACGCAAAGGGGTGGCGAAGACTATGCTCGGAGAAGACATATAACTATCTGCTGTCGACTTCGGAGAGGAAGCGAAGAATTCATTAGAGAGGAATTAGAAGGCGAAGCTCGGCTACGGAGGAAATCTGACGCTGGGGATGTTCTCTGTCAGCGGTCCAGGGGGAGACCCTCGCTGTCGGGAAGAACGTCTAAAAAGTCGAACTTGAGGTTTATAGGAACGTCGACAGGGAGGGGGGGCTAACGAGTCGGTCGGGGACAGTTCAATTCTGGGAGACGACGGGGGGAAAAAGAAAGGAATCGCTCTGGGGAGTGTAAATGAGTCGGAGAAAAAATCCAAGATATAGGAAGAGTGGATGCAAGGCCTAAGAGAAAGAGGAATACGAGACAGGGAAAAGCAGAGCGTTGCTAAAGAGAAGATCGGCGGGTTTCGTCACAAGGCTTCGAGATATAATGGGAGGATTCTGAAAAGGATCAAGGCCAAAACGAGTGAAAGCGCTTTAGGAATGATGCCACGCTCAGGGAAGCGCATACTGCAAACGGCTGGAAGAGAGGAACGGGAGGAAAAATAGCGGGAGAAGGCAAGATAAACTCAAATGGCGACCTATGGAAAAGGCTCGACCTTATAATCACACCGGAGAAAGTCTCATTGGAGGAGACGTGCACCGCACTAGTCACAAAGACTCAAAAATTCGAAGCTTTCAGGAAAGGGAGGGATCGGACCGAAGGGACCCACATTTAAATCGAAAGGAAAAGGGAGGGCTCTCCCAAAGAACTCCGACTCTGCAGAAGGGAAGAGCGCATCGCCAAGGGGAGATGCTCCGATATACGCAAGCTGTCAGTACTTCATTTTACCCTGAAGAACGATAGCGGAAAGATTGGAGCGAGGCGGTAAAATCCGACTAGTCAGGAGGCTGGAGCGTGAAACTAGGAGTGTGCGTTGGGAGAACCCTTGCAGGAGAGGTGCCGCGGCTGCAGGAGGGGGGAGAAAGCTGCAACAACGTAATTTGAAGGAATGAAGAGGTTCTCGGGGAACTAGCTCAGGGGTTGGTGATCCACGGGGGGGCCAAGCAAACGAGAGGGGGGAAACTGGCGGAGGTCCACAGAAGAGGGGGGTCGCCCACACAAAGGAGGCAGATCCAAAAGGGGAGGACATCAGCGGTGCCGATAATGGTCGGGGTCCAGCAAAAGACGGAAATGGGGCTGTAGTAAACTTGTCACCAGAACTAGGAAAAAATAAGGAAAACTCAAGTCGTCGGGGCGTAGAAGCACTCATTGAGAGGGGCGGGGCTCTATCAGCAGGAAGGGAAAAGAAGGGTGGTTGTGGGGTTTGGGGGGGAACAAGGGTCTAAGGGGGGGGGGGGGGATGGGGGGAAACTATGTGGGGATACAAAGAGAAAAAAAGTCTCTATTATATTCTTCACGAACTGAGAGTCCATGAGGTTGCGTGAGTACTCGAAACTTCCTGACAGAGGGCCACATATACAAAGGGATCTCTAAGGCACATAAAAAGAGCTGGGAAAAGCATTTTCGATTAGTTCGTACTTAAATAAGGTTGAGAAGAACAAAGGTAAAAGGGGGATCTCAGGTCTGAGTAGTATCAAACATCGGGGAAAGGGAAGGTGTTCGCAGCAGAAAAACTTCACCTCTTGCAGGGCGGGAAGGCGATTTAGATCTGAGAAAAGAAAAATGGAATTCCCATGCAGACCACCAAAAAAAAAAAAAAAAAAAAAAAAAACCAAACAACACCACACCAACCCCAAAGAGAAAAAAAAAAAAAAATAAAAAAAACCAATGAGTAGGGGGGGGTACTGAGGAAACTTCCAATTCGATACTAGAGTCCGCCCAATGCTAAGGGGGAGAAGATACGATCCGCTACCACCGGGATTTGCCGTTGGCGAGTGAAAAAAAAAAATGGAAAACGATGTCAATCTCCTCTCCGTCGGCCATAAGAACATAGGACGAACGCGGGAGGGAGGGAAAAGCATCATGAAAGGACTGACAATAAAGGGAGAAACACCTAGTAGAAATAGCGTATCATACAATGATCTCTGGGGTAGCTGGGGGTTGTGGGTGTGGTAACTTTCACCTTGCAACTGAAGCGGGGCGCTGAATCGGGCCTTTAAAAAAAAAAAGACGGAGGCACCGGAACAGGCTTGAATGGGAAGGGAAATTCGCATCTGGGCTTATAAGAGCAAAGGGCTCCGGGTCAAGAACGGGGGTGGAGGAAAACGGAAAAAAAGACAACACCGGGGGGGGGGGTAAGAGAGAGAGAAACAACAAGGAAGC
>Ga0179591_1281388_pt1 | contig 16103 bp, 19 predicted proteins | sample CZOMad2_1_08_16f_FD_182891 | JGI IMG/M metagenome (GOLD analysis project Ga0179591, IMG submission 182891) | Vadose zone soil fungal communities from Angelo Coast Range Reserve, California, USA - CZOMad2_1_08_16fungal (PacBio error correction) | ecosystem: Environmental > Terrestrial > Soil >...
GGCGGGACTACAGAAACCGCCCGTACAACTACCAAGGAGGCAACAAAAATCTTGGGCAGGGGGGGGAAACGAGGAAAGATGTGACTTGAATCCTTCATCGATGCTTGGTTAGGACGACAAGAACGGGGAAAGGGAAAAGTGGGTGAGGATTATCAAACGAGCAAACGCAGGAGGGGGAGAAGGTGGAGTTGGAAAGCAGTTTTTCGCGCGGTACAAAACAATAGCCATGGACCCGAAAATAAACTACGAAGGTAGAGTTTGCTATGGGTAGACAACTAGGCGGTTGAAGACACGGAGGGGGTTTTGAAAATCACAAAAATCAGCCAAATTGGTGGTCGCGAAAATTTAGACAAGGCGACAAGGGGTGCAGTCGACCCTCACCAGAAGTACAAAGCAACTTCAGAAACGAGGAGAAGAAGGGGGGGTGTGTAATGGGGCGAAAACATCAGACCAGAGTCCACTCGGCAAGACGCAAACGTACTACACTAAAGAGGGAAATCTGGGGTCTACACAGAGGGGGGAAAAAATAGTGCCAAAGCCCTCGACGCCCAAAGGCACGCACTGGGGGTGGTATTTTTTGGTTTGTTGGGTCGGCAATGGAAGAAGCGCTACCAAACTGGGAAAATACAAAATTTGAGTTATTCCTTCCAAAAAGGTCAAAGCCACAGGTGTAGAGGGGGACTATAGAATTTTCGCGTTGAACAACTGCAAAAACAAACTAAGAGGCAGGTAAAGACCTGGAAAGGTCGATTATGCTCCATCAATGTAGAAAATCAAGAAAGAACCAAACGACGAATAGTTGCTGGTACGCAGAAAAAAAAAAACCAGCACCTAGCGATCTGAGGAAGAACCGAAGCAACTAAAAGAAACCAAGAGAAATGCGTTTTTTCAAATTGGGAGAAATAAGCAGGACCTTGGGGAAACGTGGAGTTTTCAAAGAAAGCGCCAGAGAAAACGATGACCTTAGGACACCGGGGCCCGTGGTTGTCCGGGAACGGGTGGGGAGGGAAAAACGCGATTGTGGGAGTACCGTTGTACGGGAAAAGGCGCCAACATAAGGCAGGAGGTTTTTTGAAATGTGGTTTCTCGGCACCGACAGGGGATTTCGGAACAAAGGGCAAACACCTTTTCGTTGGGGGGACGGCCCTCCATCACCACAAATATGTCAAGAAGGCGCCATAGGAAAAACCATGGGGTCGAGAAGGTCGGGGCTTTTGAGAAAAAGAGTCATGGGGGGTCCCCACCAGACAACAGCCCGCGCCGCTCCAAAAAGAGGGGGTTCGTTGGGAAAAAAAAATATCGGAGGGGGGGCTCGGGAAATGTCAAAGCAAGAGAAAAGGGGGGGGTGTATCAAGGACCCTTTGGCCAGAAAAAGAGAGACACCTGGGGTTGACTGGGAGTGCAATGAAACGGTTTGGTTGGAACACAAAGCGAAAAAAAGAGAGGAACGAAACCGCAAAAACCTGAAGAGCCAATTTAGGGGGGTCCCCACAAAGGGAGGCAAACCGAGTAAACGGGGGGGAGGGTGAAAAACAAAATAGGAGGCTAAACAACCAAAAATTATGTCACAAGGCGGTTCAAACGAAAAATTGGGAAAAAAAATACATCTACCCAACCTCCCCTTGGGGTTTTGCAGGAGTACGGGTGAAAAATGGGGGTCTCTTTAGACAGATCCTGGGGGGGCAAAAGGGTGGGGAACAAATATTGTTTTTTTGTAAAGCTTGGTCGGGATGCAAGCTGTCTCGAAATTAAAAATCGTAGGAACAAACAAACATGTTTGCAAAAGTCGTCGGGCCCTACAGGGAAGAAAAATGTAACAAGGTTTCATGAAAAAAAAACGGGAATTGAGGTAACGGGATTCCACCTCGCAACTTTCCAAAATGAAAAAAAGGGCTAAACCAAAGGGTCCTTTTGAACGGGGGGAAGGAGGAAGGAAGTGGGGGAGGTGTGGTGGAGGGGAACTCAAAACGTGACCTCAGGGCCTCATTTGAGACTCTAGACGGGGACCTTAGTTGAAGGAGCCTTGTGGGAAAAAAAAGACGACTTTACTTGAATCACGCCAAAGGATCGGGGGGGCGGGGGGGGACAATGGGGGCAACTTGGGGGGGGGGGGGGGGGAAAGCAGCCCGTCCTTTTTTGCCGAGGCTCGCCCAACGGTATAGAATGGCAGGGGAACCTGTCGGAATCCAAAAAAAAGAGGAAAAACTGTGAGTGGAAAGGAATAGGGGACGGCTTCGCTTCATGTAAAGAACTTGATTGTGTGGGGGGGGAAGGAGGCAGGGAGCAGGAAACGAAGGAAGCAAGAGGGGAAATGGTCAGAAGGCTGCCAAGTGGGGCTATCTGAGGGGAGACGGCGTGTTGGGTATAAAGGGCAACTGGGGGGGGGGACGGGGCATGGTGTAAAGCGCGGGCGGCCCTGATCAGGAAAAAAATAGGAGACCTTTCTGCTCATCAGGGGCCCCAAGAAGGACTTGGTCAACCTTTGCAGTGGGAGCGCGGAACATCCTTGGAGGGTGTGAAAAACAGGATAAGTGTCTCAGCACAAAAACAAGAGGAAGAGAAGAGTAAGGAAAAAAGGGCGAATGGAACAGCAATGTGCCCCGACTTACAACGGGCAGAGTGGGGGAGTAAATCAGTGTGAGCAGAAGGAGAAAGGGAAAGGGACAGGGACCATAAATCCAACCATGAAGAAAAGACACAAACCATCGGTTTTTCTTGTAGATCTAACTGTGATAACAGATATTTCAGCTGTCAGTTCCCAGCAGATAAAGTCGACCGACCACCAAAATCATAAAATGGTCTTACCCTGAAACCGGACCTCGTAAAGACTGCACCCGCAGTGAACCCTCACAGGCTTCGAATTCCTCTGAAGAGCCAGGGAAAGAAAAGGTCCTCGCCGGGCGAGGGCAACAAAAAGGGGAAGGCGGAGGAGTCACAAGGACCACCCAGGAAATCAAAAAAAGCAAGAGTAATCATCTACGGTAAAACGCTCGAACGAGAAATCGCTTAGCGAGAGGGGGGGTGGAATCCCTAGGTCCCAACGAAAAAAAGCAACTTGAACGAAGAGGAAAAAGAAACTAGAAACGGGGGGGATCCACTAACATCTTTCATAAGCTTTTGGAGGTTGGGAATTAGGTGCAGCCTGAAAAAACAAAAAAAGGCCCGTGCTGTGGGGGTAGATTGGTCACTTTCCTCCATGTGGGGCCAAAAAACCGACCACCCAAAGTTGTGCCCGTCAATGGGGGGAGCAGGGGTAATCGCGCATCTAAAAAAATTGATCTTTTGGTGGGGGACAAAGGGACCGAGGAGGGGGAAAAACAGTGGGTTGAAAAGGATCAACAAAAGAGGGGGGGGGGGGCATCTGATCAAGGGCGGAAAAGGCAACGATCACAGTTGTTGGCGTTGGGAACATCAGTCGGTCCCATTTCCTACAGGGTTTAAACCCCTGGTCCAAGTCCTTTGTTACCTCAACGGGGTCGAATCATTATGTGGGGCTCAGAAATATCTTACTCTGGTGGTGGATCCAAAGGGTGCAAAGGTTGTACAGTGAAACGGAGAACGGGCTGGAAGCGGACTTGGAACAGTTTTGTAGCGACGGCTGTCATGTTCAGCAAGACAAAAGGACGTGTTGGGCGCCGCTGGGCGAGCGGGGCGACAAAAGGGGTTGACAGAGCCCAGGGCGACGAAGGAAAGGACGGATGCGAATGCTTGGGCTAGGGAACAGTCAAAAAAACCCAAAGGTGCTGACGTTCGGCGCGCAAACGCTGTAAGGACAGACGGGCCGCAGAGGGGGGACCACCGTCCTGGACGGACAGGACCAGAACCAACCTAAACGCAGTGATGGAAAAGTCATCCGCGGCTCGGTCGGGCGCGGTTGCGGGGCCCAACACCTACAAAGGCAAGGTCCGGGGGGGGAAAAAACACAATAAAGGAGTTCGAAAGCGTTGGTCGCCGCGGCTCGGCGGAGTGGAGAGGGATCGTCGAACGGCGAGCAAAGGGTAGGAGGGCATCCCACTCATGGGGTAAGATCGGAATGTGTGCCCTGGGGCTCAGTGAAAAACAGAGTACGAATCAGGTGGGCCACCGAAAGAAGATTTGGGGGGGGATCGCATCCACTCCCCAGCAGGCAACCAAAAACGAACGGCGAAACAGAAAGCGAGGCCAAAACGGGTGCCCCATGGGTCGGGGGACAAGAGCGAAAGGGCGGTCGCGGACATCTGCTCTGGCGGGAGAAGAACATCACGGCAAGCGCAAAGGGAAATGGGCAGAACTGGGACGGATGGGTGGCAACGTGCAAAAAAAAGGATGAACCTGTGAGCGACCAAGTGGGAAACGGGATACGAGGACTGCCGCCGGGATACTAAGCGACTTCTAAGAGGAAAACCACGTTAAATTCTGGGAGGTCTTGGAAAGGGCGCAAAACATATATGTGGGGCCGGATGAATCCCTCACAAAGTAGGGGAGAAAAATTAGAATCGAGAACGTCGTCTGCAATTTTCAGACAAGGCGAAACGAAAGCGACAACGCAGAAAGGGGTGACATGACGCTGACGGGGACAGTCCCTCATGTCCAAAAAAGAACGAGAGAGGTCCTGCGGGCGGGCGACACAAACGCAGCGCACAAGGTCGCCACCATCTTGCAGGTGGTCACCCAAGCCTTCACAGAGATGTCAACAGGGCCTCACAAAAAAGAAAACTATTCAGTACGCAAACCACACGTGAAAGGCAGGTTCAGGTTGAGGATAAGGAAGCCATGTTCGACGTGAGGAAAAGGAGCATGTTTAAAGACAGGACAGCCAAAAGGCACCAAGCCCGGCAACGGAAAAACATGAATCAAATTGTGGAGTGGAACCTCCACTGTTTTCAATCGCCCAATGTCTCTCCCCAACAAGGGTCCCCACAGAGAAAGTTGGCCAGGGAGAACATTCGCCTTTAGAACAATGAACTAAAGAAAAAACCGTATGGTCTTTACGAAACCCCCAGAATCGGAAGCCACCTCTGTCACAAAAGCAGGAGGGAAACCGAGGGGGGGACCAAGGGATAAACATCCAGCCTACCTGGGTCGCGGGGGTTAGGTTTTTGGGTGTGCCGGAGTGAAACGACGGAAAAAATTCTTCATGCTGGGGGAAGGGGGCCCCACACTGGGGTCGTACACTTGGGATAGGAAGACAATAAAGTAACCGATCGGTCCGAACCGGGGGAAGTGCGGAAGCGATCCATTGATCGAAGGGGGGAGGGGCGCGATCTGGGACGAATCAGGGAAAAAGAGCACTAGAAAGGCGGACCGCGGAGACATAAAAAAAAAGGACATCCCAAGTTGTGTAACAAAAAAACCCGCCGGTAAAACAGCGCCGGGAACAAACAGCCAGGAAAACGAATGCAACGGAATGAACAACCACCCCAACAAACGCCGGGAGTGCAGTCCCCGGGGGGTCCAAGACCGCGGTGTGATTCCCGATGAGGAACCGGCGCAGCGGGGGGGGGGGGCGCGGAAACCCTGCCGGACCGATTCGGAAAAAAAAACCCGGTGCGGCGGTAAATCCAACATCCATCCCGGAAATAAAGGGGGGAGGGGGTAATTCGGATCGCGGACACCGAAAGGGGGCGCACAAGCCCAGCGCGCGTCCCAAAGACTGCCAGATGCTTGTAGTCTTATCAAGTAAAGGAGAAAAAAAAGGGGTTCGTCCAAGCCCCGCCACTTCCATGGACCAACTCAGGCGATGTAACGTCATCGACCACCGTTTTTTGTAAAACGAGGGGACGAAGAACCCACGAAGCAAGTTTTCGGGGGGTCAAAGTGGCACGGCCGACTTAAACCGGGGCAAGTGGGGGGGGAAACCGACCGAACAAAAATAATGGCCGGGGGAGTGGGAAACAGGATCAGAAACGCACACTCAATTTTGTGGGGGGGGGTTGGATCCGCAACACTGTTCCGGGTTACACAGGATCGCGGGGCGAGGGTACCAAAAATACAGTTTTTGAGAAAATTAAAAAAAAAAGGAAGGACCGAGAGAAAGCCGGCAAACGTGGCTGGGCGGGCCGGGACCCGACGGGGCCAAAACACCATGCAAAGAAAAAAGTGAAGTACAAAACAAAAACACGTGCCGGAGGCGGCCAACCTGGGGCACAGCCGCCAAAAAAAGCAACTGAAGAATATGAAATCCGCTTGTTGATTCCTTTGGGGGCAGGCATCCTCCTGTGGGGCGTTTCCCGGGAATCGAAAAACGCGATACGGAGGAAGCGTCGAAAAGCGATCACAATTCGTTGAATTGAGGCGGTGAAAAAGTGCCTTACAAAAACACCTGCACTCGGCAACTGCCTGTGGGCTCTACAATGGGGGTGATTCAACTGCTGGCCCGAGGGCTGAAACGCTTGCGGAGTTAGGGTTAATTCGGGAGACTTTGTAGGGAACCAGCGGGGCTATTTGAGGAAGGTTTAAGGGCGCTAATGATGTGCAAGGGGGATGAAGGGGCATAGGCGGACGAGAGCCACTGAAGGTGGGAAAAACCGCACCGCAGGACGCAATTAGGCTATAAGAAGAAAGACGGTGTTTGCCCCTTGGCTTGGCAATGGGGCATCAGGGTGTCCCGGAGGAATTATAGGAATGGGGTAAGGGAAGACCAGGGATCCAAAAAAGCCTTGCCCAGCTACATATGAGAGAGAGGAACATGTGGGTGGAGCCCTTGAGTCACATCAAGATGGGGAAAGCCAGCCGGCGAAAAACGTCCGCACACAACAGATGAGGGGGAGGAAGATATAAGATGGAACAGGCAACTTATAATCAAAATGGGTGCTCCCTGAGATAACTGGAAAAAGACTGCATGATGAATTGAAAGGAAAAACCAATTCAGAAAAAAAAAAAGTAAAAGACAGTAGCTCCGACGGACAATCAAAACAAGGGGAAACCGCAACTTTGGGGAAAGGGGAAGCTATCTACGATACCACAACGAACGAATTGCCGCGGCGGACACGTCTGGTCAGCTACGCTCGCATAGCCTTAAAAAACAGCGCGAGAACGACAGCGGGAAAACCCGCAAGGCTCGGGCCTCATATCCACAGGTCCCCCCCCTCTACCGAGAGCAAAAAAAAAGGAGAGAAACAAGGAATAAAGGAATTAACACAAGTGTATCGCACCCCGAAAAGGAGAGTGAATCCTGGGGGTAAGGGGGGGGGGGGGGGGGGGGGGGGGGGGGGGGGGGGGGGGGGGGGGGGCCAACAAGCGGTCGGGCACTGAAAACATTAATCTGAAAAAGGGAGGGTCCCCGGAATGACCAGAAAGGTCCACCGAGGTGCGGAAGAACAGGAAGGATGCAATTGAAAAAGGACGACCTCAGCCCATTCAATATTGTGGTGTGCACATGTAGGAGTGGGGGGCCCGACGCCAATGGCGCCCGGGGTGAGGGGAAATGCATCAGGTCCCTTAGGCCCGTGGCCCGCCCCGCCACCCATTTTTTTGGGGGCAAAAAGGTGCGCCGGGGAGGGACTCCAAAAAGGACAAAAAAAAACGTGATAGTTTTTTTGAAACATAGCCCCCGGGAGATGTGTGCGGGGGGGAAACAGGGACGGCAACAACAAAAATCGTGGACGCCAGGTCCAGTGTGGCGCAGGACGAATATGAGTTTCTGAAACGATCAAAAGGCGCCGGGGGGTTGACAATTCACCTACTTGAACCACCCCGAACAACTTGGGGAGGACGCGGCCGGCAGAGAGCTTCTTGCAGAAACCGGTCGAGGGAAAAAAATCGACCCACTGGTCAAGAAGCAGGGGACTTGGCGAAAAAAGGTGGATCGCGTCAGGGGGAACAAAGACCCGAAGGGGAATGGAAAGAGGTTGGAAAGCACCCCCGCAAAGGTGGGGTGGTCAGTTTCCGGGGAACGTCACCGAAAAGGGCCGGGAAACAGTGGATTGCCGAATGCCGGGGGCCGGAACCAACAGGTTTAAGCGGATCAAGTAAGGCAGGAAACGACAACAAAATTCCAGAAGTACCCAGCGCGAACCAAGAGAACGTGGGGGCACCGCCGACAGGACCTCGGGAAACACACCCGTAAATTGGGGGGGGAGCTATGTCCTGGCATCCTGGCGCAAATGAAACCCTAACGCGAGGAAAGGCCCAGTTGGGTTTTCGGGACCAATACAAAAAAATCGGATAAAAAAAAACACAAAAAGGGAAGCGTGTCATCCGCCGGCAAACTGCAAGGGAGTGGCAACACCCCAGAGAGTCAAAAGATCACACGACCATAGTCCGCAGCATGGTCAAGAAGATCCGGGGATGGGGTAAAAAAAAGAATATGAGCGGTCCCAAAGTTAACAAACGGGAGTAACGATCCAAAAACAATTTTGGGGTTGGGGGGTGGACCTCTAAGTGGGGATAACCGGTATCCAAAAGCCGGTCGCACCACCAAAAAAACACCCCCCGCCCGCGCGGGATGGCAAAAGGAGGGGAACAAGTGTTGTTCGACAAAAAGTTTAGATGGCCGAGCTTTATGAAACCAAACGCAATATCCAGTCAAAAAAAAAAATGATGGTCAAAACTCCATTGGCGAAGGAGGAGCAAACATTGGCGATGGAGAAAACGCAACGGCGGAGAAGCCACCATAAGAGCTACAGAGATTAAACCGAGTGGGGGATCGGCCACTGAACGAACTAACGGGGCCACAAGGACAGCCATGTGTGGTCGGTTACCACAGAGGACCAAAAAACCAGTGAAAAAAAAGGGAGAAGAAAGATCGACGCAAGGACATCTTGGAAGGAAAGAAATGTAGCGTTGCATTTTAATCAGCGCCCTCGACAAAAACACGTAAAGAGGAAAGGGGGAAAGGACTGCGCGAAACCAAAAACCAGGCCAGGTCGAAACAACGCTTGGACGCCCCGCGATGTGACAGGGGAATCGGATTCGGAACATATATGGAGTGGGAACTGGGGAGGGGACCTTCACATGTTGGAGAGAACCCCAAAACGTCGACGTTTGAACATTTCAAAAAGCCAAGCAGAAAAGTGATCGAGGAGGGTCCGGGTGGATAACTTGCGAGTAAAACCGCTGGGTCGCCTCAACGGTCGCCCAATGGGCTCCAATGGCATAGGCAGCAAGGGTGATGGCGAACTCCAAATGACCGCCTGAACCTGACATGCGCAACGTAGGGGTTCTGTACAAAGCTCCCGAAAAAAGGGCAGACAGCAAGGAAAACTCAAAAGGGAACATAATTGTCACGATACGAGACATGGAACCATAGGGGGCCACAACTCCTCGACGGAAGGTAATCCGTTGGACCACACTGAGGGTTTTTGGGGGGGGGTGGGCGGTTGGGAGATCCGGCCGGGACAATTTTCTTTCAAGGGAAGGGACACAAAGGGGGAAAAATCTACTCACGGTAATTATAGGGCAAACTATTGATAACGACTAAGTCTTGACCTTAAAGCGTCGAGAAGACATTGAAGAGCCGGTACTATGATAACTCCTGGGGCGGGGATCACTAACTCTAGCAGCAGGGCAAGCCGCAATGCGGAGACACAAAAGGACACCACCGCAAGATCAGGGTAGGAAGAACAAGCCGCTGGGGACTCCGTCCGTGTGGAAAATACAGAGAACGTGTCAACCAACGCGAGGGACTGGTCGCAAAACAGACCGACACGGGGGAGTCAAGGTGAGCGGGGAACCGCGAGTCTGGAGGAGTTTGTGACATGAAACCGACCAAAAGGGGAAAGACTTGGTGAAGGGGGACCAAAAAAAAAAAAAAAAAAAAAAAACAAAAAACTTTCGACCATACGCCAAATGAATTAGAAATAACAAAAAACCGTTAGATGCGGGTGGGGTAGTCCCCACAAACCAGAAACGCTAAGTGCCCCCTCCGGGCAAGCTCGCGTAATCATTGGTCAGATATGTCGGCTCGAGTAGGGCAAAGGGAACGATCAAATGTTCCAAGTACGCTGGGTCCCATCATGACCACGCAAATCGGGGGGGCACGATGAAAACCAGGACAGCTCCCTGTGGTTTGGGTTGTGAGTCAACGGACGAAGACCCGAGAACACCCACGCGCCAAAAAGTTCGGGATGTGAAATCTTCCGCCTTAAAAAAAAGGGGCCAAAGTTGGGACGCGGACGCCAAAGAAGGGGGGCGTGCAAAGAAAAAAACTTGGATCACCGCACGGCTTGGGTTGGCAAAAAGTCTTGCAGGGGCCCTGCACATGGGCCCTCTCCTTAGGAAAAAATGCAAGGGCTAATGGGGGAAAAAAAAAAACAAGTTGTGTTGAAGGGAGAAATCTCGGAAGAATGGAGGAAGGAGGCCAAAAACAGGTGGCCGGGCGTTTGAAAAGGGGGACGAAGAAGAAAGCAGCAAAGACCGAAGGGGTCGGTCACAGGGGCCGGGCCCCGACCCCCCTCTGCAACTGTCCCAAAAAATATGGAAAAGACTTGGAGGCCTTAATTAGTGGAAGCGTTCCTGGTCGTTAACCAGGCCACTCGTGACCCGAAGGAAGGGCGCCAAAAAATTCCTGTCTTTTGTGCGTGGACCGACACGTGCTTACACGCGCGGCTAGGACGGGGGGGAGGCTAACGGGTGAATTAAGCTTGGAAAACCTTTGGGGGCCAGGGAAGGATCAGGGAAGAGAGGGGAATTTGCTTTTCAGAGGCCGAGCCCATGTGGAAGGGGAGAACACGCGGGGAAGGATGAGGTGAAGGAAAAGGCAGTAGAATCTGATAATGTGGCACGGAGTTCAAATAGATCACGCTGGGGAAACAGAACGAAACGTCTTTGAGCTTAAAAAAAAAACGGTAGCTCGATAAAGAAAAGCAGGTTTGAAAAACTGGCAAAAATGGGTGACGAATGGGCGAGACCTGCTTTTTGGGAAAACGGACCATGGCTTACATGGAACCAAAGAGGATCTCAAGACAGAAAATGAAAAACCGTTTGAGACGGAAGCGGATTGGGGAAACACTTGGAACTATCTCCCAAACAAAGGGAAAAGGAATGTCAAAGATAAATGAAACTGACACCAGAAGTAATTTAAAAAAACCCAAAGGTAAGACTTAACAATCTTGGGGAAGTGAGGAATCGGGGGGCCGGATGAGTAAGGGGTGCGCGAAAAAGCAGTAGCAGCCGAAGTAACGAGACTTAAAACCATGAATCCCAAGCACCGCGGTTTCTTGAAGCACCGGGGGCGCCAGCGACGGAGTTCGCAGGGCGCTCCTGGAGTTCAGATAATGCCGGGACAAATCATAGGATCGTTCCCCCGGAAACCTTGCCGCAGAAGCGGCCGTGTTCTGCCCCACAGGCTCGAGCTCTGGGAAAAGGGGAAAAGCGTAGCGTAAAGCCATCTGCCAGGCAAAGCGAGGAAACACCAAGTTTTAGAGCCCCAAGGCAGACCGAGAAAGCAAACAGACGTGGAAGGGGTACGCAATTCAAGTGGGTGCGGTCCTCAAGAAGGCCTCAAAGAGGTCACGCGCGGCAAGAACGGCCTGAACCACTAAGACAGGCCCACAAAACCGGGCTGGCGGGGGTGACGGTTTAAGAGTGGGGGGGGGGGGCCACGCGTGTGCCGTGAACGGCGTAGTGATGAGTTGGATTGGCGGCAGTGGTACAGAAAAAGGGGGGGAACCGCACTTTGTTTCTGGAAGGCCCTATGCATTGCGCCCCTGACAGGCGGTCTCAAAAAACTGGGGTTTGAACACATGAGCCCCGGGGGCTAAAAAGAGAGGGTCCCAAAAAAGCAAAAACAACAAATGGTCCATTTTGAGGGTCTAAATAAGGCAATTTTGGTTTGTCTCTACCTAGAAAAATCCGCATCCTTTTCCGCAAACTGACCGATCAAGTTAAAACAAGGACTGGGGGGGAGAGACGGTAGTTTCCCCGAGACTTTAGGGGGGGGGGGTTGAAAAGTCGATTGACGGAGCCCACGGAGCGTTGGGTCAGGGGATTGGGAACAGGGTTTTTTGTCCGAAAGGACTAAACAAGGTCAAAACACAGAAGTAAAGAACTGGGCGTTGGGAACTCGCGCTGGATGCGGGAAAGCAACCTTTGAGTCGTCCACACGGAGACTCACCGATCTACGGGTAGGAGACCAAGTCCTATGCTGGAGGGAACATAAAAAAAAAAAAAAGGGGGGGGGAACGAATGTCGGACAAAAAGGCAAAAAAACTCCAAGAAACCGAGGGTAATCGGGACTGACACAGAGTGCAGGCCGACCGACCTAAACGCCAGAACGGGGCAGACACTAAGAAGGGGATGCGGGGGCGGGACCACGCCCGAAGTAAAAACAGGAGATTTGTTGCAGGGCAAATAAAATTGGTGTCGGGATGAAATGAGGGTACCAGCGGCTTTCGAGGGGAGGGGGTAGTTAAACCGCCAGGTCGAGAAACTGGAATGGGGGGAGGAGACCTCCGACCAGGGTACACTCAAGATCGGTGATTCACCGGAAATATGAGTAATATTTAAAAACACGGGGTGGGTGGCCAACTAAAAAAAGAGAAAGGGATCAAGTCAAAGAAACTAAAAAGGAAAAGAACAAACCAAAAAACCGGACGCGCGCGGATTGGGCACTTAGTCCAAGGGGGTAACACTAAAATCTCGAGGGCGGCACTCCGGCCGAAATCCGGGGTCGGAAACGGAAAAGTAGTTGCAAGCATTAAAGCGAAGGAACGGGAGAGGGGGAAAAAAACCAACAACCAGGTGGGGATTTAGACCATTGGGGGAAACAAGGGTAGGGGAAAACTCGGGAGGGGAACCTCCATTTTGCTCAACTGACGCTTCTAGGATCGTCCAACCGATTTCTGGCGCGCGAACTGCATAAAAAAACTTCCGACCAAGACGGATGTGGGGCTCAGGGAGTATACGAACCTTCCAGTCGCGAACGGAAGGAGGGGGGGGGGGGGATTGAAACAGGTCAAGCGACGATGGGTGTGCGATGCCGCTTGTGGTGTTGAACTGGGAAAAGCGCAAGATTCTAAAACAACAAAGAGGATTGGAAAAAGAGAGGGGGAAGACGGAAAAGCTACCAACTCAGCGCATGGGTCGCAACAAAAAATTTCGTGTGTCGCCTTAGGGGGACGATGGAAACACGGGGTTCAGCAAAAGCGCAAGGAAAGGGGGAGGAGGTGGGGGGAGGAACCAAAATGTCGCGGTGGAAGCAGTGAAACGCGTGTTTTAATCAGGCCACGTCAAGACCAAGAGAAGGGGGTCGATTGATATGAACGACTATAGTAGAAACTACGTTCCTCCCCCCAGCGGTTTTCAAAGACCATCAAGGGGAACTCTCCACCGGGAATATTTCAGGGGCAGAGGGGAACCAGACAAAACGAAACCAGGGGACCTGCGCAGCCCATGCAAGGTGGTACCGATACCGACCGAACCAGCGGCCATCGCCCGCAAAGGCCTCAGCGAACTGGTTGGGGTCGGAATAGGCACAAAAGCATCAAACAGTTCACGCCCAGCCCGGGGGGGGGGGCGTTTTGGCTGGCGACAAAAGGAGCCCGGGGAAACTGGTTCATTTTTTCTTAACCAATTTTCTGTGGGGTTCTTTAAAGAGGCGGACACAAGGGAATCAAGGACTCCTGAGGATCTCCAGGGGGGGAGGGTTAAACAGCAACGAAGCGTCTTGAGGCGCACGGGCATGGGCAGAAAAACATGAGCAGAAAAAACCGATCAGACCAGGAGGGGCAGGCACAATCACCGAAAGCAGAGAAAAAGATGGTCAACCTCCAGCAACTCACAAAGAAACAGGGGGAGGTGCGAAACAAGACCCCAAAAGGTAGCTAAATGGCAGCCCTCCAAATAAAAAGGGAGGCGGGGGGGACACCGGTCAAACCAGGATTGTTGGATCCAAAAATTTCAGAGGGGTCCAATCGTCTGGTTTCAAGACTCAATTCCAATCCCTTGTAATTGTGTTCAAAAAATAAAAACACATACTAATTCCAAACACCGTGGTTGGGGACGGGGTTAATAAATCAAAAGAAAAGGGGCCAAGTTAGGGGGGGTAGTCGGAAAAGAATCGCAAACGAAAAGATTGCACGCACCAAAGCCTGGCGAACCTCTTTGTTCTCAATAGAATCTTCGGAGGGGTTACATGCAGAAACGGGGGAGAAGAGACCCCCAAAAGGCCTAAACGTCACCGGGTCGAGGGAAATAAAAGTCGAGGGGTGTTGGTTTTTGAACGTACACAAATCCGGTAAGTCTCACTCCAGAGCTACCCGCCACGAACAAGGGTTTAGGGGGGGGGAGTGGAAAACGCGCGGTGGACAGCGTCTGGGGGGGATCCTGATAAACGAAAAAATAAAACCTCCAAAATTTTGTAAGGGGCGAGTGGAACCGAAGACTCTTTTGGTGTAGTTGGGGGTATTCAAAGGCCCTCAGGGAAGCAAACAGCGGTGAGGTGTAAAACAAATATGGAAAGGGGGTTTAGGAAAGTCTAAGCAGAAAGGGGTTCAAAAACGTTTTTCACTGGCCTTGCCGTGCCCGCAATGGCTAAGTGAAAAAAGACGTTGGGATAAACGACGGCGAATTTCAAGTGCGCCAGAAACACATCTTAGCAACTTCAAGGACATATGGAAATGCGACCCGCGGAGAAATTGTATGTTAAGGGCCCAATCCTCCAAACTTGTAAGCCAACAAATCGTGAAACTGCAGCAAAAAGAGGAGCGAGTGAGAATCCTACCGCAATGGCCGGTGCCATTCAGTTTGAGTACGACCAACGACCGGTGCTTACGCAAAAAATTAGTGGGGGGGGGGGCCGCGGAAAACCATGGAGGTCCAACTAAGGGCCTTTGGTTTGGGGGGGGGGCCGGAGGGCCTAGGGACCGGTGAGGACTCTATGGCTTATCAAGGCTAAAGAGAAAAACTGGGTGAAGGGAGAAACCGTGAACCGCGTACGCGGGGTGGAGGGCCGAATAAACTCCGGAAGGGAGAGGCGGCAAAAAAGAAAGTACCAGGGAACGAAAAGAAGGAAAGTTTCAAAAAACTGCGGGAGACCGTCGCGAGTATCGATCAGGGGGTGAGCCCGGTTGGGACTCATGGGTGGACGTCGTCAAAATCGGGCTACGCTTTGACAGGAGACAAAAAACTGCAATCAAAAAAGGTACCCTGCCCCAATCTAACAAAGGCGAAAAGGTTGCAGGTTTCGCCGGGACGAATCACTTTGAGGGGCGACCCCTTTGTCACTGGGATCAACATATTATTAAAGAAAATAAGATAAAGAAAAAGGAACACGCACTGGGGTCACATCAGTTGAGGGGGGGCACAGCGACGAAAGAGGGGGGAACCCTGGGGCATAAGGGGTTGCAGAGGGAAATAATGCTCCTTTCAAGTCGGATCGGAAAAAAGAACGACATGTACGGGCAGAAATGAAACATGGGCTAATCAAAGTGAGACCTAATGGCCATCGAGGCAGCAGACTTGTTCTGTTCCATCTGTATCGGGGGTATGCCGACGGACCATCAGAGGAATTACGCCTAACCGTCACGGGGGAAAGAGGGGTTGAAAACCTCCCTCAACAGCAGTCAGCAATAAGAACCGACGACCCGGTCACAAACCTCGGCCAAAGAGCCTTACAAAGGCGCCCGAACGCAGGGGGAAAAAGCGTCAGGTGAAATCAAAGGGGAAATCGAGGTCGGGATATTCCTCACAGCGGGAACTCACGCGGTCAAAAACAACGGGAAAAGACAAGGGGGGGGGGAAACTGGCACGAAACTAAGGGAGCAAACTCACAGCATACATAGCTTGGGATTGCTAGTGTTGGGGCAAAGCCTCACAAAACGCCGCCGGTCCGTTGAAATTGGGACTCAAAACAATTTTCCATGGAAAAAAAAGGCCCCCCGGCCATGGGGTGCGAAGTCTCCGAGGGTCAAAAGGAACCAGCTCAGAAAAAAAGGGTTTAACACCACGTGTGGGTTAAGAGACGTGTGGGGGAAGCCAGCAAGAGTCAAAACGAGGGTGGGTCCGCTAAAAGGGGGTAACCTAAGGCAATTATTGGGCGGGGGGGGAAACGGAAGGGATGACCAAAAAAAAAAAAAAGGGGTACAGCGCAGTCACTTTTGGGACCCGAAAAGGGGCAAAACGCGCACGCGGTGGCGAGCTGTAAAGGGGAACTCAAAAAAGGGGAGGGAAATCTCCACCAGGGA
>Ga0179591_1379420_pt1 | contig 16101 bp, 15 predicted proteins | sample CZOMad2_1_08_16f_FD_182891 | JGI IMG/M metagenome (GOLD analysis project Ga0179591, IMG submission 182891) | Vadose zone soil fungal communities from Angelo Coast Range Reserve, California, USA - CZOMad2_1_08_16fungal (PacBio error correction) | ecosystem: Environmental > Terrestrial > Soil >...
AAAGGTCGGGAGAAAAAAAAAACAAACACGGAAGGGCCCGCGCGGCGGGTGTTGGGAGGCCAGGACGGCATCTTTATCGCGCGAGGGGACAAACATGGAAAAGAGGGAGGAAGTCAGGGCGGCGAGCCGAAAGCCGCGGATCCCGCCAGGCAGGCGATGGACTAAACAGTCACGTAAATGAGGGGAGCGCGGGAGGCTCGGCATGCCGTGCGGAACTGAGAACTGTCCGTCTCTGCGAATTGAGCCGGCTTACGCTTCCAAAATGAAGAAAACGGGGACAATTTAAGTATTCGGGGGGGACGTCTATGGAAGAAAATCAAAAAAATCCCCCCAAGGGGGGCCTAGGATCCGATGCCACGCAACCAGAGGACAATCTACTTTAGGAGAACGATATTCTACAGGGATAAGGAGACGATCTCCTAAGAACAGGCTGGAGGACTCATCTTAGGAAAAATTATATCCAAGGGGGGCGGTGGAGTCGTTAACACGGAAAAAACAGAAACTACCGTCATCGGGAAGAAGGGGACATTACCAAGTTTAAACTGTCTGCAGCGAGAAGCTCGAGGGAAAGCACCTGATCAAAGTCTATTAAGAAAGGAAGAGGGGAAAATTTGAGTAGTGGGCGCTTGCCAATCAACCGCCGCGAGGCACTGGCGTTACATCTGGGCGCGGGCTCGTGACGCCTGGCTCGCGGCAAGAAAATTAGGAAGAGAAAGTACTCAAGCCGACCTACCAGCGCGAGATCGACCTCGATTAGACACTGATAACTCTCTGACAAAAAAAAGATGGTCGCGGTGACTGTCGGGCGAGCCCAAAGCTACCGGGGGAGGAGCAATCGATCTTCTCGAGTTACCAGTGTTGGGGCATTACCCTTTGGACGTGAGATGGGGGGGCTCTGACGAGAGGAGGTAAGGAGCTCTGGTTAAAAAGATAAAAAGCACATCTCATAAGGCTATCTATAAAGCGTTCTTCTAGAGCAGATGCTCGCAGATAAATTAAAAAAGGTCAAGGGGAATCAGGTCGAGGAGGCAGGAAGTCACTCAGTCGAATTCTTCTAGGGCGCAGAGACAGCGGGGACCGAAGAATAAGGGAAGAACTCCTATCGAATTAGGAAAATCGTAGAAAAAACTGGATAGCCCCTGCAATAGGAGATCTCGATACAAGGAAAAGGAGAATTCCGCCTCAAGCGCGCCGGTTTCTTCACAGCGGAATAAAATCGGAGGACTCGAGACCTCGCCACGTAAGTGAAAAATAGGACATAAAAAAGCCCGCTGGATGGCGTCGAAAGCCGCATGGAGGATCCGAGATGGGGAGGTTCTCACAACTGGTCTGTGGGGGAGCTCAGGAATAAAGCTCGGAACTTCGAAAGGAACACTCAAAATGGTGAAAGAGAAAAAGTAACACAGCGGGGGCAGGGATCGCTCAAGTTCGGCGCTATCAAAACTGACGAGACCAAAAAAAGAAGGACTACGAAGGAAGAAGCTAAGGAGGCTCGCGAATAGAGGAGGGGAAGACTGGAAGGAGATTGGCGACCGAAGAGATGAATGCGCGCGGATTATTCGCTGCCAATGCTACGAAGCGCAGTAGTAGTATTTCGTGGTGCCGGTTGGGTTGCTGCCCGGACATATGGCTCTCACTTTAACTGAAGGGCGAAGCAACAAAGCCGGGCCGGTGAGGTCTTTCGCCGCACCACCGATATCGCGAGCATTTATTCAAACGCGGAATCTAAATCGGGGTCGACCGGATCTGAGCGACGGATTCACTCCAGCCAAATAACGACTGTAGCGGTGATACTATCCCAAACAAGTTGTCATAAGCAGAAGACCGACGAAGGAACAGAAAGAAAAGAAGGGAGAAACGAACGAGGGATAGCCTAACTGCCCAAAAAGAAAAGGCTCAGGGTGCCCGAACGGCATTTCTGGAATGGGGGAAGGGAAAGGGGGACGACTACATTGTGGACGGGTAAATCGACGATCAGTCCATAAAAGACCGCGCTACCGACGGAGAAAACGCCTACGGATGCGCTACCTTTGTCGGGGAGGCTCTGGAAGAAACAAAGAAAAAAAAGAATTCGTGAGCAGCCGCCGGCCTCGCCGGCTGATCTCGACGAACTGCAATGAGGGTCGGAGTCCTTTTTCACGCTAGCCGGGGAGGGAAAAAAAGGGTCAATTCGTGACCGTCTCGGGTGGGGGATCCAGGGGAGCTCGCGCCCCGCGCTTGGGCGGCGGACGAGTTACAGATCTCGGACGTCGGGAGTCGAAAGCGGCCTACTGGTCCGGTCGAGAAAAGTGGCAGGAATGAAAGGGTTACCTAGCGTGGTACGTAGATCCGAGTGCTCCCGAGCCAGGTCTCGCTCGAGAGTGTCCACGGAGAGAGTCAAAGACTAGAGAAGGCTGGAATAGAGCGGCAGTGGAAGCGAGGCGGAATATCTCACTCTTGAATGGGTCTGTGAGGTTTGCGGGCTGGTCGCGAGGACGTTCGGCGAGGAGCCATAAGCGCCATATAGAAGAAAAAAGAGAGGATCTAAAACTCTCCTCGATAATCGTCGGGGGAGCAGTCCGCGGGGTCCTAAGAGGGAAGAGCCTATCGGCTCTGTCAGCATGTAGTTTAAAGTTCAGGGGAGGAATGTCACGAAACTCAATGTTCTTCCTCTCGCGGAGCAGTGGACTCTGATTTCCTCCTGAGATGAAGAGACGTTATCAAAGCCCGACCCCGCGCGGAAAAGGAGGGGGGCATTTAAAGGGGATTGCTGCTACTTTGCGCGATCGGGGCCGGCATGCCTTCTATTGCCTCGTGTGGATGGACTCCTACCTGGTGCGCTTTAGGAGGAGATCAAGGGGGAAAAAAGGGAAAAATCTCTATGTCGCTGCTCGATCTCGAGTGTCTTGACGAGAGAGGCGAACTCTTGAGAATCGAACCGAGAGGAAAAAACAAACTGGGCTTCGCGCTCGGCCACGCGATGGTCAAGACACGAACGATCCGTCTGGCTAGGTAGTGGGGACTCGTCGGCTCTCTCGGGGACTTAGGGGGCGAAAGGGATTAAACCAAAACCGGCGCCGAAAACGCCGCGCCAAACCGTTCAGTGGAGCTTTCGAACATGTGCGGTTCCGCTGAACATCTGAAGAAAAGAAACGAACCAGAAGAACAGATACGCGAGGATCGGCCGGGGCAGCCCGGGCAGGACAATGCGAACACGAGCACGTGGAAAACGGGGAACATGCCGCGCCGTGCGGGACCGGGAAGAGAAACGCCAGTGCCGATCGCGCTCGGAGAGGGAACCGGCCGCGAGGATACGATCTAGAAAGAAAGGGAAATCGGATCTCGGCGGAAAAAAAGGACAGGAAGATCAGGCTCCTTAATGGGGGGGGGGAAAGGAGAGAAAGAGGGCGATCAGAGTAGAGGCGCGCACCAGGATCGGAAAAGATCCAAATTAGCAACACCTCGGAGGGGGAGGACCAGACGCGATCTCGCGTTGCAGGTTCGCGAGCGTGGCGAGCCTCTACGAGAAAAGAACGCCGAGGGCTAAAATCCACTACAGGAAGGAAAGCCTAATCTTGCTGCGGGATGTTGCTGACGCAACCAACGTGCTAGCCAGATCTCTCGCGGGAGTCATTCAAAGCATTGCCTCGCGTGAAGCAAGAAGAGGGCGGGTCTTTCCGAGGCGCGACTCGCACCCGTCACTCGAATGGTCTGCGCACGGACTGCGTCAAAGAGGTCTTCGTAGAAAGTGGGGAACCGTCCTTGTCGCGATGCGGGGCATGGAATTAAATGCCGTATCCCGTTCACTCACGCGAACGACTCCTGGTCGAGCCTGCAGGCGCATTTCTAGGCAGGGGAAGGGAAATAAATGGGAGACCAGAGAACTACGTTGGTGCTGAAGCTTCGCTCAGGCGCCTGTTTGCGAGATGAGACCGTATCACGACAAGAGCATCGGGGAGAGCCTCACAAAAACGGGGGGGAAAGAACGGGATACTCCTCGGCTGCTTCTGGGATGATCGCTAGCTCGACCTTCGCGAAGGGGAGTAAAAGGACTAAAGAGTAACGCGTACAATCACTGCAAATACGCAGGAGAATTCCCTCAATAAGAAGAATTCAGAAACAGACGAGGGGACCCGCGGGATACCTTCATCTGACATAAGGGAGAATCGGGGAAAAAAACAGAACAGCAACTCAAGGTCTCTTAGAGGACATCCTACGATCAAGCGTTGAACAGTCTCGGATCGCAAAGGTCATTAGCGGGGAGCAGGGAGGGTTCTGGTCTATCAGCTTCATTACGCGAACTAGAAAAAGGTCTATCTTAAGAAACTGTGAGGGAAACATACTGCGACCTCCAGCAACCGACCGAGAAAAAGAGAGGAAGATATTAAGAACTCTTTACCGACCCTAACGTCTCCTATACTATCCCGCTGCGCGTGCAAGCGCCTTTCCAGAAAACCCGGTAGTATCGAGCGCTAGTAAGCTAGCAGAAAAGACCGCTCGCCCCCGAACAGACGGGCGAAATACGAGAAGGAACGCGCTCCTTTCGCACACGTCTAGGAAGGGACTGACGATCGCCATCGGCGAGTAATACGGTGCAGCGCGTCTCCTCCGAAAAAGAAAGGGAAAACTTCAAAAATAGCGTGTTCACACCTTTCCCTCCGGCAGTACCTGCCGAAACAAAAAGGTCCGCTTTGGTCAGTCGGGGCCAGACGAGAGAATCTGCAACGAGAGGAAACTAACGGCGTAGAGAAATAAATGGGGACGCAGGGTCCCACCCCCATCCCTTTAAGAGGAGCGATCCCACGGGAGGACGGAATTTGAAAAAAGAAAAAAAAATAAGAAGATCATCCCCCTCTCCCGCGCCCGAGATCCCAAGCACGAAGCGGGGATATATTGACCGAAAAGAAAAGAAAGCTAAAAAAAGTAGGCGACCGGAAGGTCGGCGGGGGATAAGGGCGGGGGACGTAGTCATCGATCAAAACAACAACCGCTCTGAACCTCGACAGCGTCGTCCATGAAAGAAAAAATGCCGCCCATTCAGCCCCGGTCGGGCATGGCCAAGTTTCGGCGGGTCGTCCTTTAAGGCGATGCGGCCGGTTCCCTTGAGCAGGAAAGAGGGAAAAGAAAAAATAGCTGCGTTCGAGCAGTCAACACAAACCTTGGTTATCTCTGAAGGCGCGAAGTCTTCTTAGTTCTCGTTGCTGGGAGGGGGGGAAGAGCCCAAATTCCCGACGCTCGACCAAGCGAACCAGGCGAGGCCCTGATGCTGCTGATCATAAGAGGATAACGGTTTAAGAAGGACTCAAGCCACCTTACGAAGGGGAAAGTCCTCGGGTCCCGAGAAAAGTCATAGTCATCAGCGAAACACCCCAAAAAAACTCCCTCCTAGACCGAAAGGAGGACAGGAAGAAACAGCATCCTCGAGCGCGCGCTCTCACCGAAGGACACGTCTACATCCAGCCCTCGACTTCTAAAGGGGAGAAGGAAGGGGAGAGGCTCGCGTAGGCTCGTTTTTTTGAGCTAGATTGGGGAACCAAACCATAGATATTCTACTGTGCCCTTAATCGTGTTTTCGTCGATCAAAAACCTGCGGCCGAGGTCTTAGAAGACGGGCTCGGAGAGGGGACCGAGCTCCTCGGAGATCACACGAACGCGGGTGCACTCACAATCGCCTCGAGCATCGATTGTCTGCGGAACGACAAAAATCGCCTTCAACCCGGCCTAGGCGAAAACCTCTATCTTTTTCAGTACTAGAGGTGGCAGCCTCGCCCCTCGACGGCCCGAGAAGAGTCAGAAATTACCCTTTCTCTGTCGGCACGAGTCCCTTATACCCACCGAGTCCTTCTCGGGGAGAGGAGAAACGGGTGACGAAAAAAATCCATGCGCTCGAGATTATGACGAGGGACAATTCGAACGGGCATTCCCTCGGAGTGTAGAGAGAGAGTTCAACGACTTCCGACTAAGGGACAATCTTCCGTGCCGAAATAAATGCCGGATCGCCCATCGAGCCGAACAGAAAGTACGGGTGACCTTGTGGCTATCTCGCTGTACGTACGACTGGCTTTCCGAGCCAAGAAAGAAGTCAGCTAAAAAAGGGGAACGCCGCTCTTCACGTCCATCGGGTTCATGGAAAGCTAACCGCCTTGGTGCCCTGAAGGAGCACTGTCGCGGGGAAAGGGGGGGGTACGCCCGAGGCTTAGGTCTTCAGTTCCAACCCAAAAAAAAAGAACACTTTCTCGAATTTAACTCGAGTGAGACGGTGACTGTCCTTGGGGTCGGAGAAAAGCACCCCTCTCTTAGAGGGGAGCCCACGGGGGCAAAACTTAAAAAAGACAAGTCAACGCAGGCATTTGAGCTACGGAGCAACCCTCGTGCGCACGTACTCTTGAGATTTTGCTCAAAAGACGAAAAAAACAAGAGAAGGACGTCTGACGCTGAAATCGCAAGAGCTTGATCTCGTCCCCCGACTTGCTGAAGGCACTCCGGGGAGGCGTCACGACACGTCAGGGGGAAGAGGGTTGGAGGAAGTCGACCTGGGGCGCGAGGAACCCTCCCTCAAAGGGCAGGCTCAACTGCAGTTAAGGAATTTACCCGCCGGGGGGGAACTGAGGGGACGTTGGGGGAGATAAAATAAAAGAAATCTGCAAGAGTGCGAAAAGGGGAACTCGGGGCCCTCCGTGGGATTTGGATCGTATCCGCACAGATGCGGGGAGCTTCCCGGAGACGGGACCAAGACGATACTAGTTAAAAAAAAAAATGAAGCGGGAAGGCGGCGAAAGTGACAAAGCGGCCCTCCGGACAATCTGGAAACACCTCGAAAAACCAGAAATGCGACCCGAAATCGTTGAATTTCGGGGACGAAGAAAAAAAAAAAGGGATCGCGGAAGCGAAGAGGCACCGTGAGCGCCGCCCGAACATACAACGACTCGTCCAAGTGACCACCAGCGAGCGCTGGACGGGGAAAAGGGGGAAAAAGGGCCTATCAATGAGGAAAAAAAAAAACAACCTGCGCCCAGAAGATGGGCCTTGGAAGAGGGAAGAGCAGCTAAAAGGGGAAAATCTTCTCTCAACACACGGAGGGGGTAAGGAGTATCTTTCTCAGGCAACTTAAGAAAATTCAATAGTCCATCTCGTTCGCGACGGGGCAGGGGTACGGTATCTCAGAGGGTCGGAGACTCGTCGAAGGCAAACATGCACGCGGGGCCGCGTCAGCGCGGCTGCAATCGCTCGACTACACGCCTCAACGGCGTCGATCTCCACCGCCGTCCCGAAGGCTGTTTCAGAAGATTCTTGGAGGGGAAGAGACTGTTCCTTTCTATGAAGGGAAGAGACTGCGTCCGCTAAGTCGTCCCTCTGACCACCCTGGAGGTTCAAAAAAAAAGGTATTGTGGTCCCTCCTAGGACCACCCCGTGCTGGAGATCGCCCCCCCGAACGTTGACAATACGGGGGATCACGAAGAAGGGGGCGGAAAGAGGGGAAAAACGATAGGTCAGATGGTAAATCCCTCTACGTAGCTTGTCATCATTCGAAGGGAAGAAGCCCAGGAGGGCGGTTTTTGTCGGCCGGCAAGGAGACCTGGAAAAAAAAGGAAACAAAAAAAAACCACGTTAAGGTACTGTTCAGCAAGTGACCAGTGAATTCGAGGGACTCAGGAGGGCGAATGAGCACCTGATCCGCGGAAGGAAAAAGGTCCTCGCGTTGAGGGGGAGTAGGGGGGGCGGGGGAGAAAAAGCTTCAAAGAAGAAAAAGGAAGAAAAAAAAGGAGTGCTCAAGGCGTTACAACGAATGCCGTTCTCTGGCGCTCGTTGAAGCTCTGCCTCAGGAGACTGGTTCTACGCAGACCGAAGAAGAAAAAATTCTAAAGAGATCGAACATCTAGGACACTGAGGAAAGGGAGAAATGGGGTCGGCTGTGTCTCGAAATACACGAAGGAGAGCACCACTACCTGCGAAGTGCTCGCGGCTATTCCGCGATGGCAAAAGGAGGTCTCTGGAAGAAAAAGGGAAGCGCGGCGTTCGACAAGCGGTCGGGGAGAGAGAGGGGACTCTCGAATTCCAAATACGCGATCCTCTTGAGCCATGAGGAAGCGATCAGGCGATGAGGTCGACAAGATTGCTCGCTATTCACGTGGAAGGGAGAAAGTCTGCACGGTTCTATTATTGGTCGGCAGACACGTAAAATGCGTAGAAGGAGACATCTCGCCCTCTTAGAACCGACCAGAGAACATTTAGGGAAAAGATGAGGGGAACCCGGGACGGAAAAGAAAAAAAAAAATATAAAGCGAGAGCATGAAAACTTCCTGAACAGGGAAGCACAGGGTCAGCCGCTGCTCGGACTCGAGAAGTTCCGAGGTTCTATTCAAAAGAACCAAAGAAGTTACAGCCGCTTCAACTCTCTCATCCTAAAAGGGGGGGTAAGCCCGAGGGCTATTCTCTGTAAGCGGGACACCTGAGGGAATTCGCCTAGGGCTCGGATCAAGCGAGTCCGCTAAAGGACAAAGTCTCTAAGAATGGGGTGGTGATCGCAAGCACCACCGGAAAAAAAATGCGAAGAATGGATCTGAGGGCGCGACGCAAAGAGAAACACCGACTCCTTTTTTTTGTTTTGTTTTTGTTTTTTTTTTTTTTTTTTTGTTTTGGTTTGTTGGTTTTTTTTGGTTTTTGTGTTTTTCGGAATGAAAAAAACGTCGCAAGGGCAATAAAAAGTGGGTGGGACCGCTAAGAAGAAGAGTGTCATCGCTATGCTCAAGAGCGCTTCCGTTACGTTCTTCTCTTCTACCGAAGCTGAAAAGAGAAGAAGGCGTAGGTCTATATGAGAGGAAGCGACTAAGGAAAAGGGGCGTTGGGAAGGGGTGTGGGCTTGCGCCAGAAAGGCTCCAGGACGCGAGAACGGTACTCGAGATGTAAAACAGCAAGGGAGGAAAAGAGCGTGGCAGCGCCACCGAGCAGGCCTCAGAACGCGTTCATCGCTTTCGATCGTTTCTACTGTTTAAGGGAAGCAAGGGCTCGAAACGGCTTAAAAAAAAAATAAGGAAGGCAAAAAGGCGTGAGAGAGGAAAAATCGGCGCCACCATAAACACGCTGGCGACATCGACTCAGGACCGGATCGCATAACTTGGACCCTCGGAAGAAAACAAAAAAAGGTGGTGGGAATACCCCATGGGAAAGGCGGCATTACGCAGGGACCGAAGGATATTAGGGACTTTGACTTTTTGAAATACTCCTTCCCAGACGGCCTACCGAAGAACCCAAAGCCCAAAAAACGGATCACCGCCCGGCTTCGCGCACTACGGGGACTATCTCCTATTCGTGAGAAAAAATCAGCTATTGAGGATCGCCGGCCGCCTCTTTCGATGAAGGGGGGGGGGAGGAAAGCGTGGAGGGGTGCTGAGCTCCATGAGGGGGTTTCGTGCTCGTAATCACCATTCAATGCTCGCAAAGCGCGATAGCGCTCACGAACATAGAGGGGGGGGGGAGAGTTCTTGGGAGGAAGAGCCACCACGTCCTACTGTTCTTTTCGTCATGGTCAGAAAAGGGACCGCTCTTGTCGGGAGAATAAGGGGGGGGGGGCCCAAAATGCTTTCTTAAGGGGGGGACGAGAGCAGGGGAGTGTACACTGGGAGTTACTCTCGGGGGGGAAAAAATCTCAGGCAAGTGGGGAAATTATCTGCGCGGGGAACTGTAATTGTCCGCTATGGACTCAAGTCATCTTGGAAGAGATTCATAGAGTCCATAGAGAGTACAAGGGGGGGAGGCGATCAAACTAGAAGACCGCGTCGTCGGGGCAGGATAGGAGAGCGGGGACATCGTTAGCGTGCTCAAAACGGAAAAGAAGATGGGGGGCGAAAGCCGTTGAAAGTTCTGAGTTATTTCACTCCTGGAGTTCGCCCGAGTCTCGAGACTTATTGAGCGCGGGACAAATCTACCGCTGACGGGGTCTCTATCGGCAACTACGTCGGCGTCGCAGAGAGGGCTTGCACTCGCGTTATGAGAAGGAAAATCTCGGATCTGGTCGCTTGCTCTTGTCTTACGCGTGGATCCGAGGCGCTGGTCAGGCAGATAAGGACCCAGCGGGGATCGAAGGGGGGAAAAAAAAATGAACTCTCGTTCTTCGGGGCATCGAGGAGTCCGCGAGATGCAGCGGGCCTGCTGTGCACCTCGAAGAAGCAACACTCGGGGCACTCGGGAGAATCGGGGCGGCAGCCATATCCGCACGTCATGCGTACGCGAAATTGAAAACTGAGTGGGTCTTTGGGGAGGCCGCGGACTGGCTGAGTCAGAGCTCCCTGTCATAAAGGCTTTAAAAAAAAAAAAGCCAGAGCAACCGCCGGCCGCAGCGCCGCGTGGCCTTCGTTGAGCAAGTAAAAAGTTGGTTTTTTGGCCACAATGAGGAGATCCCGCGTGCTCGACCAGACACCAGGGAATCAAAAAAAAAACCCCCCCCCCCCCCAAAAACAACACAACCCCCCAACACACCCCGCACCCCCCCCCAAAAAAAAAAAAAAACACAAAAACGACGTGAGGAAGAGAAAGAGGAACCCCCCAAAAAAACCCAAAAAAACACAAAAAAAAACACCCCAAAACCACCCAACCCCACCACCACCCCCACCACAAAAACAACCAAAAAAACAACCCCCCCCCCCCCAAACACAACAACAACCCCACCCAAAAACCAAAAAAAAAAAAAAAAAAAAAAAAACAAACACCAAAACCCCCCAAACCCCACAACCCCACAACCCCCCCTCAATTGGGGATCGCAGGATCCCTAACGGGTAAGACGATCACCAACGCATTACCAGAGCTCCGACTATCACGCTGGGGGGGGGGGAGACAAGAGAAAACCTCTCACGGGCTGCCATACTCCGGTGCAAGGTCACGACTTTTTCTATCTCCCGGAGCAGCAGGATTCTTGCCATATTAGTACGAGACCAGCCGAGGAGGACTTGCCTCTCCACTGGGGGAGGAAACCGGAAAAGGAAGGTAAAAAAAGAAGATCTTCTCGCTGACAGGGTATTGAATCGTCAAGAAAGAGGAAGCTGCGCAGGCCCAGGATCTCAGTTCGAGCTGAACGGCGATCTCTCTCCTCAACAAAGGATGGGAATTCGCGTTCATAAGGCGTCGCGCTAGGGGGGGGAAAGCAAAGAAGATCTTGGAGCGCCGATGATCGATCGCTCCATGGATCTTCCTGCTGCCCTGGAATACTGGGGGCTTCCACCAACGATCGAAATAACGGCTTAAGATCGTCATTTAGAAGAGGAGGGCCATAAGGGGGGGGAAAAAAGTAAAAACTCTACCTCGGAACCGTCCAATCTCGAACTTCAAAAAAAGGCTAGGCGCATATGGCGACCTTGAAAGCAACCGGCGAGAGCGTCTCATGCTTTGTAAGAACCCCGAGTGGGAAAAAAAAAAGGAACCGGGCTCGAGAAGCGACGATTTACTGTTCTTTCGGAGCACGATGTCTCATCGAGGCCTTTGCGGACACAAGAGGCCACGAAAGGGAGGGGCGGACAAAAAGGAAAAAAGGCAAGTTGCTCGTATAGCCGCACACGACGCGGCCCTCGCCGCCCAGCAGATCCCTCGGGGGACAACGAACATACTCGACACTAATATCAATCTCGTAAAATCGTGGAGGTCCAGAGGGAGGGGGGGTGAATGGGAGGAAAAAGAAAACGCGGAAAGATCGCGACCGAGGGGTGTCGGGACATCACTCTCCTCGGGAATCGAGGTCATCACGTGATGCCGCGAGAACTGAAGCATCGGAGGGGAAGAGGCGCCGGCCCAAGTGTGAAAATATATCTGAAAAAAAAAACCATCAAGGCGGAATCTATCCTAGGGCCAAAGCGAATCCATATGCGCGTCCCTCGAGAGCAGCTCGGGGCAAGCTCGGCGTCGGGAGATATGGGTGAGGGAAGAAAGGGGATCAAACTCTAACGGAGACACTAGAGCATGCGCCTAAAGAGCGTTCCGAATGTTACGGCGTGGGAAAAGAGTGGGGGGGATGATGGAAACGGGAAAAGGGGGAAAAAACGACCTCTCCAATTTTTAAGCATTAAAGCGTCCCGCCCCGATCCGGGTATCGACTCGAACTTAAACGCGGGAGAAAAAAGCTCGGTGCTCGCGACCAGCAACGCAGGGTCTCGCGAGGAAGACTCATAAAAACACTGAAGCGACCAATCGCGCCCCCGAAAAGCACGGCCGAAGATTGCGATCGGGAGGCCTCTCTCAGTGCCCCACTGGGCGGGGCCGCCTTCGCCATCGCGAGAGACTGAGGGAACGCGCGGAGCGCGCCGCTCGGAAAGAAAGCTCTGGAAAAAAGGCCGACAAAAAATGGTCACCCACGCTTTAAGGCCTGCCGAAATATGTCCTCGGAGCGCGACCCAGAAAAAAACTATCAATCCCGAAAAAGAAGAAAGAGAGAAAAGAAAATCGCACGCCACCAACCCAGCTGGTGGAGAGCTCACAAGACTTCTGGGGACGATCTTGACGGGGCACTGAAGAAGTGAAGCAGCGTCGCGATATACCCTAAAAACCGAGAAAGAAGGCGAAGAACGAACGCTTCTATATAGGTCTCACAAGTACACACTTTGGGTGCGCCTTTAAGTTTAGGGTCGCGCGGGGGGAGGGACGTGTACGCTGAGCAACCCCGGAAAAGGAAGAGGAAAAATGGAAGAGGTGACGAAAAATGAGGAAAGAGAAAGTTCTTCGATTCCAAAAGGGTTCTTATCTTCCTTTCTGAGGCCGCTCGGGGGGTAGGAGCATGATCGATTCGACTCTAGGATGGAGCAGACGAGAACAAAAAAAAAAAAAAAATTGGTGGGATAGACGAACAGGCTTTAGGTCCTATTTGGCTTCGGGAAGCCGTTCGATCACTTCGCAGATTCCCCGGAACCAGAGACCCGTCTAGGAAGCGGGGAGAAGAACATGAAAAAAGGCTCCTAGGTGTCTGACAAAACCCCAGCCTTAAAAATGGGATCCTCCAGTCCATCGAGGGCAACAAAAAGAAACACAAGTCGCAGACGCATCATCAGCCACTCCAAAAAGAAAAAAAAAACCTCAGAACGAAAGCCGCGCGCGTCGCATGCCTCGCGGAAGTCTTCTCAGACTTCAGCTCCGAGGAGGGGAAGCCAGCCCGACCTTCACGACGCGCTCGACAGCAAGAAGGGAGAGCTTCCGCGAGAAGGATAGGTAGCTTCTCGAGGGAGAAATGGGGGGGAAGCTGGTGCGATCAAAGAATCGCCGCGCGCCGTCATATGAGGATGCAGACCTCTATGATCGTCGTTTGGCCAAAAAGTTGAGAAACCTCTGCGCGCGGACGAGGGGAGGGGAGAAGTTCTCTATTGTATGCCCCGAAAGAAAACATGACCGCCGTTGAGCACTCCGCCGCTCCCTCCTCAAGTCTCCGAATGCGCGCCAATCAAACAGCGGCTGGGACTAAGGAAAGGGAAGGGTCGGGAACAGACGGGGAGAGCAAAAAATACACATCCTTACACGATCTGACGTCTGACCCTGTGGCTGCGATCATCTGCAGGAAGGAGGAAGGCGGCGTAGGACTTCTTCGGTTCAGTAAGCGATGCTGACCGTCCAGTAAATCTCCTAGGAAAAAAGAGGGAGGCCGCGGTCGAACTGGAAACACGGAGATGCTCAGGGAGTCCATCGAAACTCCCAAGAAAAAAGGGGATCAAAGTCTTCCGACAGAGCCTCTAGATCAATACTTTGGCCTGCATCGCTGTCGCGCCTATTCTGGAAAGAAAGGAGAACTCCGCTCTTTAACTTCCAGGTTACGGCTAAGAAACTTCTCAGCTGTAATACCGTGGAGACGGCGCGCCCAAGTCAATAGTTGGGTATCCTTCGATAAAAAATTGTTTTTCCAAAAAAAAAAGCGACACGGTCAAACGGGGAAGTTTTCCCCCGAATGTCTTAAGGAAGCGCGAAAAAAGATTGGAAGGGCTCAGGGGGAAGCGAGGTCGAGAATCCCCTGAAAAAGGGGGGCGTCGGCGACTTATAGATCAGCAAATTAAAGAAGAAAAAAGAGAGTCACTCAACGGAATTTTGTTGACGCCACGCTTAGCATCTAGAAGAGTCACCTTTAGCGGAGAGTTTGACATAAAAAAAAAAAAACCCAAGCAAGCATAAGAGAAGGTCGAAACAAAAATGATTATCAGTGCAAATCGCCAAAGTCTAGCTTGATCTCATGCACCCAGAGAATTGCGGACATTAGAAAGGGTCTCAAGAAGATCGAGCGTTGGGAAGGTTCGAAACTTGCCTTTGTAGGGCAAACAACCGCGGGGCTTCGCCTTTGAAGAGTATGAATAACGACTGACCTCTTGGACGGGGGAGGCCTTGACGATCGGACTGGCCATCGTGGTCCTCCAGTAGATGTAAAGCAGGGGGGGAGGAAAACTCCGCAGCACGGGGAGCGCAGGAAAAGGCAGACGGTCCCGAAAGACTCACGGGTCCCCGCCCGAAGGGGACATGAAGGGAGAGGGGAAAGAAAGAAAGCGGCGCGGCGCAGGGAGCAGCGGCAGACACCGCGAGCCAGAAAAAAAAAGGGAGGAAACAAAATCCCAACGGTCACGGCTGAGTAAGGTGAGGACGAATTGAGAAGATGAGGGGACGGGAGCGTCAAACACGATCAGGGCAACGACCCGAATCCAGGGGGAGAACCATCTAGGGCTCATATCACAGTAACTAGGCCGGCCGTCCAACAACAGCCGAAGGTCTCTGAAAAGGGGGAAGGGCAAGGGTCGGGCTCCGCGCTCACACAACAGGATTATTAGTAAAGAGAGTATGAAGTGGCATGCTCGGCCACAATCCCTCGACCAGACGGGGATCATGGGGGTTGAGTTTACTAAGGATCTTCAGAAAAAGGGTTTGGACGGAGCTTAGGGGGGGAAGGACCGCTTCGGGACGGGCGCTATACCGTGATTGAGGGCCATCTCGCCGCACCCGTGAGCGTCGAGTAAAAAAGGAAACCGTAAATCCGCTTTCTGTAGCATTGATGGGAGAGCGTTCGGTGCCTACGCTATGAGCCATGAAAGAATGAGCCGCGCGCGAATGGACGGGGTCCGCGTACCCAAAGGTGAACGGTTCCGGGAAGGGAGGAATCTAGTGAAGGGGGCAAAAAGACTGACACTAAACCGCCTGCGTGGAGATGGCCACGCCCCGGCGGGAACATCGAACTGAAAAAACGATGGGGGTCGACAAAAAGAAAGAGGTCATCGCCGCGAAAAAAGGAGGGACCAGGGCGGGAAAGTAGACACGCAGGACCTCCGGGGGAATGGGTGTGGAGTGGCACCGTTAAGCTCAGGGGAAAAAAAAGAACCCCGCTCGTCCGTGTAAGATTTGCCTGTGATCGGGCAGGCGAGTAGACAAGCCTTCAGATGCTAGAGAAAAGCGATAATACGTCCTTGCGTGGAATGGGGCCGGGACGTGCCTTCCAATCATATCCTAAAATGGGGAAAGAGTGCTCTCGCTTCTGCCTTTCATGTGAAATATACGTTCCGCGTGAAGGAAACGTGGATGACGTTAAAGAGATTGGAGACAAACCCACCGGTACCTGCCTCGATAAAAAAATCAACAAAAAAAAGAATCTAAAGAATGTAGAAACTATAGGAAGGGTCTTCTAAGTTTCGGGGCTGAACTTCCGCTGGGAGAGGTCAACAAAAAATGGCTACCGTGCACCTGGGAAGGCATCTTCCGAGAGGGGGGAACAATTGATGGGGGGAAGAAATGAAACCATTGACTTTAATCGGCTAGCTATGCGATCTTCGAGGACTAGTAACGCAGAGGGCTCTACAGCGGCGGTCGCCAGGTCGGAAGATCTAAGTAACTTCTAATCTAAAGAAAAGATAAAAAGATGCTATTGTAATTCCGAAGAAAATCACGTCGAGCGAAGTCAGGGTGAGGGATCAATCTAATCTTCAGTCTGGAGAACTCGCTAACCTCTAAAAGAAAGTACCCGGAGCGGAAATGTGGGAGAATAACAAGCTGCTCGCCCTGCAAGAGAAGATATCGGAAATGTGGGGAAAAGCTGCGAGCAGGCCGCGCGCCATGGAAAAGAGGAAAAGGGAAAGAAGACGGATGTGCGATGCATCGCCACAAAAAAGACGGCACGCTCTGGCG
>Ga0179591_1370283_pt1 | contig 16099 bp, 15 predicted proteins | sample CZOMad2_1_08_16f_FD_182891 | JGI IMG/M metagenome (GOLD analysis project Ga0179591, IMG submission 182891) | Vadose zone soil fungal communities from Angelo Coast Range Reserve, California, USA - CZOMad2_1_08_16fungal (PacBio error correction) | ecosystem: Environmental > Terrestrial > Soil >...
GACAGTTAAACGGAGTAAAAGGGAGAGAAAAAAAGTAAAGCTTTTCATGCGGGACCGGATGCATCTAGCTCCTGACCTAGGGCAGGACGCTAGGCGGACAGCGTAGAAGGAATGCTAAAACCGAGAGGGGACACAGAGGAAGAGGCTGAACACCAACCGCTCTTAAGTCTGGGAAGGGGGGGTAATTCAGACGCACGGGTAAAAAAGTCTGACTGAACCGCAGAATACCGCGGGGAGGGGCAGTTGTAGGGGTGAAGGAGGGGTGCTGGGGCGTCTAAGTGGTAAGAGTTGGGGGCGGTGTGGGTGTGGGATTACCGAATGGGCCATAACAAGGGGCTGGTGCTGACGGCAGTTAATTATAACCTAAGTTCCAGAAGGAGACAACGCGCCTAAAAAAAACGGAGGCGTCCTCCGATCTGGGCTCAAAAGACAAAAATCCATGATGGTTGAACACCGATCGATTCTGGGGATGGGGGTGAACATGTGGGAAGCGAAATGATTGTAACCTATGCATCTCAACGTGTCAGGAAACACAGAAGAAATCAGTGGGGTGCACGACTAGAAGTGTTCGACGGGTGAAGAGAAAGAGGGGCAAAATAGATCGGAACGGGCCTGTACATGCCATGTTATGAAAATCGCCTAGGGGGACTGGGAAAGAACAGCCACAACACGGAGTAATTAATCGGCGGGTAACGGTAATGATCGTTGTGAAAGAGGAAAAGACGTATGTGTGGCAGGGAATTTGAGGGTTGTCGGAACACTTTCAATTAGAGCACGTGTTGGGCGCTTTAAAAAGTATGTTGGACGCGACCCGCTCGGGAACAACGCTGGTTAATGGGCAATGACAAAAAAAAAAGCGTGACGTGCTCGGCCAACACACACTGCACCCGGGATTGAGGTTTTGGAAAAGGGGGGATTGGCCGGATTGGTGGAGGGGGTGGTGGGTCTTGGGCTATGGGGCTGGCGACGGGCTGAGAGGCCAAGGGCTTCGTGGCCGTAACCTTCGGTAGTGAGGGATCCCAAAGGAGAATGATGTTGAGAAAACTGACCTAGTGGGGGTAGGTTCTGGTGAAAACAGTGGGGGGGAAAACGTGTAAGCAACTCGTAGTGGCGTCCCGGGAATAAATGGTGGCTGGTGAGCCGAAAGTGCAATATACGCGGACTAGGTAGGTCTCCGGGAACTTGAAAGCGGGGGTGAAAAGGAATAGCCCTAGGTATCGCGGATACGTAATGATTGGGAAGGGGGGGGGTGGGACGTGATGGAAAAGAGGGTACCTGGGGGCTCATCTATAGGAGGAGGTAACGTGGAGAAACCAGGGAAAGTATTCCAGAGGCTGTCAGGGGAAGAAGTCAGGGGGGGAGAAGTGGGTTCACAGGGGCAATCAATGGCGGGGCAGATGGTGTGGAGAAAGGGCACTTGTGGTGTCCAGGGGAAAGGTTGATCGTAGCACGAGGGAAAGTAGTTAGGGGTGTGCTCTTTCTTAGGAGAAAGCGTTTGTGGGAATAGTTGGAGAGTGACGATGAGGAGAGTGGAAGGAGGGAACAATGGAACGTGCGGAATTGCTTGTACCAATGAGATGAAGAGCTGGTAGGAACAGAAAAGGGGGGGGTCCCAAAAGGGGGAAAGCCAACAACTAGATGGGCAACGTATAAGGCGACCTGCTACTTCGAACACGGTGTGTGCCGGGGGAGACGTAATATTCGGAGGGTGGGGAAGGGCGCGAAGGACTGCAGGGTGTCAATCGGGAACGAGGAAAAAATGGAAATTGGAAAGGGAGGGGAGACATGAGAAAACCTGAAGGGGGATACACCGAGTATCACAAGTTACAATAGGAAATAGTGGAAAATGCGGGAAAACCTCGGAGATGTCGTCGCGGAAGTTCTAAAACTAAAATGCGGCGTAAACAGCCGGCACAGAAAAGAGGGACGCAATGTGAGGAGGGTAGGGGTGGAAAAAAGAAAAAAATAAGAAGGAGGGAATAAATGAGACGGAGCAATCTGCCGTGAAAGTTGGGAAAGGGGGTTATTCCGCCGCCGTCGCCAGGGGGTTGAATCTTGAGACAAACGGAGTTTTATGCTCAGAAATGCCGGAGGAGAGTAGGGAGAAGAATGCAGGGGGGGGGAGTCACGGGGGGTGGCGTCAGCATGGAATGGGATTAGGGGGTCATACACGGATCAGCAGTCGTTGAGACAACAACAGACTAGCAAAGTGGGATAAAAGTAAAGGAGCGGGGGGGGCGCAAGGAGAAAAAACAAGAGTCACACGGGTTGGAAAAAAATTGAGCAAGCGAGACGACAAAAAGCGAGGTACCAACGCCGCGATATTAGTCACTAGAGAAACAAGCAAAACAAAACGGAGAAGCACGGGAACAAAGAACAACCCTTAATGAAAAGTAATAATAACACACAAAGTCGCGTGAAAAAAAGTCGGAAGGGGTAGAAGCGGTGAGGGCAAGGGATGGGTTGCAAACACAGTGTTCCAGTCAAAAATTCAGCCTAAGAAGCGGTGTGGTTTGGTCACATCAGGGAAAGGGATTAGATGTGGGTTCTCGAGCTTACAGGGGGGGGGACAGAGTGGAGCGAGGATTAAGGAGGAAGGGTGTCTTAGATGATATCCGCCACTGAATAGGCCTTAACGGAACAGATGAATAATCTATTGGAACTGGGTGATCAAAGGCTTGGGAGGGCTAACTGCGGCTGGGCATTGAGCTTTAGAGGACACTATAAAATCAAATAGGTGCAAAAGCGACAATTAGAGGTGCGAACCGACGGGGGTGTCCCCAGTTAAAAAGGCTCGTAATCTTTCAGGGCTGAAAAGAAAACGGTACACTCTAGCAGGAAACAGAGTGATTCCGGTTAAAACTTGTTGATTATGCAGGGGGGGGGCAAGGACGTGATAGGGTGCCAAGAAAAGGGTCACAGTAAAAGACTGTAAACCGACCCATTTCGGGGTTCACATACTCTCGAAGAACAAAGCCAGCGGGAGCGTCGGGGGGGGACGAAGGACTCCTATCAACCAAAAGATGGGTCCTACGGGGATCATACAAGGTCCGGCGGACCGTCATTCGGTAAAGAGAATTAGAACGGGCCAACTAAGGAAGGGAAGGGAAAGCACGTGCGTCAGGAATAGAGACACTATACAATCTTTTTAAACCAAGATGATGGTCCCCGCAAAACAACACAGCGCCTCGGGCCGGCTAGAAAGTGGCTCACAAAAAGCGACGAGGTTGGTACTATCTTCAAAAAATGGGGAACCAGAACAGATATCACGAAGGGGGAAGAAAAAATTCAGCAGTGGCGGCCGGAGACTCGACGCAGATGGGCCAAAGGAAAATCACCAATAGAACGACACACGTGAAACGCCGGTGTCTCACCGGACTAAAAAATATCGGACCAGGACGACGTGACACAGAAAAATCACAAACGGGCTAACAGATCAGAAACCAAACTTTTAAATACCCAGTGATGGCCAGTTCAAAAAGAAAGAAAACATGGATTCGACAAAAAAAAAAGACATTATTTCTCGATGCCGCTGCAACTACACCTTGGAAAGAGGGCTACCAATGAGGTGGTGGAGCTCAAACGGGGCAAGGAATCCTTCTCGCTAAGCAGGGACTGAAAGCGGGGACGTAGGGGGAAGAGAAAAAAAAAACAAGCAGTACGAGAAGTGCAGTCACGGTGGGCATACAGGACTCTTGGGGTAAACGAAGAACCGAACGAATTGCGAACGAAGGAAAAATGAAGAACGGTGGAAAAGGAGAAAAAGGGAAAACTCAAAAAATGGAGTCTACGGAAACAACCACCCATGCTCGAAAAAAAGGTGATCACAAAAGACCGTCAGCAATACGCTAGCAGAAAAAGAACGCAAATATAATAATCAAAAAGGAGACAAATGGCGGAAACGGAAGGGCAGACATCAAATAAATCAAAAGATTGGTCAAGAAAGAGAAAAAAGGGAAGACACGTGCGATCGATCTCTACCTCGCGTAAGTAGGCATCCCAAGAAACTAAGGGGGGATCCAAGGGGGTCTCAAAAGTGTCTCTGATTAGAATGGATCCAAAGGAGGGGGGGGTAACGGCGGTGGAGTCATACGGGTCGGATGGGAGAGAAGCGAGGGCACAACACGAAAAAAAGAATGCGACGTGTGCGAAAAGTCTGAACACTATATTAATCATAAAATGATAAAGGAGAGGGGGTCTAAAAAAGAAAAAATCACCTCCTACAACTAGAATAAAGTGGGAAAGCAAAGGAAGTGGAGGTAAATACAGCAGCTGAGGAAAGTCAACGAGAAGGCTCTCAGAATCAAGACTATCGATCAAGACTGGGACTAAACCAGAGGGAGAGGAAGGGGAAAGGCTTCTACAATAGAGAAAGATCTTAGAAATAAAAAGAAAAGTCGAATCCAAGTCAAAGAAGTTGGGGGCAGGTGATGGTAAGGGGGAAGTAAACGGGACAAGCCTCGGATTGTAATAACAAGTGGGAAATCTGTGTTCGCAGGAGAAACTAAATCTACGGGTTAGCGTGGGGTGCCAAGGAACCATGGGGTGAAGGAGAAAAAAGAAGAGTAGTCAATCTCAGAGCAAAAAAGACGAAATAGAGGAGAAAAGAATCGTGCCAGATGTAAAGAATGTGTAGTGCGAAGGTCAGCCAAAAATGACGCCGAGGTCATCGCTGAACGCTGTGTAGGCGTACCTATAGCAAAGGAGACAGAAAAACAGCGAAGGGCATCAGAGCACAGCACTAAAAAGGGAGAGATAGAAAGGGTGAAGTCCCATTCGATGGAAAGAACTGTCAAGTGCAGGCACCAAAAATAGCCAAAAAAAGGGCGGGGGGAGCTGGTTCGATACTATCACGGGAAAAGTATTGGTGTGTGGGGGAGGAGGGGGGAACGGGATATACGTGGGCGCGCTAAAGAACACTACCCAGGCGCAATGAGTCACGGTAGGAAAAAAAATAGGGCGTGGATAATCGAAAGGGGGGGGTGCATAGTGTGTAGGGAAAAGTGTTTCGAGGAGTAAGAGGGGGCTAATCGTCGCAGGAAAACGCGCTAACTGACACATAAACGTAGGGGGAAACAAAGAGCGAAACACGTAACAGTAGGGGGCTTGGTGGTACAAAGTACCGTACGCAGCTCAGTAGATACAAAAAATATGTCTCCCGGGAACCCAAAAGCCAGCTGATGGAAAAATGACGATCACCAAAAAAATGAGGGGATGAGGGAAGGGCTTGTACACAAAGAAGATGCGAAGAGGCAAAAGAACTGGATGCAAAAGTGAATGCTAGTCAGCAAATCGACTAATTAAAAATACGAGACCTACGACGACGGACAATCATTTGGGGGTGTGGGCGGCAGCAGGGGAATTAAAAGACCTGGTTGCGTGATAGCAAGGGGATCAACAAAAAGAAACACTCGGGCACTGCAAGCGTGGAAGGAGGAGCTGAACAGATACATGGGGGACGGAAAAAAAGAAAAGGTCTTACACGTCGTTCTTATTGGGAAAGCTGGAGTGTCGCGGTGATAGTTATGGCGGATACACGAGGGTCTGAGGGTCCGAACGGAAGAAGACGAAAGCATTGGCGCAGGGGGATCGAACTAGAAAGAAAAAAGGTGAATCGGTACACTCAGAAAACAAAGAGTGATAGATTTGCCGGGTCGACCCGGAGGGGAAATGACGGGGAGGACAGAACTGATATCGAAAGGGGGGGGAGGCAGGTGATAAGTACCAAACGATGTACGGAACAAAAATCCTCGCAGAGCTGACAAAGGACGCGGCAGAGGAAAAGGGGGCGAGCGAGTTGGACGTGATTGGTCTGCGCAGCAAGTGAGGCGTAGGATCGAAGGACAAACAGGAGGGTGGGTTAAATATGTTGGTAAGCAAATCCAGAGTTGTGATCCTTCTCAAAGTCCCGGAGGGGGTCGAATTCAATGCCACGCAAGCAAGCGGTGGGGAAAGGAGTGCGCTCAGAGGCGCGATGATATTGGGCGTCCAGGCACTCGATTGGATCTGCTCTAAGATGACAGGTGATGGGTGTGGTGTCAGGTCGAGTCGCCTTCGGATTGGTAGAAGGTTGTGTGTAAGGATGAGCAAAGTCACACAGTTGTAAACTCATGGAAAATCTTACTATCACTAATACGTGAAAAAAAGGAGGAGTAAGGTGGGGAAAAAAGAAAGAGAAGGAGGCGATCGAAACGGTATGAAGCAGGAAAAAGGGACGAGGCATGGCGCCGGTGGATTCAGGTTTGGCGTGGGTAGGTTGTGGTCAGAAGGTCGTCTGTGGTCGAGGTGAGTGTATAAGAGGTAGTGTCGTGGGCATCATTCAAGGGAGGTGGACTGGGGCAAGGGGGGGGGGCCGGGGGGGGGGTAGGGGGGGTGGGGAAATCTGATGGTAGGGGGGCCCCTCATGAGGGAAAACTGGATTAAATGGGGGAAGGCTCCGCAGGTGGGAAATGTGGTGCAGCGGTGTCATGTGATACAGAAATGGATGGAGGTAGAGGTGGTAAACGCCGCGGCGACGAGAATGCCACTTGAAACTACTTACTACAAAAAAAAAAAAGGGGAACAAAGTGGATCTGAGAGGAACACGCAGTTATAGTAGGCATAACGCTGGCTGTCCGAATACAAGGGAAAACCCACGCTAGACGACACACTGATCAAAGCAAAGTATGCAAAATTACCTTCAGTGACTCGCCTATAAGGAAAAACCAAATAGGAGTACAGTCTAACGGTGCAGAGAAAGACGAGAAATATACCCGAAGCCAACGGAGTGGGATGGACCCCGGGGAGAGGGAGTGGTGGGCCGAGGGGGGTCGAGAGCACGCAGAGGGAAGAAAAACATGAATCACATATAAGACAGAATATCCGAACGATCGCGACTAGGGGGAAAAGCACGAAGTTGGGGAGGGGGGAAAATGGGTAGTTTCTTGCCGTCTGCAGGGAATTGGCTCGCTGCGTATAGGATGAGATCTCATAAGTAAGAAAGGTTTGTAGCAAGAGGCGTAGGCGTGGGACAGCTATGAGGAGGGAAGAGAGGGAAGGCGCAAAGCGGCTCTTCGACCAGTTAGAAGAAAGCCCCCGCGATGCAAGGCAGCTCTACGACACACAAACTTCAAGGAAGGAATGAGAGGTATGGCTCGGGCAAGTACAGAAAAAAAACAAGGACGGAAAAAGACGTCACCCTTACTCGGGCCCGACGAATATCCGAATAAAGTCCCAGGAAAAAAAAACGCTCAGATACAACAACAAGTAAATTCAATGACAGCAGGAAGAAAGTTACTACGGGAGCCTCTCAGAGAGGAACAAGGAATGAAAAGGGCAAGAGCGTTAAAAATACTGAAAAAAAAGACCAGACCGGGAAGCCTAGTTAGGAGAACACAAAAAACTGGGAGGAGGAAAAGAAGGAGTACGGGGGAGCAAAGTGCGAATCGAGTATCGTTCAGCGGAACAATCGGGGACGGCCACAAGTGTCAAAGTATTCACTGGAAGCCGGGGAGGCGCGACACCAATCTTTCGACTCACGCACCGCCACCGGGACTTGCAAATCGGAAAGGGGGTAAAAAAGTGTAGGGCAGTGGGCACAAAACGTGAGGAAAGGTGTCACCCCTTTAAACGGAACAGGAGAGAAGGAAGTTCGGATTCCTTCCATGGTGGGAAAGCTGAATAAACAGCCAATTCTGTGCGACGGAGTCTGCATGCTGTAAACTCCTCAAGAAAGGAGGGGAAAGGAAAAAAGTGAAAGGCACACATGACGTGAAAGTGGGGACGTGGGGAAGCTCTAACACTACTCAGCGGCTTCCTCAGCGCTTCAAATGCTGGGCCTTGGTAAAACGATCGTGGGGTATAGCATAAGTCAACAACTCAATGGTCACAAGAGCAAACGGTATCTACCAAACCCCTAGAACAAGGAAAAGAGAGAAGAAAAGTCCCGAAAAGAGTAAAAAAGAGTCCACACGCTCGTCGCGTCGCGGCTATTACGCACAGGGGAACTCGGACGAAGGGGGTGGGCCAGGCGAGACAAGAAAGCTAACAGTCAGCCCAAAGAGAAAGGGGAGATGCTAAGCGAAGTGCCAAACAAGGTTTCACGACCTACAAAATACAAGACAGACAATCCTGTGGAAAGTGAAAGAGAAAAACACAGAAAAAAAGGGAGAGAAATGGGTGAAGCCTAGTAAAAAGCGGCCTGGGAGAAACGACTGGCGCGCTGGGCCTCCTGCCTACACCCTGAAAATAAGCAAATGGACTCACCGGCGACTCAGACGGACGAAAGGAACCCCAGGGAAGCCACGGCAAAATCCTGAGAAAAACGCCAAAGGACACGGAAGAGGGGGACGGACACAAAAGTTTCACTAAGAACGTTAATCCCAAGAAGGAACAGATGGTAAAAAGGAGACTACACACAGGCTGCGCTAAAACGTTCGTAATCAAGGCAGGCGCAAGCCAACGAAGGTCTGCAAGGATCCATAGGACAACACTGTGACCCAAGGGGGAAAACCCATACGATAATCCAGGAATCAGGGGGTTCTGGGGGGAAAAGAAAGACTGTACAACCGGTAAGGGACAAGAAAAATAACATGGAGAGAAGGTGGGGAATTGCGCACTCAGGCGAGACCGGAATGCTTGCTAGATAGGAACACCACCAGCTTAAATGCATACACAACTAATCCCAAACTGTCCAGAAAGGGACTATCTTCCGAAATGGGCAAGGGAAGGGGAAACGCATAATGCCATGACAAAAGCAAAGGCAAGGAAGGGTGAGGTCGATAGGTCGAAAATCAGAGGCAAAACAGAAACAAAGAACTCGTCTATCCCGTAGAGTCGAGATAAAGCCGGAATGGCGACACTATCAAGCCCAAATACGAAATAAGTCAAAAGTTACATCGGCAAGCGGGCTAGGGGCAATTCTCTCTAAGCTCAGCCTTAGAGGACAAGAAAGGAGCGTGGTGTGGAGAAAAAAAAAAAAACACAGAGACCAGATCGAATGGGAGGTAATTAAGCAGAAGAGATCGGGGCGCGGACAAAAAGAAACACAGGGGGGATCCCAGAGAGCGTCCCGAAACACCAAATAAAATAAGCTCACGTCACGATGCCTTGATTGCAAGGAACGGGGATCAAAGGAAATTGAGGCGATCGTGTTTGGACTGATCTCGGCAACATAATTTTGTCCCGACTAAAACAGCGCGGGCAGTGGCACCATGCCGAGAGGATGGGTGTAGCCTAAAAAACAATGGGCGGTAGGCGGCTCAAGGAACGGGATGTTGCCAGGAGGATAGGTTGGTCTGGAGGAAACAATACGAGAATTGTGGAACATTTTGAGTCGCGTGAGTCACGACTCGGGTGAATCGGAAATCCGACGGCCGTATAAAAGACATTGGTGTGTGGTCCGTGCAAGCAGTGAACTGGAAAGGGGAAGGGAAAGGTCGGACTATTCATAACAGAAAAACCTGAAGTGTGCACGAGCTTGGGGAAAGAGACCCTGCTTAAACAGTCTAAGACAGGAGAGGGGGGACGAGGGTGGGCAAAAATACAATGAAACAGTGCTCCACGAAAAAAAAACCGGTCCATCGACCGGCTGATACGCACCATCAGAGGCAACATAGGAACGTTGGGTCGGCAAAAAGGGTTCGGGACGTCTAAAACGTCAGTCTGTCAGATTGGTGTCGGGAGGAATCACAAATCGAGTCCGACGACCAAACAGGGAGGAGAAAGGTCAAGTATCATACCAAAGATTGGGAAGAAAATACTAATCGTCGGTCTAGGGACACAACCGGAGAACTAAACGGAAGCCAGGTGAGAGGTCAAGCGGGGGATTGTCAACTATGCGGCTGGGAAAACGAAAAGGGATGGAAATGTGCAAACAAAGGGGGGAGGTAAAAACAGGGGGTTGAAGAGGTGGACATGGAGACACTCACAAAAATTAAAAGGTACAGGCGGGTATAGGGGAGAAAACATCCATTGCTGGCAGTGGAAGGGTCGGGGGTGAAACCTGGGACAGCTAAACCGTAAGACGGGGATATGTGGAATGAGGAAAGGAGAAAAATTAAAAAGCAAAATACATGTCGCAACGCGTGAATCACAGAAAGTGTGGGGACGACAGGGGGCGGCGCTGGTGGAAGACACGCAAGAAAAAAATAGGGTTATACGCGGCCACAAGTGATGGAAGCCGGGAACTAGTCGGAAGGGGGGAGGCGGGTGGGCTGAAAAGGGACAAAATGTAACGACTTCTACGAGGAGAAAATGAGCCTGGGAAAAAGAGGGGGACGAATTACGAATTAACCGTGTAGGGGGACTGTTTACCGTGCCTGGGAAGTGGGGGGTGCAAGAACTGGTGGGGCGCGACAAGAAGGATAACCAGGGCTGCAGGGAGACGTGGGGAGCTCGTCAAAAACCTACGTTTAAAATCAACTAGGGAATCAGTTTGCTGAGAATTTATATTGGGAACCGGGGGTGGAAAAAGGGGAGGCAAAGGAGCCGCTGGGGAAACCGGGGGGGAAAGCAAACTTTCGGGGGTATTGATCGGGGCCTCGGTCGGATGTTACGTTGTAGCGTGGAAGGACAGGCCACTATGTGGGGCGGGCAGACAGGATGTAACGAGTGGGCCCCTTGGTTGTACGTTAAAAACGAACTCCTGAGAGGCGCGGTAAAAGGGGAAGAGGAAGAGAGAACAGGGAATCGGGATGTATGCACTGCCACGTTGGTGTCTAGGGGAACCGAAAGACCATGGAGGTCGGGGGAGAGTATCAGTCGGGCAAAAAGGGGCTTCAGAAGGTTAAGTGTGATGGGTGGGTTTAAGGGAGTGGATTAGCACAGGAAAACTGTGGCTGATTAATAGGGTCGGAGGGAAAAAGGAGGGTCTAGTGGGTGAGGGTAAAAAAGAATAGGGTATCCTATCCGGGGAGACTTGACGAGTATGGCCGAGCGACGCACGACGTGTAAGTACTAGTGCTGCTGGGTACCTTCAGCTGGTTGAATACACAGCAGATACTGCGCAAAGAGTGGTTTAGGCGAAAATGCCTCTAGAGGTGTGCTGGAAAGGAGTTGTTGGAGCGTGCAGCTGCCCGAGGAAAGGGGGAAAAGACAAAAGGGAGACACGTACAGGCATTAGCCCATGGGACAGGCGGAACCGGCATAAAGGGTACACGGACCTGGGTTAATACAAAATTGAGGCTGGAAAGATGCTAAGAGACATAAGAATAATATAGTGAAAAAAGTGGGGTAAACGGTAGGGGGGGGGCTGGGTTACCAAGTAATATGTGGAGAAGAGGGAAGAGGGGTGACGGTCCTCCGTCGCAGCGAGCGCGCAGGGACCCGTGACAGGAGGGCAGCTCCGCGGCGAAAGCTGCATGGCAAGAGAAAAACCCTACATCATGGGGTCAGGGTTGAGGATGAAGGGCTCTAAGGTGAATGCATAATCCGAAAAGGACAACTGGACCGTACGAATAGAACGGGGTTAGGCGAGACAGGGGGGGAAAAGGGGAAGAGCAGGAGGAAAAGGTTAAGTGTTAGGGGGTATTCGCCGCGGGAAAAATAAGAAGTGGGTTACCAAACCACGGGATTCGGCGCGTGTTGAAGGGAGAGAGGACTCGAATGGGGAGAACGGGGGACACCGAAAAGGAATTGCAGGGTGGCTTGGTCCGGGGGTCCTTGCGCTATAATGGGAAACTGTAGTCAGGTATAAGTCAGATAGATCGTCAGAACAAGAAAAGAAGGGGGTGACCGAAAAGTGTGCCGGGCTAAAAACAAGAAGAAGGTAGGAAAAGAGCGCACAAAAACCTAACTGATGGAAGTAATATAACAAAAAATCATAAAACGGGTAACCGGTAAATTTAGGGCACGATGTCAACGCCTGTTTCGAAAACAAAAAAAAGGGAAAGGAACCCAAATCACTCGAGCAGCCAAAGTGCAGACGTCAAAACAAGGACACACAGTGTGAGCACATGTGGGAGGACCATGGTGTGAGTATTTGGGGGACCGCGAATCATCATGATGGGCCCGGAAAGTGACTTGGCCATATAAGGAACCGCGAGCGAAATAAAGTGCGGAAGAGGTGGGGACCCGTTGGCCAAGATAGGTTGAAAGCCTGCATGAAGCTAGGTGTAGCTAGAGGAGCAAACAGAAGGAAGAGGTAGAAGAGTGTCAACTTGCCCAAAATACTGCCAAATGCTAGCAGCAATCATCACAAAAACCCTGCGGTACCGTTGATAGAGGGTAGCCCCATTTTACGAGCGTATAAGTACGAAAAAAAAAACGGGGTGGAAAAGAAGGTTCCTTGACCGTATGGGGGGGGGAAAATAGAGGGGTCGTGTGTGAAGAATGTCAAAAAGAAAAAGGGGTGAGAATGCTACCAGAGAAGGTAGAAGGCGTAAAGCATAGCAGCACCTAAAAGTGGGTGCCTCCCTAAAAATAACGCAGGACCGCGGCAAAAACAAGGGGTACCACAAAAACCAATCCGGGGCCGAATCCAAAGTCAAAAAAAAAAAAACAAATGACGGCAAGCGATGAAGGCAATATAGGATGTAGAGCCAACGAGTACTTCCAGAAGGACAAATAAGACACGTGTTGACACTGGACGAACGGTAAGACCGAGACCGTAAAAGGGCAGTCCATAGCATAAACAAGACCCAGGTTTCAGGGACTCCCGATACGCAACACTCCAAAGCAGCAACCTACTCACAAAGGCAAGGCACGGAAAGAAGAAAAAAAAGGAAAAACCTGTACTGCCTGAACACAAAAAAGGGGGTCGTAATCATTAGAAAAACACGAAAAAGCACCAAAGGGAAGAATTTAAAAGGAAACAGGGTAAAATGGCCAGGGGGTGAAGAAAAAAGGGGGGAAGACGGGAGGAAAGAGAGGACGTCCCAACCTAATCTCAGACGCACTAGGGGGGGGGGGGGGGGGGGGAAAAAACGGTCGGTCAATATGAGGGGAGTTTTAGGATCCAAAAGAAAAAAAAGGGTCCAAGGGGAAGAAACAGAAAGTAGGACGATGAATATGCTGTGATCGGGAAGAGGGGAGGAAGTGAAAAGTATCCCGCTGGTAGCTGCTAGGTAAAGAAAATCGGCGGCAGAAGCAGAAACACGAGCAAAAGGAGGGGGGTAGCTTACCACAAGGTACCAGAGATAGGGTGGTGTGGGCCAAGTATGGAAAAAAAACTGACCGGGCGCACCGAAACGGGGCAAAAGCTGGTACCGGGAAAAGAGCCCCTAACAAGTGAATGGTAAACATCATAGCGTGCCGGTCACAAGATGACTTTATAAATATGTAAGCCGACTGGCACCATCGCGGGAAAATAAATAAAGGGAAACCACAACGAAGCCAGTGACTGACGACTAGATAACAGCCCTAATTAGGGGGGGCATGTCTGTCAAGAAGGGGGTAACACAAAGGGAATGGGGGAAGTTTCGTTGTCACGGAAGATGTGATGAAGGAGAAAGGGGAGGTGAATAGGGGGAGACGGCGGAAATGACGAGGCGTGAAGCCCGGAATTTGATGGAGTCTGTGTGGGGGGGCTAAGAAATCGCCCAATGTTCATTTTGTAAAAATACTAAGGATACGGGAGAGAGTACAAGCACGACATTAATGAGTCCGATTCAAAGGGGGGGGAATGAGGGTACGCACGAAAAAGGAGGGGAACGAAAACGGGGAACAGCACAACAAAAGGCGAAAGCGACTACAGACTGGCGAAAAGAAGGGTGGAAAAATTTCTGACGTCCCGGAAAGGACTTCTTACCAAGACACAAAAAAAGCAGGCCGGGCAAGTTCTAGTTCATCGACAAGGCAAAAACTCATGCCGGAAAAAAAAAAAAAACTAGAAAGAACTGAGGGGAGTTGGAAAAAAGGAAACCAGATACCGTTGGCAACGAGCCCATGCGCACCATAACACAGAAGTCGAGTGGGGGGACCCAACGGACTACGAGCTTGGGATAGTGAAAATCACACAAAGGAGCATAAGTACATTGAAGGCAATGTATCCGAGAGGAGCAAACCGAAGGAGAAACAAATCCACCGATAAGAGCGCGGATAAGACAGGTAGTAGGGACGGGGAGGGAAAAAACTGAAAACGGCAGGCGAGTGTGGTGAAAAACCGGGTGTGGGGAACCACGGGACGGGCACAGGACATCCATTACTCTAACGGAGAAAGGCCACGACGCTAAACCGCTAGGCTCGAACTGTAAGGAGGAAGAAAAACAGACATGGGCATGTCACCCGGTGACAAAAAGCCAAAAAGCCTTCGAATGAAATACTAGGGGGCTGGGGGGATCAGGGCGCCGGAAGCATTCGAGGGCGCAAAAAAAAAAATCCATCGATCAATTAATACAACATACGTGGGGGGGGGGGGGACAAGAGTTAGACATAAGTTTATAGGTCTAGCGGCACCATAACGAAATCCGTATAAAAATCGATGGTGGGTGAGAGTTCTCGTAAGGACGGGGAGAGGCATCGGAGGGAAGCTGTCTCGCGGATAAAAATAACAACCGCAAAGATCAATGGGATACCTAGAGGGCGCACAGCAGGACGGGAAGAGGACATAGTCGGTCGACGTGCAAGAGATTGCAGAGACATCAGCAACTCTCGAATGACAATGGTACGGGCATGGGGCGGAAATAAGAAAACATGTTTCTCGGAAACGCCAAAGATACCAGGGGAAAAAAACCGTGCGCAGGGGGCAAGGAACGTTGGTTGGGACTTGGGGGGGAATGTGTGTAACGCAAAAGGAAAAAGTGGGGTAGGAAAAATAACGACCGTGGTTCGCGATCCAACGAGTGCAAGACTGGACGCGGTCGATGTGCGACGACGGATGTTGCAGTAAGGGGGAGGATAATGGAAAAAGAGAGGTATGGTATGAACAGAGTAACTTGGGAATGACTCCCAGTACTTATCATCGGGCGGGAGGAAGAAAAAGAAGGCGGTCAGGGTGGAAAAGGAATGGGGAGTGATAAGGCGCACCCTTAAACTTAGGCTGTTCCAGAAAGGTACTAGGTGATGGAATGGATATTAAAGAAGAAAAGGACAGAAAAGTAGATGGGCCGTGGAAGCATGGGCGGTAGTATCGGGTGAGGGGGATTGAAAGAGGGTAGAACGAAGGGAGGAAGGGAAATGAAAGCGTCGTCGCGGTGTCATCCTAAAAAGATGTCCAAGAGGCACACAAAGATTCGCAGAAAAAAGGTGAATCAGAAATAAGAGTAAAGAAAAAAAAAAAAACCGAAATTCTGCCTGAAGGAATGAAAAAAGTGAAATAGAAACGCACGGGGTAGAAGAATCCGGGACTGCAAGTCGGACTCGAATAACCACGATCCGAAAAGGTGTATTTCCACTGTAAAGTCAGGGGAAAAATAACAAGTCTGAAAGGGCTCGAAGGATGAAGTTAAGCATCCCGCTCTACAACCAGAGAGGGCGGGGGGGGGAAGAGGGGATTCAGGGGGGTATGGTCAGCTAAGCAAAAAGAATGGAGGGTTCTTCAGGGCCGAGGGGGCGGATGGTCGTCATTACCGCTTCACAAAGATAATAAAAGAGCAAAGGTCAAAAGGGTTTTCCACACCTTTGGGGTGGTCAAATTGTGCCAAAAGGGAGGAATAGAAAGAAAAGAGAAAGTGTGGGCCATATGAAGGGCGTGTGTCGTTAAGACATTCCGATGCGAAAAAGTAGTAATCGGTAGACAAAAGAGACTAGACCCACACGGAGATGGGCGGGTACCTGTGGGGTGTGTTGCGGAATGACCAAAGGCCGAAGGGTCACAGGTGGCCTTCATACGCCGACTCATGCAATCAATACTCTGGGAGGGGGGAATGGCACAACTGATGATGCCGAAAAAGGAAGAAAAACATCTATTAGCTTCTACCGCGCATGCGGCCTACAACCAGAAACGAGACACAAAGCAGACGCCGATAGTACATATGACTACTAAAGGCAGTGCTCGAACGAATGGGAGGGGAGTGCAAAAAATTAGCGGGCACAAAGATCGAAGGATAAGGCCATGCAACGAGTGCGGCCTAGGTTGTAAAAGGACAACGGGGATATAAGGGGAAAAAAAGAATCAAGACAGGCGGGTCGCGGTGGGGACAGCAAGGGATATCCGCGCAGCTTCATCCGCGGGTCGTAGAGA
>Ga0179591_1307595_pt1 | contig 16098 bp, 16 predicted proteins | sample CZOMad2_1_08_16f_FD_182891 | JGI IMG/M metagenome (GOLD analysis project Ga0179591, IMG submission 182891) | Vadose zone soil fungal communities from Angelo Coast Range Reserve, California, USA - CZOMad2_1_08_16fungal (PacBio error correction) | ecosystem: Environmental > Terrestrial > Soil >...
AACGAGATTACGCCGGGCATCCCCGCTTGGTAAGGAAAGGTCAGGATCACTTGGGAGGAAGTAACTAGACCAAGGCAAAACCGCAGAAGTAGGGTGTACTTCACAAGGAATACTATCTGAAAACGGGCTGCTTCCCCATTGCGAAGTATGAAGTATCCTTGACGCAGCGCCGGACGAGCATGTCAAGCACCTTCTGGCCCGCGCTCTAAGCTGAAAATCTAGCTCAGAAATAGGAAGAAGGCGAGAAGCGCTCACCCTCTAGCGCACAAACCTCACATGAAGTTCCGCTGGTCTCGGGAGCATCACCCGTGGAGAAGTGCCCCGCGACGGAAAAACAGGCTTCCAGGTTGCTACTCGCGCACGACTCAGGGGAGAAGAACGGGGGGAGGCTGTAAGGGGAAAGTCGACCGGTAGGAGAAGAATGCGGGGGAGGGCGTCGAGCGGTGGGTCCGACGCGCACCAAAAAGAGCGGGAATCGACGGGGAGGTCTATATAAGCGCGCAATCGAGGGGTAATCGGGAGGAGAATTACGGGCCAGTCCGCCGTACTCCGTACTTGAGGGGAAAGAGACTAATCGAAGCGTAAGAAAAAACTCTTCAGGGTGGTTTGCAAGTTGGACACAAAGAAATGCGGGTTCAGGGGGAACAGGGAGGAGAGTATGAATTCGGTGACGTGGTCTTAGGAGTTTTCGGGAGGAAAAAACCATTGAAGGGTTTCCGGGGGGAAAGGGGGACTGAAGCTACGAGAGCCTGAAATGGGGAGACTGCCAAGGGAGAAGCGTTGGGAAAGATCCTTCAGGGAGTCCGCAAGTGTATACTTCTAGGAGCCTGTAGATTGACCCCTATCGAGGGACTAAGAAAGGAAAGCTCCGGGCGTGACTAGGAAAGAAGGAGAAATCTCAAAAAAGAGGGGGAGCGGGGACGAGGAAGTCTTCCATTTCCTCATGAAAATCGTCAGGCGCGACAGGCCTCAAAGAGGGAAGAGCATCTCTCATAAAAGGAAAAAGAAAGATATTTATGGTAGTCCTGAAGAGGGGAAGCCTTCGCAAAAGCGAGGAAAAACTAAAAGAAAAAAAAGGCTACTCGGAACTTTCGAGCACCAGATGACGCGCGATTGGAAATGGAAGTCCGGAACGTGGATTGAAGCTAATCTGCAGGGCCTCGAGGGGAGGACTCAAGAGAGAATTCGAGATGACTTTGGATTTCTACCCGGCGCCGACGGCAGGCCGCGGAGTCTTCTAAGCAAGGGAACCGGACCCGGGCAAGGCCTCGTCGTGTGGAAAAGTCTAAAGGACCCGATCTCATCGATTAGCTTGGCGAGCGAGGTCCTCGCAGCGCACCTCAGCCCGTACCAGAGTTCTACGTTGATGGCAAAACTGGGGAAGAAGACGGGGAGTCCTGGCGTCTCATTGGAGAAAAGGGAGGACTAAAGCTGTCATTTGCGGAGACGACTGAAGAAAAAGGCCTGGTCGGCATATCGGTGACTCTTGTCGAAAAACCGAGTGCCAAACTACGCAGAGCTCCTGCAGGCGCCACTCAGGAAGAGAGTCGAGCTCGGAAGGCTGGAGGGGGGAAAATCGACCGCGGCAGCCTGGTGGTGAACACCACAAGGGAAGGGGGGCTTCGGCAACCTATGCTCGATTACTAATCCTATAGTGGGGGGGGGGAAAAGGAGCGTGTGGAAGAAGGGGGAGACGAGCGCGTCTATCTCGATGCGGTCGATAGGATAAGGCTACAATCAGGGAGCTAAGGAGGGAACTGCAGAAGGGAAATGAGCTTCAGAAGCGCCTAATCATAAACATGCACCGGCTGAGCAACCCTGTGGAAAAATAAAAGAAAAGAAACGGACTCACCTGCCTGCGTCGGAGGGGAAGTCTCGTCATCCGTTCTCTCCCCGGGAAGTAGGAGGAGGATCCTCAATTAACAACGGGTTGAAAAAAGAAGCTGAATAGAAGCCTTAGAGAAGACTAAGCTGACAGCTGAGAACTCGTGAAAGGGGGGGGGCGTGAAACGGGAATCACGTCTACTCGCGCGGACGCCCTGGGACCTCGACGAGGGAAAACGGCTCGTCTCTCTTGTGGGAGGTGCGGAGGGGGAAGCCTCGGAAAGTCGAGTGGGCAGAAAAAGAAGGGGGAAGTGCGGGCGCCGCACAAATCCTAAGGAGTTCGCGAATGGCAGAAAAACAGGGGGTTCGCAGAGGGCTCAGGATCGCTCGTGTACTGGCGCCGCAGTCGAACTCTGCCGGAGTTTCAAGACGGCGATGGAACGCGAAGATGGATGAAAGAGGGTGGCCGACGGGCCCATACTGCTTGTGTGAGTCCGGGGAGGTCGGAATTCCGGGCGTGGCAGGAGAGAAGCAGGAGCAGAAAAGAGGCAGCATCGGTTCTAGAGCGTTTTGGCTCATTCGGCCTCAAAGGGAAAAACCCAGACAAAGGGAACGTGAGACCGACCAGATCCCATTACTAAAAACCGACGGGGATGTCAAAGGCTTCGGGGAAGGGCCGAGCATCGAAAAAAAAAACAGAGGGAAAGGAATTCTCGCGATGGGGACACTAAATCAAGGAACAGGAACAAGGGAGGTCGGAAGGGGGGGGGGACAGAACCGTCCTTCAAGGGGAAGATGTCGGAGTAAGAATCGTCGGGCTTCGCCAAAAATCTGAAATAAGGATGGGAAGAAAAGGGGAAGGGACTCTCGCAGAAAGAAGACGATCGAGAAACTCCGCCCGACAGAGAGCACCCGATGGGGCACGGACTTCCCATTAAAAAGAGAAGGCGACGCGAGCCTTCTCGATCCCAAGAAAACGAAAGCGCCGGATCGGGCTCCTTCTTCCTCTTAATGGGGCAAATTAGAAGTAGAGCTAGGACATCGGCTAAGGAGAACGAGAGTCGATTTCTCACACCGCTATGATCGTGTGTTGCTGGCCCGGCACGAAGTTGGAAGGCATGTGGTGAAAAAAAGAAGAGGAGCGCACCCCGAGGCAGAGGTCAGCCGGCGAGGCTAACCTTGGAGCCGCGTGGCCGAGGTATAGCGGTCGGAGAAAAACCGGTCAAAAAAGGAAGAGGGCCAGTGTCGCAGACGATGACGAATGCTGACTCCCCAGAAAACTAGACGACACGGAAAAAAAAAAGGGACACCCCTGAGAAGGAAAGCCGTGTAAAAGAAAGAAGAAACCAAGGGAAGGAGACCTTCCAGCAAAAACGCAGGGTCTGCGGAGTATATGCACCGGAAAAGGAAAATTGCTGAAAAGTGTTTCCGCCGGGCTTGGAGGATTATAGGTGACCTGTGAACGCTGCAATGGATCGCCGGGGGCCATTGGCAGGGACAAAGTAGGGAAACGCGCTTCAGGCTGGCTCATTCCCCCTGACGCGAGCCTCGAAAAAGGGGCGGCCGCGTAATCGATCTCAAGAGGACCATCCAGAAGAAGAAACGTCCCTACAGTCTCGTCCTGTTCGTCCCAACCCAATCCGGGTAAACCAGTTTAGTGTGCCGCCCGCCCCGCGACGACTGAAAAAAACCATTAGGGAAAAAGAAGCGCAGGAAAAGAAGAGAGGGGGGCCAAAGTACTCTACGCGGAGCATGACTTGGGAGGGGAGCTTAGGCGCGCGCAGGTCCGAACGTCGGGTTTGTCAGGAACAAAACAGGAATTATCCACGACTTATTCGTCGTAGCTGGATTCCGAGGCACTCCGAAAGAAAAGGGCCGGCCAATACAGAAATAACCAAACGACGGTCATGGAAGACCAGCTCGGTTCTTTCCACCAAAACGAAACTTTTCGGGGGAAATGTATAGTTAAAATCAACAGCGGGCCGAAAGGGGGGGACTCGAGGAACGGGAAAAGAAGCCAGGAGGCAAAAAAAAAACGAGCAGCGTTGGAGGGGTCACGGTCCACGTCAGGAAGGGGGGGACTCTCGCCGGGTCCCTGCCCGGCTTCGGGAAAGTTCGGAGAAAAGGAAAGAGGGGTCAGATAGTAAATAGCTTCCCCCGCGGACGAAAGAGGAGTCCCTCCTACACGGCCGGGCGTGACGAAGGTGCCCAGAGATAGCCATCTAGGAAAACTGGGGCCGCGAGGGCCAGCAAAGGGCGAGCGCAGGACCCTTGACCCTCGGCGGAAAAAAAACGCCATCTCACTGAAACCAATCTGAGGGAAGAGAGAGATTGGGAGGCGGCGAAACCTCCTATTGGGACTCTATCGAAAGGGAGGAAGAATCAAAAGCACGCGGCCCTACTGGAAGCACCATATGCTCAAGAGGCGCTTGGTCATTCCCCTCGCACTAAAGGGCTTGATCTCGTCGGGGACGAACGAGGGGGAGAAAGAAACTCGAGGGAGAATCTTAAAAGAATGACTGGCTGCTGTTCAAACCCGCGGGGGCCAGACTGGCAAGCTCTGTCGCGAGGGCTACAAAGGGGAGAGGGAATGGGGGGTCCCTTTCGAAGAGCTCGCAATGGTGGGGCTACTACAAGGGACGGAGACCGACACGTCCCGAATCATCGGTTGACATGGGGGGGAGGGGCAACCCGCTGAACGATCATTTGCTCACGTATCACGGTGCCAAGTAAACAAATCGGGCGACTGGATGTGGCTAAAAGATGGAGGAGCCAGGAAAGGCCGCGTGGTCCGGGCGGAAGCCTTCCATTGGAAGCGAGGATTCTGTGCGGTAAAATGCAATCGACGAGAAGGAGCTAGGGGGGGTCGCGGCAGTATCTGGTGAAAATGGCACAACAAAATTCTACGTCTCGCATCCTAAAAGGGGGAGAACAAGGGATCCCGTGGGGGGGTGTTACTACGGCGTCGCGTCGTCGTGCCTTCGGCTCAAAAACGCTCATAAAAGGAAGAAGGCTTGGCGAATGCGTCTTTTGCGGGGACTGCGAGAAAAGTGAAAAGGAAGGGAAAAGGGGAAGTGATCTGGGGATGCCTGGGATCGCTACGTCCGCGAGCTCCTCAGGTCGAAGCGAAGAAAGAAGCGAAGAGGAGTTAAAGTCGGGGGAACTGGCTAGCCAGGTTCGCGAATTGCCACATGGGGAAAGAATCATCGCCTCAGCGGCAGGAGAAAAAGGGGGGGAAAAGGACCTCGGTCTGACCTCGTGGCGTCAACGGGGAAATCTCAACCTAAAAGAAATTCGGCGGGGAAGAGGGTAAGTATCGGGGGAAACTGACGACAGGTGGATCGAGCGAACCACCGCTGGGGCTGCCTTGAGAGAAGACGCGTCAGTGGGATCGCCTGTCTTCATCGTCGAGGGGCGAAAAAACGTCGTAAACAAAAAGCCGCGAGCTCAGCGCGGAGACCCGGATCAAAAATAGTACGAGAGAGGCGGATCTGCTCGCGGGGCGGATCGATGGGAGGAAGAGTGGACAGGCATGTTCCTTAACTGGTCGTTGGCCGGCCACACGAAAGAGACGGGCGGCGCAAGCTGCCCGGGTAAAGAGAATTCGAAGCCCCGATAAGCCGAAGGGAGAGATGTAGAGGCAGTGATCACGCGCCGCCTGAGTCCTAAAGGAGGGAAAGGATGGGATGCCGGGAGATGAATTCAAGGGATGGAGTGTTTTTCCGAACGGTTGCCATCGTGGTTTTAGGTCGGGGCGGGGGAGGGAGTTCCGCCTCGTCGCGGCTAGGGAAAAAAAGCTGGGAGCCTAAAAAGTCAGCATCGGTTCACGAGAGCGGGTGGGGAGGGGCTTCTACGAGGGTTCGGGGCCGAAATCTAGAGGAGGGAGAGGACAACAACACCATAAATATCAGGCAAAAAAAAAAAAACGAAGGTTTGGAGAAGAAAATCCGTTCGAGGGAACAGGCCAAGCACGAGCATCGCAACAACAAAAATATTAGGTAATGAAAAAAGGAAAGTATCTCTTTCATTTCTGCGCCTAGGGGCTGTAGACTTAACTTTTTTACGATGCGGATCGGGGGGTGGCACCAGACTTACGCAAGATGTCAGGAACGAATCACGGGGAGGGAGCAGAAAAACGCTCTCGAAAACCATGCTGAAAAAAAGCGGTAGTCAAACGTTCGCCGCCGAGCAGGCCGAGAGTCTTTAGAACCCATCGGAAAAAAGGGAAAGCAACCATGCGCTCCACTGCGACGCGTCAAAGCTTAGAAAAGCCCGGACGAGGAGGGGATTGGCCTTCTTTCGTCTACCCGCGCAGGGGGAGAGGGGCTAAAATACGCGCGACTACTTCCTGCGATAGTGCATTCGAAACGATCACCTTAGAGTGCGGCACCGCAAAGGAAGGATCGGTTGCTGCTGCCTTCAACCGAGGGGAAGGAAATGTGTGTTCAACGCCCTCAACTATCGAGGTATCGCCGCCCTACAGCTAAACAGAGACTCCTAGATATGGAGAAAACCCGTCAATTGCTCACGCGCCGGAAAAAAAAACAAGGGGAGGGAAAAAGAAAGGCACACTACCGCTTTCGCGCAGCGACGATTGACGAAGCGAACATCAGCCCTGCAGAGCGAGACGTCGACCCAGAGGGGGAAAGCCCCTTGATCAAGGTCGGGAAAGATGAGAGACCTCCACTCGAAGCCCTCAGGGAAGGAGTAGTTTGAGATGCACACGGGAAGACGACGAAAAGAAAGCTGGAAAGAGGTAACTGGCGCTGGACTGAGGTCGGATGATCGTGATGCGCAGTCCCGCTCAACCGGAAAGCAGTCCATTTTCCTCAGCAAGGACGTCTGGAATTCTGTGGAGAGAGAAAACTAGAGATCTTCCTAGCCTTCTAAAGAAGAACCCAACCGAACAAACGGACTCCCCTCTCTTCCGTTCTTCCAGCGCAGCTCTGGGGGGGAAAAAAAAAACCCCGAGAAAAAAAAAATAGAACCAGGTGGCGACGTCCATCTCCGCCGTCGACTACAGGGTTGAAAAGAGAAAACGGATGCACTACAAGAAGATCGACGTTAGCGGCGGCTTGAGCGGAGCTTCAAGAGAAAAGGTTAACAGAGTAAAGCTCCTGCGCGATCAAGCGCGAGGGCTTAGCCTGGAGTCTCCGCTGCACCTGGATATCATCTTAAAATTTCAGAAGGGACGAACCCCATTCCGTAACGAGGAAGGTTAGGTGTACACTGAGGCAGGCAAAGAAAAGGAGAAAAGGCAGGGGGGAACAGTATAGACGGTTGCCACATGCCTATCAGGTCAGAGAAGAGGAGGAGCTTAAGCGTTTTCTTACGGCCCCTTGTCTTAAACCAATTTCCGATGGTGAAGAATTTTAACGTTCCCCACAGGGAAAAATCGAAGGAGATGAGCACTGGGTCGGGGGCGGTTCGAAGAATAAACCCTAATCTAGCCGCATTTAGAAAGTCGGGGGGAGAAAAAAGAAAAAAAAAGAAAACGAGGAAAAGAGAGTCGAAGCAGAGCACGGCCGGCGTGACGAGGATCCCAGAGAATAGGAGGCAATTGTCGGGAGCCTAGTCGAGGGGCAGAATCGGGCGAGCCGCATTGAGAGAAAGAGAAAAAAGAACCTAAGAGAGAGAAAACAACAACGGAGGGACAAGAGAGAGATGGAGGGCGCACCTATGGTGGCGATAGAAGTCTGACCTAAAAAGCTCGGCCCTACTTATCACAGAATGAATAGCAGCAGATGGGGGGGAAAGATACCAAGTCGACGTGCTCGTTCAGTACGATCGTCTGAAAAAAAAATTATTGTGAAAAGGGGGAGGCCTCGACTTCTGTCTAAAGAAGGACGAAGACAGGAGAAACCAGAACGGCCAGGCCGAGGCTGGCCGCGGCTCTAAGCCGTGCTACGAAAGGTAACTGGAAAAAAACACTGCATGGTTGGACAATTAATGAGATTAAAGAGATAGGGGAGAAGAAAAAGGGTAAACAACCGCGCTCTATGTCAGTTCTAACTTATAAAAAATGGGGATAACTGCCATCGTTCGAAGCACTCAGAATCGTCAAAAGTCGACGAAGTTCCGGGATCGTACGCCCTCCGAGAGGACTAGGATGTCTTGAGATCCGAACTCATCTAGAGAGGGGAAAGGAACGCAGGATCGGAAACGCGGAGGGCTAAGGCGACCCCCCCGGGAGGAACCGGGGACCGCCCTCAGCACGTTTCGATTTGACTTGGTAAATGGCTAGTCCCCTTCTGGGGGTTCAGGCGGGATGGAGGAGAAAAAAAAAAAAGGGGGGGCAGGAAAACGGGTCAGGGCCAGGCAAGACACCACCGGCAACTATTAGCTTGGCGGAAGGTGTAGTACGTTAATGGCGGGGAGGCGGCTCTCGGGGGAAAAAAAGAAAGGAAGGAGACGGGGTCTCGCGGCGGATCGGATGAGAAGCGACAGCCCTGAAAGAGCAAGCTTGGACGTGTCGTCAAACTGGGAAAGAGCGGTCACGGGTCTAAAGAGGAAATACAGAAGAACTAAAGCCGGCTCAACCCATGGGGTGAATCGACACAAAATAGTCAGAAGGAACTTGTGCAGCTCTACGGAGAAAAAAGGTCAAGAGGGACTAGCCGTGTTCCCACGGACGACCGTGGGTAAGACTCAAGTCTTACCAACTAGGGGGTAAAGGAGGCGAGCCGGTAAGGGAATGTTACCTCGTCAAACGTCTACGAGGACACATCGTGATGGCCATGAGGAGACCGAAGAAGAATCCAGCGGAACGCACCGGAGCACCTACGTTCGAACTTAGAGTCGATCTGCAATCGCGGTGCTTGCGTCACGAGACGTGAGGTCTGCGTGATGGCAAACCACTACATGTCCTGACACTCTTTTGTCCTGCCAAGAAGAAAAGAAAAGTAGGGGAAAATTACAATCTGCTCCTAGAATGTCTGAAAGAAAAACCAGGGAGAAGGGGAACTGCGCGTTTACTTGCTCCCCAGCTTCAACGAAATTATCCGAGGTAGTTAGGGGGGAGTTAAGAACTGTGGAGTAATCTTCTGTCTTAAATTTATGCGCCGGTCAGGTTATTCTTCCTCACGTGTTCTTTCTGGGGGGGGAAGAGACCTCCGGATCTTCGTCTCTCTATACGCGGTTCTGCCAGCGTTTCAAATCAAATGATCAGAATAAGCTAAAGGGGAGGTAGAAGGCGAACGAGTTCTACTAGCCTACATAGTGGTCACTAAAAGTGACTACAACCACCAGACCGGAGGAGAGACAAAGGGGTAAAGGGATCGTGCCGTTTAGCCTGAGAGGGAGAGATCAAAAAAACAACAACAACGGGAAAAAGACATAGAAAAAAAAAAAGAGGGGGGGAAACGGGAGGCAGGGGACAGCCGTCGTTTTCTATTCGTATCTGTTGGGGGTCCGCGAATGGGAGACAGATGTATTATGGTAAAGGAAGCGAAAAAAGGGAACAGACCACGCTATCGAACCCGGTGCTGAAGGCCCGTAAAGAGAGCTTTCCTCCTCTAGGAGTCAGGCGACGACTATTCAGAAGACCGAGGAAAAACAGTCGGGGCACTTGAAACATTTCGAAAAGCGCTCACGCGACTCGCATCTAAAGGGAAATGCCATTCGCGTGGAAATTACTCCTTCTCCGGCTTCCCTGGGTTTTCTCCATTACTGGAATCTGGGAAACTAGAAACGACGACAAGACCTGTCCCGCGGGCGGCAGTGCAAACTCAAAGAGGATCTGAGGAGAAGACTCTATTTTGGTACATGGGGTTGCAAGACAGAGAGTCAGGGACGCGCCCCGCGAGCATAGCCATCATCGGCGCTAACTCGGGGGCTCCCGGAGGTCCGGTAATAGAAAAAAGGGATGCAGAAGTGAGAGACGCCATCAGTCTACCGGGCTCGCGAGGGGAAGGGGGGGAGAAGGGTCAAAAACCCGCGACGCAGGCCTTCCCCCCAGATGTTACGGAGGAAAGAAAGAAGGTACCTGAACCTATGTCCGAGCAAGTCACAGCTCCCGGAAGGAAGTTGGAGATGAACCCGTGGGCGTAAATGGGACAAAGGGTTGCTCGCCGGCTCGGCGGGGAGGGCCGATGCGAAAGGGGAGTCTCGTGCGCAGCCTAAAGAAGGCTACCTAAACGAGGACGTCTGTCCCGCGGCGCTGCATATGTGCTGACCAGCCACTCGACCGTCCTGCGAAGAGGCCGTCGTCCTTCAGGGGAAGCCTCACCCTCGAAGCCGCATGATCACCGTCCTCCCCTCTCGGCGTGTCAGCAGAAGGGTGTCTTTGCCTCCTAAAAACCCCGCGGAAAAGAAAAGGCTTCAGAAAAAGACGACCAAAAAAAAAAAAAAAAAGAATGGGCGCCGTAGTACCGAACACCGTAGATCGACTGGCGCTTCAAGTCAGCAGCTCTTCTAACGTCGGGTGTCGACAAGCGTAAAGGGGCCGCAGCCAGCGCGACTGCAAAGGTACTTCTAGGACATCAAAGGGGGGGGACATCTCATCAAGACCGTCAGCGTGAAAAGGGGCATTAAGGAGGACTGACTGGCTGGGCAGACCATCTCGTCGAGTAAAAAAAAAAGGTCACCGGCGCCCGCTGAATTGGGGGAAAAATTATCGAGCTATCAGTTGTTCACCATGGGGAGCTGCAGGAAAAAAAGGACGGCCGGGGGAGGCCAAATTGGCCGAGCCGTTGGCCATGGGTAAAGGTAAAATCTCGCCACTTCGCGAAATACAGGAAAAAACCAAAAGATCGGAAAGTCGCGGGACCGTGAGGGGGGAGGGAAGAAGGGGGGACGACGTCCGAGGCGCTTTACCCATCGCGGACGGAACATAGAGCGGCCTGAAGAAGAGTCGCCGAGTGAAGGGGACGGCCACCAAGAAGAAGGAGGAAAAAGGAAATCTTGGGGAAACCCGAATTAGGCCGAGTAGTGGCCGCTAGTCCTCAGGAAGGACTCAAGTCTCGCCCTTTGACCCTCGGCTGTACCGCCTAAGCAAAGAAGGATTACGTAGAAAAGAGAAATGGAGTCCGGCGGCCGCATGGTCAAGGTTAAAAATCCCAAGAGGGTCCCCAAATCGAACTACTTCGAGCACCAGATGCAACGCCTTCGGTTGCATTCCAAAGTCACCAAACCAAGGACTTTCTGGGGCAACGAAACCAGGCTTCCTAGGTGAAAGAAGGTACGAAGACCTGCGGCTCGGGGGAGCTGCTGGTCCGAAAGAGGCGCCGACTTCCGATCTCTGGCCCGGCGCGAAGTAGAGGGCGAATGTTTACCCGGGGCCACCGCAGCGGATGGTGGGAAGCGGCAAGTATAAGAAACAGAACGAAGCTCATCGTATACCCTGGGTCTGAGCAACAAATCTGTCTCTATAAAAGGGGGCAAAAAAAAGACCGTACCAGCGGGCGAGTGGGGCACTCCTCGACAAGGTGTCGGCCAGAAAGTTAAGGTATGAATTTTCATTCGCATGGCCGCACGCAGTAGGAGGTGAGGAGGGGGGGGAACTATCAAATCGACGAGACCTTCAAGTATCGCGATATCTGGGGTCCTAACAAAAAAAAAAAGGGCGACGCGCCAAAGACCCTTCCGAGGCCACGTCGAGAGAAGCTGTATTAACGACTTCGATTCCCCTCTCGTGCCAGGAGAGCGACCGGGGGAAAGAAGACCCTTCCCGGGTGGAAAAAAAAGTCGAAGGGGCGGCGAGAAGACACCTTGCCAAGTGCGTGGTCTTTGCGATAGAACTTGCCAGAGGGGGGGAGGGGATCATGTGAGGGCGTGGGAAGATTCCAAAGACGGGGGGTATCCTCTCCTTCGTTCGAGCGTTGAGCTAAACGGACTCGCCTTCTGTCCAAAAGACGTCTGGGAACCGTCTGGCCAGGGGGAGACTTTGCAACATTTCGCCTACAACGAGCAATCGGCCTAAGCCTGCGGGAGAAAGAAAAATTTGTTTACCACCACGAGAGAGGAAAAGTGAAATAAGAGGACCTGCGCGTGCTTTAAGGTCTCGGCTTGTTCTTCTCATGCTTCAGTAACAACTGAATCCAAAAGGGGCTTACACCGCTGGGGGGGACTGGACCGGAGGATTGAAATCTGGGGAAGAGGGGGGCCGCAGCGTTCGCCTATGATGGTCTAGTGGACCCGCTGGCATCAAGCAAATCTCCTAACGAGGACCTCCTTATCACCTACGTTTCGCGTATACGCAGGGGGAGCGCGGGGGGGGGGGGAGGGAAGTCTATACCCATTCGAGGACGCTTGGAGGGACAAAACCAATACTTAAAAAGACTTTCGTTCAGGTGCTCCGCACGAGGTGAAAATCTGGATGCGCAATCGGACGCCCGCACGGTGGCGTCTATCCTTCTGGCAGAGACGGGAGAAACTTAGACGTAGATCCAGGGTGTCCGAAGGCGAATTAGAGGCGGGGGACTACTGGAAATAAACCGGAGAGAGTGGGAAAAAAGGGGGGCGACGAAGAGGAGGTTTGCTTTCGTTACTTTTTGACGCATCCCGTCGCGCCTAGCTGTCTTCTTCCCAGAGGACCCCACTCAATAAGTGAGGGGGCTGGTTTGAGCGAGGGGGACGGCTACTAGTTCGTTGTACTCGCTAACTTCGTGCGAGAGACGGGAGAAGTCTACAAAAAAGCATCTAGAGACGGCGTCAAGGGACCGGGGAGACCCGAAGAGCTCGAGAACAAAGCGAGGATATGAGAGAGATATTCTCGTCTCAGGGACCCCTGCAACGATCACTGCCTGAACATCAAACGTCCCGGTTTTAAAAGGGGGAGTTCGTACTGTTTTGGTCCGGAGACGAAGAACTTCTTGACTATTTAAAGGAGGCAGAAGGTCAAAAAGAAACCGCCCACGCTCAAACCCGATGACTATCTTGAGTCCCCGACTTAACTCTCTAACAGGCTACTATAGTCGGGAATCGACCGCCCCGAGGCAGAAGATCCAATGCGCCTCAAGGAGACGCTACTTCTTCGTAAGAGGTTAATAATCATTCAGGAACCTTCGACCGGGCTCCGGAGGGGGTAAAGGTGGCGAAGGAAGAAACGGAACGGTCTCTGAAAGACCATCGTGCTCTACTACGCACCTTCCCGGGCGGGAGTTCTCACGCCGCGTAGTGAGGTTGCTGAGGAGGGGGAAAAGAGAAGAAGGAGGGGGGGGGTGACAACAGGGAACACTCGAAGAATAGGGTGGCGAATGGGGAACCCAAGGGGGGCCTGAAGCGGGTAGACTGAGGGGGAGGTCTTCGGGGAAGGGGAGCTTGATGCCATCCGTACGCGCCAAAAGAAAGAGCTACCGGAACAAGTTTGGGGGGGGGTTTTTTCTCCTCGAAGAAAGAATGAGGGCAGGGGGGGGGGGGAAAAAACAAAGATCGAAACCAGCGGTTAAGCTTGAGGATCACCTCCTTGTCGACGGGTTGAAAACCGAGAAAGAAGCCAGCTTTCCCGCCTCAGTAGGCGGGTTCCAACGATCAGAAGGGGGGGACTGGAAAAGAGAACTTGGAAAGGGGGCGCTGTCTGATCTATTACTCAGGGGAAAAAGAAACTCCGGGACGAACTGCCAGGTGCCTCAGCCGTCGGGCAAGCCGGTCGGCTGCAGGAGTCTCTAGCCTCTCTACCAAATAGACAGAGTGAAGCGAAGCTCAAAGACCGAACATCGATCACTTCCGCCACCTCTCGGCCTTACTTCAAATCAGAGGGGGGGGAGTTTCCGCCGCCGCCCGACTATGTGAACCACCAGGTTGGGGGGGGGTGGGGGGGGCTTAGCAGTTTCGACGCGCTTCCAGCAAAGGTCTTCAACTACCGACGGTTGGGTGCTAACCTGGGTACCTAAAGGAAATGAGAGCCAGAAGGAAGGAAGATTGGAGAGAAGCTCCGTCTAAAGGAGCTGCAGTTTGGGACTACATTCAGTTCAAAAAATGCTCGAGGCCAAGAGAAACTTCGACTCTTCGATGGGAGCAGGGGAACAACAGGGGAACTCGAGCTGGAAAATTACTAGCTTCATTCCTCCCACGTAAAAGTTCAATACTAAACATCTCGGAGATTCTTGAGAAAGAGGAACCGTAACGGGAGGGGTCTGAAACACAGTGGATACTTTCGCACCTGCTCGGCAGGGGCTCTCCCAGGTAGTACTCGGAAGGGGACGGGTCGGCTTAGGCGGCCACACGCGCGACGCGTTGGAAAAGGGGTCAGGGGGCCGGCAGGACTTAGACGGGGCCGAGGGGAAAAAAACGGTTCGACAGCAAAAGTCCATCGAGCCGTAGAAGACGTCGGAGATGGGACAAAATCTCACTTTTCAAACGAACGTCGGCACGAAGCCAGGAAGGATTGTAAAAAAAAGGCGAAGAAGCATAGGTGCGCTGAAGTCCGAGTCCGCATGGTTGACCGGGGGACAAAAAGTGCTAGCGTCAGTCTCTCCCTTTGACCTTCTGCTCCAAGAGAGGCCCGGAAAAACCAAAACGGAACCCCCCCACAAACCCCCCCCCCCAAAAAAAAACCCCCCCCCCCCCCCACCCCGTCGGAAACAACAACGTAGGGGGGAAATATATTATATTATTAAATTCTCCGATAGGTAAAAAGGGCTTCGGACTGGGAAAAAGAATGCCAAGAAACTCGAGTCCTATTAGATAACCATATGCTCTCCTCGGATTGGCATTGCCTCGGAAGACGTCTTGGTCCATTACTTCAAAAAAATTTTCAAGCAGAAACGACTCAACTAAGGAACCAAACTGCTGACAGATTACTTTCGGAGGTGCCTGAACCGCTGTGCAATCCGCGCTTTTGCGCTCAGGGCAAGCTCCGACCGAAGAAGGGAAAACTAGAAGGCAATGGTTGGGGAACTGACGACAAGGTGCAAGGAGACGCCACTTCACCGAATCTCATAGAGTACTAATGTGGGGAAAAACAGGGGGGAACCGGCACGTATCACACGGTCCATCCCGACCAAACTTGCTACGGTGATGGCCTCAAGCTATCTTGTTTTGTCAAGCCACCGTCAGGTAAGAAAAGGTGGCGTCATGCAAAGAAAGCGAAGGTGCGGACGAATGAGATGTCAAGGAACGGCTCTCGCTCGACACGGAAAGGGTAAGAAAGGAGGAAAGGAGGCTACGTGACTCTGGACCGACTAATCGCTCTGAAGGAATCCTTCCAACGATCCCACTATGGCTCCTCTGTTTTAGGTACGAAAGGCAAGGAGTCGTGGAGGGGAAAGGGGAAGAAAAAAAAAGACCGGAAGGGACAGCCTGGTAACTCGTCCCGGGGCGTCGAGATAAAACAAATGGCTGCTGGAAATGACGAAACGAAAAAGGTTAGGACGGGTGCAGAGGGGGAAGGGAGGGGCTGCTGACAGTCCGCTCGTCATCTCGCGGCGGGTCTCGTACGACATCCCTGAGTCCGCGGTCCCGGAGCTGAAAAGACCGAGAAGGGTCCGGTGGCGCTGGCAGGGAAACAGGCTCCTCACACTCTAACCTCAGCCAAGGCGGTTTGTACAAAGACCGCGGTAAGGGAGCGGAAAGGCAGAAGGATCGACTTAGGCGGGAGCTGAGGTGCCTCGGCTATCGGTTGGGGTGATTTAGTTCCACAGAGGCCCACACGGGGAATTCCTCAAGGCGACAAACCGCTGGTGACTGAAGAGAAATCGCTTCCGGGGTAGGAAACTTCAGTAAGCGAGCGTAATCAATGATGGCGCAAAGAAGCTGGGCCAGAAACCGCAGGACGGACGCGCGTACGGCAAAAATACACCTAACGGGCCTGGAGGGAGGGATGCTCGCGGTGGGCGTAGGGACGATACCGGGGACCCTAGATAATCGGGAAGGGAAAAAAAATCATTTTTAAGCCACTCTGTCGTTTTCCTGCTGCCAAAAAGATCCAAAAAGGTCCGAGGGGGCCCCTGGCCAGCCCAGAAACGGTCACGCCGTCGTCGGGTCTCAAGGGGGGAGAGACTTCTGAGAAAGAGATAGCCGAGGAAAGAACGAAGGCCGAGTGACCGACGGCGGGGCATATCGCTGGCTCGGGAGGAGAAGGGAACTTGTATCTTAAATTGTGGGCAAGGCCCAGAGGTTCGGGGGGAGGGAAAACCGATCCATCCGAGTCTTCGCTCAGGCATCCGCGCTCCCCTGTCAGTCATCATCTGGAGGGTGCCCGGGAGCAGCAAGAGGGACGTGTGTACTAAAGCGTCGCGAAGACGGTCGACGGACCACAAAAGAGAGATCAGAAGAAGGGGAGAAACTACGGCTGCAAAACTGTTGATCGGGGGGGGAGGGGTCCAAAAACGAGCC
>Ga0179591_1370085_pt1 | contig 16098 bp, 12 predicted proteins | sample CZOMad2_1_08_16f_FD_182891 | JGI IMG/M metagenome (GOLD analysis project Ga0179591, IMG submission 182891) | Vadose zone soil fungal communities from Angelo Coast Range Reserve, California, USA - CZOMad2_1_08_16fungal (PacBio error correction) | ecosystem: Environmental > Terrestrial > Soil >...
CGGACGGGGACATTGGGAAATTTCTAAGAGGGAAGCCTCTAAATTTAGTCAATGTGTCCATGAGCAATCCGATAAGGGAAACACGGGACGTTCTCTTTTTGGAGAAAAGAAGCGTGGTTTTGAGCGCGCTGTGATGCGAAGCGGATCAAGATCGATGTCTTAGGCCTTACCCGGGAGGGAAGGACCTACCTACGGCCTGTAAGAGTAGCACCGGGGGGGGTTTCTCAAGAAAGCGTGCTGTATTACGGAAGCTTAGCGGACAAGCTAAACCGTCATGTGAGATCCAAGCACTAACCGAGGGGGAGGGGAGAGGAGTCCTCCAAGAAAAAAAGGGACTGGTAGTTTCCTGACAATCGGCAGCGAAAGGCAGAAAAGGGAGAAGAAGGCTGGGGAAGATGGGGCAGATTGGTAAGGCCTCCTGAGGAGAGGGTGGGGCTGAACTTCGTAGTTCAGGAATCTTGAAGGAAACAAACAATACTTGGCAACTATGTTGAAAGCGGAAATCGGCTGAAACTGAAGGCTAACGCGTCACATGCACGGCCAAGACAATGTAACAATACTGAAGGTTTTGGAAAATTCGCGCACGGATCGTATCAAGCAGGACTGGACAAGGGGGGAGGAATGTTGTTACCACACAAACAGGTACGGCGGCCCCGGAACATAAAAGAAGTTACGGCACTGCTTCATGGTGAAACCGCTTGCGACGCACGATGGCGGGAATCAAATTACAGCAATCCGATTTCGCTTTGGGAAAACGGGGGACAGCCGTGCGGGACAGCTTTCCCTGGAGAAAACAGCAGCGCGTTTGCGTGTGGAAACGCAACGTTCCCCGAGAGAAAGAAGCTGGTGCAACTGGCGCGAAGAGCTGCAAACGTCATAAATAAGAAGTCAAAGACGGCTAAAAATCACAACCACAGCGGAAGGAGTCCGGATAAGAGTCCGGACTATTGGGGGGCCCATTCGTGAGCCAAGAATCAGAACTGCGGAGTAACTGTCTTCAGCATCCCGGCGACTGATGAAAAAATCAGAGAGGGGAAGGAGGAGCTCGATGGAGAAAAGTTCGCGTAACAGGTAGACTCCTGTTACGCGTTTGAAGCGTCTGGGGGATGCCGTATGCGAAGGGGATGAAGAGCTCTTGAGAGTCACACCGCCAAACTCTCATTTCGTGCAGAACAGGGACGGGGGTATTTCAATTCACGACAGGATGGAGTTTCAGACGAGAACTTCCCGCCGGTCTCAAATGAAGTCCGCGAAAGGCCTGAAAGGATCAATTAACGTGCAGAAGCAAGGACAACGTGCTCGAACCTGGAAATCTGTGTGAGAGTGTGGGGACGGTGAGTAAAAAACGGGAGACCAAGGAAACACTCCTAAATCTAGTCATGCAGTCGCTCAGTCACAGAAAATGGGGAACAATAATCCAGTCCGTTCCTCCGAAACGAGCACGGGGGCACCTAGTCATCCTGGATTTGGAGGAAACTCACTTCTCAGCAGCAACTTTCTCCCATTAAAGTTCTAGGAGTTATCTCGCATCGAGCTGCAGGGTGAACGAGCGCATCAGGTGATCGTAATCACGATACTTGGCAGACACCACACACAAATCCACAAGCCAGCTCATGAAAAGTAACTTAGGTCTGCTCGCGTGCTTAATTGGCAGCCCGGCAGTAAGAGAAAACCTGGCCGTGCCAGGCTGGGGGCACGAAGTGAAATTGTTACCCCTCATCCCCATACCTGAAAAGCAATGTTTCAGGCCCGAACAAGAAGAATCCCTGTGGGAATGGCACCCAGGGGAGGGGTAAGTTCGAGCAAAATGTGCCCGCATCTAAAAACATTTCAGGGAGGTTGAGGGAAGAATGAGGTACCGCGCAGTCAAGAAAGGAAGAGAACCGAAGAGTAAAATCGCATCAAAGGGCGCTGTCACAATAGCAAGGTTGTGAAATCCGCGCCTGCTTTTGGTCGAATGGTTCACGCAAACACCAAGGGTGTTGAAGATTTGGGGTGGGGCCGCCGAAGGCCCCTTTAATAGTAACCTCGGGCACTACCATCAGCGTGATCAAAACAAAAGAACTGACTAAGAGGGGTAGGAAGGGACTTTTTTGTCGCCCATGGGAAGGGAAGAATCGGATTTCCCGAGACTCCTGGCCTTACGGCGGTGCTGCTCAGAGTTGGAAAGGAGGACAGAAGGCCGCCGCTTTACCGGTGATCGTTTGGGGGAAGGGAGACCCTCCCGGTCATTTAGTGCGGAATGTCAAAGCCTGCAGGAAAGGGGGCCCATAGTGACCAAAGCCACCCGCGACAATTGGGGGTGCCGGCTACATAAAATCAAAAGCTAAAAAAGGAAACCGGTCGGCAGCAATCGAAACAAAAAGACCCGCCGAAGGTCGAACATTGCCGTAGCTGGCGGCACCTGTTGGGTCGAAGCAGAAAACAATGTTCTGATCCTCAGTCATCATCATCACAAAAACCGCGGGAGGGGGAGTTCTCAGGAGATCACTACTCCACTCGCAACACAAACTGAGAAAAAGAGAAGAGGTCTTGAATAAATGCCAACCGGACGGCGGGAACGAGGGGGGTCTGCTTCAAAGGGGCTAGTGATGTACGAAAACCAGGGCAACGCCTGACTCCACTGGGTACATTAGGACTGACTTTGCTTTGTGTTTGCCAAAACAGGGTGAGGAAAACGGAGTTGAAACATGTCTTTGGGGCAGTTATCTTTGAAACACACACAAGGGGTGGGATGGGTGGCTTGGGGAAGCTCTTCAGGGACTGAAGCAGGCCGACTGGAAAAGGTGGCAGATAAAATGACATGGTTCAGTTTTTTCAAGGAATATCAACGCAAAAAGGCTAAGGGAAGCCAGGTGAACAACGGTGCATCCAAATGGAAAATAATCCCTGAATTGGGAGCTAACCGAAAAGTCCTCAACCATTTGCAACACCAAACCAAACGGGAGAAGAGTCTTGGGGGGGGAGGGGGAAGGTAAAGGATTGTAAGGAGCAGATCGAGAAGAATTAGGAAAGCAGGCGTCGGACGGCACTTACAGAAAGGGATGCCGTGGAAAAAAGACGGCGCAAAAAAACAGCAGTGGCCGCGATCCAAACGCGTGCCGTAGAATGATGCGATTAAAGAGATTTCCGGCTATCTTCATCGGTGGGGACTGAAGAAAGAAACAGGGACTGGGAAAGGGCAGGGTTCGCGTTTCGCGAGAAGGCGGGGAAACAAATTGTATGAATTGTCCATTGCGTCCCACAGCCGGTAGGTCAAAGAGTTGAGGGGGTAAAACGTTCACGGAGGGACCGACTGGGAGAACCAGGGGCGCAGTAAACGCGTCCATGAAAACGAAGAAAGGCGAATTCATAAAAATGTTTGTTTGAGCTGTGTGGCCGGGTGTCAACCAAGGCGTGAGCGAAAAAAAGAACGCGAGTTCACGGAGGAGCTGCGCTCCAAACACCTTGGAAGAAGTGATCAGCTCGGTCAACGCCAGTATGAACGTACCAGCTCGTTGCGAGGAAGAATGAGGACCCAGAGCTGGGGGGCTGTTTCAGGATGAGAAGGAAATCAAGCGAGTACCTGGGTTCCCGAAGCACCGTACAGGATAAAAGTCCATGGAGAGAGTGTCAGCTGAGTGACTATTGAAAAATCAGGCCGTGACCGCGACTGTTCAGTGAGCAGCGGCAAGTCTCGCCGGAATCAGAACTGAATTTAAAGATAATGTCCGCCGTCCCCATGAAGGACCGTGCGTTGGGTATCAACGGGCAGAGCGCCCGGTGATGAAATGCTCAAAGAAAACATCAACAAGCGGGGGCGGTCAACATCGGACGAGAGAAACTGTAAGAGGAAGCAATAATCAGTCGGATTGCCGAGGACTTCGTGATCATAGTCGGAAAAGATTGCCGCGCAGGGTCAATCAGTTGGAAGTGAGGGGAACACAGAATAAACTAAGTCAGTTAAAGAGGAGGGGGCACGGTCCGACTCCTGAGAGGGAATAGCAGTGAGGGTGTTCGTCTCGGAAAAGGGAACTAATATCTTCTAGATTGATTTGCAACATCTGAGGGGGGGTCCCTGTTGGGGACTAGGTAGGCAACACGAAAAAGAGAGGATTGCCAGGTAACATGAAAAGGACGGGAGGTCCGGGGCCCAAACAGCAAGAGGAAGAAGTACGAAAAGTGTACGTCAACACCAATCGGCGGACGCATCACCTTAATCGCTTGATTATTTTCCTTGCCAGAACGTTGGTAAATCCCAACAACCGGAACTAACGCCGCGTGGGAAAAAGTAGAAAAGTTCGCGAAGGCGAAAGCCGTTTAAGTGGGAGATTGAGGGAAGGCCTTGACTCTGGGAATTCTTCACAAGTGGCCTCACATAGTTGCAAAATATAGGGGCCTTTGGCTGCAGCGGAAAGAACGAAGGCCACCCGCGCAGAAAGAGGTCATCTTCCCAAGAGCGGAGCGTCCAAGGATGCTTTGCGCTGGCACAGAATGTAATTCAGCTTGGGCCTTGGATTTGAGAAAAAGAGACGTGGACCTCGGGTCGAAGGAAAGGGTGGTACATCTTCGCGAAGAGGGAAACAAAGTACGCAAACAACGGAGAGATAAACCATGAGGTGGGAATTACGAAGGCATTAAACGATATGCGGAGCGAATTCATGAATCACCTGAAAACGAAAATGAATCGCAACAGGCGCACGTCGCCGGGGACATTGATGATCATGACCACGGAAATGCGCGGATGAAAAACCCAGAGGGAAATCAAAGGAGATCAACGCGTATCTTCAACCACACCACGTAGAAAGAAGGAGATCGCCGTTAAAAAAATAATCGTGAAGTTTCCTCCGCGGGAGACGCGCAAGTCTGGGACAAGGTCAAGATACGTGCAAAACGGCTCGAAGTGGGAGGAGGGAATCATAGTTTGAGGCGCGGGGGACGGTGAGGGGATCAGAATCACCGCCTCTTCAGGAAACTAATGCGTAATTCCTCCCTAGCCGTAAGGGAAAAAGGTTGGGGTTCGACCACCGGCAGGGTTCGGGTGGCTCTGAAAGAAGAGGGGGGAAAAAGTCATGTTTGTCGATACGCAGCGGCGGCTGCCTCCAAACGAAACGCTGGGAAAGGGGACCTGACAGGAATTCGCCTCACGGTCCCTAGCGGGAGTGGGAAGGTCAACCGCCGCGTACTTGAAGGAGGAGTAGGAAGGAGGGGGTTCAGGCACATCTTTGTCAATGGTTTAATCTTCCAATGAGTAATGGCTCACTGAAATACAGGTATACAACTTCACGGGATCAGTGTCGACATTAAGAGTCCGGAATAAAACCGTCTGAAAAAAGGGAATGAAGTTTGGGGGGGGGGTAACCCAAAAAACGGTTACTCCGTCGAACCTACTCGAGTGAACCGAGTCATGTCTTGCGACTCCTATGGTGTCTACCATTACAAGTGCCAGAAAGTGAGTGGCTAAACAGACGTAGAGGTTACTCTGACAATGGCGCAACGGGACACGCGGAGTGTGGGGGGAAAAAGCTCCTAATTCCCACGCTACCACTACTGTTGCCCATGCCTAAGAGCGGCGCAAGATCTGACGAATTTCAACAAACTGCTAGGCCCACCAATTCAGGAGTGCAGGGATGAACAGTCGCCGACATTAGGTTGGTCGCCTCGTGGGACAAGAATAGAACACGGAGAAGGAGATTCGCAGCAGTGACAGACTGATTGTATAAAAGGGGGAAGCCTCGGGAAGGCGGACTGTTCTACAATAAGGAGGAGGCGGGGGTGGGGGGGGGGGGGGGGGGGGGGGGGGGGGGGGGGGGGGGGGGGAGGGGGGGGGGGGGGGGGGGGGGGGGGGGGGGGGGGGGGGGGGGGGGGGGGGGGGGGGGGGGGGGGGGGGGGGGGGGGGGGGGGGGGGGGGGGGGGGGGGGGGGGGGGGGGGGGGGGGGGGGGGGGGGGGGGGGGGGGGGGGGGGGGGGGGGGGGGGGGGGGGGGGGGGGGGGGGGGGGGGGGGGGGGGTGTGGGGGGGGGGGGGGGGTGGTGTGCTATACCTTTTAGAACTGTTCTCTGAGCTGTGCGTGGATTTCACAACGAAGGCAGTTATAAACCACCGCCTCTCATGGGGGGGACGTTGGGAAAGTCAAATGGCGGCGAGAGCCAGTGTCCGAGAAGCGAAACCGTCCGCCCCGCGATGGAAAAGCCGTGCATGCTCGTTACGACGAACTGCACTGACGCCGCACAGATCGACCTTGCAAACGTGACGTGGGTACGGGTATTTACTGCAGCACGGTAGCCTCATGAGTATTCGCATTCCGGGAGAAACCGCCAAATTCAGAATGGTAACATAATCTGAATCCTCCGCACCGTCGGGGACACACGACGTCATCCTTGGCGTCTCGCCAATGCGCAATTCGCAGCAAAGGCTCGGCTGAGCGCGAGAGAGACGCCGGGGGAAGAGAGACAGTGGGACGTGAAACACGCTACCAAAAATGTCCCCAGAGAAGCTCACAACAAAGAAATGAAAATTTTCCAGACAAAGGCCTCTTCATGGGAAGGGACGGCGAGAGGCACAAGGGTATCTAAGTGAAGTGGGGACCCAATCAAACAAAAACCACGGCGGGTGTGACTCCCTAAATCTGGCAATCAAGGTTTATTTAACAAGAAGAGGGAGGCCGCGAATGGACCAGAGAGCTGGGAAAAGACGGTATAGCACGGCCGCGGCACGAAGCCAGCAGCCGGAAAGCTACTTAATAGAAGGTCGAAGGGCACGCGCACTTGGATCTCCGTAAAGGCGGGGGGACGCTTGGTACGGCCCACCATCGTGTGTATGGATGCGACAGGTGGTGAGAAAGACGATTATTCAGAGCAGCTCCGGAACAATCCATAAAAGGACGCTCCAAGAAGGGACGCGAAAAAGTAGTGAAGGGACTTTGTGGTCAAGGTAATGATCATCCGGATTTTAGCCGGCCCGAACTGTTCGAAAAAGGGTCAAGGGCTGTCCAAAAGTCCAGAGGAAGTGGGTTGGGAAGAACCAAAAAAGAGTATTGTCTAGGACGAAAGCACCATCTTGCCGCTGCTGCCCACACCACAAGCAGACATTGGGTGGGGGCCGGCCGAAAAAGAGCAACAACGAACGACAGTGGAACGGGTGCAGGAAAGGAAAAAAGGAAGCCGAGGTGACCATGGGACGTTCAGGCTGGCCTTTTTTTCGAATCCAAAGGCATGGGGGCTGAAGAAGACAAGGAAACAGACAGAGGGTGGGGTGGGATGAGGCAGAATATCAAGAGACGAACAAAAAACAACTAGAGGAAAAATAGATCTTCTTGGGAGAAAGGACCAGCTCGGAAGGGGGGGAGCGAGGCAACAGAGGGCAGGTGGAAGGGAAAACTCATGGTGCCGCCACAAGGCCACTGTTACATGCGGGGAGGAATGGGTGGAAATGGCGGGACCCGTAAGTCGTCTTCTGATACTTAGCCGGACACCACGGAGGAGGGGGCTGTGGGCACTCGCACGGCAGGCTGTGAACGTTCATCGATAGGGACTGGTGAAGGTCAGTAAAGGACAGGGGGGAGAAAGGAAAGGGGAGAATGCTTGAAGAATGAACACTTGAACGGGCATGTCGCGTCCCGTATCTCGGAAATCCTGATGAATACATTCAAACCAGGCGACACAAAGTCACTACCTTCTCGGCAAGTCTGGGGGGAAGTCAAGGAGGGGGGGGTCCGGAGCGCGATAACGTCGGCTTCCGGGTCGCCTTCCTACACACCGTGTTTCTTCACAAATCAGACGGAAAAAAAAGCAGGGAGAAGACAAAGTTTAAAGAATGTTCCGGAGAATTATTACCGGAAGTAGCTGAACCGTCTGCATTGCGGGGGAAAAGGGCCAAAATCAATCATGCCCTGGAAGTAGCATTGGCCTCGAATCCCAGAGGGGAACAATAACAATTTGATGAGTGAGGGTCATGGGGGGGTGGTTGGTGGGGGGGGGGGGCCGGAAAACCGCGTTCGTTGATTTTGAGGGTTAAAAAAAAAAGCAATTGGGGGCAGACTGTGTACCCGTAGCGAGCCTTCTTCCATTAAGTCGGCAGATTTGTAAATCTATGAAGGTTGAGCTTGTGCCGGGTGGTCCGCCGGAGAGGGATTAACTCCACGAAGTCGTGAAAAGGACAATGCTGTCTCCATCCTAAAAGGGAAAAGGGGCACATTGATACGACCATGGGTGCACCATCTCGGTTGAAGGAAGGGGAGCACAATGACTAGGGGGGGGGGTGGGCAGAAGGGGCTGCATGGCGTGGCCGGCCGAAAACGTTGAGGACAGTAATGCACCAGGAAACGGCTTCACCTGCAGGTCGAGCACGTTCAAAGTCTGCCGTACTGAGAAAAGGACCCTTTAAAAAAGCCGGCGAAAAGTTAAATCAGCAGTGAGGGACGAAATGTCGCCTCACATGAAAATGCGTTGTTGAGCGCCGGCAAGCGCCGTGCAAAAGCAGAAAGCCATAATCCAGCGCTGGGACAGCGGCAAGGCGCGCAACTTGAGAAAGAAGCGGAAAGAAAAAGAGGGTAAAAACCCGATGCTGGCGAGAAATCATTCGTTGCAAGATATCAGTCCGCATGATGATTCGGGCCTCACCGAGACCACCGAAGTCGGAAAGGGACACGTCCACGACGATGGAGTTGGGGATAGAGAAGTTGAGGGGAAAGTTCAAGCAGGTTCGAGCAGAGGGGGAAAAAGGGTCGGGGATGGGGAAGGGGTATACACAACGCCAGAACGTGCTGTGGACTCCATAGAGGACCGATAGGGTTCTGGAACCGGAAAGGAAACTTGAAGGAAGGGTATCGGCCAAAGAAGCCAAAGAGGGGACGTTGCAAAAACATTAAGCAGGCAAAAGGTTCGCGGCCGGCCGAACAGGGACCCTTCACTCACCGCCTCGTTGATTACGAGACGTGCGAGAGGTCGAACTATCGCGGGTTGGTGGGAAGGGGCGCCGGGAAAAAAGTGGAGCATTCAATTAAAAAGAAATTGAACGCTTACGTGGGAAACACTAGCGGTGCTGGGCTCGGCAAAAACGAAACACCGAGAAAGGCTGTACATCTGCCCATCTTCAAAAAAGGCAGGAAGTGCTTTGGAGGTATATTCAAGAGTTTCGCTTAGGCTGGGAAGCGCGTTCGCGCTGGGCGAAAACCTGACGGTTTAAAAAAACATCGACAAGCGTCATACAGCACAGGCCGCGAGAAAACCAACCTAACGGGATGCTTAGGTAGGAATTAAGGGCAAGGAAAACGAGAATGACATGCGGCGCAGCAAGAGCGACAAACACGATGAAAAGCGCAAAGAAAGGAGAAGGGGTGCACGACCTCCATGAACCACCGTTGTAAGATCGCGGATAAAAAACCTCGGAGGCAGGATGCACGCGATCTCAACACAACGAGGAGGAAACGGGATCGCGTTGATCGGGGGTTCCGCGGTGCTCAGAACAGGGGGAGTGAGGGTGGGCCGGGGTGGAAGAAGAATGTTCAACAACGTCGAAAGGACGATTATCATCGTGTTGGGGAGAGAGGTGATTGCTGCGTCGACGCCTCTCAGCTTCTCTGGGACCTTGCCATTGTATTACCTACGGGGTACAGGACGTTGGTTTCTGACTCGCCGTGTTTCTGTATGACGCCTGAGACGGAACCACATGTTGTCGACAAACGCGTGCGGCGCTGAGGGGAAAAGACAACAGAACACGCGGATATTCCAAGAGAGGGGAAAGCAAAAAGAAAGGGGGGACGCCTCTTAGTGGGGGGGGAGATGGACAGTCCGCCCGTAGGCTCTTCGTAGGTGCAGAGGGGGAACTAAAAAAGGGGGACCGAAGGGAAAAAGATTTGTTAAGCGCCAAGCTGCTGATGGCACACTCCCCGGATGCCCTAGATAACCGGAGACATCGACATCGCGCTAGACCGAAGGGCGGGGAAGGAGGAAGGTTTTGTTAAAACCGGTGAGCCGTCGAAACAGTGACGCCTTGGAAATGAAACCGCTCAGACGCCGATGGCGTTGGGGTACAAGGAAAATAAAGGAAGTCCGAGGGAAAGGGGGGGGCCCGGCATAAGGAGAGGCCCTCGTTCCCTGTCGTCAAACAGAAAGGTGGTTACTCGGCCCCTGGGATCACTACCTGTTGCAAGGAAAGGGAAGGGAGGATGGCACACTTTCCTACTATTAAACCCTGCTACACAAAGACACGATTATCTTGACGTACTAAAGCTCCTACTTCCTGGGGGGGGTCCAATTCGGGGGGATAAATCATCACTGCGGACGGGGCGATCGAAAGAACTATAGACTTCAGTCCGGATGCTCTCTGGTCATCAACCCCGGGGCGCTATACAGTTGCAAAGGTATCTTTGACGCGCTGTAAGCCGTGAAGCAATTGGATGCAAGCGCAGAGGGAGAAAAACCGAGAAAAAAGGGGACGCAGGGGGAAAGATTTCAATCAATTTCTTTGCGTAAAATGCCCGCCTGGATCACGAAAAGTACCGAGGGGACTGAACAATGACGGGAAATGACGCCGTACGAAAAACTCGACCGCAACCAGAAAGGAGCCGATTTGGGAAGGATTAAAGGGCAACCACGTGAGACTTCGGGAGCGGGGGGGACATGGAAGTCCGCCCGACCCCCATCAGGTTCATCATCTTTCCGCCTCAAAAACGGGGAAATCTAGTCTAAAGGAAGGACGGGCGAAGGGAGAATTAATTAATCAAGAGCATCGGCTGGAGCGCAGCGAGGAACGAGCTAAGAGCGTGAGCGAACACCCTGGCGAAAAAAACACCCGGGCCAAAAAAGGAACAAAAAGGGAGCAATGAAAAAATTTCCCTAGGAGGTCCGGCTTCTTGCCCGCTCTCTCCATGGGAGCAGTCGTGTCAAGAAGGGGAAACAGTGTAATCACAAACCGAGGAGGTGAGACCAGCCTTCAAAATGGGTTATTGCCAGGAGGATTTTCAGGGCCATTACGCAGAGGCAGGGCAGCGGAAAGTGATTCAAACATCTTGCGAACCGCGGCAAACCGAGCAGCCTGAAAAGAATTGCTGAAAGAGAAGGTCAGGGTAGACGGCGCAAGGGACGCACCGTTTTCAGGACATGCGGGTGTGAACCTTGGGGGAAAGATCACGGGGGTATGGGAAGTGCCCCACGAAAAATAAATGGACGATGATTCGCCGCTCGCCTAAAACTCCCTAACGGCGCACGAAAGACGGCCGAGAGAAGGTAGAAAAACGGGAATTGTGGGGACCCGCATGAATTGGTCAGCCGTTTAGGACCTACTGGGAAAGACAGCGGCTGGGTTTCCAAGTCGGGCCACTCAGAGTTTGATCTTTCCCTTGCATAAACCTTACCACGTAAGTTTGGGGTAGATACATCACGAAAAGGCTGTCGAAGCGTGCAAGCCAAACCAGCAGACAGTGGTGGGCTGGCTCCGGGGAAGGGGGAAAAGGAAAGGGACATGGACTCGTATGCAGAATCAGAGGGGGCAAACACAAGACCTCACTCTGGAAAATTGGGAAGGAGGGGGGCGTGCACAGTTTTGAAGAGGTCCAGGGCTGAAGCCGCGCAAGTCGAGTCGGTGGTGGAATTTCTTCAAGGGGAGGAGAAAAAAAAAAAGGGGAAAGATAGAGAAGCTTCTGATGAATCCGCTGCGGTTGGAGTCGTCTTACCCCAATGGGCTGAAGGGCTGGAGGAAACCATTGACTAAAACAGGACGGGGAACAAATGGGGAAGAGGGGAGGACTTTGTTATGTGAAGCATACCGGGCGTAACCAGGCGTTCTTCTTTATATGGAGGCCGGCAACACAAGGTCTCTTTGGCTGTGGTCCACGTGAAAGCAAGCAGGGCCACATTGCAGGGAGAATGACGGTTGCAGGGTCAGGAACTGCACCGATAAAACCGGAACGCGCCAAGTCTTGGCTTGCAACTTGACAGCGCATGGCGTCGGTCCGGGATGGGAAGGAAATCGGATCGTCCATTCAGGGCGGAAAAAAGGTTCGGACTACCTTCCAGCCGGCTGGGTGAAGGGGGGGATGAGGAGAAGGAATCCTCAAAGGGGGACGCTTAGGGTCGGCATTGCCATAAAAATAAAAAGGGGTGTTGACGTGGAACAAAAAGAGGAACCGCTTGGCACACCGGTTGCGTGAAAACGTCGACATTGAAAGTAGCTTACCTGCTCGGCTTAAAGTTGCGACGAGGGCCAAACACGAAGGCGGGATGCCGCTCGCGGCGCGGAATCCTCACGTAGCAGTGCCGCTTGGACATGCAGAAACAAGAATTTCGGGAGGACGTGGGGGGGGGGTGGGGGGGGGTATGGGGGGGACATCACTCGGCTGTACGGCAAGTGAAAAGACAAACTTGGGGAAGATCCGCCCGTCAGAGAATGCGATGTCTTTTTTTAGAACTTGTGTGCCAGGGGGGGGAAGTTCGGTGCGTCTCACGCTCACCAGCGAATCGGTCAACGGTGTGAGGTCAAAACGAGCTTTCTGGGCCGCAGAGAACCCCCAAAACAAAACCACCCCCCTCAAGAGAGCCGCAACTAATACCAGTCGGGAACAACATGGAAGTGTCGCCCATCCGGTTTGAATCATGATCAGGACACGGAGGCCAACGGGCACGTAGCACCGTCAAGGGAAGGCAAAAGAACTGGGGCGAAATGTTGACCGCCTTAAAGGCAGAAAAGTTCCTATTCAGTGAGAGGAAGGCCGAGCAGATGAAACGAAAGACGCCGAGGGGAAATGTCAACCCATAAGGAAGGGGGAAAGGAAAGGCAGGGACAGTGCATTACATATCCCAGAGCTCCGGCAGTAGACGCACATGAGGACTATTTAGATCCGGACGGGCCCGAGGTCGTAGTGATCAACCACTGGGAGGAGTGAAAAGAGACTCCGAGGGTCGGGCCAATACTGGTAACCCGGCTAGGCTCACGTCCGACTCCTTGGGCTGGGTTTGGATCGAATGTTAGCGGTCTTCTGATGAATAAGCAGGTAGGGGGAGGCGCCAGTGGCGGGACAGCTGATCGAGGAAACGGAGTGCCCAACGTTCTGTTGCGCGGTAGAGAACACTTCTTTTCCAAGCCGCGCACGGACTTAGACTTGTCCTTGTGACTGGCCAACATCCAGCGTCGTCGCTAAGGAAAAGGGTTCAGAAAAGGAAAAGCTGCGGAACGAGTCATTACCGTGCCGGGGTACAAAACCGCTGAAAGGTATCAACTGTAGCCAAAAGAAGTCCCGCGGGTTAGACGTCGCGGAAGTGGCACTGATCTCCGGGTGCAGTGGGTACGCGGAATAGGTAAAGTCAGGGTACTGAAGTATGGAGCCGAGATAGAAGTCAGAGAGGTGGGAAGAGGGTACAACAATAAAATTAATCGCTGGCCTGCTGCAGTACGCTGACGTATTCGCTCCTGACGGCAGAAGAGGATATGTACATGCCCTCCCCAATGGGAGGTGCAAAGGGAGACTGACAAGATCTACGGATTCCATTTCCTTCCTAGTAAGGCAAAGCCAGTTTTATAGGGTCCTGGCTGAGGAAAGCGAGTTCCAACGCACGCGGCGGGGGTAAAAGGTACGGTTACCTGCGCTCAGGGCACCTCGAAAAACACGGCTACTACCCTGCAGTAGGGGGAAACGAAGGTCCAGGGAGAAAAACGAGTTCTTGATGAAAAAATAAACGAGCGCTCAACGATGATCGCATCTAGTCGGTTACAGGAGACTCCATGGATTGAAGGTGGAGGCACCCGCGACTCTGACACGTCGATCAAATCAGATCTCAAGACAACAAAAATCTTAGGGATTGGGTTCAAAGATAGAAATCGCTTTTGATCGCGAAATTCTCCGCGTGTTCACAGCACTCTAATGTGCACGACCTTCAAGCGAGTGCGTCCAGTTTGTCAAAAGGATCATCGGTTGGTGGCGAATGGGTCAAACAAGTAAAGGGAAACCATTTTCTCGACGGGGCACCATACGGCATGGTAATTAAGTTTTTTTCACCTGTGGTTTCAAACATGGCACCATGAAAAAAAAACTTGTAGAACTGAAGAGTTAACCCTGACATGGGGGGGGTTATCAAAAAGTGACTTCTTTTACAATCAGGCGCAGGGCCTCTCATAAATCGAACTAGGTTTGACTTCTTGTCTTCCGATAAGGACTCCCTCTTCTCATCCGGTTTGAAGACATATTACATTCCCGCCCCTCAAGGGCGAAACGGAAGCTGCATCAAGCCCACTCGCAACTATTGACAGGGTCTTCATCAAAAAACCCCGGCGTTCCCGTCTTGACTTCCTAGAAGAAGAAGTACCCTTCTATCGTCTGGCACGTATAGGATCCACGCGGGAAGTGGGCTGAAGGTTGGGTGTAGCAAACACGGGGGGTGCCTGGAACATACCCGTGACGCCGGCTTCAAGGTGAAACCAGTATTGCACCAGATGCTTGGCCAAAGTGGCTATGCCGTTTTTAAGGAACTACGTAAAGCATTGTTTCGCAATCCAGGGAAAACCGGAGAACCAGCTTTCTGGGCACTCAAACTCGGGTCACCCCAAAGATAGGCCGCTGGTGCCCAACTCTAAGCGGCCGTGCAATCGACGGAAAAAACGGATAAAAAGTGATAATCCCAACAAGAAAGCTTCTTTGACGAAGCTAAGTCGTGTGGTTCCACAAGATGAGGAAAATATCAGCACGGGCGGACTTATCTTCAAATATTCCCGACTGGGTCACTCAAAGCACCGGAATACAGATACTGTAAGAGCTTGGCACCAGTCGAACTCCGGGGCTTCTGTGACATCTCTTGAGGGAAGTTTTAAAAGTGGGAGACATTCAAAAACTAGATTCAACACCTCCACGCGAGGGTGAACTTAGTTAAAACTGCATTCTTTCAATACTCCTGGCCCGAGGGCCTGAAAGTGATTCTAAGTACTGCAGTTATTATTCCAATGCGTACACGGGGGAACTACACCTCCACTTATCCTTGTTTTTTCCAATTTTCCACTGTCCTCTGGGCTTAAGAGATTCAGTCAGTCCCCTAAAAGCGGTACGACGGCGCGTACCCTCGATTATCTCGCGCCTCTTAATAGACCGTCTTTGGTGCGGCCTGATCAGCTGTCCATAGTGAGTTGCGGGGCCGGCTCTCCATACATGCAGGCGTTCAAAGCGCTCGTTCAATGGAGCGCGCAGGCGGTTGGAGGAGCTCGAGAGTGATCGAACACTCTACGGGCGACCAACCAACCCAGTGCAACAGCGCAAAAAAAGCCAATCGCATGATTTTAATCCCGGGGGACCGGTTCATGATGGGTCGCGGACCCGGGCCGTACCAGTGCGGGTCCGAAGAACGGTTTACCGAAAAACGGCCGACGAAGGCAGGGAGGGGGTGACCCCTTAAGCCTATTTTATGAAGTATTTGAGCGAAAGATGGACTTTGTCAATGACCAAAAAGTTAAAATCAAGTACTTCGTGAGATGCTTGGTCAGATTCCTCCACTTGCCTCCTCCGCTCACTTACGTATTCAAGTCACAGGGCCTAACTTTCTCCTTGCCAACTCAACCGTTTGGGCTCCTCCGCCAAGGAGGGTGGGCGCCGCTGGGGGCAACGGCAACCCTCAGGTGGGTATGGAGTCCCCCGGGCCGCACAGGCTGGAGTCTGCTCGATAAGTCCATCCAATCCAGTGTCCTTAACCCCCCCGGGACTGTCCCCTGATGTTCTTAATGTAACCTTTGGTGTGCACCCTGGGTTCCTCGAACTTCTATTCCATCCTACAGGGGGGGTCTGTAAACTTCGAGCTCTGAGGGGGGAGGATACCCTCTTTTTGTCCGGGGGCAAAAATTGTCCATAGTTCAACTGTATCGGTCCTGGAATAAAGAAATTCTGTGGAGTAATGCCACCATTGGGCTGAACTAAGTCTTTTCCCACCTCCCAAAAAAGTTTTTTCACCCTCCCCATCCCATGGTAACAGAACTACACTTGGTCACAGGGGGGGGGGGATTCTAACTTCCAAAACCGGCCTCCTCAATTCCCATGGGTTTCCGGGGGGAGCGGGATGTTGGAGGGAAGGGGGGTTTCTAACTCCACTATAGACCTTTCCTCCTCAAAGCCCATGTTGTTTCGTCGTGCCTGGGAAACCCGATTG
>Ga0179591_1369452_pt1 | contig 16097 bp, 13 predicted proteins | sample CZOMad2_1_08_16f_FD_182891 | JGI IMG/M metagenome (GOLD analysis project Ga0179591, IMG submission 182891) | Vadose zone soil fungal communities from Angelo Coast Range Reserve, California, USA - CZOMad2_1_08_16fungal (PacBio error correction) | ecosystem: Environmental > Terrestrial > Soil >...
TCACCCGGCGGGGAGCCAGACGCGGGGGGACCTGGTACAGGTTGACTACGGGTTTCCCCCGGTGGGGGGATAAAGGTGTAATGATCCCGAACCACCCCCCCCACCCCCAACCAAATTGGGATTCCTTTCCCAAGCCGCCACCACTTTTTTTGTTCATGGATCTCCTACGCGAAACACCTTAAAAGAGGAAGTTCCCTCCCTGAACCAAGACAACAAGTTACAAAGTCGGAAAAAACACCCTGAAGGGGAGCAATGCACAAGAAGCCGCCGCCCAGTTAAATGTTTGGGCAGGAAAATACGAGCTCCAACCCCGGCGACAGTGAACTTTAGCCAGCAGAAAGTATGAACCAAACGTGATGACATGAACCGGACTTCGTGCACCAAGTCCATAGAAAGGTTTTAACTTGCAGGAGAATCAACCTTCAGGCAAAAATGGCTAATCGAGGAACCATTTTAGCCAAAAAAAAAAAAGGCGGCCTCCCAAAAATGAACGCTACTCTTTTAACTTAAAATGTCCATAGTGTCAAAGCCCGGTTGAGGAGAACAGCGTGACCTCGTTGACAAATACAACACGGTTGAGACGCGAACCGGATGAAAACCGTACCGTATTTCTCAAATGGTTCAAAGTAGCCGGCGCTGCATAAATTTTTCACGAGTGCCAAGGCCCGTAGCAAGGCGACAGCTGGGGCACGTCCGTGGACCCGGGGAAAAGGGGAAGGGAGAACTGAAAATCATTTTTCGAAAATTTCGGTGGGGTAGGCAAATCGTTGCACAGCCCCGGACACAGAACAAGCGGCCCATCGCCGGGACCGTTCCACCGTTTTTGTCAAAAGGCGTGTACTGTAACGAAACCAGGAAATGGACCAAAATAAGACAAGGGGGGGGGGGGTGTAGTGTTTGGTGATAACAACAAATGCTCGAAAAAAGCGCAACAGATCGAAAAAGAAAAAACAGCACAGGAGAAACGCACGGCCATTTAAAGAGTAGGCCCCGGGGAACACAAAGGCTTTGGGGCCGGGCAAAAAACCCGCACTCCATATAATGCGAATGGATGCATGGGGTTTTACCCAAGATGACACCTATTTACGAGTTTGGGGTGAAAAGTGAAGGCCAAAACGGTGCATTGATGAAAAGGTGCGGGGTGCGTGATTGAAGAAGTTCCTGGTTTTTACGAAAGGGAAATTCCCTAATCTGCCGCGGGATCACAAGACCCGGCGATTGACAAATTGGATGGCAAAATCGTCAATCAAAAAAGGAACAGAAATACTCCTCCACCGTCAAAAAAATTTTAGTTCAAAACGTTTTCTATAAAGAGGGGCCCTACGGGGCCTCTGCTTAAGAATTGTCGTTCTGTCTTTTTCGAAGGAATCGCCACAGCAACAAACAGTAAAAAAAAAAACCGTTGGGGGCTTATGGGGAAAAGATACCGCGCCGAATTCTTCGAGCCATGGGGTGGAGAAAAGCCCGCCAAAAACTGATAAAAGAAAAGAAAACAAAATAGCAGGGCGGGAAGAAAGGGTTGCGCAGGGGCGCGTTGGGACGCAGACAAATAAAACGGGTGGCTTATAACCACAGTCAGAACTTATTGGCTGAAGAAAAAAAAGGGGCGAAAGGCGCCAAAAAGACGCAGTTTGCCGGGGCTGTCCGCTCCGTAAAAAATACCCATCAGGACCTACCGAGTAAGATTTCGGCCCGCGAACTATTTGGGGGGTGAAGAGTATTAAAACTCGAACGAGAAACAAAATGGATCCGCATTTGCAAAGGGGAGCGCAAGCCAGGGAACAAAATGGGGGGGAAAAGACCACCGTCGGGGTTGGTCATAGACAAGCCAGCTTGCACTGGGAAAGATTGGCCTGGTATGGCCCGCTGGAAAAAAGAAAATAAAATTGTCAGGGAGGCAGACGTGGACAAAAAGGGGTGAAATTGTCAAACGAGCAGCCAGGGTAGTGTGGCTTCAAACCAATGCAAGAATATGAAAAGAACGAAACAACCAAGTTATGGAGGTTATGGACAAAAAGGCAAAGAAAACCGCACGGGTGGTTACCAAGGGGGGTAAAGTGGTTTCAATGTTGGTGGGATGTCCCGTATGACCGAACGCGGCAGTTTACCGGGGCGCGAAAACGAAAAATTACGTTTAATCCATTTTTCAACAATCTGGAGGGAGCCGTTTGTGTGACGTTTTTGTTGCCACTGTCACTTCCCGCCGAGAGGGATTCCGGGCAAATCAATCACACTGTAAAAAAAACACGAAAAACGGGTGGAAAAGGTTTTATCAAAATCACCGTTGGTGCACCAAATAAATGGCAGTCAAAAGACGTGGCAAGTGATGTGTTAACAAGGGGGGGAAAAACTTCAATCAAAAGAACGGGGTTTCCCGGGGGCAAGACGCGGAGAGCGGGCACGAAAGGGTGAACTGTGGCGAAATTTGGGGGAACCTGAGCCAACGGATACTGGCCGTAAAAAACGGCAAAAAGAAAACGGGACGGCAGCCAGGTACTTGGGAATCGTCAGCCATAAAAACTTCCTTGGAAACTTTGTCGTGGAAGGCCCTATCACAAGTTAAAAACGGGGGGGGATGGGAGGAGGGAAACATGCGGGGGGGGTCGGGGATTGATGAGGATGTGCAGAGGAATCGCTGGGGCGTCGCTGTGTGGGGGAATTCAGGGGGGGGGGAATTCAACCAGGGGGGGTGATTGAAATGGCAGGTGAGCAATAGGAGCCGGTTTAGGACCGTTGATTGCGGTTGTAATGTCAGGGGGAAGCCGTTTAGAACCGTGGGGCAAAAAGTGAAAGGTAACAAGTCCTTTGAAAAAGGATTCGCAACAAAAGGAAGATGCCACAAAGCGGCTTAAACCATCTAATACTTGACTTCTATTATTCTTTAACAAAAAAAGAGAGCACAAGGGGATTGGGGGGCAACTCGCAAACAAGGTGTGATTGCAACCCGGAGGGTCTCGGAAAGCATTTAAAAAAAATTTGAATTTTAAAAAAACAACGGCGAATCTAGAAAAGTTTTTCTAAACCGCGACACCACGAAAAAGTCACAAAAAAAAAAGAGGGAAAAGGGTAAAGTCACGAGATTAATTAGGGCTTTTGGGTGTGCTCAAGATTTAGTCGTTTGTGTTCGGCACACATGGCCGGTTGCACAATTTTTGGGTTACCCGCGGCTCGAATGCGTTTAATGGCCCGTAGAAAATCCGGGAGCGGCGGGAAGGGGGGAAGTGGGGGAAACGGAGCGGGACAAAAAGGGGGAATGGTCCGTGGGGATTCCCAGGCAGCGAATCGTTCGACAAACAAGACGTGGATAGTCGACCCCCCAGTTCATCGGCTGACAAGGGGAAAGCAGGGCAAGCGGAGGTGTATGCTGGCACAAATCCTCAAGTTAATGACCAAACACACGTAGGGGAGAGGGGATCCAATCCCCAAAGACCCAATCGAGCCTTTTGGTTGGTCCCGTCAACATTGGAAGCGAGGAAATGCGTTGGGGGGAACAAACAACATCCGCGCAAAAAGACTGGACAGGACACTAGGAGAATTTCACGTCGCAAAGATTGGCTCCCTTCCTGAGCGGAAAGGGGGAAGTGAACCATCGGAGGGGAAACCCTCCTATTTCCGGACAGCAAGGACGAGATTTGCGCAATATCAACCGCAAAAACAGCACCGTTCCGCAAAAGATTGCAGCATCGGTCAAAGGGGGTTCCAATGAAGCCAAAGCCCGATGTACCAGGAGCTTTTCATGAAAGGCCTGAAACCAAAGATTGCGGACTAAGAATTCTCTCCTGCGGAAAAAGAGACGGGAACACGGCCGATGCAGGTGTGAAATAGAATTTCTCCCCAAGGGCGGGGGGTTTTGAATTGTGTAACATTCATTATAAAAAAAACTTTATAAAAGCGACAAAACAAAGGAAGGGAGGAAAAAGAAACAGGAAAGTGGAACTGGACACCAAAGAACAAAAAAAAAAAGTGTGAAAAGAAAGGTGGTCCCCTAAAAAGAAAAAGACAAGAAGGGGGGGAGCGGAGAATCGTAGCTTACAGCCGAACTTGTGAATCAGGCCGGGAAATAACCTGGACCCGTCTGGGACCACCGAGGGCAACTAATATCAAAAAAGGAAAAGGGGGGCAAAAAACGTGGGATATTGAGCAATCTCAGGGGGGGCCGATAGGCGGGACAAAAAGATTGGGTCACCATAACTGCCGGCTTACAAGGACCAATGTAGACACGGCGAATGAAAAGATCATGACCCGGTGACATGCAGTAAGAAAGGGCGGTCTATTTTGACCAAACCCAGCAACTGAAGCCAGGGTTACTCCAGGGAAAAAGAGGGGGCTGGGGGGTTAGGGGTGGATTCCAAAACGAACCTACGCTGTGGAGTGAAAGGTCAAGCTCAGCACTTACAGACGCAAGCCCCATATTAAGGAAATTTGAAAAAATCAAAAACCTGTACAAGGGGGGGTGGAAAGAAAAAAGTGGTCGACGAATGTCGCGGCAGGAATCCCCAAGGAAAAAGTGTCGCGACAGTTTTACGCAATCCACAATCCCCACCAGCCGCCGTCGTCACGAGGAAAGGGGACGTAGAAAGGGTATAAAAGGGAAGAGGAAAAAAAAAAAAAAAGGGACGACGCCAAAAAGGAAAAAAACTGGAAAAAAAATATTGCAGAAGGACTTTGAGCTAGGTCCTAAAAAAAAAAAAAAAAACAAGAATTAATAGACTCCAATTCCAGAACTTTCACACTTGCAGAAGTGGGAAAAAATGTGGAGAAAAAAAAAAAAAAAAAGACCTCTCTCGGAAGATAACGCCGAACAGAAACCGCCCCTTGAATGAAAGTTGTCAAAAGGGTTGGTAGGAGAAAAAGGGAACGGGGGGGCGACGAGGTCCCTTCGCACCGAAAGCAAGGGGGGTTCTTCAAAGGCCCTGTAAAGCCGCTTCAACAAAAGAGTTAAGTGGGGGGGGGTTTAGATTCAACTGCTGGCAAGAAACCCCGGAAAACAATTGTCATAAGAAAACGGGAAGACAACATCCATTCAACAGGGGTCACAACACTCAAATGGAAAGGGCTCACAAAAAAAAAGAAAAACAACGGGTCATAGACAAAAGGACCACCATTCGCGCACCCAGCTCTCTCGGCGAACTCATCAAACCAGCAACACCCCGCGTTTCTCATCCTCCCAAAATCCAAAGGAAAGAGGACCGGGGGGGGGGGGGGGGGGGTGATCAAGGCCAAGACAAAGGTGGAATTACAAAAAATTCCAAAAAGTATTCATGGAAAAATATGTGCGGGAGGATTCCATATACGTTTGGGAGAATTCAATGACAATTTTAAATATTTTTCGCCTCCAGAAAAGTAAATTCAAAAGAGTAAAAAACCAAAAAAGTCGTCACAAAGGGGGCATCACGTCCCTGGCAGTCCGGGTGACGCCCATTTGTTTGGTGAAAAGACGGGATTAAATCACCAGCGTTCATGAAAGGTTTCCAAAAAAGGGTTACGCCTTGAGGTTGATTTGCCAAAATAGGTCTGGAGGGGGAGAGGAAGAACAACTCAACGCTGCCAGATTGGGTCCCTGAAAAATGAAAAAGTGGGTGGTGGGGGTAAGGGGTCGAAAGGAACGGGAAAAACTGGCCAGCGTCGGCATTTGGCAAACAAAAACATTGGAGCGCCATGACAATTGAAACGTGGCAGGGAAACCGGGGAATGGGGAGGGAACAGGGGAAAAAAGTTGCAAACACATAAGGGGGGGGGTTGGGGGGTGCGATTGTGTCAAAAAACTCTTTATTGGGGGGCCAGAGAAATACCATTGTATGGAAGCTTGAACAAAGGTTTCACCCAGTTGTCCGGGCACGTCACTCAGAAGAGTGGTCCAAAACCATCCACTCCTGAAAACCAAAAAAATGCAGAAAGGGGGGGGAATATGACAAAAAGTGAGGGGCAACTTGAACCCAGCACTATGCGCGTATTGGGCAGGATTCTGTTTTTGTTTTAAATGTCGAAAGAGAAGGGGGAACCGTTCGGACGGGGGGCGGGAAAAATTACTTGACGGGGGGGGTTCCCCGGTGATTGTGCTAAGAATTGGCGAGCTCCTCAATGGGTAGGGCCAGACATTTTTGAAAAGAAGAGGTCCAGTACGAGCCACTTAAAACTGAGATTGGTGGGAAAACGTCGTTGGGACAAAGAAACACTTTTTGTAGTGGTCCGCGTGGCGGAACTCTTATCTTCCTGCGAAAAAAAAAGGGAGAAAACGAGAGCCAAGATTCTGTGGCTAAGGGAAAAAGATGCGGGCGGGGCAACCTCAACGCAATTTTGTCGGACTTCTAAATTGCAGGCAAAGAAAATAAACTCCGCAACGAAGCCCCTTAAATTGTGGCGTGTTGGGTGAGCACTCGAAAAGACAGAGCAAGACAAAAATCAATAGTCACCCTAGGAAAACTGGAACAAAAGAAGGGGAAATATGGTTTGGGAAGAAGGATCTGGGTTTCAGTTTTTGATGGGTACCGAAGGCCATCCATTTCCAACGTAGTCCCCGCCTATCCCTAGGGAATTTGAAAAAAAAGGGGGTCCGACATGCTCAAAGGAAAAACAAAAAAAGAAAAAAGGGGGTGGAAAAAAGGAAGAAAGACAGGTTCCAGACCTTCATGGCAGCAATGTCATGTGGGTCAACGAAAGTGGAGTCCAAGAAAGGGTTCATAACGGGCAGTCACGGACATCAAGGAAAGGGGGAGGGGCTGTGAAAAAAGGGAAAAAAAAGAGGTGGGTAAAATTGGGGGGACAGGGGAGACGAACAAGCCCCGCTTCTTGAGGGAGTTGAGCGATTCAACGTGGGCTCAGACAGAAGTGGGGTTTGAGGGAAAGAAAAAAACAAGGGGAGATGGGAGTGAAAAAAAAAAAGTCAGTGCGGGGACAAGTGCCGTTCAGTGTGGCAAATTGAAACGGCCGATTCCCCAAAGGAACCAAATTGGAAAAGGAACGTGTTGGCCAACATAAGGAAGGAATGTAAAAAAACCCAACAGAAATGCTTACGCGAAAATTGGATGCACAGCTCACTTCACGGGCGGAAAGCCAAAGTCAAGCAAAAAAGGGGACGTGGGAGGTCAAAAGCCCCTACGAATGAATCAAAGAAAAAGGCTCGGGCCAAGGGGGGAAGGGGGAGCTCCACCAAGACTTTTAAAGACCGTTTTCAAGCTGGAGGCGCGAACGAAAAAAACGTTGGAGTCAAGCACGCGAGTAACTCGCTCACGGCCACCTATTCAGGGGGCCGGAAAGTGGAAAAAGGCCGTTGGCAAAAAAGGCCCACGCTGTGGCAAGAAAAATGTCGGAGGGGAAAAAAAGGAAAGAGGCGCATGATGAATACGCAAGACTGAACCATGATTGAAGGCCAGCCGACGGGAAACTGAAAAAAACTCGCGATTTTGTCCTGAGCTCCAAAGTTCCACGGGGTCGCAAAAAGGGGGGGGGCGGGAGCTTAAAGGAATTGGTCAAACGAAAGGAAACTTGTGGTCAAAAAGGGGGGCGCTCTTGTGTTGGAGGGAAGCGCCGACAGAAAAAGAGGGACAGGGAAGTAAAAATTCCGATTTTACAAAGGGGGGTTCAGATCGCACGGGAGTAAAGGCAAAAATTGGGGATGTCACTTCGGCGGATTACACATCTCCATAACGGAACCCGCACAAAGGAGCGGAAACCCAAGCCGCGCATTCGGACCCTGGGGGATGACTCTCCAACAAAGAGGGAAAAGAGGGGACAGAAAATCAAAAGAAGAACGCGGTGTCAAAGCCTTGCGGGCTAAAGGAAAAGGAGATGAAAAGTGAAGGAAGAGACAGAAAAAGTGAACTTTTCTTTCACCCAAAAAAATTATTGTGTTGGAAGGGGAACGAGACGGAGAAAAACCTTTGGTGGAAAAAGTTCTCCCTAATAAAAAATTTTCACCTGTCAGGCCCAAACCACTAGGAAGAAGGAAGAAAGAAAGGCAGAGGGAAAGGGAACAGAAGCAAAGGGACTGGCAAGAATAGAACCGGCACTCCCCCCCCGGCGACAACGGAAAAACTTTCGAGCGGAAAAAAATTTAAATCCGCGAGTTTTTCAGTTGAACGGCGGCTGGAGGCAAATTTCATATGCAGGGTGATTTGCGGGGTAGGGGACCAAAAATCAAATCTTCGAAATGGCTGCGAAAAAAAAGGTAGCCCACCGAGCGGGACGCCTAGGCTGTTGGGCACATAACAAGGAAAGGGGCCAGATGTCAATAGTGGGAACACGGGAACGGGAGGGGGGATCGCGTGCCAAATTGCCGAAAATACTGCTTTTCAAGAGAACCTGAGGAACGGAATGGACCTCTCCAGGAAACTGGTGGAAAAAAAAAAGACAGAGCGCCCAAGTATGGTCCATTTTAGCCGGGGGGATAAGGGGACAGACCATGGAGAAAAGGAAAGGGAGTGTGGGGGGAGGAAAGTGGCCTTGGTGCGTGGGACAGTAAGGAAGCATTTTTACATCAGAGCTTCCGTTATTTGCGTTTGAACCGGGTACGGAAAAAAGAAAAGAAAAAAAAAAAAAACGACCTACGGGCAGACGGGAAGTTCACCGGGTTCCAAAGAAAAAGCCGATTGGGGACCGAAAAAAAAACAAAACTGAATTTTGTGGGAAAACGGAACCTAGGCAAAAGGGGTTGGGGGGGGGGGTGAAGTGTTTTTTGCTAAGTTAAACTCCCTTTCGGGGCGAGGGGGAAAACAACAATGAATCGGCTCAAAAAACAAAAAACCAGCACGGAAATCGGGGACACCGATGTTGGGGGGGGGATAGGACGGTGCGCAAGAAAGTCCCCCCGCAGGCGGGGACAAGCAATCCTTAACAGATGCATGTGGTGGAGTCCAAAAAAAAGGAACCGACGAAAAAGGGGGGATTGAAAAAATTTGGGGATGGAATTGAAAAAGGAAACCCCGAAAACTGGGAAGGAATGAAAGTTGCAACAGTTCGTATATTGAAGGGAGGACCCTGGTTGGAAAACAGGGGAGAAAAGAACGGTGCCGCGTGATTTCCAGGGAAGAGAAGGAAAGGGGGAAAGGAAGGAGAAAATCAAAACAAAAAAACGAGAGGGGGGGACCAGATCAAAAATTCACAACAATGGGTCATGGATTTTCTTACATCTTGCTCGGATATTCCGGCCTGTCAAAAGAAAGAGTGGGAGGGGGTTCAGGGAGGGACAGGGACACACCACACGAACATTGACAACCCGACGGCGGAGGTGGGAGACGAGAGGAGGACGGAAAATTTCAGTTCAGGACGATGCCGTTGATGGTGGGAAAAAGCCCGCCAACTGTCAGCCGCCAACCAATAAGCAACAGTGCTGTGAAGAAACCAAGGGGGGGTTGGTCGCAAAGGAAATTAGAAATTGGTTAACGCGACAAAAAGAAAACTGTGGGGGGGGTGAGGGAAATGTCAAAGAAAGAAGCAACTCCAAGCCAGTGGTTGGAAGGTAACATGGCGATGCCAAAAGAAAAAGTCCCGCAGGGGTTCGCGGAGTCTATCCAGGAGAGGGGCCATCAACCTAGGGAAAGACACGGAGGTTCGCAAGGAACGGTTTCTTCAATATTCTATTGAGAGAGAGAACAAAAGATGCATGTCCCAGCAAGGACAAGCTGGGGGGGGGGGGGGGAAAAAAACGGGCAGGGAAAAAACGGTTAAGTAAACCCCACCCCCCCTACTCTTGCGGTATGCTGGGCTTGTCATTTATTTCCATGGAAAATCTGTGTTTAGTGAAAGGGGACGTGGAGAGGGGGGGAAAATTGGTTTTTACACGATTACTGCCGGATAGGGGAGGCCACCAAGGCAATTAGAGAATGTGAAAGAACCACAAGTATGAGGATGGGTTGCAGGAAAAGCTGGTTCCAAAGACACACCGCGGAACACAGAACGGTCAATTTGTGCGAGGTTTTAAAAAGATATTTTTGCGGTGTTCCCACACGGCCCAAAGCGAAAAAGAAAGGGGGGCACTTGTAACAAAGCAAGGGAACAACGAAAAATGGACGGTTTTTAAAATTTGACCGAAAGCGGAATATAATTTTGTCACGTTTTTTGGGAGTCTCAGTAGCAGGAAAGGGACGGGGAAGAAATCAGGGGGGGGACGTGCGCAGAAGCCGAAGAACAGGGTGGATTTTAGGCATAATCCTTTTGCCGCACAAAGAAGGCGGGGTCAAGGAAAAAGGAGTGGAGAAAGGAACGTGAAAAATGCAAATAACGATTGGGGGGGCCGAACCAAGCTTGTTTGGTCCCTTTGAAAGGCGGAGTGTTTCGGGGGGGGAGGGAAAAATAGTTTTCAAACTTTGGGGGGGCGCGGAAAGGGAAGGGTCAAGTTGGGGGGGGGTTTGGGTTTTGGAAGTCCGAACCAATCTGGAAAATCCTAATCCGGGGACAGCCGTCGGCCTGGGGGAAGAGAAAAGTCCAAAGAAATAAAGGAAGGGGTTCCGGGTGGCCGAGAAGGGTAGAGATGGGATTGGGGGGTTGTGATGGGATCTGCCAGGGGGGGGGTAGGGAGGGGGGAGGGGGAGGGGGTTGGGGGAAGGGGGGATCTGTCTGGGGGGGCGAAAAGGTTTGGACAGCGTCGTGTGTCAATTGACCCTGGGTTTTTGCATTAGGGCGGGTGGCCTGGGCAATTAATAGAGGAATAATGGAAAATTGGAGGGAGTGGGAAGGGAAGGGAACGTCACTTTTAGGGACATTGGTGCAGTGAGGCTCGGGGGCCGGTTCGAAAAAATACCCAGACGGAACACCGGGAAAGGTGATGAAGGAAAGAAGACGGGACGGTGAAACAAAAGGGTTGAGGTCAGGGGAATTGAACACCGTCGACCCCAAAAAAAAAGGGGGTTGGCCCAAATGAAGTCCATGTTTTAAAGGAAAGTTTCTTTCGCACGGAGTTACGTTCAAAGAGCGATAGGGTTGTTTGGTTAGAAACACTCACCCACACACAAAAAAAGTTCGCCCACGAAGCGGAAGGGAATTCAATAATTTTATTCTTCGGTGGTTTTGGGGGGCCCAGAAGCTTACCCAGTTCAATTGGCTAAAAGGACAGTGGGCTTGGGGAGGAACCATGTGGTTTTTGAACGCTGCTTAGAGAAGAGGGGGGTGCCCAGGAATATATACGGAACATCATCGAAGAGGCGGTGGAAGGGGAAATTAGGAACGGTCGCAGGACAAATATATTTGGCCACTGGGGGATCCCCAGACAAAACTGCAGGGGGGGGAAAAAGGGGCTCTCAGGACAACAAAAACCGGTCATCCTTGGAAAATCCCTTCCGGACTTGAGAGGAGTTGGGGCTGATGATCCTCAATTGGAACCAGAGGATGTAGGGGGGTGGGGGGAACCTAGAAAACATAAACATCCGCCAACGCGGTTTTTGGGTCCGCGCGTCCCACTAATGTCTGACTATTCATGCGTGGGGTGGTCAAAACAATCAGAGGGAACGAAAGGGGGGAGAAAGGAAGTCAAATAACTTTCCAAGAGTCGCGGACAAGATAAGGGTGGAAGGAAAAAGTGAAGCGGAAAAATTGGGTACTTGAGGAAATGACGGGGGAGGGGGGACAAACCTGTTCCACTGAACACCGAAGTTGAACGCCACGAAAAACAAGTCGACGGTTTTCGCAGGGGAAAACCACATACTGGGGGTAAAACATAGACGCATGGACCGACGGTGAAAGGATGTTTTCCCCTTGTCCTTCAACGGGAGGTGTTGACTAGCTGATCGAAGCCACTCACGAGGATGACAGTTGCGCCGTGATGCCCGGGTGAAATCGCTTGGTTTTTTTTAACCAAAGGGGGGCAAGTGGGGGTGTTTTTAAACATTCATTTTGCGTGTTGACAAGCAGAAGAGAAAAACAACCAAGGGTATGAGGCGAAAGAGAGATGAAGTTAAAAAAATGAATGTCACAAAAATAAACAAAAAAAATCCGTGAGAGTCTATGGTTCCCGCAATCAGAGCGGCGAAACAAGGGAGGAGGAATCGTCAAGCCCCGAATAGGGGGGAAGAACCGGAATGGGTTCAGGGATCGGCTTCCGTATATGGAACAACCAGGGGTGGAAAGAGGGGCAGGTAAAACGGACGCTCACGACGGTGTGCTTGTGGGGATAGGGTCACAACTTCAATCTCTTAGGAAGGGACCGGAAATAGTGCGCCCAGCGAAAGAGTTGGGGCCAAACGAACTGCAAATGTTGTCGAAGGGAGGGGGGGGACGAACCACTAAGATCAAGGGAGCGACTTGGGAAGAAGAATCAAGTAATTGAAGAGAGTCGAGTTCGAGGAGGATGGTTTGCCACAAAAAAAACAAAAAGAGAAACGGGTCAGGGAAACCAGAAACAGGTGTGGCGGCACCAAACGCCGGCAGCTGGGGTTATTAATGGAAGGGGATTCGCAAACAAGACCAGGCGCAAAGGGGTGATGGGAACAGCTAAAAGTACAAACCACAAGAAGGAAGGGAAGGGGGGACAGCCCTGGCGTTAGGAGAAGCACAAAGAACAATTGCGTCGACATCCAAAAAAGAAGATAAACGTTTTGGGTCCGCGAAACAGTCCCTTCAATTCACCAAAAAACCGGAAGTCAGGTCGATGAAAAGGGGAAGGAGGGTAAAACGGGCAAACGGAAGCCTTCGACCCCGGTAAGGCAAAGCCAATGATGGGGACAAGAAGGGGGGGGGGAAAAATGGGTTCGGTTCGACAGAAAACAAAAGGGCCACGAAAGAAAAATAGTGCGGAAATCAAAGCATACCAGCGACTTTGCGCGTGACTGGGAGGTTTTAGAAAAAAAGTAAGAGAGACGCCGGGACGGGGAAAAAAAGGTTTCAGAAGCGGCGAGAACATTCCACGTGGAATCACATGGAAAAATGGGGGGGGAGCCAAAGAAGGGGGGCGCCGCCCTCTCAAAGTCACAGGCATCCGAGAGCAAAAAGGGGGGAGGCAAGCCAGTGTAACAAGCTCAGACTAACAATTGGTTTAGCATCCAAAAGGAAGGCGACAAAGATAAAAAAGGAAAAAGAAAGCCATGGAACAAGCCATAAAAGGGCCACCTAACGGCAAGACTATACGGGGCGACACAGCACAACGTAAAAAAACCACTGTGTTAAAATACAGAACTCCTGGAAACCCAAGGACAGGAACAAAAAATCCTCATCAGAGGAAAAAAACATCGAAAAACCAAACCCACCCCGCAGATTCTAAAAAACCCACCAAATTAACCAGAGTACAAACTTCGGGGCAAGGGGGGAAAATCGAAATTGGGGTTTTTCCAGAAAGAATGTCCAAACTTAACTAACGGTAAAATTGGACGGAAGTCGAAAGGGGGGCGGGAGGATGGCCAGACCGGTTGGCCGACAATTCAGGGACGGGGGGCGCAATGTTAAGAATGGGTCCCTGGATGCCTAACTGCACCTGAGTATAAATGAAAGAAAGGGAAGGGAAGGAAAAAAGGACAAGAGGGTCCAAGTGCATCACTTTCCTTAAAAACGGTCTTGACCCCGTTTGGGGGGGGTTTGGGGAGGACAACATACTGACGATATGACACAGAGTTCTCTGAAGCCGACACGGAAGGCCTGAAATTGGGACAAAGACGATGTCTGAGAAGAAAATAAAACAAAGCAAGGAAAGGATGGGGTTCCGAAAATGGAATAACAAAGTGTTGGTTGTTGTGACAGTGGGAAAATGAAGGGGGGTTATACAAGCGGAAAAAACTGCGTCGTGCACATGGGGACGGAAGCAAAAAGATTGAACCGCGCAGGAAAAAAAAAAAGGGGAAAAAGAAAAGGGGAGGGGAGCACGTGTGGAGGTTGAAAAATCTGATTGCAAAAAATAGCCAATGGTGTTGCAGTATTGGGTAGAGACTTTAATGGAACCAAGGTGGGGGGGGTGGGGGAAGCAAGACATCCCAAGGGATAATCTTTGACCCGTTTGAACAAACCCGATGTTTGCACGAAAAGGAGGAAAAAGGAGGACATTTTTTTCCAGAAAAAGACGAAAAGCGACAAGTTAAAAGCAAAGGCAGATGGGATAGTAGAAAAAGGGGGTGTTCGACGCGTGAACCCAGAAAGTTCTTACCCGATTGGCAAATAGTAAGCATTGGGGGTGTTGTGCGAAATGGTCTCTGGCGGGAAAATACTCTGAAGGAATCAGGTCGCCTGGAACCGGGGTCGTCGCAGGGGGAGGGGGCACAAGGAACGAGAGAGCCGCCATGGACTTTCAAATGTTGGGTGTAACGCCACCATGAGCCATTGGGGCCGGGATGGAAAAAACTTCATGAGTACTCGTGGGGGGGGGGGTGTGGCATAAGGAAAAAAAAAAGGTGGGGGTATGTGGACGGATGTCGGCCAACGGAAGAGGACGGCGTAGAAAAAAAAAAAAATAGGGGAGGAGAAGACCCTGCTCTAGTGTGTGTCGGGGAGTTATCAGTGGATACGCGGGGTGGACGTCCCGCAACGTGGTTCGCAAATCTAAAGAAATTGACGCGCGCGGAAAATCCACACCCTCAACAACGAGGCAGAATGGTCGTAGGGTGGGGGGGGCAGAAGTGAAATGAGAAAGAGGAAAAAGAGAAATGGCCAGAAAGAGAATCAAAGACCCGAAATGGGAAAACGCACACCTGACCATGGAAGAAGTGGCGCCGGCAGAAGTCTTGGGGATGGAGAAGGCCTAATTTTTCAAAAAAAAGATGCGGGGGGGACTGGCAAGAAGAAAATATGCCCATTCGGGACTTTAAAAATGGTTCCACGTTCCCCTGAAACATGACGTCATAGGAAAAATAGCACAACATTAAAGAAAAGAGGGGATCCATTCCAAGAAGGAAAGGGACCAAAAAAGGAAATCAGGACACGACCTTGGGCAAGAACTGCGACCGCAAAAAGCCAACATGCAAGAAAAAGTCTTAAAGAGGGGGCGGGGGGGAATTGTGTCCAACCGAAGAAAACCTGATTTTGGGATTGGGCGTACCGGGAAAAAAAAGCGCCTGGTCACATCAGGAGAAGGCTGTGCGTTTGGAGCGATTCAAACAAGGGGGTGGGAAAGGGGATAAAGGGAAAAGAGGGGAGTTTTTTTTAAAAGACTTGCAAACCAAACAAAAAGTTTGGCGGGATAAAATTCAGTGTTTTCCGGGAAACCAAGGGAAGAGAGGAGTATTGGGGAAACGGTGAACGGCCCGAGACCACTCAAAAAAACAAAAACCGGTCGTTGGTGAAAGGGGGCCGTGGCACAACCGACGGAACTGCCAACGGAAACGAAAAAAAAAAAAAGACTAGTAAATGATGAACCTGCTTCGTCAAGGGGAAAAAAAGGCAAGGCCAGCATCCGTGGCTGGTGAAGGGGTGGGGGTGGTCCCGGCCATCCATATTTAAAGGGGGAAGTCTCACGGGGCAACCAAAAGTTACGAGCTGGAACTAGGAAGGGTGTCATAAGGGGGTGGGGTAACTTGCCCGACGGCAAGGCATAAAATTCAGGTGAAAAACAAAAACGATATCCAAAGAAGCCCCTGCACGAATATGACAGAACAGGGGGAAAGGCGACGGGAAAACCATGAGAGGGTTACAAGCAACACCGGCACAGGGGGGGGGGACTAAATGGCGTTGCGGATAGAAAATGAAAAGGCCTCCCTACCGAAAGAAAAAAAGTACGAGTGGATGGGGGAAGGGCCAAAGCCGTCCGAGAATGCTCGCGGGAGTGTGGAAAATTGAACAAAGTTCACTGTCTGACTCAAAGGGTTACGTTGGGCACGGGGGGGAAAAAGCGATGCGGGGGCAACAAGGGGAAGGTGGACTCTTTTCAATACTCCACTGGGGGGGCGCGATTCGTGTGTTTGAAAATCATAACCAAAAAAAAAGGTTTGGGACCGAAGTGGGGGGAAAGGGGGGATTTGGAAAAGGAAGTACTTAAGAATTTTTTAAAAAAGACAAATGGGGCGCGAGGGGGAAAAAAAAAAAAAATGCAGGGTGACAAAACCAGGGAAGGGAGGTGGAAAGGCGTTCAAAGCTGACGGCGGATAAAATTGAAACGCAAAGCCTCCACAGACTTACAAAGACCACCGGGGGGAGGGGCGGAAAACGCCGTGGGACTGTAATGAGGGGCAGCACAAGAAAAAGGAAAA
>Ga0179591_1350001_pt1 | contig 16095 bp, 31 predicted proteins | sample CZOMad2_1_08_16f_FD_182891 | JGI IMG/M metagenome (GOLD analysis project Ga0179591, IMG submission 182891) | Vadose zone soil fungal communities from Angelo Coast Range Reserve, California, USA - CZOMad2_1_08_16fungal (PacBio error correction) | ecosystem: Environmental > Terrestrial > Soil >...
GGGCAAGGTCCCTGTTGTTACAGATTTAAATAGGTTCAACGGGAAGACTTTCCAGATACAGAACTTGGGCACGGAACCCAAAAATGGGAAACCGAAAAATCGGCCGCGCACCAATGGATGTGGGGCAAGCGGCTCCGGAAACTTTTGGTCCTCCTATAAAACCACGCCAAAAGTAGGAGGAAAAGTGAAAATCTGGGGGGTTGTTGTGAGCCCCAAAATGCCCGACGAGGCCCGGACCCCCAGGCACCTTTTTCGAACCGTTGGTCGTCGAAATTCGGTGGAGAAATCTAGACGGGGCCACAAAAAAAACACTCTCGTGGCCCTTAAGGACAAAAAACAAAAAAAAAATTTTTTGACCCCAATACCTGTTCGGTCAGAACAATCCCGTTTGACTGGGGCCTCAATACGGTAACTTTGCCAAAAAGGGAGACAGTGCCGATGGAAGACTGAACAGTTTGTTTCCGCCTGAAAAAACACTGACTCAGGGACCTAAGGGAGTCTAGGAGGGGGGGGACCTTTGGCCGCCGGCGTATTGCCATTAAAACAACCCCCTCATCCTCCAATACTACCCAAGGAGGGGGGGGAGCTGCTACAAGGAAACGAAAACAATATAGGTGTCCCCCGAGGCCATGAAGATCGACGGGATTACACCAACCTTGAGGTGGGTGGGCAGAGAAACTGACTGTGAAAAACAAGTTGGGGGTGATCGACAAAAAAAAAAGACACAACTCGACTAAGGGGGATTATTGATAAGGGACGTGAAAAAAGAACATCCCAAACTGGACTACTGGGGGAAGGGGAAAGCCAGAAGGGGCAATTGTCATCGTTGAATTGTCAGGTCTCAGACTGTTGATGTTCGAAGTGGTGGTGTGTTAGGAATTACCTGCTCGCTCCCCAGAGTCGATAAAAGTAAAAAGAAAAAACCAAGGTCAAATCGACATTAGCGTCAAAATAAGGGCTCCCCAAACTTGACACATAATCTAAAACCAAACATCTTGGGGGGAAGTGGACAGATGTGGGGGTGGAGTCACCCCGTAAGATTGGGGAGCGAAGGATAATACGGAAGGTCAGTTGAAGGCCAATGCAACGTTCTAGGCCAAACTGGTCAAAGAAAGATTGAGTTCACAGGAACTCCTGGGGATTCTCTTCAGCCAACTGAACACCTAACTTCTTTAAAAAAGGACCGGGGGTACTGTTTGGAATGGGGGTGTGCGGGGCAACAGGATATCAGGAAAGGGAACGGCAAACTGTCATGGGGGTGGGCCCGCCCGAAGTCAAGAAAAGGGGAAAGAGGTCTAGGGGGGGAAAGGCAGACGGGTGTGCCACAAGCAAAAAAATCAACAAGAAAAAGTGGAGGGGAAGGGAAATGGGGGGGATTTTCTGTGAGGGAAAAAAGTCGGGAAAAATAGTGGCTGAGCCAGGTGGCGCACCTTGGGTTGTCAAAAAAAAGTGTTGGGATCACGACGGGGGTGGATCGCACCCGTCGTTGGGTGGGAATCGAGACAAAACAAACAATTATTAGTAGGAAAGGTGGGAAAAGAAGGTTGTACTCGAACCGAGTGGGATCCTCCAATTCAAGGGGAGACTATGAAAAAAAAAAAAAAAATGGAGGGGTCCAGGAGTTTAGTCACACGAATAAAAGCTACCTGCCACCACAAGGAAGTAGCTGCTATTACACAGTCTGGTCATGGACCAACAAAGAAAACCACGATGGGGGGCTTCAGGGCATCTGGAAAAATTGCGGTGCCAAAAAGCCTAAACCTGACTGGTCTGGGAAAGTAATAATAAAGGGAGAACAGTCACAACCATGGACCCTGACATTCAAAAAATCCGTAGGAAAAAGGGACTCAATCACGAAAAGGGACATTCTGAACTACGTGATTGGAGCAGGTTGCAAGACTCCAAAGGGGATGAAAAAAAACACGAAGAGGGAAGGGGGGAGGAAGACTCGGCATACGATAACGGGGGGCTAAAACTAAGGACACTTGTACAAGATGGTTTGGGGAGATAGGCAAGGTGTTGGTGGAAACTTGGACCATGTCGGTGGGGAAAAAAGATCTCAAACACTTCATCAGAGAAAGGGGGGAGGGCCAACAGGCATGTTCCCACTTCCCTCAGCAAAGAGAAAAAAACCCGGGCGAAAAAAAAATGACAAATGCAACACTGGTCTGTCAACGAAGAAAAAGGAAAGTTTCAACGTCGGATTAAGGCCAAAAGACAGCCTCGAGCAAAAGTGGGTTGGTGGGGGGGTCCGTCGAAAAACCACCGGGAAAAGGTTTGCAGAGAGGTAGAAAACCACATGAAAAAGAAACAGGGGGGGAAAACCATATGGGGGAGCAACGAAATTTTCGGTTAGTCGGTCAATATACACAACAATCGGGTAGTGGGGGTAAGACGACAAATTGACAAAGCCGGGAAAAAAAAGAGTAAAGAAAATTATCAAGCAAAGGAGAACACTGTGACGGTTCCTGGTGTTCCTCTAATGAAAAAGGTACGAATTGGAAAAACACAGGAAAGCAAAAGGAAAAGAATTATCTTATAATCAAAGGAGGGGCGAGTGAGGGAAACGGGGAGTGGAGAATTTGTCCCGAAATGGGGGGGGGGACTAATTCCAACGTGGTAAAAGGGAACCTCGTAGGAAAAGTAACTAAGCTTGTGTCTACAATCACCGGTTAAGAAAAAGGAACCTGGGAAGGCGGGGAAAGAGGACCAAGACCGTTAGAAAAAAAAACGAAATCAGAAGGGAAAATTCTGGGCTTAGGAGGAAAGGACAAGTTAAGGGGAAAAAAGCATAGGGGAAAACCAAACACATGTGCGCGGTCCTAGAAGGAAAAAACACGTGGGTAATGAGAAAAAGGAAGGGTCTTGCAAAGGTGAAAAATCCCCTCCCGAAATGGGGGGGGAAAAAAGGGGGGTTCAAAAAGGGACACGAAAGTCGAGTTGAACACAAAAAGTCGGGACCGACAGGCGTTTGGTCCAGTAACAAACATTTGCCGTTAAGGACGGCCACAAGAAAAAAGAGAACAGCCAACGGAAAGTTAAAAATAATCAGAAAAGGAGAAGAAAGGAAGACAAAAGGGTTCGGGACGTGGCCGGAACAAAGGGTGGAGGGAGGTCAATGAAATTTTGCCGTGAACTAGGTTGACGAATGAGGAAAGGGAGGGGGGCTAGAGTCCCCTACATAAAAAGGAATCCGGGGAACAAAAAAAAAAAAAGCCACCAGGACAGCGTCCAACAGCCTGTGAAAAACCAACCGAGGGGTCAAACCGAGGAAACGAGGGCGCGGAATGAAGTAATAAAAAAAGGGGAGGGGTCAGGACAGTAGAACCGAGTGAAAAAAATCAAGACACACGTCGCATCCCAACTGAAGGGGGCGCGAATAAATGCTGCCTTTTCGCTCGCCCATAGGACTTGGGGGGAAAAGGGAAAAGAAAAAAAACACACACTGGAATTCCAGAAAGAGAACGCCAAAAAAAGCAAACCGACAAACGGACTATACCTTGGTGGGACAAAGAAACGACGGACCCCTAGACCAACCTAAAGCAGTACGGTGTTTGATAACAGGACTAGACATAGGAAGGAAAGGGAAGCAAATCGGGCGCTAATCGGCACCTGGGAGAGAAAAAAAAACCACCGACGTCGGCACACCAAAATTCCAACAATGGAAAAGGGCCAGCCCAGACTAAAACACGGTGGGTTTTGTCGACTGAGGGGGGGTAACAGGAGGGGGAGAATTCAACAGTAATACAGGGGGAAAAGAAAAAAGGGCTGGGAGCCCTCGGCTAAACAAACGGAAAAAATTTTGCGAGCACAAAGTCTCGATTGGGGGGAAGGATCCGCAAACAGAGTAGGGGGAAATAGTACGGCGAGAAATTTAGGAAAAAAAGAAGTGGGATTTCGAGTTGAAAGCAAAAAAGAAATATGACAAACACAGGAAAAGGCAAAAGAAAAAAAAGAAAGAAAGCAGAGAGAAGACGGGACACCAGAAAACAAAAAAAACTGCCATGGGGGTGGGGGGAGGGACAGGCTCTGATCTCCCCGTAAAGGCCGTGTCCACTGGAGGGAGGCAAAACAAAGAGAGCCGGGCGCAAAAACAAAAGAGCACCTGTTTTCAAAGACGGGAAAAAAAGCGGGCACAAAGAGGGTCTGCAGACCAGGGGTTCCAAGGGGAGGGGTTAACAAAAGACCGGACTCAGGGCTATAAACAAAGGTAAAGGGGGGAAATAAGAGACGGTGAAAAGGGGGGGAGGTTTCACGGAGGGCAGGTCGAAAAAAAATTCCTCGGGGTACGAAATTCCAAAAAAGAGAGAACAAGAAAAACCCACGGGAGGAGGACGAGATGAGGAATAGATGGTGGGGGGAGACGACAAGCGCCAGCCAGGACATCAAGAAAGGGCTCACAGCAGGTGAAAGGACAGAACCATGGTGGCGAAAAACGAAAAAAATAAGTAGAATGAGGTGTTACAAGAAAGAACCTTGTCGGAAAAAACCTTAGTGTTCGGGGGAACTAAGAACGGGAAACCAATTGGGGGGGAAGGGAAGAAACCACACTATAGACGTGCACCCAAAAAACTAATTGGGTAAGAAGAGGGAGAAGGTGCAGCGCGTACCCGCAAAAACAATGGAAAAGGGCAGTTATTTACGAACGGTACGACAAGGAAAACTATCCTTCCTGGGAAAAGGGAAGAGGGAAATAAACTTGAAAATTGGAGAACGATCTCCGGGGACTTACTTAACGAAAAGGGAAGCCGGGAAAACCCAAGAGACTTGGGAAGAAAAACTTTAGCTGGGGGGACCGAAACCTTTGCCAAAGGTTCTATTCGGAAGAAAAAGAAGGGGGGGAAAGGGGTTGAGTGGGGGAATAAAACTACCTCAAAGTGAGGGAACAAAGTTGGTAGGCACTGGGGGCGCCTTGGAATTGTACGGGGGAAAAAAGGTCGGGGGGAAATTTGGTGGGATGAAGAAATTGAGGAAAGGGGGAAAAAGCCTGCCTAAGGGGAGAACGGAAAAGAATAGGGTTGGTCGGGGGACGGGAATCAGACTTAAGGGCTGGAGAAAAGGGCCCCGAAAGGACCGGGGAAAAAGGAAAGGGAGTGGGGTATGAAAAATGCAATTGGCTTGAATGAAAAAAAAGGATGCCCGAAAAAACTTAACAAAACAATGGGGGGTGCTGGCCCAGGGTGCCGCGATGGGGAACAAGGAAAGGCGCAGCACTTTACTGGGGACCTGAATAATAAAGGGTCGGCAAAAAGCACAAAAACCGGTGGACGTTGTCTCAAAGGGGGGGGAAAGAGGAAAAAAAGAGGAACTTCTGGGCCGCCGTCAGAAGACTATACCAAAAAAACAACAAGGAACCTGTGAGTCAAACACCGTTCACATTGGTGGCAGGGATGAAAGGAAAAGAGAACCCGGCTAGGGTGGGGAAGAAATCGGCTTCCAACTAAAAGAGAAAAAGATCAAAAGTAAAAAAGCCGGAAAAAAAAGGGGAGGGGGATCAAAGCTGCATGAAAAAATTCTAATGTACTTGGAAAAAGTCGAACTTTGTGAGAAAATAAGAGGGGACATACAGGGTCATGGCTGATTATTTCAGGGGACTTAGGGAAAAAGGGGGTGGGAGGACCTCAGGGGTAAAATCAGGAAACAAATTAAACATGAAAATCGTTACTGAAACGAAAAAGGTGTTCAGGGGGAGAAAATGGAAAAAGGAACCCCCATACCACCACGAAAACCATTGAAGCGTTATTGAACAGAAGAAAAAAGAGAATTGTCAGGTCATCCGGGGTCGAATAACACGACTTAGCCGGCACTCACAAAGGTGCACTTGGGGAAAGCGGAAAAACAAAGTTCAACGAATAAATAATAGGAACAAGGAGTTGGTTGAATAAAAAAGAGAACAGGGAAGGGAAGGAGGAACATGCAAAAAAGGGGGATAGTAATAGTTCTGTTGCAGAAATCAAAAACACCACACACAAAAAAAAAAAAAACAACCCTTCAGAAAAAAAAAGATCGGGGTCAGGACACAAATCTACAAGGTGCCCAAATACAAGGGGAGACGAACGCAGGCTTAGGCGAAGCAAGAAATGGGGGAGGATGGGCCTAATACTTAAAAAAAAGGAAAAAATCAAGGAAAGAAAACTCCAAGGGTAGGAGATGTAATAGACAAGTGAGTGGGGAAAAGTCCAAGACTGAGACGGAATTACCAAGGCGTATAAAAAAACTATTTAACTTACCCTAAAAAAGGGGGGAACCCAGGAGAAAGACTAGCCTAGGCCACCCCTTGGAAGGTAAAAATAACAAAAGGGGATAGGGGCCCTGTGTCTTGGGGGAATACTAAAGAAAGGGAAGACTAGGAGGATGTTACAAGGGGGATTAAAGAACTCCTCGTAAATGGAACGGTACAAAACAAAAATACTCTATTGTAACAAAAAACAGCCAGAAAAATTTCAGTTGGAATAGGGGGGACAGGGCGGGGTTCACTGGGTCAGGAGATAGACACCCCATTGTCAGGTATGGGGGGGGGACAAAAACCCCAGCAAAGGTCGAAGAAAAAAAAAGAGGAAGCTTGGAGGGGGCCAAATATACAGAAGCAATTAGGAAGTGACGAATTTGTCGGTAAAAAATTTCAAGAACGAGCCAAAAAAAATCTTTTTTGGAAAAAGCTAGGTGGGGGTTCTCAAAAATACCAAAAGTCAAGAGAAAAGGACTCCCCAAAAAAAAGAAAAAGAGAAAACGTGAGTTTGGTGCAAAAAGCAAGATAAAACGGGGAAGACAATCCCACCAACCCGATCAGGAAAAGGTCCAGCAAAGAAAAAGAGGTCCGGGTTGAGGTAGATTAATCCAAGGGGAGACAGGTGGGGGGTGAAAAGGGTTGGTGTGGGGGGAAATGGGGAAGACTGGAGGTGTCCCAAAACTCAGTCAAAGGTTCAGTTGGGCGCCCTCTACGAAAAAGAAAATAATAGAAATAAAGAATAAACTCTGAGGGGCGAAGGTTTCCAGCTGAAGAGTAAAAAGAGGGGGGGGGTTCGTTAATCGAGCGTGGGGAGGACAAAAGGTACGGAGAAAAGACTGGGGACGAAAAAAAGGGGTGCAGACCATTGTAAAACGTGATAGAAGGGTGGGAAAAAGACAACTAAGTGGTAAAACCATCTCTGAAAAACAACAAAAAAAAAGGGGGCTGGTGAAGAGAGGAGATGACCACCCCGGCAAAAACATTGAGAAGGAAAGGGGAATTAAATACAAAAAAGAAGGAGGGACGAAAGTACACGGAAGGGAACAATAGGAGAAAAAACGCAAAACCAAAACTCACCCGAGGGAAGGAAAATCATGAAAAAAGTCCAGAAAAAACTACTCGTGAGTGAAGGTCAATAAGACTTGGGGGACCACCGAAAAGGGGGGCGAGGGTTACTAATCTCGGACTCAAAAAAAAAAAAAAAAAAAACTAAAAGTAAAGACTTACCGGCAAAGCGGAAGGAGTTGCCAGGCGACCTCAAAACGAAGACCTTGGAGGATAATTTGGGTAGGCATTTCGGAAGGCGCCTGTATGAGGAAAAAACTCGGGGGAGGATAAGTCGCTGCAGAGAGAAGGGGGGATAAAAGCACGGGACCTTACAAAAAGGGGGGGGGGGGGGGGCTACTATTTTTGGGGAAACCTTTACTCAAGGAAAAAATAAAGGAAAGGAGGGGTTTGGGGCCAAATCTTAAGAAAAAGGGATAGGGGGGAAGAGGAATGAGGGAGGGGGAAAAAACAAAGGGTCCACCTAAAAAACATCACCACGCCTGGGGTTGGGGAAGAAAACGAAACCCAGGGGAATTTGCTCCCAAAACCCTAAAATTAGAGGGGGAGGGGAAAAACTTCTATGGAAATCAAAGAACCTTGGACGGAGGAAAGGTGTTGGGGGGTCGAATCAAACCAAAAAAAAAAGGGGATGTCAACAAAGATCGTAGAGAGCAACCATTCAAGGGGGGGGGAACTACGCTGGGCTGGGTCTGGCATAAAAGGGAAAGAAGAGGGTCACTGGGGAGCAGTCAGACGAAAACAAGTATGGGGTAAGGGTTGGGAAGACGTTGGGGGGGAAAAGAAAAGGGAAGAGCCAGAGACACTTTAGGATAAACGTGCGAAAAAAACTCTTACAGTGTGTCCTAAGGGAAAAGGGGGAATTTAGGACCATCACTCCGACCAGGACGATTGCGCAGACCCAAATGCACGCGCAGCGACAAAAAGCTTTTTTTTCAAAGGGGGGTCACAAGTGGGACGACTTCCAATAGAGGGGTTCTTTGGGACAGAAAAAGAGCACGAAATAGTGGCGACTATCCCCGGTGAAAAAAAAACAAGGGAAAAAGGGTTCCCAGTCGGTCGGCAGAAAGGAAAAAATCAAGAAGGAAAGGAAGGGGGGATGTATGTACAGTGGGTCAGGTTTTAAGGGACTGAACCCAGGAAAGGGGTTTCGGGCGATGCAAGGCAAGGGGGGTAAGGAAAAATGTATCGGAAGTCTTCCCAGTGTCAACAGAAACATCAAAGCTTTGGTTCAGGGGGGGAGGAAAAAGCGGCAGAGAGCTCGGGCCACCTTTTTCTCAAAACGGGACGAGGGGAGGGGGGTTGTACATTTCGGAAACTGAAAGTTGCGGCAAAAAAAAAGAAAAGAAAAAAAAAAATAAAGAACGAAAATCACGCCAAACATTGAGGGGCAAGAAAGAGGGGGAGGCTGCGATGGTCTGAAAGGGATATTTCAAGGGGAACTGGAGGAAAAAAATGTCGGCGCATAAGGGTTGCAACCCGGGAGGTCGGGAGTCAGTTACCAGGTGGGGAGAGAAGAGTGACGGGACAGAAATATCCCTGGGGTCGTGAAGGTCGAAGCACCCCCAAACACATAATGGGAGGGGAAGAAAAGGGTTCGAGTCAACCCGCTTGGACGCTTCGGAAAGCGACAGAGTCACAAATTGTCAAGTGGGAACATTTCAAACCATTCCAGTGTAAGGGCAAGGGAGGCGGGGAAGCATAGGGTCGTCCCTCAGAAAAGAAATGAAATCAAAGGAGAAGTACTGCAAGCTCGTCGCTGAAGGAGAGGAAGGCCACAAACAAAAGATTGAACCTCCAAAAAAAAGAAAAAAGACTAAGGAAAAACACTCCAGTCGCGAAATCCCGGTTGACAAAGAACTTACAATGCTACCCGGGAGAAAAGAAGTAGACGTGGGGGGGTAAGAAGCTCACCCTCAGGGAAGGGGAAGCAAGGGAAAGGGACCATACGGAATCTCGGACCAGGTTCTAATAAAAAGACGCCAACTTAAACCTTCACCAATGGAAAACAGGAAAAAAAACTTGTTAAAAAAAGTGCCAGAACGTCGAGGTCGGAAAAAAGAGTTAAAGGGAAGGAAATGTGCCGGGTAGAAATCAAGGAAGGGAAAAAAACCTAAAAAAAGAGGGGGGGAGGGCACCCAAGGTCTTCTATTGGGTAGGTAAGAACTCCTCAAGACCATACTCGTTCCGAAAACTAAAGCAAAAGGTAGTCAAGAAAAGAGGATGAATGCTGGCTAATAGAGAGCATAAGGGGAAAGAGGAGGAAAAAAAAAAGGACAACAAAAAAATGTGGTGGTTTGGGACGGGAGAGATTATCTCCCTTAGCAGCGGGGAAAAATTCAGAAAAAAAAGAGGAAGGGCAAGAAAAAGGGGTCCAAGGGACGCCATCTTTGCAACTGAAAGAAGGGGAAGCCGGAAAAGGCTTCGTACCAAAAAAGAAAGGAGGGAACGGGGTTCGCGATCACCAGCTTGGGAGAAGAAAGAAGGAGAAAACAGGGGAAAAAAGGGGTAGATGTGGAACTTTACTGTTCTCGAGGTAGAAGGGAAAAAAAAATCATCCCAATCGTGCAAGGAACACTAAAATTTTGAAGGGGGGGAAAAAAAAAGGGAGGGGAAACGGTCAAGAGAGACGACAAGTTCGACCAAACAACAAAAAGAGGAAAGGGGAGCAGGGCCTCCCACACGAAGACCTGGGGGAGATGCTAAAAAAAAATAGAACGGGCCCTTGTTGTTGTAACCTGGGGAGAAGAGGGAAGGAAATAAACTGTGTAGCCCGAATTGGAAAACAGGGGAAAAAAAAACAAAGGGTAGGGGGTGATGCTAAGAAAAAATATTCAGGGAAGATACAAATCAAAAGGACCTCCTGGGGGGGGACGAAAAAAACTGGTGGTGCAAGCGCGACCACGGAAAAAATGTCTGTGTGCGACGAGTTAACTGCGGACTAACTTAATATAAAAAAAAAAAGTCAGGTAACAACTCCGACGGCAGTTCCAAGGGCGGGTAATAAAGAAGGAAGGTATTAATGAACCAAACTGGGGACTACTATTACGGATAAAGGAGTGAAAACTGAAAATTAGTGGGGCGAACAACTCAATTGGGCTGTGTTGGAAAGAGAGGTCGTGTTGAATCAAGACTTAGTTTAACATTAGTACGACAGAGGCGGAGAAATCTAGAAACCCTCTGAAGGTCATAAAACAGAAGAAGGGTGATTGCGGCTGTCAGATTGTAATTTACTTTGTTCCACTTAGCAACGGGACTAGCATGGTCCTAGCACAACAAGGGCAAACCTAAGAACACAAAAGGTGCCAAGGAGGAGATTCAAGGAACAGACGGACGGGATGGGGGGAGGGGGAGTACGGATCCGGTGACTGATGAAGCCCCCCCCGAGGGGGAACAAAAGATTTAAAAGAGGGGAAAAACAGAAAGACTGATGGACCTGGGACAATTGAGAGACTATTGAAGGAAAGGACACAGCTCCTTTTTTGTGCTTGGTGAAAATGCGGGTTCCTCTCGATGGTGGAAAAAAGAAATGAAGCAGAAAGAAAATCCAGAAAAGTATCAGGCAATGCACGCCCTAGGGGGTCTTGTTTGTGAACTACGGACTCCTGGATGTCTGCCCGCACCGGACAGGGTGAAGGGCGGCGGGGGACTATTAAAAAATTTTAAATGGAGTTTGCATTGAACAGATGGCAATGTAAAACCTGCAAGGATGTTACGGGGGCCTTCTAGGACTTAGGAAGAGGGCAATGAGATAAATTGAGAAAAATGTACCCTGTGAAATTACCCTGTATTTACGTTTTGGGGAGGGTCCGTAGCAGGGAAACTGTAAGGTATTTTTTAAAAGTAACTCTCTTATAGGGCCAAGGGGGGCGGTCGGAGATCAGTATTAGAAAGACCGACTTCAAAGAAAAAGGTGTGGTTAAGCCGGGGAACGTTTAAGAAGAAAAAGATTGGTTCTGTCGGTGGGGAACACTGGATTTGATGTGGGATTTTGTTTCGGGTTTGTTGTGTTAGTAGGTCCTGTTTCGGGCCAGGGTGGGATGGGGGAGGATCAATCGGGCAAGAAAGCATATCATGTGCGGACCTTAGAGCAACGCAAATGGCTACAGTCCTTCAGGGGGGTTTGACAATTCCGGATGGAAGAAAAATCCTGGGTCGGGGGTGGGAGTCGGGGGGATGTTTGGGTTAAAAAAAAAAACTGACGAAAAAGGGCAAGAACAAAAAACCTTAACAAAAAGCCCACATCAAGAAGGAGACACAAAGTAGGTAAGCGGCAGAAAGAATTCAATGAAAAATAAAACGCCGCACCATTCGAGGTGAGTCATTGTCAACAGCGGGGAAAAAGGGTGACAAAATAACAATTCATGGGAGGGAAGAACGCAAACCTGAGGGCATAAGCGAAACAAAAACCCTGTATGGGGGAAGATTGATCAGGGATAAAAAAGCACCGACGTGGAATCAAGCTATACCCGGAAGAAATAATAATGATCTCTTCTGGGTTTGTGTGCCCCGGCAAAAGGCAACCCATCAGACCCAAAGGGAAAGGGAATAACAGGTGGGGGGCGAGAAGGGACATAAAATTGGAAACCACCAAAGCAATACCCAAAAGGGAGGTGCATTTCGTACCAAATCGAAACTTGGCAAAGGACCGTTGAGCAACGAAGAGGGGTTTTGACGGCGCAAGCTAAATGGGGGAGAATCTAGGAAGTACGAACTAGAACGGTGGGGAAAAGGGAGGAACGGCACGGCCCATCAAATTCTTATCAGAACGGGGAGGGGGGCCTCTCACATGGGAGAAGTCGGGGGAAAATATACGTAACCAAAGAGGTGGAAGACATGAACGCGACACTGACACCATATGTCCGGTGGGAAAAAGGGAAGAACAAAAGAGTCCACCATGGGGTGGGGGGGGTTCTCTCAATGCCGACAGTCGTGGTTAGAAGAGGGGGAAATAGAAAAAAAATCACAAGAGAGACCAGGGGGTGAGAGACATCTAAGGGGGAAAAAAAATCCAATCTACAAAAAGTGAAAAAGGGAAAAACATAAAACAGGGTAAATCCTAATCTCAGGGGTAAACGGGAGCTCAGGAATGAGAAGGTTTGTTGGTAAAGGCAAAAAAAAAAAGAGGGAGATCCACAGATTGAAAAAAAGTTATCAAAAAAAAAAGAAAAAATATCATATAAAAGGGGAGACTCACATGGTCAACCGCCAAAAACTGAAAGACGAAAAAAAAAACAGCTTGGTGGAAGATTTGGGGAGAAAGGAGCTGCTGCAATCAGAAAAGGAGCAGACGTCAAAGGGTCTGGGAAGTGGTGGCGAATTACCCTGGTCAGGGGAGGGGACCCAGTAAATCACAAGGGGCAGCAAAGACAAGTTTGTATGGAAGATCCAAAAGGGGGGGGACACGAAAAGGTAAATTGGGTCCAGGGGGGTGGTGAAAGGGGTGAACTTTGTGGGCCGAGATAACAGGGCCAACAGCGTAACGCCCCGGTACGGTTTAAACGGGAACTCAAAAACGAAAAAGGAAAGAAAGTTCCCAAACGACACAACTGTTCAGGCAGGACCGGGGGGTTTCCATCGAAAGGAAGAAAGAGTTATTGAGGGCACATGGGCGGATTTTCGGGAAACGGGCGAAGTCGAAAAAATGTCAAAAAACAAGCCGGCCTCAAGGAAAACCAGGTTCCGGGGGTGACGGTCTACCCGGTGAGGGGGGGGGGGGAAAAGAAAAGACTGACAAAAAAAAGAAGGAGTGGGGTAAAAAAAAAGAGAAGAAAGGAAGGGACACCTATCATAGAACAACACAGGGGTCATCTAAACACTTGCGGAACGGGCAAGGGGACATAAGTGGGGAGACCGCAAAGACCCAGATACTCCCTCAAAATAGGGGAGATGAAAAAACAGGGGTGCTTACCCTGGAAAAGACACAACATTTTGAGTCTTTGCGCACTGACGTGAGGGGATTGTTGAACCCGAAATTGGAAGATGGAAGGTGAATTTCCTCAGAAGAGGGAAAAACAACACGGACCCCCAAAAGGATAAGAAGTCCGTTCCGGAAATAGGAACTAAAAAGAACCGGCGTGCTTAACGCATTTGGGTGAGGGGGGGTCAATGCGAAGCCGGAGGGTACAAAAAGAAGGAGGACAGTAAGTCGTCCGCGGCAAGACAGAAGACAGGTGGGGGTGGGGAGAAAAAAAAAGGGACAAGTCATACATGGGGTGGGGGGTCCGCCTCGTGAAACAGTTGGGGTGGTGGGGGGAAAAAAGGTGCGGCGACGAAGGAGATGCTGTGGGGTACAAGGAAGAGGCGAAAGTGCCTCGCAAACGAGCGGTACCCACTTAAAACCGGAAAAACCAAGGGACTGGAAAAGGGGAAACTTATCCTCTTAAAAAATGGGGGGAAATTCAGGGCTTGTAAAACCGCTCCACGGAGAGGGGACGGGGGGGGGCACTTGAGGATAAAAAGGCATCACTTCAGGCGGGAGGCAAGGGGGAATGGGCATTCTGACCACAAAAAACAACAAAGACGCCATGGTGAATTCGGTCATAGGGGAACCAGAAAAGGAGAAAGAAAAAAAAACCAGAAGGTTGTCCTCGGAGGAGGGAAAGATCTTCACATGGACCGAGGAAGGGTTATCAATTGTAAAGACTGACCCATCGTGGTTAGTAAATAAGGGGGGCCTCTTGCCATAGAGATAGGGGAAAAACAAAAAACACTGGAAACAAAGAAAAGAAAACTGGATACTGGCGTTGAACACAGGTGGGACCAAGGGCGGGAGACAAAAGGAGACAAGGGTCGGGGGGAAGAAAAGACTCCGATGTGGAGAGTCACAAAATAAACAGACCTGTCACGGACCCCCCGGGAAAAAAAAACCGTTGCCCTTGGTATTGGGGGGTTCCGGAAAAGAACAAAGAGGGGTCTTGGGGTGCTCTAATCGAGGAGACGGAATCTTTGGGGGGCGAGCAGAAAGAAAATGGCAAGCACCGATGGGGAAACTGAGGGAAAAGGATGCACAAATCACTGGTCTACGGAGGGGGACACGTGAAAGGTAAATCATACCAGGGGGAGTTGGGGGAGGGCAAAGCCTTGAAAAAGAATGGTGGCGGACAGAGAAAAATGTAATATGCGGGGTTAGGAATGAAAAGAGTATTAACGGGGAAGAGGGGATCAAAGCATCAAGCGAAAAAAAAAAATGGGGGTGCCGGTTTGGTGAAAAAAAAAACGGAAAGGTGGTTTCTAAAAAAACGCAAATTCAGGGGGGGATCAAGCAAAACGGTGGGGAAAGGGAAAAGGGGGGAAAGGTTCAAGGGGGGGTACATGGGTAAAAATGAAGGACGGAAAACTTCCTGGGAAAAACAAAAAACAAACATAGAATACCAGAAAAGGGGTTCAAAAACCATGGAGAAAAAGGGGAAGGGGGGGGATGAGCCGCCCACAGTGCTATTGGGGGGAGAGGGAAGGATTTTACAAATGTAGCGAAGAGGAGGGGTGCAGGGAAAGAACTGTTTCAAAGGATAGGGGGGAGTAAATGATTGATGAAAAAAACTGGAGGTATTTAGCCGAAAAACATCTGAAGATCACGTGGTCAAGGGCATTCAAAAAACTCAAAAAAACCCAGGACGGGAGGGACCTCACCCAGGACGGGGGGGGGGGGGCTCGACCCTCTTGGGGGGGGAAAGGAGGGGATTTGCGCAAAAGAGGATGGGCATTTAAAAGGGAATACAGAATGCAAGGGAGGGAAGGAACCTACGCGGCACTGACAAAGGGGGTTGGGAAAGCTGGACGACCTGAAAAGGGGTCAGGGGTCAGGGACACTGATTCCGGTACCTGACAGGATCAGGGGCAATCCGAAGGGGAAAAAAAAAAAAGGGTAAAATAACCAAAAAGACGGGGGAGACATCTTAATCCGAGGACCGAAACACCCATTTACAAAACGGCCTAACCGCCGGGAGCCGGGAAAAAGAAAAAGTTGTTGACCACGCAAGCTGGAATCACGTTCACAAAACACACCACCCACCCCGCCCTGGACTACAAGAAGAAGGGAAAGGGGTGTGTTAGGACCTTACTCCGAAAAGGCAGCCGGCCGAAAGATGAAGGGAGAAAAAAGGACGCCTTGTTCCAAGACCCCTGAAACAAAATCGGTCCCCGTAAAACATCAATTGAAACAAGGAACCTGCAAAGGAAGACCCAGGCCAAAGAAAAGAATTGACTGAAGTCACCACCGGATCCAATTCGGGGAAATGACCAAAGGAAAAAAAAAACGTACAGTTTCCAACTAAGGACAGGAGAAAGAGAACGAGGAGGAAAAAAGAGGCACGGGGGGGGGGGGAGAACCATGTACTCTTGGTTTGCGTGAAGTAACCTGAGGAGGGAAGAGGCATCGATTATGCCAGAAATAGTTTGGTCCAAGCACGGAAGTAAAAAAAAAAAAGGGGAACCTGAAAGCCACGAAAGCGCCACCATAAAGCTTCTAAAATGGACAGAGGAAAGGGGGGTCAACGTCGCCTTGACGAAGTCACAAGAGAGCGGTTTCACAGCAGGCCTTGGAGTTACGAAAAAGAGGAAGGGGGGACAGAAGGACAAAGCCAAATTTGGGTCCCTTCCCGGGAAAAAATCAGGGCGACACATAAAGCTACCCCGGAACAAGTATTGAAAGGTAAAAAACCCTAAAAAGTCGTCACGACGGGGGGGGGGGGGAGTAAAAAAAAGGGGACACCGGGGGGCAGGGAAGGGAAAAAGATTGGGCAGGGAATTGTGGTGTCGCCTTTTTTGAACTTTTCTCTATTAAAGAGAAAGAATACTCA